>Ga0208824_1000078_pt1 | contig 105821 bp, 111 predicted proteins | sample AD_JPNTR3_MetaG_FD_184447 | JGI IMG/M metagenome (GOLD analysis project Ga0208824, IMG submission 184447) | Active sludge microbial communities of municipal wastewater-treating anaerobic digesters from Japan - AD_JPNTR3_MetaG (SPAdes) (version 2) | ecosystem: Engineered > Bioreactor >...
CTTCTTTGAATTCTTTACTGTACTTCATAGTCGTTTTCCCTTCCTGGTTTTATTATTTATATTCTACCAGATTTTTGGGTGTTTGTCGACTGCTCTTTCAGTATAACACTTCAACTTCCTCTTGCCGCTTTCCACACTGCGGATTCCGGTACAATGCACGAGGAAAACGTTAAAACGCTGAAGGAAAGCACAACGCCTATGTTGGATATAATTCGCCTGTTTTGCCAACTAAACCGTTACGCTTTTAATTACAAAAGTGCCGATATACACACAGTCCCCAGAGATGATTTTCGATTATTTTCGACTTCAAATCTCTGGGGATTGCTATGTTTTGTAGTTTTTTATGATGTTTTTTATTCTGCCGACTTTTTCTTTTTCGTTTCCTTCACCGCAGTCTTATCCACACCGTCATTATCCTCGCCTATACATCTTGATCGGATGTACTCGCTGATACTTTTACAGCCGGCTGCGGCAGCATTAGTCTTGAAGAGCTGTGCTTCTGCCTCTGTTACTCGGAGGCGGATTACTTGGGATTTTATAGATGCAGGATCGGATTGCTTGTGCCTTGAGGCATGGTAGTAGGCACGCAATCTAGGCTCACTCTCTATGTTCTGTTTGACATTCATTCCTTAGTTGTTTCAATAAGTTCGCATATTTGGTCTGACCACATTTTATCATTCCTTCAATAATATAATCATACTCCTGCTTAGGTACAATAGAGTGTTCATCCAGCCATCTTTTCAAGTGCTTACTATATAAGCGCTGAAAATCTTCTGAATAATACGCACTTTGTTTTTCTGAATATCTCCATCCACTTATATCCGAAAAGGTGAAAAATGCAGTTATCTCTTCTTTGTTTAATTGTCTAAACACAGTGTTCCAATCCAAAATATCAGAAGCAGATTTTGCCAATAGTGCTAATGCCTCTTCTCTTATTGAAATAAGTGGCACTTCTTTTCCGTGATTAGCCGCAAACTCAGGATGTTCATCTATTAACTCTATTATAGAATCAATCTTATTGTTTCCAATTCCATATTTTTCTTTAATAATTCGTTTTGCTTCTTTTATTTTCTCACTAAATTGTTGTGGCGATGGTAATAGTTTGGATATATCTTCTATCTGCTCTCTTGATAAGTCTTTTGTAAAAGTTGCTGTTTGATATTCGTGTTCGATAAGTGAAACATTATACAATATATGCTCAAACAAACCAGTCATCAATACAAATTGATTGTAGACAAGTTCTAAGGAAACATGCTGAATCCCTTGTGATTCAAAATGTGGCGTTCCGTCATTACTGTACTTATATTTGTACATATCTCCATCTGGATCTTTATCTCTATAGTGCTGCAAAAGTGGTAAGGTTTCCTTAAATAATACTGGTATTCTTTCATCTACATTGTAATACTTCTCAACCAGTATAATTAATGCATCCAGATTGTGTATTGCAGTCTTTTCTTTAAGATTATCATACAATTCGTCCCATAAATAACTTAATTCATTCTTAATTACTTCAATCTTTTGCAGGAGTTCCTCGTTAATTAGTGACGACGAATCGCTTAATCCTTCTATTGGTAATTCATCTTGTAATTCACTTAGCTCAATTTGTTTTTTTCTGACCAATCTGTACTTATCTGGATTTCGCTTGATAGCAGTAAGATATATAACGCTACTTAATAGACTTTTTAGGAACAATTCAATGCAATGCCTTACACAATATAAAGTTGGATAAACAATGGTATCTGAAAATGTTTCTCCAGAGTCTATCCCTTTTAGCATCAATGCCACTGCTTCTTTAAACCCATCATAAATCGTTGACTGATCGTAACCTCCATTAATGCCAACACACGCTCTATATTTACTGCTTCCTTCACCATGATATTCAAATGGAGAAGAGTTAATAATGAACTTTATTCTAGCTTCTTCTTTATTGTCCATAATTATTGCACCATGCTTTCATTGAATTTATACTACATCGAAAATTGCCGATTTTTCAAATATTAACAACCCCACACAAGCAAAAACAGCCCCCAGAACCAGCTACATACATTTCGCAGATTCCAAGGGGGCTTGTTGTAGCCGGTATTCATTTCATATCTACAGTATATCAGAAAATCCGACATCTGTCAAGATAGGGTGTAGCTATTTCTTAGATGGCTTCGACTGTTTCGCCTGTTTCTTTTTCAGCGTGTCTTGCGGTTTATCTGCTGTTGTGGTGTCCACAGTATCCTCACCGATGTGGCAGCCTTCGTGAACAACACTGTTGTGGTTTAAGATCACTCCGGCGGAGAGTATGCATCCTGTTTCAACGGTCACTGCGGTATGAACAACAACCATAGGCTCTATGAAGCAACCTATGCCGATTTATGCCGACGGACTAACATATGCTTTTTCATGAATGAGTGTCGGTACTTCATAACCAATCTCACATAATCCTTTTATCAGATTCAGGCGGAGCTCCGTATTTCCAATCGCAACAACCGCCGAATCGTATTCATGAATCAACTTATTAATATCACAGATCTTTCCGACGGCAGACGGATAAACATCATCGACAAAGTCGATTTTCTCAAAGCACTTCATCGATTCTGCGATTTCCTTGGCGACCATACCATATTGTCCGGCACCTATGATAAGTAAGTTCTTCATAAACACGCCCCCTAAAAAGATTATAAAAGTGTCAAGCTGGATCAATACTACGACTTTTAGAGACCAGGTAATACTCCGGTCTCGGAAATACTATATATAATAACCAACCGTGTGCACCTAACACACTGTGTTTATAAGCAAGCTCATATCAACCTCTAATAAATTTAGAAGTTTATATCAACCCGCCAACTTTTATACATCAATACTTCTTATGTACATACTACCAACAATTTACATACTAATGACCTTCTTCAGCTCAAAAGGTAAATTCTCCGCCGATGTGTCGGAAGTGTTCATACCTGATAATGCAATGATATTACCCCGAAAATGTAACGAAACAATGATGGGTTTTAATGTGCATTTTCCTCGATTTTACGCCGTTTTTGCCATGTTTTCACCTTTTATAAATAAGAGGTTCCAAGTTTGTCAGTAGGGATTGCGCAATCGGCGGAGAATGAAAATCCCGATTTTACGCCATTTTCTTAAAATCCGGTATTTTTGGATAGTTCCGAGCGAGGGATAAAGTTCTATTTTTGAAATGTTCATTCTGGCAGAATATCCCCTTATCAGAGGGATAAATGAAAAACAGCCCACCAGGTATGTCTCCGTCTTACGAAATGTTGCGTAATTTGGAAACATACCCAGTGGGCTGCTTCATTGTTTACTTTTATGTATCGGCCTCACGGATCTTCCGCATCTTGATGTGATGAAAGTATCGTTCGGCACTTATTGCAATAAACCGCGATATCTGGTATAATACAGCTGATATCTACAGTTCAGCCTACCAGATGTCCTTCCTGCACACGATACGCCGTTGTAAGGTCGAATACGACCAAATCTCGGTCAGGCACAGCTATGCCGCGTATACGGTATGTGGACTTTATATCCCAGCCGCAGGTCTGATATATAAAACGTACCATATCCATGCTTTTAAGCTCATAACCATCGTGGGAAGTATCCTCCGGCAGCTGATGAGCTCCGCTTGACTGATAGCTGCATTTCTCAACAGCCAGCTTTCCATTCTCCGGATCTAACAGAAATCTGAAATACTGCGGTAAGCCAATAGCTTTCAGAGTTGTCTTGAATACAGTGATCCGTCCATATGCAACCGAGAAGCTGATTCCAAGATCAGCATTCTCCCATGATAGGTTCTCCATCTGACACCTCCTCTTCTACGTCAGGGTATACTACGCCCGTAGAATTCGCAGTGGCAGAATTATCCTCAAGAGTCAGCTGCTGCCCGACCTGCTCGATCTCCACAGGTTTCTTGTCGCCTGTGAGCATAGCTACGTTGATATACCCGTTCTCGACTGTGACCTGTGTCTGCTTTTTATGCTCTTCCACAGGGACTCCGAATGTTCCGGCAATATCCTCGGAGTAGTATCCCTTCTTGTAGTCCACGGTCTCGTCGATCACTTCGCCCTTCTTGGGCTTTTCACGGAATGTCTCCTTCACGATCAGGTCGAAAACATAATAGGTCTCGCCCTCAAACTCGATCTTATAGCCCAGTATCTTATAACGGCACTTAGAATCCCAATGCATGAGTTCATACAGCTTATCCGTAAAATCGGGGCAGGTCATCTTACGGCTTTTACGCTTATCCGGCTTGGCTATGCACCAGCGTAGAGCATCCTTGTCGTTCTCCTGACAGCCCTTGACCGCAAACTTTTTCTCGTCCTCGCAAAGCAGCAGCTGTACAAAGACCACATCTTCCAGACCGTTGATGCAGGCGGTATTGAACGTGATACTGCCTTTTCTGATCGTAACAGCCGGATCACGAAGGTGTGCAAACAGTTCCTTGCGGACAACCACAAAGTTATAACTTCCGAAAGCCTGTTCCAGCTCTCTTCTTCGGAGTTCCTTTTCGGTAGTCAGTTCTTCGAGCGCCATTTCTTCACTCGTCGGCATCATCTGCTCGGTCATATCCTAAGTTCCATCCTTCCATAATTGTTTCGGCTTCTTTCATCAGCTCTGCAAGAGTTTCTGAAGATAGTGCATTCATTTCTTCTATAACCTTTGCCGGTCTGAGAACATCCCAGTCACCACTGTAGTGCTGCTGTGACAGCAGATGTCCTCGTGCAAGCGATACGATCGGAGTTCCGAAACCTGCGCCCCATGACGGCGGATAGACTCTCACTGTTTCCTGAACCACGATCTGCTCCTCATCATCTTTTTCCGGGACGATGACCTGCTCTACAGTTTTCGATACTACGGGTTCGTCCAGTTCAAATAAAAGGAGCTTATCAGAGCCGTTGCTGCGGAATTCTCCTTTAAATCTGTACTTGCCGTCATCCTCCCACGACATCAGGCTGAATATGACCTTTGCCAGCCCACGGCAGCTCATGCTGTTCACGATCCACTTATCTTCTTTCAACCTTCCCCAGTGGATTGCATTCGGATTATCGCTCTCACAAGGGCGGATCGCGATGCAGTTATTCACAGTGTTGATAAGCAGTTCAACGTACTCCACATCCTCAAATTTCTTTAAACACGCAGTACTAAAGCGCATCTTTCCGCCTGATATCGTCAGAGACAGATCATCAGAAGACGGAAAGAAATGTGAACTGACACGCTGATATCCGTTCAGATTCAGCTTAAGACCTGACTGGACATATTCTTCCTTTTCAATAGCGGTCTGAACACTTTCACAGGCCTTCTGATAGTCCTCGGGAGAAAAGCCCTCCCAGTTTCGGTCGATCGGAACATATCCTTTGAGCGCACCGTCCTCCACAACGCTCAGCACGGGCAGAGCATGCTTTTTTCTTTTGTAAAATGCAGATGAACGGATAAGCTGGGCGGCATTGAATACTTCACGGCTGATAATGGCATCGTGATGATCACGCTTTCTATATTTCGGGAGCTTGCCGTCATTCTTTACTGCTTTATGCGTTTTGAAGTCAGGCGTGTAAGTCTTATGAGCAAGAACGTCGCCGCAATGGCGCTCGTTGTCTATAATTCTGGTTATCCATGAAGATTTCCACTCGGTATTGCCAAGCTTGGTCTCACGCTGATAATCCGTCAGAAGATCGGCAATTTCCTTACTTGACCATCCGTTCACATACAGATAGTAGATGACCTTGACTGTCTCCGCCTCGGACTCATTTATTACCAGTCCGCCGTCCTCGTCGTTGTCATAGCCCAGAAGCTCCGGAGTCAGGAAGATTCCGTTCTGGAAACGGCGCTGGACAGACCAGTTCATGATGAAGGACTTGGAGCGTGACTCCTCCTCGGCAACAGTAGCGAGGATAGTCAGAAGCATAGTGCCTTCTGCGCCCAGTGTGCAGAGATTGTTTTCATCAAAGCGCACGCCAACACCGTAGTTTTTCAACTCCTGAACGATAGAGAGGCAGTCCACAACATTTCTGGCGAAACGGGCGATGGATTTTACAAGGATAAGCTGGACTTTTCCTGCTTTCGCATCCTCAATCAGAGACAGCATACCTGCACGGTGAGACAGTTCTGTTCCGGAAATACCTTCATCACTGTAGATGCCGGCAAACTCCCAGTTCGGATTCTCATTGATACGCTTTGTGAAATCATTGACCTGTAATTCAAACGAGGAAGTCTGCTCGTCATTCTGTGTGGAAACACGGACATAGGCAGCGACCTTCATCTTTCTGTTCTCTATATCAAGATCGCTTTCTTCATTTGCAGGGATGACTTCAATCTCAGAAGAATCGATTCCCTTGTATTTTTCCCTGATCTCGCCTTTATGTTCAGAATTTCTGATTCTGCGCTTTGACGCCTTCACCGTTTTTACCCTTTACCTTTCTGCTCCCGGAAGTACCCAGTACCATGTCCGCATTTTCTTATACGGCTTGATACCAAGCTCTGTTTTGACCTCGTTCATTGTTTTATCGCCTATACGATGTTCAGCCATGATGCGCCTGATCTCCATAGATTCTACGGCACCCTTCTCCAACGCTTTCTTGATGAGAATTGCTGCAAGCTCGTGCTTGTTCTTCGGAAACGCCTCATACACAGGCTCTACGCCTATGATGCTTGCACTTGACTGCTCAGAAGCTACTCCGAGCCAACGGAATCCGGTGGAAGGGCGAATCTCAAATGAAAGATCGGCGCCTTTGGAATCAAGGCTGTTCTTGACTTGCTTTACGATACGGACATCTTCGTCCTCGGGGCTTTTCTCAACCTGAATCACGCTGCGGGCGGCGGCGACAACATCAATGCTGCCAAGTCCTCGATACAGGTCTTTTGCGCCTTCCTTTTTGCTGAAGTGTCCGATCAGGACCACGGCGCAGTTATATGTAGATGCCCACATACCGATGCGGCGCATCAGCTTTCTTGCTTTCCCCGCTATCTGAAGGTCAGAATCATTCCCGATGTATGACTGTATGGGATCAATGACCAGAAGCCGCGGTCTCCATTCAGTGATAGCCTCTCTGATACGCTCGTCATCCAGAGTCAGACCGCTGTAGACCTCTTCATCGATAAAAGCGATGTTACTGCAATCAGCTCCTGCGGCCAGCAACCTTGGCTTGATCGTATCCTTCGCTCCATCCTCCGAACACTGATAGATGACTCTCTGTGGAATACCGAAAGCTCTGCCATCAGGCGCTGATCCGCCTTTTGACAGTTCGGCAATCAGATTCATCATCATGCTTGACTTTCCGCTGCCGGGGTCACCTTGAAGAAGTGTGATCTTCCCGATTGCTATGTATGGCTGCCACAGCCAGTTGACCGGCATAGCGGTCACATCGCTGTACAGCGTTAAGAGCTTTGATTCCACGGTTTCTCACACTTCCTTCCGGCATCACTATTTCATCTTCTATTATACATGATGCAGGGATATCTTACCATGAACGGGTAGTTCATAATTATCCGCTATTCTATGAACTATCCGTTCATAAAAACGAGTAAGATGGTGCTATAGCTGGAGGGGAAATGACCACCATCTTAAAACCTTTCAAATCGACTTGCTATGTGCTCGAACTGGTGGTAATATAGATACTGCCGATGCGGGCAACATAGAAAGGCTGATTTGAATCATGGACTTAGACTACGTCCTGATCGGAACACGCATCAGGAAGTACAGAGAAGAAAAAAGCCTCTCGCAAGAAGAACTCGCCTTCAACGCAGGCATCTCATGGAGACATCTCAATTACGTTGAGCATGGCGAGCGTAAGGTAAGCGTTGATGTACTTATCGCACTTGCCAATGCACTTGACGTCACCGTCAATGATCTTCTTGCCGATCATCTGACGACCTCGAGCACGACATTCAAGGAAGAAGTCATCGACCTCTTGACAGACTGCACTCCCGCAGAAAAAGCTATCCTCATGGATATGCTCAGACACATGAAAAAGCTCCTTCAGGAGCACGGAATCTAAAACAAAAATACTGCCCGCATAGGCAGCAGAGCATCCGGATCAGGTCTTGGGTGCTTCTGCTCTCTACGCGGGCAGTATTTCTCTTATATTTTTATTCGCCGGCTTTCAGCGCATAGTACAGTTTGGTGATGTATTCAGCCAGTTCAACGCTCATATTCATCACAACCGATTTGCCGGAGATATTATCCAGCATTTCCTTGGCGGATGCAAAGATATCTCCTATATCGGAATCTGAATGATCGGTTTGATCTGCTTTCACAAATGCAACCGCTTCATCGATCAGTTTTGCAAGGTGTTCACCTTCAAGCACTGTCTTCAGCGGAATCGCATCCTGATCTTGGGCAGGACTCGGAAGCTTCAGCACAATACCTTCGCTGAGCACAGCAGCCAGTTTTTGCTCGGCATCCTTACATCTGACAAGATATGTGCGGAGCAGAATTGCGATAATACGATCTCCGAAAGGAATGTCATCAATGCTCACAGAGTAAAATGGATGTTTCATTTTATGTACCTCCTACGTGGGTTTCTTTTGCTTATCAGCTTACTACAAAAAAATTTACATTGCAAGAGGTGGCAGAAAAGTTTGTAATAGCATTACAAAAACGATGCCCACAAACTATGCGTTCAACCGGCAAATTATCTATGCCATTTGAAGCCGTAGTAAGTGGGCATTATGTTTATTTATAATATTCAGCGTACCACTGAGCGAACTTTCTCAGTCCTTCACGGATGCTGATCGTCGGTCTGAAACCGTAGTCATCCTCCAGAGCCTTGCTGTCCGCATAGGTCACAGGTACATCTCCGGGCTGCATCCCGACCAGTTCACGATGACCTTCAAAGTCATAATCAGCAGGAAGCACACCTGCGTTCACAAGCTCTTCCTGTAATGTGCTGATATAGTCCAGCAGGTTCTCAGGAGTACCGCCGCCGATGTTATACACTGCATAAGGCGGAAGCGGCAGTCCGTCCTCGCCGTTCTGTTTCTCCGGCGCTCCCTGCATGACTCTGTACACGCCCTCAACGATATCGTCAACGTAGGTGAAATCACGCTTGCAGTTGCCGTAGTTGAAGATCTTGATCGTTCCGTCCTTGGCTAATGTGTTCGTAGCTGAGAAGTAGAACATATCAGGTCTGCCGGCAGGGCCGTATACTGTGAAGAAACGCAGGCCTGTGGACGGGATGTTGTAGAGCTTGGAATAGCTGTGTGCAAGCAGTTCATTGCTTTTCTTAGTCGCAGCATAAAGGCTCACAGGATTGTCAACCTTATCATCTACTGAAAACGGAACCTTCTTGTTGCCACCGTAGACAGAAGAGCTGGACGCATACACCAGATGCTCCACCGGATTATGGCGGCAGGCTTCAAGGATATTGTAGAAACCAATGATATTGCTTTCAATGTACACATCCGGGTGGTCGATGGAATAACGAACACCTGCCTGTGCTGCTAAGTTGACCACTACATCAAAGTGATACTCAGCAAACAGCTTGTCAATCAGTGCCTTGTCTGCGATTGAACCCTTGACGAATATATGCTTGACCGGCGAAGTATCAGTCGCCTTTTCGATCAGTGAAAGACGATATTCCTTCAGTGCCGGGTCATAGTAGTCATTCATATTGTCAAGGGAGACCACTGTGCCGGATGACATTTCTTTCATCAGTCTCAGCACAAGATTTGCACCGATAAATCCGGGAGAACCGGTCACAAGTATCGTCTTGCCGTTTAAGTCAATTCTTTCTTTGCTCATATCTTAATCCCTCCGGAACAGATCTCTTGTATAGACCTTCTCTGCAACATCATCAAGCACGGTGTCATAGCGGTTCGCCACGATGCAGCCGCACTTCTTCTTGAACTTCTTCAGATCATTCACAACGAGAGAACCGAAGAAGGTGCTGCCGTTTTCAAGGGTCGGCTCATAAATGATAACTGTAGCACCCTTTGCTTTGATACGCTTCATGACGCCCTGAATGGAGCTTTGACGGAAGTTGTCTGAGTTGGATTTCATTGTCAGGCGATACACACCCACAACGATCTCCTTTTGCTTCATCTCCTGTTCAGCGGAATAGTCTGCACTGTTGCCATAAGTGCCGGCAATCTCCATGATTCGGTCAGCAATGAAGTCCTTACGGGTGCGGTTAGACTCGACGATAGCAGTCATCATATTCTGAGGAACATTCTGATAGTTTGCAAGCAGCTGCTTTGTATCCTTGGGCAGACAGTAACCGCCGTAACCGAAGGACGGGTTGTTGTAGTAGTCGCCAACACGGGGATCAAGACAGATACCTCTGATGATATTTGCAGTATTCAGCCCCTTGACCTCTGCATAGGTATCCAGTTCGTTGAAGTAGCTGACACGAAGCGCAAGATATGTATTTGCGAACAGCTTCACTGCCTCAGCCTCTGTGGTTGCCATAAAAAGAATATCAATATTCGGCTTGATCGCACCGTGCTGTAAAAGTGCTGCAAACTCCTCAGCAGCCTTCATGTTCGCTTCATCGGAGCCAACGATGATACGGCTCGGATAGAGGTTGTCATAAAGCGCCTTGGATTCACGAAGAAACTCAGGGCTGAAAATGATATTGTCCATGCCCAGCTTTTCACGAACCTGTGCTGTGTAGCCGACAGGGATCGTGGATTTGATGACAATGGTGGGCTTATTCTTCTTTTTGCCTGTTACTGTCTTAATGAGGGAAAGCACTGCTTCAACAGCGGAGCAGTCAAAGAAGTTGGTCTTGGGATCATAGTTCGTGGGTGCAGCAACGATGATGAAATCCGCATCCTTGTAGGCAGATTCGCCGTCGGTTGTAGCTTTGAGGGAAAGCTGACGCTCTTCATGCTCTGCAAGGTACTGCTCGATGAAGTCATCCTGAATCGGAGACTGCCAGTTGTTAAGCTTCTCAACCTTCTCGGGAATGATGTCCACAGCGGTCACATCGTTGTGCTGAGAAAGCAGAACTGCGAGAGACAGTCCCACATAGCCGGTACCTGCCACAGCAATCTTCTTGCGCTCTACAGGAGTAACCTTCGAAGCAGTATCGTCTACGAATACATCTCTGTGATCGAATTCAAGGACCTCTGCAAGAGCGAGCAGCTGATCCACAGAGGGCGTATAGTCTTCACTTTCCAGTCTAGAGATGATCGAACGATTGATGCCTGTTTTTTTAGACAGGGTAAGCTGCGACATCTTGATTGCCTTTCTTCTGCTTATAACAGTCTCAGCAAGCAGTTTTGAAGATAAGTGCTTCATAAGTACCTCCTACACACAGTGTTACCACTAGCAACACTGGCAATTTCAAATATGATGATATTATTATAGCAGATGTTTCGGCAAAAGTCAATACAAATGTCACCAAATATGAAATCACATAGCATCATCGGTTTATGTATTGTGCTTTAAGTGTTGCTAGTGATAACAAAAAGGTCCACTAAGCGGCTGCCGGTTTTTTCGACAGTTGCTCAGTGGGCGCAGCAGATAGTTATTCGGGTTCCTATCGCCGAGGTGATAGAGATCTTACGGTAATAATTCAATCAATCCGAGATCCATTAATGCAACGATCAATAGACTCATGCATTGGTAAAGACCGCTTTTTTCTCTATGACTTTCCTCGTAATGATATACATCCAGATTGCATTCAGAGAAATCATCAAGGTCGTAAGCGTAAATAAATTACAGCACGTATCTTCCGTTATCGACTTTATACTATATTATCGGCGTATTCTATCGATATATCCTCCATTTCAATAAGCACCTTTTTGAGCATTGACGCATTTTCTTCTGTAAGTTCTTCGCCTATTCTTTCTGAAATGGCGGCAATTAACTCGTTTTCTTTCATATTCCTGCATTTGCAGCCATTTCCTTTCCGTCCCTCATGGCGTCCTCTGCAGGTCCATACCTTATGCTTGATACCCTTCGGGCCGTTCAGTGTACGTCTTGTCATCGGTTCACCGCATTCGCCGCAGAACAGCTTTCCGTACAGGAAGTGTGGTCTGCCGCCAATTCTTCCGACCGCTGCCGTCACCGCTTTCTTTTGACGTATGATCTCCTGTACAGTATCCCATGTTTTCCTGTCCACAATGGCCTCATGATCATTTTCAAGATAATTACTTTCATACGGCACTCTTTCATCTGGTTTCTTCGTCAGGAAATTCTTGGGAGGCTGCTTCTGCAGCAGCTTATCTCCCATATATGTCTCATTCTGAAGGATATACATGATATTATTATGTGCAAGCGGCTGGCCTTTTTTCGTCCTGATTCCATAATCAGTCAGCAAGCGTCGGATCTCCTCAATGCTCTTGCCTTCAATATACATCTGAAAGATCATGCGAACCGCATCCGCATCCTGATTCGGTACAAGTTTGCCGTCAACACAGTCATATCCAAGGATACGGTTATTCCCGAGGTTATACTCTCCGCGCTTGAAGCGTTCCCGATATCCCCACCTGACGTTTTCCGAAATAGAGCGGCTCTCGTCCTGCGCGATTGCAGATAGAAATGAAAACATCATGGAACAGGAAGGCTCGGCGGTATCCAGATTCTCCTTATCGAAATGAATATCAACGCCGTTACCGTGCAGAAGATTGGCATATTTCTGGCAATCTACGATATTTCGTGAAAATCTGGATATGCTCTTTACAAGGATATAGTCCACCTTGCCGTTCAGCGCATCCTTGATAAGTCTCTGAAATCCTGGGCGGTTTGAGGCCTTGACACCGCTTTTCTCGTCACTGTATACTCCGGCAAAGTCCCAGTCATCATGTGCCTGTATGAGCCTTGTATAATAGGAAAGCTGCGCCTCGTAGCTTTCTTCCTGCTCGTCAAGAGTTGTAGACACACGACAGTAGGCCGCTACACGCTTCTTATGCTGATCTCTGATTCTGGGGATTCTTGTAATCTTCATTTCTTATCCCTCCCTTTACTTGTCTTTTTCTTTTCAGCTTTCCTCTGCTGCTGATTATAATAGCGCTTTGCAATTCTGCCCGGAAGATCCGAATCATAAAATACGTCTGAAGGAACCGTTGTCACAAGTCCGCATTTCCAGAAAACTTTCATGGACCTGTCATCCGGATCAGGCGTTCCTTTCACTTCCAAAGCAATCAATTCCTTGGTGGTCCTGATGTGTTTTCCGAACTCAATATGGTCAACAAGATCATCCACCCACCAATAATCGACCTTTTTCATTCTGGGATATTCTCTTTTGTATCTCAGCATAATTTCTGCCTCAGAGCCGAATTTTGGGCTATCAAGTTTCTTCTCTACAATGCCGTTGTCCAATGTGTGATAAGCATTGAGCAGCGCTTGATCCACAAAGCTTGCACGGATAATAAACTGTCGGCAGGCATGTTCACCGATCTCACAGCTCCATCCGCTTCCGGGTCTTTGTATCTTGATACTCCTCTTAAACAGTCTGGAACCGCAGATCGGACACACGAGTTTGTCTCCGAGCGGGTACTGATTGTTATACTTACCGGGCATATCCGGATGAGGTGTTCTTCTTAATGCAAAGATCTGCTTACACCGATTGAATTGTTTCCTGCTGATTATGGCTTGATGATGATTTTCAATATAGTAACTGGGCACCTCAGTGGTATCATTCTTTATTTGCTTATGTGTAATATGGCTTTCGCAGATGGTCTTTTGCAGGAGAATATCTCCACAGTATCTTTCATTCTGAAGCATTAACCGCACTGTACACATGGACCACGTTTCGCAGTTTTCCGGTGTTGGAACATGATTGCTCTGTAAATGCTTCATGATCTTGTCGATGGACTCACCGTGCTCGTACAGCGTGAATATTTCCTTCACAACCCTGGCCTGTTCCGGCACGATCTGGTATTCTCCGTTTTCATTCTTCTCGTATCCGTACAGTTTGCTCCAACGGGATCTTCCTTCCTCATAGCGTTTTCTGATACTCCATGTCGTATTCAGCGAAATAGAGCGGCTTTCCTCCTGTGCAAATGCTGCAAGGACGGTCAGAAGCATTTCTGAGAATGCTGTTCTGGTATCGATATGATTGCTTTCAAAGATAAGATGTACTCCGATCTCATTGAGGTGTCTGACAAACGTCAGGCATTCAAGGGTATTTCTGGCAAAGCGGGAAATACTCTTGGTTACGATAAGATCGATTTTTCCGGCTTCACAATCCCTGATCATTTTCCGGAATTGTTTTCGCTTTGAAACACTGGTACCTGTCATGCCTTCATCTGCATAGATTCCTGCCAGCTTCCAGCCCGGTCTGCTTTCTATCATATCAGTATAGGATCTGACCTGATTCTCGAAGCTGGTTCTCTGCTCATCATTGTCAGTAGACACACGGCAGTATGCTGCAACTCTCAGCTCTTTCGCAGTATCCGGTTCTTCAGGATTCTGCGGCTCAAGAATGATCTTCTCAATATTCATAATTTGCCCCTTTCTGAATGGGATCAACTGAGTATTATCCCTCAGCGTTATCCTATTATTGCGTAAAACAGCCGATATATCAAGTCATTTCGCAATCATAAATCGGAGAATAATCCCGATGTTTCAGCAGGATAACTGGTCAATATACAGAAAAAAGCGGCCTCCTGTAATCAGAAAGCCGCATAGTATTATTTATTATTCCGCACTTCTTCAACAAGCTTCGGAAACTGTGAAGGGTACCTCAGAAGATAGGCATCCCATAATTCTGCCTTGTGTCTTGGATCCTGTGAGTCCCGCAGCACACCGGAAGATAATGTTGTCACACTGCCGCATTTCCAGTGAATGCTAATCGTTCTGTCATCAATACCACCTTTTTTCAGTTCAGAAGCCGTGTGGCTGTGCAAGCCAAAATCTATCCTTTCAATCAGATCATCCAGCCACCAGTAATCAATTTTACTGAATGATGGATATTTTTCTTTTACCTGCAGGAGCAGTTCTGCATTTTCTGCCCTATCAGCATTTTTGCTATTTACGATACGCTTCACTTCTTCTAAATCAAGCGTTTCATAGGCTTTAAGAATTGCTTTTTCTACTTCCTGAGACTGTATTACGAATTCTCTGCATGCTCCTTCGCCCTCACAGCAGAAATGAGTATAACAGTTCTGGATCAACAGTTTTCTGTGGCGGAGAACATGTCCACAATAGGGGCAGCGGATGAATTCTGCAAATGGATACTGCAGCGGCGTTGTTGATTTCTTCAGTTCAAGGATCACATTGCACCGTTCAAACTGTTTCCTTGATATAATGGGCTCATGGTGATTTTTTATATATACACTTGGCAGTGCTCCGTTATTCCGGCGTGAACGATGAGTGATATAATCCTTTACATAGTATTTCTGAGCTATGATATCACCAACATATTTCTCATTGGCTATCATGTAGTGGATCCTTGAATCGTCCCAAATCTTATCTTTTCCATCCGGTCTCGTATATCCTTTCTCATACAGTATCCTTGTTATCTCAGGAACAGATGTCCCGTGTTCATATAAATCAAAAATCAGTCTGACGGCCTCTGCCTCTCTTGGAACGATCTCTATATTATCGTTTGCTTCATTCTTTCGGTAACCGTAGCACCTTATCAAAAGCGGTTCACCGTTCTGAAGCCGTTTCCGTTTTCCCCATCTTACATTCTCCGAATGTGAATGGCTCTCTTCCTGGGCGAACGCCGCAAATACAGAAAGCAGTATTTCTGAAGAGATCATATCTGTATCGATTCCTTCTTTTTCAAGTATTAATCGTACTCCAAGATCTCTGAGCTTTTTGATACAATTCAGTGCATCAAGCGTATTACGCGCAAATCGGGACAGTGATTTACAGATCACGCAATCTATAAGGCCTTTTTCACAGTCTTCAAGCATTCTGAGGAACTCTTTACGTCTCGCCATCATTGTCGCAGAAGTACCTCTGTCGGCGTAGATCCCTGCAAACTCCCAGTCGGGCTCCGAAGAAATCTTTTCTGTATATACTGCAACCTGTGTTTCGTAACTGGTAAGCTGCTCTTCAGACTTTGAGGAAACACGACAATAAGCACATACACGCAGCTTCGGCTTTGTGGTCCCGGAAATATCCTGATTGAGTATTCGCTTTATCTTTGTGCTTCCCACAATTTTACCTCCTTTTCCGCGATCTTTTGGCTTTTTTCCATCAGATATTTTTCTTCAGCAGAGAATACCGATCTTCCGCCTCCGATTGTCCCGTGTTTTATCAATTCCTGAACAATGTCGAATAACTCGTGGCTTACGATTGCCGGATGATGCCCTTCAATAAGGATCTGATCTACAAAACCTTTATTTTTGACTCTTTTTTCCTTTCCGTTACTATCAATGATCGTACATTCTTTGTTGGATAGGAAATCACCCACATAGTTCTCACTGCGCAGAAGCAATGCCACAGTAGGATTTGTCCATACTTTTTCGCTTCCTTCTTCTCTTTCCATACGATTCATTTCATCTCTGATTTCAGAGTATGTGTGGCACATAGCAGCCATGTAGAAGGCCATTCTGACAACTTCTGCCTGATTCGGAACGATCACCCAGCCATGATTCTTTCCGTCAGATGTGTAGCCATATCTTGGAGGAGACCATGTTTCTCCTCGTTCAAGGTGTTTCATTCTGCTCCATGCCTGATTCTGCGATAAAGAAATGCTCTCTTCCTGCGCGATCGTTGCAAGTATACCGAGTATCAATTCTCCTGTCATGGTATCAGTATCAAGGTTTTCTTTCTCAAATAATACACGCACCCCAAGTTCCTTGAGATGTCTGACCGTTTCAACACAGTCTGCCATGTTTCTTGCAAATCGTGATATACTTTTCGTCAGGATAAGATCTATCTTCCTACTTCCGTAGATACAAGCTGATTCTGATTGTCGGTCAGCTATCAAATTGGGTGCATCGGGGGTGCATAGAAAAGACGGCGAAGGTGCAGTAGGGTGCATCACCAAACGATAGCTTTTCAGGCACTTCCAAAAACATCGTAAAATCGGCATTTCCAAAAGGTGCATTGGGTGCGTCAGGGGTGCAATCGAGGGTGCATTGGGTGCAATCGGGGGTGCATAAACAAACGAAAGCCCTATGTATAGCACAATGCTCATCCATACAAACAAAAAAAGAAGGCACTCCGCTGAAATAGCAAAGTGCCATAGAGATGCATCTTTGATTTTAATGTTTCTATTTTCAGTCCTTGAATTTCACTCGAATGTCGTCCTTGCTGTACACAGTCACACTCTCCACAAGCAGCCCCCAGAGGTCTTCGTCAAATTCGTTCAGCGGGTTCTGCTTGTCAATGTTTGCAATAAAGCTCTCCATCGCCTGCACCCGCGCCTGCCGTGCGGTAATTTCCCTGTCAAGCTCCTCGTACTTGCTCTTGGCAACATCGTAGCGATCAACGAGCATATTGTATCGCTGTTGGTACTCCTGCTGGTTCTGTGCGATCCGAGCGTTCTCCCGAATACAGTTTTCGACCATTTCAGCCAGCATTGCAGTCTCTTCCTTGAAGTGTTCGTGCTCTGCCATCAGTGCAGTCATATCTGAAATTTCTGCAATGCTCGCCCGAAGGTTCGCTATGATCTCTGCTTTGTTTTGGAGCATATTGTTGACAGCCTGAATGAAAACAGTCTTGATCTCATCGGCGGTCAGGTGTGGTGTTTCGCAGCGTTTTGCATCCTTGTACTTATGACCACATTGGTATACTACACGCCGATAGCGGTCACTCGAATGCCAGACTTTCGGACTGTAAAAGCATCCGCATTCGCCGCAGACCAGTTTTGCCGCAAGAATATCCACGCCACTATAGCGGCTTTTCTGTGACTGCCGTCTCTCCATTTCAACCTGTACCGCTTCAAATATCTCAGGGGTAACAATGCCCTCATGACTGCCCTCCACATAATACATCGGGATCTCCCCGTGATTGATTTTCTTTTTTTTCGTCAGAAAATCGGAGGTGTAGGTCTTTTGCAGAAGTGCATCGCCCTTATACTTTTCATTTGTCAGGATACTTTTCACAGTGCTGCTGTGCCATTTGTCCTTTCCGGCGGGAGTTTTAATTCCCCGCTCGGTGAGTCTCTTCGCAATGGTATGCGGTGTCAGTCCGGTCAGAAACAGGCTGTAAATTTCACGCACGATTTCCGCCTCGGCTTCATTCACAACCAGTTTTCCGCCCGGGCCTTTATCATAACCGAGAAACCGTCCAAACGGAACATTCGGTTTTCCGTCTGCCATGCGCTTTCGCTGCCCCCAGATCACGTTTTCTGAAATCGAGCGTGACTCCTCCTGCGCTAAACTCGACATAATGCTGATGAGCAATTCTCCGCGTCCGTCAAATGTCCAGATATTCTCTTTCTCAAAAAAGCACTCAACATTATGCTCCTTCAGTTCACGGATCGTTGAGAGGCTGTCAACCGTATTTCGGGCGAATCTCGACACGCTCTTTGTTATGATGAGATCCAACCGGCCTGCCAGCGCATCTGCGACCATTTGTCTGAAGCCTTCTCTCTTTGCCGTTGAGCAACCACTCAGACCTTCATCGGCGTAGACCTTGACGAATTCCCAATCTGCGTGTTCTTTGATGTAGTCGGTGTAGTAGCTGACCTGCGCCTCATAAGATGTGAGCTGTTCTTCGTGGTCAGTCGATACTCTTGCGTAGGCAGCCACACGCCTTTTCACCGGTGCATTGATCGGCGCAGAGGTATATCGGCTTATCGATGCAGGGATTTTTGTTACTGTACTCATTTTTCTGCCTTTCTGCGATATTGCCGCTTGCTTGGGATATACTGCTGTGTGACCGTATGACCATCACGAAAATGGAATGTCAGCATATCTCCGAGAATCGATATGTGCGACAGCCGCTGTTCCATGATTTCTGCATCAAATTCAGAAATTTCAAGTACGGCGGCAATCTGCTTTTTCAGTGCTGCATCCTGCATTGTTTTTGGTCTCTCCGTGCTCGCAGAAACACGATGATGCTTGAAGCATTCCCACCACAGTTCTGTTGTGCCGTCAGCATAGTATTTGGTATTCGCTGTCATATTTTGCCCACAGGTCTCGCATTTGATAAAAAGCGATAGATCATACCTGAAATGCCTGTAGGTCTCTCTGGACTTATAGATTTCGGCATGGTTTGCACGTTGTTCATCCGACCAGTATGCTTTTCTGCGTGGGTATGATGACTTCGGCTTTTTCCCATCTTTCGGATGATGCATATAGGTATCCTTGGCGGCAATGCCGTTCACGATGGGAACACCATACCGCCTTGCGATCTCCTGCTGTACCGCATCGAATGTTTCCTGTGATATAATCGCAGGGTGCGAATCATGAATCAAAAACATAGGCAGTTCACCGTTGTTCCTGCGTTCCTTGTGCGACACATGACTCTCAGTATAAAACTTTTGCAAGAGCATATTTCCGGTATACTTTTCCTGACGGAGAATATAGCTCAGTACTGTCCCCGTGAACTTTTTTCCGTAATAGGATTTTGTACCGGAAGCATTCAGCTTCTTGCAGATGATATAGCAGGAATCACCCGCAAGATACCAATCAAAAATCTGCCGGATAATTTCTGCTTCATCCGGCACGATTTCAAGCTTTCCGTCAACAACTCGATAACCGTAGCAGATGCAGTTTTTCGGCTGTCCGCTTTCATATCGTTTCCAGATACCCCATTTGCAATTTTCGGAAATTGAGCGCGACTCCTCCTGTGCGAAACTTGCAAGCAGGGTAAGCATCAATTCTCCACCGTCTGAAAAGGAGCTGATATGCTCTTTTTCAAATCGCACTTCGATTCCGATTTCCTTCAAATGGCGCACTGTTTCAAGCAGGTCTACAGTATTTCTTGCGAAGCGTGAGATGCTTTTTACCAGCACAATGTCGATAAGCCCTTTATCACAATCTGCGATTAGCCGCTTGAACTCCTGCCGATTGGAAATACCTGTTCCGGAAACCGCACTGTCCGCATATACCCCTGCATATTGCCATTCGGGGTTTCTTTGGATCAGATCACTGTAGTAGCTGACCTGCGCAGACAAGGAATGCATCAGGCGGTCAGTTACCATCGAAACACGGGCATAAGCAGCAACCCGCTTTCTTATTGGAAGACTTGCGATAGCAGGCTCAATTTTCGTGATTTTGGGCGCTTTTTCTGCCATATAGCAGACCTCCTTCCTCGTTTATCAGCTACCATATTACCACCTTATTTCGGTTCAGTCAACGGTATTTTGACAAATATTGTGCCGATTTTAGGGCGGTATTTCTCCCTCATCTTTGTATCAATTACGGCGTATTCATCAGCGGTCAGCAAGCCTTGTTTCGCCATTTTTCGCACAAGACTCATTGTGACATGATACTTAAAATCATTCTGTTCCATTTGCTGCACCTCCGTAGCGATGGCCGATATAGCAAGCGTGTGAGCAATATTTTCTGTGGTGTCCCTTGTAGTCGGAGAAAGTCTTTCCGCAGGCGGGACAAATGAGCGACACAAACGAAATATGCTTTATAAGGTTGCTGTTTTCCCGCCAATACTTCTGACGGCAGGAAGCAGAACAAAACGTTTTCTGCCGGTGTCCGGGTGTGTTGACAAGAGGCTGACCGCATCGTTTACAGCCGTCTTTCATAGGTGAAACATCTTTTCTTCTGCAAAACGATTTCACCGAATTGACAGACAGATTCATCTTTTCTGCAATTGAAGAAATAGACTCTCCGTTTTTCCGCAGTTCTGTGATTTTTTCTTTCTGTAAATCTGTCATAGCATACCTCCTGACTTGCTGATACATATGAAAAGAACGGGCAGAGAACATCCTCTGCCCGTGAGAAGATAATCACGCCTTTACAATCGTACCCTTGTAGGTCTCGTTGCCGATCTGCACGGTCACAGTAGCGGTCTTGCTGTCTGCGGTCGGCTCAGGATCAGGTACAGGCGTGGGATTCGCCGCCTTGCCCCAGCCGTTCAGCCCCTTGCCCTTGATGATGGTCGGGAAATCCTTATAGCAGATATCGAGGTCAACATTTCCGGAGATACCGTCTACCTTGCCCTTTTCGCTGTACTGCCACACCGCATAGGCACCGCTGTAGTTGGTCCTATCCACCCAGTGCGCAAGCCAGATCGTGTAGTGGGATTTAATATCATCGGCTGTGTGGGTAAACAGGGGGGATGCAGAGCCGTAGAGACCAGTGAAATAGCCTGCGGACTCCACTCTTTCAAGAAATGCTCTCATGATAGCAGAGACTTTTTCCTTGCCGAGATCGAACTGCTTTTTCTCCTCAAGGTCGAAGTATATGGGCATCTCGAACTGCTTTCCCTTGATGACCTTGAGGAACACATTGGCTTCAAGCTCTGCCTCTTCCGGACTCATCGCATAGGAGTACCAATAGGCACCCACGGGGATTCCTGCCGCCTTTGCTTCAGCATAATTCTGCTCGAACTTCTCATCCTTCTGCTTTTCCAGTCTGCCGAAGCCCGCACGCAGTATCGCAAACTCGATGTCGTCAGCCTTGACTTTGTTCCAGTCGATATTGCCGTTGTGAACACTCACATCAATACCCTTCATATCCTCGCCTCCGAAATACTTGTAGAAATCATCGGTCACAGTGCTGTTGCCGTGGACTTCATCGCCGTACCATTTCTTTCCGGTGCGAACATCGACATGCGTGTACTGATAGGCAGCGGTGATGTTTGCAATGCCTGTGAATCCGATATCCTGTGCCTTACAGCAGACCACCTTCGAGCTGATTGGCCGCCCGTCTTGACCGAAGCAGCAGATATCCGCTGCCTTACCGAGTGTATGCTGCCCGGAGCCTGAACCTCCGACATTCTTGTCATGCTGCTCACAGCGATAACCGCTTGTCACGATGATCTTGGAGCAGTTGAGAGCTGTGAACAGCTTTTCGAGCTTCTCGACCAGTTCCTGGCTGTTCAGAGTCTCATGCTCCTTGCCGCACTTGCAGCGGAACTCTGAGATATTGAAGTGCGGAGAAAGCTGTGTGGTATCATTGAAATCGTAGGTCTTACTCATTTCTTATCATCCTCCATGTTATCGATCATTTCCTGAATTTCATCATCAATATGCGATGCACGTTTCTGAAGAACCTCAATAGCCTTCTTGATTGCAGGTGGATACGGGATGCCCATTAAAGACGTATTTTCAATAATTGAGAGCAGCTCATTGACGCAGAATCCGATGCAGGTCGCATCGCGGATGTAGGTCGTACCGATGAGAATATCCATGCGGACGGCGACCACAACCATGAGCAGAATGCAGAACTTCTTTGCAAGTCCTACCCAGCCTGCTTTTGAACTGAGCTTGCCGGTCTTGCTGTGTTTGGATTTGCCCATAGATGCGGCAATCAGACCTGTGGTGAAGTCAATTGCCATGAACAGCACAAGCGTGATGAGAGCAGAATCCCAGCCGCCGAGCAGTGCCGCAAAAAAGCCGCCGATCACTCCGGCGGCAGTACAGATATTTTCTTTCATGATGTTTCCTCCAGAATTTTAATGGTGCGGATATACGGATGTGTATTATCGCTGACTGCTTTCCACGCAAGGTAATAGTCACCAGCTGTTATGTTTCCGCAGTCGAGCAGAGCAGTGGTGTAGTTATCACCCGTTTGCAGCCAGTTGAACGGAATAGAGACAGTCTGTCCTGCCATGATGGTTTCGTGGATATACCTTGCGGTCTCTGCCGGAGACAGATTACCCACATTTTTCGGAACAAGCCACATTTCACCCACATCCGCAGCACCGGAGCGATAGCTGAACAGGATGGACATTGAGGGCGTGAGTGCAACAGGTGTGACACATTGCGTATAAATGGTTGCGCCCCAGTTGAAGTCCGGCTGATTGTAGTACAGCGCATAACCGTTCTCCTCTGAGCAGAAATTCGGATAGGATTCCGCAAAGCCCGCAAGGGAACGATAGCCGTCATTATAGAAGGTGTACAGCTTTTCTCCGAAGTCGTGGAGCGTGTCGATAGATGCTTTGAACAGTGTAACATCCGGCTTTGTTTGCGGAATCTGCAGCACTTTCGGAACAAGCGTATTCAGCTTTTCAGTTTCCGAAGCGGATACACCCATTGTGGTCAGATTTCGGGCTAAAGCGTCTCTCTGCTCATCGAGAGCTGTCAGATAATTTGCAATGCTCATACTGTCACCTCCACGATAGCCGCTAAAGCTGTCTCTACACCTGCAAGAGCTTCCTCGACAGCAGCGAGTTTTGTATTGATATCCGTGATAGAGGTCTTTGCGCCCTGCATATCATAGAGAATTTCCGTCTTGAAACGCTCGAACACACCCTCGTTGACACCCACGCGCTCGTTCAGGTTCATTGCGGCGGTGTATGCTTCATTCCAGCGGGAAACGCTGGAATCTGTGATACCGTTGAGCGTTGTGAGATTATGATGCCAGTGCGCCTGCCCGATCACAGTCGAGATGGATGCAATGTCATCGAGCATTTCCTGTGTGATAGAATCCAGAATCGCCTTATTCGCATGAGAATGCGCCTGTGCGGATACCTCACTCAGTCCGGTAGACAGCCCATGCAGAGCGTTTGCTGTGGATGCCTGAAATGCCGTCAGATCTTGCATATACTGCTCTGTGATAGAATCCAGAACAGCCTTGTTCTCATGCGTGTGTGCGGTATTGGAGAAGTTATTGACGGATTCAAAGAGCGTGTGGATCTGCTCTCTTGTCCAGTCCTCGAAAGGACCGTACTCCTCCATTGCAGAGATCATTGCCTTGGTAATGCGGTCAAGCACAGCCTGATTGTTATGGTTATGCTTGTACTGCTGCAAATTAAGAATTTCCTCATTGACTGTCTGGATATCATAAACAGTCTTGTCCTCAAACTGCTGCAGCTCATACAGCTCTGCGAAAAGCTCCGGTGTCAGGCTGTCCAGTGTAGCCTTGTTGTCATGTGTATGGGCTTCCTCTGCCACCAGAGTGATCTGCTGTTCAACAATCGTCTGCACTTCTGTTGTCTTGGGATACTCGGACATATCCGGAGTAATGCCGTCCTTGCCATGCAGACTTGCCAGCCATTCCTCCTCAGTACCGATATAGCCGTGATCCACTGCGATCTGGTAGGCAGATTTTCCGTCCAGTCCATGCTCGGCATCCTCGATGCGTTTCAGAAGCTGTGTATACAGATCGGGCGTCGGCGGAATCGGAGGTTCTTCACCCTCAAAGCCGGATTCTCGGATATTCAGCGTTACCGGAACAGTTGTCGCTCTGACAGTGGTATCCGATGCGGTATCGTAGCCGTATATGCCCATTTTCACCGCGCCCACATGAAGCTCCGCAGGCAGATAACAGCTTGTGCCATCTGTTCCCAGAACAACGGAATACACCTCATCACACTGGCTGAACTGCACGGTTTTATGATACCGTTTCCAGTCACCGTCAAATGTGAACTTGAACTGCACATACTGAATTTGATGATCTGCGAGAACCTCTCGCTCCAGAATCTCAATGCTCTGGTTTTTCACAAGGAATTTCCACATTATTCACGCACCTCCGTCCATTCCTTCGTTTCTGTATCATACTGCATATATCCGTCAAGGCAGATGACCTTTTTGAGTGTGCCATCAACCTGACCGCCTCTGCCGTCCCAGTTGCCGCCCTTTACAACGGCAGCCCATTCATCAAGGCTTCCCTCATAGGTAAGCTGAGTAAGGCTGTTGCAGTAGTTGATCCAGTGAGAGCCGATTTTCGTCACATTATGGCTGAGGGTAAGGTTACGCAGGTTTGAACACCATACGAAACAGAATCCCGGCACTTCGGAACATTCTACTCTTGCAGTTGTCAACGTGTCACTGCCGTCAAAAATATAGGTGCCGAGCGTAGTGAGCGTTGCAGGCATGATGATAGAAGTCAATGCCTGATCAACAAACGCCTTCTCACCAATTGTTGTAATAGTCGGAGGAATCGTCAGGGAGGTAAGACCACCCTGCGTGTACATAAAGAATGCACGTGCTTTGATGGTTATCAGTGTACTGGGGAATGTGGCCGTTGCCATATTGTAGCATCGCTCGAACACACTGGTACCAATTGCTGTGATGCCCTCGCCGATCACAAGCGAACGGATATCCTCTCGTTCCCAGAACGGCGATCTGCCGATCTCATAATCGTAGGTCTCGCCTGTACCGTGAAGCAGGAGCTTTCCGTTTTCATAAAGAACATAATGGATATTCTCGCCGCAGGTGCCGATCTCCACAATGCCACCGATGATATCATCGACCTCGGTCTGCAAGGTTTCAACCTGTGTGGTCAGTGCCTGAACAGTCTCGTTATATTCTGAAATGTCCGCCTCGATCTGTGCGAGCTGTGCCAGCATCTCCGTTACTCTGCACTTGCCGAGGATACAACGGCAGTAACCGCAGACATTCCTGTCCTCGCGGTAGTCGTACCAGTCACGCTCGGTCAGACTTGTAGCACCGGGATTCAGGCGTACCGCATACATGAGTAGCCGCACGTGATTTTCATCCTGTGGAATGGACGGAAGCTGCGGGTTTTCTGCCGGAGTGCCGGGAAAGAGCTTCAACGTCACGCTGCGGACAGCTTCTGTGGTATCCAGATAGATGGCGAGACCCACATATCTCGGAAGCGACTCGTCCATATACTCGGACAGATCGATAGAATAGCGGGCATCGTTGATGAAGTAGTGTCCGTTGATCCATGCCTTGCCCCTACCGACAGACACACTTAATCCGCTGCTTGCTGCTGTCAGCTTGAAGCAGTCGCCGTAGTTATCCTGAATGCCGTTGCAAATGATACTGGACAGATAATCATTGAAATTCTCCGCTGTGTAGGTGCGGTCAAGGTTCTTTGAATTGAAAAATCCGCTGTGAAAAGCCATAAAATCACCCCTCTTTGAATGTGGGCGTTAGACTGCGCCCGTTCTGGTCGAAAGCCTCTATCATACCGATGAGCTGAATGCAGGGCTGTATCATGCCGAACCGTTTATGCTCCACAGTCACATAATCACCGACATAATAATCACGGTTATGAACATACTGCGTACTGTTTGCTGCAATCTCGGACTCCGATGCCGTCTTGGGAGATTCCAGCCGTTCCGAGCCTCTTGTTTTCAGCAGCTCGATATACTGCTCCTCCGGGATCGGTACAGTCTCACCCTCGACCTGTTCTGTTTCGGAAATATCATCCGCATCTACATACAGCTCATATCGGTCAAGATATGTCGGCTCTGCACCAACACAATATGTGGTACGCTTTCGCTCCTCCCCTTTGCCCTGACCGAAGATATATGCGAAATTGCGCTGAATACTACTGTCAGAAGCATAGGAAAATGACAGCAGATTGCTGTATGCGTCCGAGAAAATGATGTGAGGGTTGTCCTCCTGCATCAGACTTCTGTCCTCTCCCTGTGCCAGATCGAATACCATGCGGTACTGCTCACCGGTATCCTTCACAAGCCGGATATTCGCCGTGCCGCCGATCTTCTCACAGATGGTGTATATCCATTTCATCAGATTGGCATAGGAAATTTGCAGCGTGGTTGTCTGCTCCCAGCAGGTGCCGGATACTGTGCCGAGCGATAAGCCGGGAATCTTCCGGCTGTCATTCAGCAGCGTGTTCTGCGTGACGACCTCTCGGACAATCTCAGAATATGCCTTTTCTGCGGTCACATTGTAGGTCGGATGAATGATACGCCGTTCCAACAGGCACATGAGGAATCTGCCCTTAACTGTCAGGTAGTCGCCGTTCTCCACATCGGTATTGATCTGCACAGATTCAATGATGCCGAAATGCTGGTTGTCATCATCTCTGCCGACAATGCGTCCGGGCTGGAAGATGTCCACGTTCTGCGGATTGGCGGCGATATACACCTCAAAGCTGCCGCACTTGTAGTATTCAATATCCCACAGCAGACTTGAAAAGGTGTCGCAGATGGCTTCCAGCGTGATCGTGAGAGCATCGTCCTCTGCTGTCATCTTGTAAACTTCAATCTGCATCGTTATACCCCCAGATACGCATTTGTGTGAATGATCTTCACTCGCAGTTTTGTAAGCCCCGTGCCGCGCAGATAAAAGCGGTTCTTGCCCTCACGCAGCGTCAGCCATGTCGAGCTGGAAACAAGGCGGTTGATGATATTCGTCTTGACACCACCCCTGTCGAGTGTCACAGTCTTATTGCCTGTTTTGGTGGTGATCGTCACAATGTCTCTGGCTTGCAGATCGCCTGTGATCTGTAAATATTCATCTGTATCCGCATTGTACAGCGTAGGCGAACGGACATCTTCGAGGGCTTCGATTTCGAGCGTGAAGCCTGTTTCATCACCGTCATTGATGATCTCCATGACATTGTTGGTGTTGTATTTGCCGAGAACGAAGGGCTCCGGGTTGCTTTCCGTTGGGAACGGGAATGTGAAGGCTCCTGTGATCTGCGAGTAATACGCCCTGACCGAGGTCGTGGAATACCAGTAGATGTCAGGACACAGAATAGAAATCTGTCCAGTAACAAGCTGCTCAAAGTTGGATACTTCACAGGTCTCGACATAACCAGTTGTGAAAACATCGATGCCTGCGGTCTTGTAGTAAACCTTGATAAAGCGGCTCGGTTTCACCACCTTATAAAGCTGATGGCGTCGCTTTTCAACACCGATTCCTCGCATCTCGAAGGAAATGACAACATTCCGCTTCTCAATGAAGGCATTGTTCAGGTAGCTTCCGTCCATGCCCGCATAGCTGGAGGTGCTGATCGTGCCGGGTGGCGGGGAAAGCCCCTCGATCTTTGAGGTCATATACTGGTTTGCCGTAGCGGTCATGTCTACACGATCGCCGTTGGCGTTTTCAAGGATAAGTTTGAAAAACATGGTATCACCTCCTTGCTTTTTCTATGGGATTGATGTATAATAATGACAGAGGTGAGATTCAAAATGAGTAATTTGGAGATATTACTTGACTTAATTGAAAGGAACTTGGAAACTCACAAAAATCACCCGTTCAACACACATCCGAAATACTATGAAGATTTTTTATGTATACTTAATGAGTACCCTTGTGAGTTCCTGTATTCCACATCAGGTAAACGTAACGCATTATTATCAAAACTTCAGTTATCAAAAAATGCGGCATATAATCCTGTGACTTATTGTCAAGGAATTAGTGAAATAGTTTTGTACTTTAATGCTATGCAAAAAAATTTGAATTTTACGCCTGAGAAAAAACTTACAGCAGGCGGAACAGATGTTGATATGCAGATTCAAACAAAGAATGCTACATATAATATAGAAATCAAATCACCTGATATAAATATACCTTCAGCAAGTTCTGGACTGCTTGTTGAAAATCTTTTTAGAACAACTGAAAATGACTGGACTAAAGGGATCGATCAGATTGACAATATTAAGCTGAAAAAGAATGATGATAATAAAGTATGTAGTTTTTTGAAGTCTGCACAATCAAAATTCTGTGAATCATCTAATGGCATTTGTAATATTCTTTTCATTTCACTTCCGCTCTGTGAAATACCAAGATATTTTGGTTACATTACTAATGGCTATTCTGGTATCTTTTCTCTTAATGCTCCTATTCGTTTTTTGTCGGCAGATTGTTTCGATAAAACAGATATTATTATACTTTCAAGTATTGCCGATGGGCATACATTCTCATATGAAGATGTTGATTCGCCATGGAAATTAGATGAATTTTTTACTCATTTTATAAGCAATCCATTCAAATCCATTGACGCAAATATTGCTCATGAATTATTAGAGATTATTCCGAATTCAACATTAGAATTTGATGAATTTTTCTTTAAATTTGAAAGTACACTACAGGAACAAGGGGAGAAGATAAACGATAAAAACTATGCCAATGATGTTATGCCCTTAGTATTTCCAAAATACTTTTCAAGGTTTTATCCGAAATTTTATAATCAGCACACTGATTTATAAAATATATGTTTTAGATTATTATTTCATTTTGTGCCTTGATATATCTGGGAATAATAAGTACATGGGGCGAGTTTGATTCCGCCCCAAATATTCACACATTCAGCGCATTCCGCGTCTGACGATAAATCTCCAGCCGTGACAGCGACTTAGGCGAATTATTCGTCTGGTTGACTGTCCGGCTGTTGTCGTTGTTGTAGTAGTTATTGACCACACCACCGCTGCCGGCATCCAGCATTGCGCCCGAAATGCCGTCAAACTTCATATCAAAGCCCGACTGCATTGTGAGCGACATCGCATCGGCTACGGAGGATACAGCCTTTTCCACATACTTCTTGCTCTTGTTGATGCCCTGTGCCAGTCCCTTCATGAAGTCCGGCATCCAGCTCTCGAATTCGGAAAGAGGACCCTTGTCCGGCACCGAGAAGTGCAGATAATCACTTATCGCTCGTGCCACATCCGCAACAGTGTTGATGAGATTTCCGAGCATATAGTTCAGGCCATTGATGAGGTTCTGCATGAGATCCCGTCCCCAAGACCACGAGCTGTTGACCTTGTCCATGACCGCCTGATACACGGCATTCATAGCACCGGTCACTGCATCCCGCACACTGCCGAGCCTGTCTCCGATGCCGTTTTTAATGTTGTCCCAGATAGACAGCACAGCATCCTTGACCTGATTCATCGGATTGCGCACGATGTCAGGCATAGTGTTCCAGATGGAAGAAACTACGGACTTGATACCGTTCAGAACTGTGTTTACTACATCCTTTGCAGCGTTCCATGTGGTAGTGATCACATTCTTGATGTCAAGCTGCCCGGTCTGGATCAGATTTTTCAGTGCCGCCCATACAGCAGTGATGATCTTTTTGATTCCGCTCAGAGCAGAATCAATCACAGAAAATACAGCCCTCCACGTTGTCGTCACCACGCTCTTGATGTTGTCAAGGGCGTTTTTAATTGTAGCCACAACCGCTTTCCAGCCGGACGATACATCGCTGCTGATCTGCGACATCGTTGCATCAATTGCGGCATTGACGTTTGCCCAGACCGTTTTCACGGTATCGAACACCTGCGTCATGAAGCCCTGCACCGAGGTTACCACAGTGGACAGTGCATTCTGGATCACGCTGCTGATCTTCTCAGCAAGACCTCCGGCAAAGTTGTTGACGGCATCGCCCACAACATTGGTATTTGCGTTGATTCCGTCCGCAAGTCCCTGCATGAAGTCCGGCATCCAGGACTCGAAATCCGCAAGAGGTCCCTCGTCAGGTACAGAGAAGTGAAGGAAAGACTTGATCTTGTCAGCCACACCCTTGACCGCATCGGATACCTTGTTGATACAGCTCTTGATACCGTTCACAATGCCGTTGATGATGTCAGCGCCCCAAGAGAAAGCCTCATATGCAAGGTTCTTGATGAAGCTGACCGCCGCATTAAAGCCATTGACAATCGTTGTTTTGATCGCAGTGATCTTCTGAGATACAGCGGATTTCACGTTCTCCCAGATATTCGAGACTGTTGTTTTGATGGCGTTCATGACGGTTGTGATGGTCGTCTTGATGCTGTTCCAGATATTTGCGACTGTCGCAAAAATTGTGTTCAGGACGCTGCTGATGAATCCGGAGATAGCGTTCCATACGCTGCTTACCACAGCATGAATCGCATTCAGCACAGCCGAAATGTGTGCGCTGATGCTGTTCCAGATGGAAGATACCACAGACCAGATCGCGTTCAGAATCGTGCTGATAAAGCCGGAAATTGCATTCCACACAGTCTCTATCACGCTTTTGATCGTATCAAGCACAGTACTGATCGTAGTGCAGATCGCATCCCAAATGGTCTGGAAGAAGTCGCGGATACTCTCCAAAATGGGAGTCAAGAAGGCTACAATGGCATTCCAGATAGCAGTGATTTTCTCGTGAATCCAGTCCATTGCCATGCCGATGAGAATCTGAATTGCCTGAAAAATGGTCTCGAACAGATAACGGAATGCTTCGAGCAGCGGAGAGATAATGTCATAGATCGTCTGCCATACAGTCGTAATGACTGACCAGATGGCGTTCATGACTGTTGTGATTGCTGTATGGATGGCGTTCCACACAGTCTCAATGACGGTCTTGATGAGATTGATTTTTGTGGTTACATCGTTATAAATTGCCGTCCAGATGCCGACAAAAAAGTTCTTGATGCCTGTCCAGATGTTGGTGAAAAATGTTGCAATGCCATTTATGACACCTGTAAAGAAGTTTTTGATACCGTTCCAGATACCGACAAAAAAGTTCTTGATTGCATTCCAGACATTCACCCAGAACTCTTTCACTTCGTCAAGGCTTGTGCCGAAAATGTTACACAGCACATTCATATAGTTTTGGAGCGTGTCTTTCAGGAAGTTCCATACCGCTACAAAAATACCCTTGATGCCGTTCCAGACTTTTTCCCAGTCACCCGTGAAGATACCGATAAAAATGTCCAACACATTCAGTAGGATATCCGTTACCGCCTTGAAGATGTTAGCAATCTGCTGAAATACGCCCTCAAAAATCGGCGCAAGAAAATTGCACAGTCCTTCCCATACAGCTTTAATGACCTCGCCGATGTTCTCAAAGTCGAAGCCTAAAGCGTTGAGACGGTCTACGATGCCCTGACAGAAGCCCTGAAAAATACCCTTGATCTGCTCCCAGATCGCCGTGATTTTCGCTCTGAATTCATCATTTGTTTTCCACAGGTGTACGAAAGCCGCTACCAAAGCAGCGATAACCGCAATGACAGCGACCACGGGCGCAGAGATACCGCCGATAGCAGCACCGAACGAACTGAATGCCGCCTTTGCACCTGCAATAATGGTCGGCAGATTGGAAATGAACTGCATGAGCTTGCCGACTGTGACCATTGTTTTGCCGACAACGACTAAAAGCGGACCCAGTGCAGCGGCTACCAGAGCGATTTTGACGATCGTTTCTTTGGTCGCCGGATCCATTTGATTCAGCTTATCTACCAGAGCTTGAATTTTGCTAACGATAGCACGGATCGCAGGCATAAGAATTTCACCGAAGGAAATGGCTAATTCTTCAAGCTGCGATTTCAGAATGGTGAGCTGACCGCCGAGGTTGTCCTGCATGACAGCGGCCATTTTTTCGGTAACGCCGTTGTAGCCGTCCACTTCATCGGAACAAGTGCTGATCGCACTGTTCAGCTTCTCAATATCTGAGGGTGCGGCGTTCATAACTGCAAGAAAACCGGACATTGCATTTTTGCCGACAAGTGCTTGTGCCGCAGATGCTTGTTCCGATTCCGACATCTGTGAGAATGCCACCCGGCAGTCTGCAAGGATATCGTTCAGATCACGCATCGAGCCGTCTGCATTGGTAGTAGCGATCTCGATCTCTCCGAAGGAATCACCGCAGAATTTTACCTCTCCGGCAAGCGCATTCATCATAGAACGGAGCGCCGTACCTGCCTGTGAACCCTTGATACCGGAATTCGCCATGAGACCGATTGCCTCGGCAGTGTCCTCACAGGAGAAACCCAGCGCACCTGCAACAGGTGCACAATACTTGAAGGTTTCACCCATCATGGACACATTTGTATTCGCATTCGAGCTTGCTGCCGCAAGTACGTCCGCAAAATGTCCGCTGTCGGCAGCAGATAAGCCGAAAGCGGTCAGAGCGTCCGTGACGATATCCGATGTGGTTGCGAGATCTTCTCCACTCGCCGCCGCAAGGTTCATGATACCCTCAATACCGTCAAGAATATCTCCAGTTTTCCAGCCTGCCATCGCCATATAGTTCATGGCTTCTGCGGCTTCGGATGCGGAGAATTTTGTCTTGGAGCCCATCTCACGGGCTTTGTCTCTCAGGTCTTGCAGCTCGTCACCGGTCGCACCGGATACAGCGGCGACCTTGCTCATGGCAGTGTCGAAATCCGATGCCGTTTTCACAGCGGCAGTACCAGCAGCAAGGATAGGCACGGTCACATGGGTAGTCAGTGTTTCACCGACATCGGCGATTTTTCCGCCGACCTTTTCAAGGGTTTCACTCGTCTGACCGATTTTCACAAGAGCCTCTTGGGATTTGCTTGCCTCCGTTTGCAAATTCTGAAGCTCCTGCTCGGTCTCGATGATCTCACGCTGAAGGGCATCGTATTGCTCCGGGCTGATCGGGTTGCCAAACTCATCGGATACATCCTTAGCGGACTGCTTCAAAGATGTCAGCTCGTCAGATGTTTCCTTGATCTCACGCTGCAAGGCATCATATTTCTCCTGCGAGATCTCACCCTTTGAAAGCTGCTCATCGGCGGTTTTCGCCTGTTCCTTCAGTTCTTTCAGCTTGTTTTCGGTCTCACCGATCTTCTGTTTGATCGGATCGTATTTTGCCTTCCAAGCATCGTAGTTGTCTTTGGTTTTGGCGGCTTCCTCGCTGGCTTTTTTCAGGGTATCCAGCCGTTCTTTCGTGCTTTTGACGGCATCACCGAGGAACTTCTGCTTTTGAGCAAGCAGCTCTGTATTCTTCGGATCGAGTTTCAGCAGCTTTTCGACATCTTTGAGCTGAGTCTGCGTATTTTTGATGTTTCTGTCAACGGATTGTAGTGCTTTCGATAGCTTCGTGGTGTCGCCGTTGATCTCGACTGTAATGCCCTTAATTCTTCCTGCCATGCGATATCACCTGCCTTTCAGGAAAAATAAATATACCTACTGTGGTAGGTAGACAAGTAGGTTGGATAGGTGTATAATACGGCTATCTCCTGTGCAGTGTTTCGGATATACTTTTGTGGTGCAATGCCCTCGGCTCGAAATGAATGAGCATATAAAACAGATGCATCACAGCACCCGCACCGAAGATAGAAATGAGTGTACCGATACCTACAGCGCCGCCGAGCAGCCAACCGATCAGTGTAACGAAGGCAAACAGCAGTATCTCAACCACACCTATGGGTATCTTAGGCAGCCGTTTCCCGATTGCTATGAGTAGCCCATCCTTCGGACCGTAGCCCTGTTGCGCCTTCATATATACATACATTCCCAGAGCAATAAACAGGAAGCCGAACAGCATATATACGATTCCGAGCCAAAGGCTGTGATTTTCAGGTTACGGGGAAATATTGCAGAAAAGTTGCGTCAGATTTCCCGTGATAATTGCATCAAGGACAGTAGCAATGCCAATGCGCTCGTGCAGGAGTAGTTGTATCACAATTGCCGCAAGGGATACTGCCACCATAGCACTGCCATAATTCAGCGGTGCATGACGGGATATCCCCACAGCGAGACAGTCCCACGGTGCAAGCCCAATATTGACATAGATGGTCAGATATACACCGAAGGAGTAAATTGAAAGTCCGAGGAGTATCCGCAGCAGACTGCTGAACGGTTCAAAATTTATCCATGTCGATTTGAGTCGCTTTGTAGCTGTAAGTCGCTTCATCATTGTCCCTTTCGATAAACATTTCGTTGACCATTCCGATGGTGAGCAGATCAAGGTCGGAGAGTGTCAGCCCGATCTGCGCACATCGGAGGAGGAACAGCGGCGTTGTCATCTCGCGGTCAACTGGGCGAGATTTTTTTTTGACTCTGCCTGTGTCTCCAGATTCATGCCCCACAGCTCGAAAAGCTGCGGCAGCACCTCGTAGATCGAGAAGCAGTTGAACTGTTCGAGCCAGTCGTCCGGGCTGTCGGGAACGTTCTCCGGATCGGCGTGCTTCGCCATCGTCCATGCGATATTCTCGAAGACCTCAAGGCTCTCGATGCCGAGACCGGAATCCTGCTCATCGCTTTCGTCCACAGAGTCCTTCAGTGCGGCAAAATCCTTGAAAATGTCCTTACGGAACTTCGCACGGTAAAGGCGAGGCAGGGTTGCGCTCGCCTTGAAAGGAACATCGATACCGTCAACAGTGATGATTTTCTTGATAGCCATATTCTCTCCTCCGAATCAGTCAGTTGTAGTGGATGCGGCAGTGCTGCTCTTGGTGGAAGATGCAGAACGTGTGCCGGTGCTGTTGTTTGTGGTCGCAGCGGTCGGGATATACACCGCATTATACCAGTTGTCATAGGTGGTCTGGTCGGTGCTTTCACAGGTCTTGGACTTCACCAGACCGTCAGGAAGTGCCGTTGCCTTCATCGAGAGAGTCTCCGTCTTGACCTCAGTGGACTCCTCCGTAGTGTAGCTCTCGGTCGAGGGACGGGATGCCGAGCAGCAGTACAGCACATGACGGATGTGGTTCTTGTCGCCGTTGAACTCGAAGAGCAGTGCAAACTGCGAGGTCTCGGCATCGTTACGCTCCACAAGAACACCCTTGCTGTCGAGCTGCTCACCGAGGATCGTAGTGGCGAAATCGGTCGTGATGAGTGCCACCTCAAGGTCGCCCTCGTAGCCCGCATTGTTGTTGATGACATAGTACACGCCGTTATCAGCAAAAAAGTTCTCGTTCTCGCCGTTGGCATCGATAGAAAGCGACACCGCACCGGGCAGGCGCACCGGCGTTGCGAATGTCGGCACACCCTCTTCCGACCATGCCGTGATTTTTGCATAATGAACCTTGTTCAGACCGAACTTGACTTTGTTTTTCTGAAGTGCCGTTTTTCATACCTCCATGATATAGAGGACTTCGTAGAGCCGTTCAGACTCTATCCATACCTCTGATTTTGTGTAATAGATGTTGTGCTGTGTCAGCACTTCCTCCACACGCTGTTCCGTATCCGGCGATTTTTCATCCGTATAAAGCTCGATGTGCAGCTCTTTGAAGCTGTGGTACATGAAATTATCTGCGGAAAAGGTATCCTCGCCGGGAGACAGAAACAATGTGAAGGGCGGATCGGGGCTTTCACCCTCTGCGAAGTGATGATACGCAAAGGGCAGCCCGATCTCCTGCATCATCTCATTGATCTCTTCGTAGCTCACGATAACTCCTTCTTGATGAGCGTTTCGAGCATATCTGCACCGTTTGCTTCGGCAGGAGCGATATGCGGGATAGCCGCAACTCTGCCGCCGCCCCTTTTCGCATGACCGTGTTCCAGCAGATGTGCGATCTGATAGCGGTTCTTGCTGTGAACGGTCATTTCAAGGCTGTGGCTGTTTTCCTTGACCTTTTTTGTAGCCCAGCTCTTTTTGTATCTGCCGGACTTTTTCGGAGCATTGGCGGAAATTTCGTTCTTGACTGCGGTCGCTGTCTTTTTCACAGCCTTTTTCATGGCTGTATCGGCAAGCTCTGCGTATTCCGTCAGCCCTTTCATGACCTCCGATGCCAGATCGTCAATAGATGTCATCCTTCGCACCTGCCTTTCTGGATTCGCAGATCAGCTTCATATAGTCCTGCGTCTGGTAATTCGGCACAATGCCTTTGATGTCGTAGTCCAGACCGTCAAAGCGGATGCGATAAAGCGTTGAGGACATTCTTTTTGTCTGCGGAGTTTGCCGGATGATGACCTCAATCTTCTGAATCGCTCTGGTCACGCCGGTATCCGTCTCCTCAGAAGCACCGTTATTGGATACAGTCACAGATGCCCAGAGTGAGAACACCTCCTCCCACTGAGCCTTGTGATTGCCGATCGCATCTTTTTTGACATGATTTTCAAGGACGGCGATGCGCTGATTCAGTTTTCCGATCTCCATCAGACGATGCCCTCCCTCTGTGCGAATAACAGTGCCCTGAGTGTCAGCGTCAGCGCATGATAATCAGCAGTATTGCGGTTTTCATAGAGGTACGAAACAGTATACAGCATAGCCTGCCGGGAGGTCTCCTCATTTTCCGCGAGCTGCTTTTCATTCATGCGCCCCACATCCATCACGAGCCGCTGTGCCGTATCGATCAGAGTGAGGATGAGCTTGTCATCCTCGCAATGATCTACACGGAGATAGTTTTTTGTTTCAGGCAGTGAGATCAGAGTCACTTATCTGCCCTCCGTTCATCAGCCGTTGCCGCCTGCACCGCCGCCGGTGTTACCGCCAGTCGTAGTAGCCTTTGTTCCAGCCATCTTGAGAACCTTGACGGATTCCGGCAGGATCAGACGGCCGTCCACACGCTGCGTGGTGAGGAAGCCGACCTGATCGGTGCGGGCATACAGCTCGTTCAGACGGCGGAAGGTGCGGTTCTGACGGTCTGCCACCCAGTAATTCTTCATGTCACCGAAGAGGAGAACACGCTCACCCTTTGCGATACCGGGCATGAAGGAAGAGGTGCGGATCGGTCTGCCGAGAATTGTATCCGGCTTTGCGATATCAAGGCTCGGCTTCCAGAGGTAGTTGTCGTTCTTGTCTTTCAGCTTCATGAGCTGAAGGAGAATGGTCTCGTTGCAGACGAACTGTGCGTTGCGGCGGTAGGGAGACTTCAGGCTGTAGTAGAGGTTGAAGATCTCATCGAAGGTGATCGCAGTCTGAGATGCCGCAGTGACACCAAGCTCAGCGCCGCCGGTCTCATCGAGAATACCGAGGGGCTTCTTGTCACCGTCACCGGTGAAGAACGCTCTTTCCTCGGCGTTGCCCATTGCCACACCGAAACGTGCAGCGATATAGCTTGCGAGGTCGAAGGCAGAATCGTGAAGCAGTTCGTTGGAGATCTTGATCATTGTGCCGAGCTTGTATGCGGAGAGCGTGGTCTGACCGAAACGAGTATCGGTCTCCGGAATTTCCTCGCCCTCATCGATCCACTGTGCCTCCATCGTGTCATTGGCAATCGGGATCTTGCGGGTACCAGAATTGGTCTTGATGACCGTTGCCATCTGGCGGAAGATGTTGTTTTCCTCAAGCGCCTGAATCAGACGGCGCTCGAACTCGTCGGGCACAGTGTAGCCGCCCTCGGTGTCCTCACCGACAGAGAGTGCGTTGCGGACTGCAAGCTGATCGCCCTTGTTGCGGATCATATCCCAGAACGCACACTTGTACTCGTCCGTTGCGGTCGGGTTAGTGGGCGGCGTGTTCTTTGCGCCGGGAGCGTTGGTGACGGGCTTGGAGGTCGGTGCGGAAAGTGCCGCATCCACGGCTGCCTGCTGTTCCAGACGCTCGATCTCTGCACCGAGAGCCTGCACCTCACCGGCCATTTTGTTGTACTGCTCAACTGCGGATGCCTCCACGAGACCGTTCTCACCACGGTGCTTTTCAAGGAATGCCTTTGTCTGCTCCCACAGGGTATTACGTTTACTGCGAAGTTCCATGATCTTGCTCATATCTTTTCTCCATTTCTCCGGATAAAATCCGGTGTCGCATAAAAATACAGCCAGCCTTATCTCAAAAATGCAAGCTGCTGTTTCAGAATTTCATACGGCATTGCGCCGTCTGCGGTTTTACCGTCCATGCCGATCACAGGCATATCGGGGACAGTGACCACAGGTGCGGTCAGCCCTTTTTCGGCAGATTCCGGTGTTTCGGTTTTGTCATCGGGAGTGTCGTCCGTGTCTGCGATTTCTGCGCCTGCGGTGATCTTTCCCAAGATGGTCTGCCCCATGATACGGGTACTGTAAGACCAGTCGGATTCCAGCTTGAACGGCTTCTTTTCGGTCTCTTTCTTTTCATCACCCTCATCGTCACCGCCTTCCTGATCAAGCTTCTCAGGCTCGTCCGGATCGTCAGGCTCATCCTTCTTGTCCGGTTTGGACTTTTCATCGAACAGAATCTCATCTGCAAAGCCCAGCTCAACTGCCTTTTTCGCATTGATCCATGTCTCGTCCGACATGAGCTTGCTGATGCGGTTTCTGCTGAGTCCGGTTTTTGCGGCATATGCGTTGATGATGCTCTCTTTGACCTCATTCAGTGTTGCGATGGTTTTTTCCATGTCCTTGGCGTTTCCCATCGCAATTGTGGACGGATCATGCACGAACAGGAGTGCGGTCGGAGACATCTGCACAGTATTTCCTGCCATAGCAATCACGCTCGCCGCCGATGCTGCAATGCTTGCGATTTTTACCGTTACCCTGTGCGGATAATCACGTATCATCGTGTAAATTTCTGCTGCTGCGAACACGTAGGGTAGGCAAGTGTCGCCTTGCTGTATTGCTACAGTAGGTTTACACAAGCCCCCCTCCGAACCGGACTTACCCCTCTCAGAGTATCCGGCTCTCCATTTGCGTTCAATCAACTTTGTTTCCCGTGAATCTTCTTGTGGCATTCCCGACATACCACAAGCGTTTTTCGCTTTTTTGCTATCATAATTTGTTCCCAGAGTGTTTTCCCTTTGAGATTTTTCACTTTGTTTACGTGATGAATCTCGTAATGCTCGCTGTTCTCACTGCCGCAGAGTTCGCATTTTCTTGCTTTAAGCCTGTCCTCAAATTTTGTACGACTGTGTAGATGTTGTATTGTCAATATCGGAATGGTATCCGTTCCGTTCTTGACATTTGCGCAGTCTGCTTGTGTGGGAAGTGCTGCGATTTTCTGTCCCTTTTTGGTTTCATAGGGTACACCCCAGCTCTTACCGTTGGCATATTTATTCCGAATCTTTTTCAGACTCGTTCTATGCTTTGCGGCAAGTGTTTTCAGGCAACTGTACTCCATAAGGTAACAGAAGTAATGCAAATCTGAGTAGTTGCTGGCAAGATTATAGTAATTACAAATGCCTCTGATTTCTGCACCGTATGCGGTCACTATTTCAAGGTCTGTCAAATGCAGCAATCTATCTCTGTGGCATGGTGTAAGTTTCCCGTTTTTAAGGTAGACAATACCGTGAGAAAAAAGGAATTTTTCAATTTTGTCTTTTATGGGAACTGTGCGTTCTACTTTGTTGCTCAGGGTTCTGACTTTACGTCCTGCCTTAGTCTTTTTTACCTTACTGTCTCTGCGCACTCGAATGTCATAGCCTAAAAACCGCGCTTTATTGTTGCTGTGTGTAATGAGCGTTTTTTCTGCGCTCAGTTCCATTTTTAGCTCTTCTGCAACATATTCTGTCAATTCTTGTTTGATTCGTTCGCAGTCCTCTCGGCTGCCGACTACACCAATGATAAAATCATCTGCATAGCGGACGTATGATAGGCGTTTATCTGTCTGTGAAACACAAGGCGCGTTTCTCTGGCGTTTACGGACTTCTTTCAGTTCCCTTATCAACCCTGCCTTTTCTTCTCCCTCTGCACGGCTGATTTTGGTTTTAATTGCGCGTAATTCATGCTGTAATTTAGAGTATTCCGGAGTGTATGCGCGTTCTCGCGGCTTATAACAGTTCTGGCGTATTACCATTACTTTCTGGTCCAATTCATGCAGGTAAATATTAGCAAGAATCGGGGAAATGATACCGCCTTGCGGCGTTCCGCTGAATGTTTTGTTGTATCTCCAGTCCTCTAAATATCCGGCTTTCAGGATTTTCCAAAGGAGTTGGATAAATCGTGCGTCTTTGATTTTGCGGTTCACAATGGAGACAAGTGTTTCATGGTCAATGTTGTCAAAACAGCCTTTAATGTCACCCTCAACAAACCATCTTACTCCTGTAAACTCGTGTTTGATTTGTTCCAGTGCTGTATGACAGCTCCTGTTAGGTCTGAACCCATGTGAAACATCTAAGAAAATCGGCTCATATACCGCTTCCAAAATCATTCTCATGACTTCCTGCACCAATTTATCCGTAAAAGTAGGAATACTAATCGGGCGCATTTTCCCATTGGATTTTTCAATATAGGTTCTTCGTGTGGGTTTTGGCTGATACGTACCATTCCGCAAACTTTCGGTTATGGAATGAATATATTCCACGCTGAACCCGTCTGCTGTATCATCGTCTATTCCTTTGGTCGCTGCGCCGCTGTTTGCGTACAGATTCTTATATGCGATAAAATAAATATCCTCTCGCAACAAATATCTGTACAAGCGTGTAAATACTTCGTCGGGATGTTTTAGGGAATTTTCGTTGATTCTCGCCAAAATCTCTATTGTTGAATTCATATGAGGCTTTCCTCTCTAATCAAGTTTTGATTTTGGTACACACAAACTGTCTCCCTTCGCCATGTAGACGGCGTTACCGTCCTCGGACTACTATGGAGACTCCGTTACCCTGTCGGATATTCAGTGTCATCTTTCTTGCGTTTCACGGCTTGAAATTTATCACCTTTCGGTATTACACATAGACTTTTCAGTCATTCCGATTTAGGTAATCCTCAGTTAGCGTTGTTAATAGGTGTTGTGGATTGTCGGATATGCTTTCGTTTCGTTTGCACAAGTTCTCTTGCACGTGGCTTGAAGTATCTGACAACACAATAATCGGTAACTTACATTATTGTTCTTCAAGCGAGAAGTTTCAGGCACTTTCTTCTCTCCACCCGGGAACGGACACTGGAAACTCACATTCACCAAACCCAGATTTATCCTCATATCCACTTGCCATTGCGGTTCAGTCGTGCCCGAATGCCTTTAGGCAACTTACCGCTTTCCTGCCGTGCTATGTTCCCGTATCAGCTTTCGCCTTTCGGTTAGGCAGGTTGGCTGCTGCGTTATCTTACAGCGTAGTACCTTAAGCTACTTTTAACAACGCCCTATCTGAGCGCACATTGCCGCCTGGACTATTCAGCCAAAGTGTAATGTCACCCTCCTCGGCATACAGTTCATCGCGGAAAGATTGCGGCGTAATTTCATCACCCCAGAAGCTCTCCGAGTCGATAGGACCTTCAAGCCGGAGGACTCTGCCGCCGCTGTCATCGTGAATCCAGTTCCAGAACTTTTCCATTTACATACCCCCATTTCTGTACTTCTTCCTGCGTTTTTGCCGCAGGAAACGGTCATCGGTTTCTTCGTCCGGGCTCTCATCCGGCTCATCCTGTTCCTCGGTATCCGGTGGTTCATCCTCCTGCGGAGCATTCAGGTTATACGCCGCACCTGCATCCTGCAATTTATTGTAGCTGCCATTGAGGTAATAATCCTCACCGCCCTGATCTTCAGGAATGAGATCCATATTTTCCAGACGGCGCACATCGTTGGGCGACATAAATCCGTTGCCCACGCCGATAGCGTAGGCGTTCATACGGCTCTGGTAGTCGCCGCGCATGAGACCATCCACATTGAATTTCGGGAAGTAGATGTCTTTTTCATCTTCCAGTAATAGGTCTTTGATGATGCCTTTCTCGATGCGAATGATCCAGGGCATGAGAGAATACTGTACAAATGCGATGCCCTGATGCTCGATGTTATTGAAGGTGCTGCGTTTCAGATCCTGTACCAGATGCGGCGGCACCTGAAACATACGGCAGATTTCCTCCACATCGAATTCTCTTGTGGACAGAAACTGCGAATCCTCCGGCGGCAGGGAGATTGGCTTATACTGCATACCTTCTTCGAGGACTGCGATGCGGTGTGCATTTCGGGAACCGCCGTACACTCTCGTCCAGTTCTCACGGATCTTTTCGGGATTCTTCAGCACACCCGGATGCTCCAGAACACCGGCAGGCTGCGCTCCGTTTTTGAAGAATGCACTGCCGTAACGCTCCACAGCCATAGCTGCGCCGAGTGCGTTTTTCATCATGGCTATGGGAGAAAATCCCACCAGACCATTGAATCCCAGACCGGGAATGTGCAGTATCTCATCCCTCTGAAAGATGATATCCTTGTCATGCTCACCGGGCTTTTCATCAGTGTATGCATGATAGGTGTAAATGAGGTCACCGCTTTTCGGGTCGCGGTCGATCTCGACGTTCTCAGGAAGAAGCGGATACAGACCAACGATGCCGTTTTTGCCGTCCCGGACAATCTGTGCATAGGCGTTGCCCCATAGTAAAAGGTGGCACATCAGTGCCTCCCAGAACGAAAATGAACTCATTTCGGGATTCGGCTGACGGTACAAAATCTTATACAGCGGATGATCGGTTGCGCGTTCTTTATCCTCGCCGTCACCTGTATATCTGTACAGATGCAGCGGAAGTCCTGCGATCGTATTTGAAAGCAGTCTCACGCAGGCATAAACGGTAACAATCTGCATTGCAGTGCGTTCATCCACACGTTCACCGCTGTGCGTCATGCCGAATACGAACAGATTTCCAGAATCACGGACATTGTCCTGAATATCAGGCAGCATCGGCGCATCTCTCGGCTTGCTGATGCCAAGCCAGCTCAAAAAGCCCATAAACATTACCTCCTGTCAGATGACCACAAGATCGTGGTCGGGTTCATCGTATACACTACCTTGCATCTCGTGGCGAATACAGCGGTCAAGTGCCATGATCCATGCCACGATGCCATCGATTTTCTCTGTACTTTTCTTTTTACTCGGTTTGATGTTTTCCGCAGCATCGATCTCAGCCACCACATTTCCAGCCATCCAGCGGAGTACAGGGTTGCCGCCGTGGATAAACTGCCCTTCGAGTATAAGCTTGTATAGCTCTTTCATCGGCGGTGACATATCCTTGAAGCCCATGCCCATCGGGACAACCGTGAAACCGTCACCCTCAAGATCGGTGATAAGTTGTGTCGCATTCCAGCGGTCGGCAGCAATTTCCTTGATGTTGTACATCGTGTGCAGATCGTTGATCGTTTTCCGCACGAAATTATAATCGACCACATTGCCCTCGGTGATATGAAATAATCCCATGCGCTCCCATACATCGTAGGGAACATGGTCTCGCCGTACTCGCAAATCGAGCGTTTCTCTCGGCAGCCAGAAGTGCGGGACAACGATGTATTTCTCGCCGTCATGCAGCGGAGGGAACACCAGCACAAATGCCGTGATATCCGATGTGCTGGATAGGTCAAGACCTGCGTAGCACTCCCGTCCCCGGAGCTTTTCGAGGTTGATCGGAAGATTGCCCCTGTCGTAGATATGCTCCGGAATCCATGCCACCGCACTGCCTACCCACTGATCCAGACGAAGCTGACGGAATACGTTTTCTTCCGCTGGGTTTGTCAGTGCCTCGCGGTGAGCGTCACGCACTCGGTCGATGGTAATGGTGTATCCAAGCGAAGGATTCGCCTTGTACCAAGACTCCTCGGCATTCCAGTCGTCGCCATCATCAAGTCCGTAGATCACCGGATAAAAGGACGGATCAATGCGTCTGCCCTCCAGAATATCTTTTGCTTTGGTGTGATATTCGTAGCAGATGCTGTTGCGGTCGGTACCGGCGGTTGTGATCAGGAAGTACAGCGGCTGCGTTCTTGCATCGCCGGAGCCCTTCGTAAGAACATCCACAAGGCTTCGATTCGGCTGGGCATGAAGCTCATCAAGCACCAAACCGGAAACATTCAGACCATGTTTTGTACCGACCTCCGCTGAAAGCACCTGATAAAAGCCGACATTGCTGTAATCGACCAGACGCTTTGTAGCCGCCATGATCTTGGAGCGTTTCAGAAGTGCCGGTGTCATCTCAACCATTCTTTTGGCGACATCGAATACAATGGATGCCTGCCCACGATCAGCAGCAGCGCCGTAGACCTCAGCAGACGGCTCGTTGTCGGCGTAGAGCAGATACAGTGCAATTGCCGCTGCAAGCTCACTGTTGTGCGTAGGCACAAACGATGTTCCAGCAAGATATTGATGACTCGGACTATCCACCTGAATACACTGCATTTTCACAGGATGATCCATAGGCTGGATGTCCAGCAGGTAATGATAACGAGGGTTATTGCCGTGAGAAGCCTCCCAATGTTGCAGAATATCTTTGTTTGATGTCTCGGGGCATTTACTTGAAACGATTTTGATATCGGTGTTCATCTCGTAAATCTCACGAGTTGAAACGAGTTTGCCGCTACTATCGATTTCGATGTTCCACAGATGTCGTTCCCCGGCAATGATCGAGGTGCCGTCCTTGAAGGTCAGCTTGTAGGCTTGCTCTGTATCATCCACAGGACTTTTCGCAACCACATGGCACGGAATGCCGTTTTCATCAAATACAGTATCTCCGACTTCCAAATCTCCCATATTGGTGAATCCATCAGGAGTCGGAATCGGTGTATCCAGAGCGAGCTGTTTGCCATTTTTCTTGGGTATCTCGACATAGGCGGTACGAAATTGCCGCATATCGTCCTCTTTGACGATGCCAAAAATATCCCGGATGATCTGTTCCTGCCACGGAAGCAGCCAGAACGGTTTGCCTGCCCAGCGTCCTTTGGTATGACACAGGTTTTCTATAAAACGCACGGCTCTGTCTGCCTTTGCCGCATCGTAATGGGAATCCGGCAGCATAAACCGTGTGGGCTTATAGTCTTTCAGTTTCGGATAATTCGCAGGTCTTTCCCTTGCTTTTGCTGTTCTTGCCATCAGTTTCCTCCCAGAAGTGCATCCATATCGTCAACGGCAGCGTCCTTCATATCCGCACCTGCGGTGATCCTGCTTCTTGCGGCAGGAGTCAGACCGAACTGCTCTGCGATCTTGTTCATGATCTTCAGATAAGTTTGCGCAATGGATACCTGCGGAACCTGCTGCCAGTAACCTGATTTTGTTTTTACGATCGTGCCGTGCTGGGTCATGAATTCCTCGGCTTCTTTCCATCGTGCGTATGCCTGACAGTAGGATGCGAATGCCGCCTGGTCGACCTCGGTCAGCACACCGATCTGTTCCAATTGTTTTGATAACCTGCGCCATTCTTTTTTGGCTTCCGGCTCCAGCCATTTCGGGCAGGGCGGAGCTTTTTTCGCAGGCTTAGGTTCTGCTTCATTCAGCGGTCGTTTTCCGGGATTGCCTTCCAGTTCCTTGATTGCTGTGGGCTTGGGTTTTCTGCCCCTCTGAGCCATCCGCATCACTCCTTTTCTCAAAAAATCTGCATAAAGAAAAGGCCTGCGTGCTGCAAGCCTCTCCTATGTATATCCACCTTGAATTTATATGTGTGTCCGTCTTGGTTTGGATGGGCGGCTTAATGCTACCGCCCACCGACCGTTCTATTTACTTGTACTCGTACATCAGGATCGCAAGGGCAATCTCCGCAGCCTCGTTTTGCTCGGGTACATCCTCGCCTCTGTCGTAGTTGTAGATGACCTTGCCATTCTCCTTGAGTGTCAGTTTACTGATTCTGCCCTCGTTGATGCCGTACTGGCTGCCCCCGTCGTAGACCTTTGCCCAGTAGTGAACCACCGTCTTGCCTTCCTTGGTCGGTGCCAGAATCGTGCCACATAGTGTTTACCTCGTTCTTTCGTAGTTTTCGGCTCGGTTTCCCGTTCCGTTGTACACACTATAACTCTTTTCGGCAGATATATCAAGCGGCTAAACTACCAGAATGTGCAAGGCGATTTTTTGTCGGTTGTTGTACATATTATGCCTTGCCGCAGGAGGCACACAAATGCGCCGTGTGGGCGGCTTTTCGCAGGGGCAAGCTGTACGCATCTCCCCGGCACCGCCCCACACGAGGCAACGTGGTGCGTGTGTCGTCGCTATCCGCCGTACTCTTCCAAGTATGCGTTCACGCAGTCGCCGTAGCCGAGCTGTTCAAGCTCCTTCGGTTCAAAGACATCCAGCGGCGTTTTCATCACTTCTCGCTCCGTCCATGTTCCCGTGGCCGACAGGTTTGCGATGACTGCGGTCAGCATTTCAAGCTGTGCGTATGTATCCATGTTCTTTCCTCCTTCGGGATTGGCAGCCCCTCCCTGCGGAAGGGCTGCGCTGTTCCGTTTGGTTACTTGCTCTTGCATCCTGCCTCGTAGGTATCCTTGAGGGCGGCTTCCAGCCCCCAGACCGAAACCTCGATGAAGTCCTCGCTGTCGCAGTGGCGGGCTTCAAGGTCTCCGCGCTCCTGCACCGTGATCAGGTGCTTTGCTGCGATCTCGAAGAGCTGTTTGTCGATGCCTGTCAGCGGATGCTCGGCTCTGAAAATCTCCTGCTCGGTTTTGGCAAGGGCGGCGTTTGTGTTTGCAAGTGCCTGCGCTCTGCTGATCCCGAAAAGCTCAAGGCAGTCCGCTTCGGTCATTCCCTCAAGGGCGGCTTTGCCGTTCTGCAGCATCTTCAGCTTGGCAACTGCGGCTTTCATTTCCTTCTTTGTCATGGTGGTTTACCTCCGTGTTTTGTATTCGGTGGGCGTTTGCCCTTCCGTTGTGTAGCATATTACCATGATCTTTCCGGAATAGCAAGCGGCTAAATGTTCAGAACAAAATCGGCGTATCTGCGCCATTTGTTGTATACATAGCACCAAGCCCACAGGAGGCACACAAACGCGCCGTGTGAGGCGGCTTTCCGCAGGGGCAAGCTTATCGCAGGAAAACCGCACAAAGGACAACGTGGGGCAAGTCAGCCCCGCAGGGCTGAACCTATCAGTCCTCGGTCGGCGGAAGCCATGCTCCTTTTTCCTCATCGAAAAGGTAGTAATACGGAATGCCCCAGTCATCGCTCATCAGGGAAACAACGCTCTTGTGGGTGACCGCAGGCTGCATCGGCTCTTTGCGGTCGCGGTGGTAAGCAACCGTCACACCATCGGCAGGCTTTTCGAAGCTGTGCGGCTCATCCGCATCGGGAGCAAGGCGCTCGCCGAGGATGCTGATGTCTCCAAGGGCAAGCAGTGCCTTGACCTTCTCGGCGGTGTTATAATGCTCGGTGAGGATGGGCATCTGGTGTTCGGGGTAGCCGTCCCAATGGCAGTAGATTGTCTCCGTGGCGCCGTCCTGATGCAGGATTCCGACTCTTGAATTCGTACTCATGTTCGTAAACCTCCATGTTTTTTTTTCTGCGGTAAGCCCTCCCCGCAGGAAGGGCTCCGCTGTTTTGCTTATGCTCTCTTCACATCGACCAGCCACTCTGCTTCCTTGTGGGCGATGCCCGTAGCCTTCTCGGTAATGCTGCTGTCCTCATCGATGTAATGCAGTCCCTTGCCGACCTTAACGAATCTCACATTCTCGTAGCCCTCGATGATGGTGCGGTAAACGTAACCGCTGCGGCTCTCGCCATCATAGCTCTTGCCGTCCCAACCGTTGAAGGTAAAGGTGACACGCTCTGCAGTCTTGCAGAAGAGGCTCTCGAAGTCCTCGCGGGTGATCGCCGTGTTGGCATCAATCAGGTTCAGGCTCTTTCTCAGTGTGTAGGGGTTCATGGTGTTATCCTCCGTTTCGTTTTTCGGTAGGCGTTCTGCCCTTCCGTTGTGTCACATATTACCATGATCCTGCTGATAAGTCCACGCCTATGTGCAAAATAAAACGTAGAAGAATCGCCGATCTCAGCCTTTCGTATTGTAGGATTTACACATGAGGAAAAGGGGGAGGGGGAGCAGAGCCGAAGCCCTGCTCCTGTCGATATCAGTTCACCTTGAAAAGGATGCCCTGTGCCGTTTCGTATTCTTCCTCGCCCCAGCGCAGGCTCTTCTTGGTGATGGTGTGCGTTCCGACCATCGTGCAGCCTTCTGCAATAAATCCGTAGATGTTCTCCATCAGCGCCGTGCTCTGATTGGTGATCGTGAACTCGGTGATGCCTAGCTTGCGGAGCGTTTCGATGAAATCGTGGAATTCCTTGTCCCAGCAGTAATCGCTCATCTCGAACTCGTCACCGTCGTTCTCGCGGCGCATCTTGTACACCCAGTAGGCTTTCATCTCACCGCCGCTGTAGGGGTAAGGACCCGCCGCCTTCTCCTCAGCGTACCAAGCGTCCATCTCCGGGCTGTCGTAGCCGTGGGCTTCGGCAATCTGAGCCTTGCGCTCGGCGCGCTCCTTTTTGGCGCGTTCATAGGCGGCGCACTGGAAGGTCATCTCCTCAAAGTAGCTGTCGTTCATGTTCGTATCCTCCATGTTATGAATTCCGGTGGGCTGTCTGCCCCTGCCGTTGTGTAGCATATTACCATGATCCCGGCGATATGTCCACGCCTATGTGCAAAATAAATCGTAGAAGAATCGCCGTTTTCAGCAAGCTGAACAGGTACATATACACAAGCCCACAGTTTGCGCCAGAACGCGCCGTGTCACGCCCGGAAAGTGGGGGATAAGTTATCCCTGAGAATGCGGAAAGGGGCTGTAATGCCCCTTTATGTCGCCTTATTCGTCGTTGTACTTCTCGTGGATGATGCCGAGGATCTTGTCCTGTTCCTCGATGCTGATGCCCATGCTTTCGAGTGCCTCCCTCGTGCCGCAGTCCGGGCAGATGATCGTGTCGTTGTCGTAGCGGGATAGGGCAGGGCGCTCGGTGTAGGTGCGTCCGCATTTCGGACATGTACGCTTTTCAAAAACTTGTTCTTTCATTTTCAGTCCTCCTTTGTGCTTCTCATGTATGCCCTGTCAAGGTACTTCAAATCAAATCCGAAGTTGCGGTAGCCTTCCTCGCAGGTGCGGATGTAGGTCATTGACGGGATCGCAATCTCACGCTCCTCGTGCATGATGTAGACAAATGCCGTGACCTTTTTGGTCTTGCCGTTTGCCAGCCTGATTGGCAGGCGGACTTCCTTCTTGTAGTAGAAGTTCGGGTAGCCCTCGTAGATGTCGAGGTGCTTCTCATCGTCGGCTGTCACTTCCCACACGGCGACCGGAACAAGCCCGCCGTCCTTCGGCTCGATGGTGAGGTACGCTCCCGTCTTGCTGCCCTTGAAGAGCAGTTCGTAGTCAGGAATCGCGGAAATGCCGATGGGCTTTGCGCCTGGGCAGCGGAATCGCATCTGGCGGATGTTGAGGTTGCTGCCGTAGGCTATGTAGTATTTTTTCTTGTTCATGCTATGTTCTCCTTTGCGTTTTTTCCTTGCGGTAGTGCTATGTTAACTCATTTCGGCGGCATTATCAAGCGAGTAAATGAACAGATCATCGAGGGCGATTCTGTGCCGTATGTTGTGCATTTTATGCCTTGCCTACATTTGCGTTGTGTGGCGCGGTTGACTGAGATGGGATACCGATTCGGAGGATACCCTTTCCGCCCCACACGGGGGTGCGGGTTGCCAGTGGCAACCTCTGCGAAGCAGAAGCACCGACCGAGGCGAGAGCCGAGACCGTGGCGGCTGTGTGCGCCGCCGTGCCGTTCCGCTTGTTCTTCCGCCCCGAAGGGCAGGCCTTTAAGATCTGCCGAAGCGGAAGCTGTTGTCGCCCGTAAGATTCTCAGTGAGGACCTCTCTCGCCGTTGCGAATTCATCCCCGATGAATCCCATTCTCATCAGCCAAGTCCGCATGGCGAACTTTTTGTTTTCCTTCTGCTGTTCCTTGGGGCTGGCGCTCCGCAGGTCCTTTGCCATCTGGCTCATTGCGAGGCAGAGCTGAATGTAGCTCTTGAGCTTGCCTGCGTGGAGCCCGTTCTGCTTGCCGTTGGAAGGCGGTGCGAACTGGAAAAGTCTGAACTCGACCGTGCCTTTGGTGAAGGTAGCGTGGAGGTTGAGCATGTGATAGCGGCTGTCGTTGTAGTGGTGGGTTCTGCCGTATTCGCAGCCCTGTGCGCCGTACCAGATGTCCGCAAGCTGTGCCATCGTGGTGGGCTTTTTGCGGTTGAGCTGTTCAAGGAATCTCGGGTCAACTGTTCTGCAGTAGCGGCGCATTCTGCTCTGGTCTACTCTGATTGCCTCGGCGATCAGGGTTTCGTGGCTTGCCATCAGGTTTGCGAGGTTTCTCAAGGTCTGCGGTGTGTGTCCCTGGGCTCCAATGTGGCAGTGGACTCCACATCCCCGCGTGTAATCACTGCGCGCTCCTGCCTTCCTGAGCTTTCTCACAAGCTCCTGCAGGGTTTCGATGTCTGCGTAGTGCAGGATCGGTGTGACCAGTTCGCACTTTTCGCTGTCGGGGCCTGCGATGCTGACGTCCTTCTGGAATTTCCACTCGCGTCCCTGTGCATCCCATGCGCTGTAGGTTTCGTAGCCGTTGCGGTGTGCGGTGTACTCGGTGCGGCCGGTGCCGAAGAAGTCGGCGGCGAGCTTTGCGGCAGCCTTGCGGGTGATGTTGTTCATCTCGATCTCCACCCCTATCGACTGCTCCTTCGTTCTGCTCTGCTGCTGTGCGGTCTTCTCAGTCATTTTTGTATCCTCCGATTCGGTTTTTCGGTGGGCGTTTGCCCTTCCGTTGTGTCACATGTTACCGTCTTTCGGAGGATATAGCAAGCCGCTAAAACCACAGAATATCGAGGAAAATACATTGCGCATATCTGGTGTATGTGTACACTTGATATCCTTGAAATTCTATGGTATACTCGGATACAATGGAATAGGCTCTTCTATTTTCCGGGGCCCCCATTGCGGTCAGAAATGACCTGGAAATCATCCACGCCTTCTATAAGGGAGAGCGTTCTGCCGTTCTGCCAGACCATGTGTATGTTGCCGCCGTCATCGACCATCTGAACCTCGCCGATTGTTCCGGGCGGCACTGGTGCGTAGGGATCGTCCATGTGCTTCAGTCGGATAAGGGTGCCTTCGGGATAACGCTCCCGCAAGGCTCTGAGCTGTCGTTCATTCGGAAACTGCATTGTTCTCTTCCTCCTCGTTCTGTTCTTCTTTGGCAACATCACGCTTTGCCTTCTGCTTTGCCTCCCAGCGTTCACGCTCCTCATCGTTGCGGAATGCGGTGTGTCCGGAAAGCGGAGCCATGAGGCGCTTGCGGTCAACCTTGAAGTCAGCACCGTTCAGCCCAAGGCGGATCAGCCAGATGCGGAGTGCGTACTTTTCGTTGCTGTCATCGACATCCTTTGCTTGCACACGTTTCTGCGTGATCGCCATCTTGTTCATAGCTGCGGCGAGCTTGGTGAAGGTCTTCACCGTCTCGGCATCCTGTGCTGCACCGAAGCCGTCAAAGATCAGTTTGTCATCGGCGAAACGGATGCCCTTCAGTTCGGGATTCGTTTCCTCCCATACTCTGATGTAGGCGATAAGCTCGTGGATGCTGCGGAAGGTCTTGTCATCGAGGATCGCATCGGCGAGGCTCTTGTCTGCGAAGAACTGTCCGCCGGTCGCCTTGCTGAGAAGTGCGCCGCGGGAGTGGATCATGCAGATAAGGTTTGTAAGGCTCTGCACCGTGTGCTCTGCAATCGGGAAGCTGATGCTTGCGAGCAGCGGAAATCCGCTGCTCGGTTCGTCAGGGATATCCGGCTCTGATTCAGCCGAAGCATCCGTTTCTTCCGGCGGTGCTACTGTTTTGCTTTCATATCCTGCCTCTGCAAGCCCATTCAGTACCTTCTCTACGATATCTGTGTCGATGCGGTCGCTGAAACTGAGGACTGCGTTTTTGTCCAGGGTGAAGAAGTCGATCTGGTATCTGCAGCCCGGTACACCGAGGTACTTGACCTCTGCTCCTGTCAGCTCGCCGATTTTCTGTGCCAGTGCCTTGCGCTGGCTCTTTTCAATATTGAACTTGATTTCCATATGATTACCTCCGTTTTTACTGCCGCCCCTCAGCCTTGTGCGTTGGGCTGCGGCGTTTTCGTAGTCACATATTACCGTCTTTTGCCCCGGAATGCAAGACTGTAAAACGGAGAATGTACGGGGCGTGTCTGCCCTTTAGATTGTGCATAGTACAGAATAGAAAGAAGCCCTGCGGCAGAACATCTGATTTAGTATCAGAATGTTCACAATTTGCTGCATGGCTTCTTTATTACTATTTCTTTTTCGGTGCGAAAACCCTGACCGGAACGTGCTGTTCCCGGCAATGGTCTATCACATATTTCGTGCCGCGTGACTGTCCGTCCCAGAATGCCAGCACCACATCTGCATAGGCGATAATCTCCAGATTCCGTTTCAGCGGGGCGCTTCGTCCGAAGCGTTCATAATCCGGCAGAAATTCCTTCAGCGGAATGCCGTGTGCCTTTGCGTATGCCCGTGCATCAGAATCAATACCCCTCGCTCCTCCGCTGACGATCTCTGTGATACCCTCCGGCAGATACCGTTCAAGGTCATTCACATGAAGTCCTCGTGAGCCAATAATTGCTATTTTCATATCGTGCAACTCCTTGTAGATATATTTTAGATACAATTTATATCCATTTCAAACATTATACCACAGAATAGGTCTAAAATAAAGTCATAATATATCTGAAAGGAATTCGTTTTATGGCTATCAAAAGTGTATCCATCCGCATTGAACAGGAGATGCTTGATAAACTTCACGTTGTTGCTGACTACGAAGGTCGTTCTGCCAACAGTCAGGTTTTGATCCTGATCCGTGATTGCATTGAAAAATATGAGGAAAAGCACGGAAAGATCGAGCTTGGCGGAGACAAGAAATCCGAAATAAGTGTATCTCATCGGCACTGAACCGACGCAGGTTCGTCTTTTTCCGATGCTTTCAAAACGGGCGCGTTATGCGTTCACTTTTGTGTATCTCTCTGCGCCACCCAAGCGATACCCGAAAGCACGAAGTATGGAATCGGCAGTGAGATCCCGTTGCCCCACAGCTTGTACTCTGCGGAATCCGTGTAGGGATCAGCAAGCCATTTCCTGATTTGCTTTTCAGTTTTCGGTTTTCCCTTGGGGTTTGTGACCCGCCGCCATGTCTCCCAGACCTCCGTCCAGAAGGTGATCTTCTCATCGGTCGGATCGGGAATCGCAAGGTCGGCACACCACCAGTCGGGGAATCCCTGCAATCTGGCGCACTCCACCGGAGTCAGACGACGAACGATATATACCGGCTCGTCATTCGGAAGGTCGTTCACAAGCGGAGGATCCTTCCAGTCGGATGCGACCAGCGTGTTTGCCTGTTCATGTGCGGCGACTGTGTGGTGAGAATTCTTGCTTGTGCTGTAGTGATCGGCATCCGGTGCTGCGACAGCATGCCTGTCTGTTGTGTTCAGCGTAAAGCACACATCTTCATTGATACCATCACCCTGCGGTCCGTTCTGATCGGCGCGACCGATCATCGAGCCTTGCAGTGCATAGGTCTCCTTCTCGGCTACCACAACAGCCTGCTGATTGTCTCCGGCATTTGCACGGAGCGTGCCGCTTTTGCCGTCACTGTATACATGACCGCCGATACGGGATGCCGCCCCCGGTTCGAGAGCCACCACCGCAACTCCTCCGTGATTGCTGTCCGGGTTCGCCTCGCTCGTATCAAGGCATCGGGAAATGTCTGTCGGGTAACAATGCCCACGAGCATTTTTCGTGCCGTCCGATGTGAAACGCACATCGAAGGTCTCCGGTGCAGGTGCTACCACGCAGATGCCGCCCTGATTCGATGTCACAGAATTTCCACCACTTCGGTCGAGCGTTCTGCTTGTGGTCGCCTCATAGAATCCGCTGTGCGGATTGTCGGACATCATCGCATTGGAATGCTTGCTGCATACACCGAAGGCTTTGATCTCTGGCTGAAAGAGTGTCTGGTCGTTGTTGGTAGCAAGCGTAGCAGATTTATCAGTTTGCCAGAGAGCGCCCTTGCCGCCGCCTTCGCAGCCTGACCTGATTTTCAGCGTGATCGGTTCAGCGACAAGCGGTACATTGTTGCCGCCCGTCCCGGCTCTGCTGCAAAGTGTCTGGCAGGTGTCGTCCTCACGGATCTTCACCCGACCGTCCGTCGGATGGTTTTCGACCGAGAGTGCGGCGGGAACAACTCCTGCCCTCAGTGTCGGGGAGACTTCCTCCTCGTATCCGATGCTGCGTGCTTTGGCACTGTGTTCTGTGGAGAATCCCGCCGCATGAAGTACCGCCGGATGGTTGCCGTGATCCTGTGCGACCAGTGCGAGAGCCTTGTTCTCGGTGATGCCGACGCCGCTGTTGCCCTGTGTATTCAGGCAGAGGGTTCCACCTCCAGCGTCAGACCGCCCGCCTGTCTCTCCAGTGCCTTCTTCAGCACCTCCGGCAGCTCCTTGCCACGCACGGAAGCCCTGCGGAGTATACCCAGACACGCCTTCGGACTTAAATAGTATTTCTCCGGCACTTCCGCCAGCAAAATCTGCGACAAGGTAGATTCTTGCTCTGCGTTGGGGGACACCCCAGTATTGAGCATCGAAAACTCGGTAAGCCACGCTCCATCCGTCTCCCAGATACACGTCTGATTTTGCCCATCTGTGATTTTCAGGCGCAGGCACCTCGATCCCTTTTTCTTTAACTCCGATAACTGCTTCGAGGACAGCCTTGAAGTCGTTTCCTCCGTTGGATGAGAAAGCGCCGGGGACATTTTCCCAGACGCAGTATCGCGGATATCGTCCATTTGTTGCATCCCTCATTTCTTTGATGATGCGGATCGCCTGAAAGAACAGGTTCGACCGATCACCGTCATGGATTCCGGCACGCTTGCCCGCAATAGACAGGTCCTGACAAGGACTGCCTAAGGTGATGATATCCACCGGCGGAAGCTCTGCGCCGTTTAGCGTAGATACATCACCGTAGTGCTGCACCTGCGGCAGCCGCTTGTGCGTGACAAGCACCGGAAAAGGTTCAATTTCGCTGCTCCACCTTGGCTCGATCCCTGCGAGGATGCCACCAAGCGGAAAGCCCCCGGAGCCGTCAAACAGGCTGCCGAGGGTCAAGTGTTTCTTATCCATCATCCGCCTCCTTTGCGTTCCTGCACAGATTGAGGAAGTCCTCCCTGATCTGCTCTCTGTAAGCCATCGCCACCGCAGGAATCTCGTGTGTATACACCGGTCTGCCGATAAAGCCGGAAAGATAGTCATACAGATATTTCAGATCATCGCCCTTGAGCATAGAAATCTCTGTGTAAGCGGTCACGACCGCGCATTCATGCTTCGTCATCGGTATCCTCCCCAAGCATCAGTTCACAGGCTTTATTATAAAAATCCCGGCTGACTTCAAAGCCGTAGCTGTGTCTGCCAAGCTCCCTCGCCGCACGCAGCGTTGAGCCGGAACCGGCGCAGGGATCGATGACCACATCACCCTCGTCGGTAAATATCCCGATCAGACGTTTCAGTACGGAAATCGGCTTCTGCGAAGGATGTATCTTCGGGATATCCTTGCCGTCCCGCATCCAGTCAAAATGGTCGAAGATCATGTGCCTCTTGCCGTATGCATCGGTATTGCGGAACTTCGGCAGCTTTCCCCGATACAGCACCAGAGCATACTCCGTTGCGCCCACGATCCTCATGTTCGCCTTCAGCACCTGCGGACTGTAATTCTTCATAAAGCACAAAAACTGATACTTCTTGAAGCCGTATTTCTCCGCCTGCCGGATGACCTCGGGTATCTGCTGAAAGGCACAGAATACGATCATGCAGGGAGCATCCTTCTCACCTTTGGACGGCTCCTTTTTGAGCAGCCGGTTACAGAAGGCGAAGTATTCAGCGATGTTGAAGGTGTAATCCGTGTGGAATGCAGCCTTGTGCGCTTTGCTGCTTTCACCGTTCTGATTGTCACCGTTCACATACCAGTCGGGACGGGATGCGTAAAAGTCCCCGCCGATATTGTAGGGAATGTCTGCGATGACGAGTTGTGCTTTCGGAATGCAGTAGGATTTGAAGTTCTGGAAATTATCGTGATACAGCTCACATTTCACATCAGCCATCGACATCCTCCAGTCTCTTTTTCAGCGCCTTGCGGAATTCCTTGGTGCCGAGCTGATTTCCGTCCGTCTGCCATTCCAGTTCAAAATCAAAACGAGCCTCCAGTTTCCGGACTGACCATCCGGGCTTGAAGGTGCGCCATGTTGCATCATCCCATGCTCTGAGCTGTTTCCAGAGATCAGGGAAATCGAAATACAGAATCCGCAGCTCGTTCAGCGGCTGCAGCGGACAGCACCAACAGGATACTCGTCCGAACTTCTCATACAGACCGCCCCAGTCGTAGCCGCGTTCCTTGCAGTATTGCAGGCAGTCGGCTTCGGTCATGCCCCACTCCACAAGCGGCAGCCGGACCTTCGGTCGGCTGTTGCACTTGTGCGTGATGCGCTCCGTCTCATCGGCGGCGATGCCGATGTACTCGATCACCGTGTACTTCTTTCGCAGTTCGCTGAGGAATTTCTCACGGGGTACTGTTTTCAGAAGATTGGTACACCACCGCATCAGCGGTCCCGCCCAACTGTATCCGGTCTTGCCGCGCAGTTCCGGCTTTTTCCGTTTGATTGGCTTATGGAGCATGAGATATTCAAAGGTATATTCGCTCTTGACAGTCGTAACCTTCATGCCGGTATCCTGTTCGACTTTGTGTACATGGTCATACAGTGCCGGGAATTCTAATCCGGTATCGCAAAACAGCACCAGATCAACCTGCATTCCCATTTCTAACATCTTCAGGAGCATCGCAGTGCTGTCTTTCCCGCCGCTGAAGGAGACCACATGAAGCAGAGGTTTCAGTTCACCCATTCGTATCACCACCCTCTGCTGTCGGCATCGCTGCCACCGCTTCATCGAAGGAAAGCTTCTGTCCGTCACGGATGACATACACATCATCGTACTTGCCCTCGCGGAATTTGATATACCGCTTCACTTGAACGTCCACAAACTTTTCATCCAATTCTACAGCTCTGCATTTTCGGTCGAGCTGTTCACAGGCGATCATGGTAGAACCGGAACCGTGGAAGCCGTCCAGCACAATGCCGTTTGTCATGGTGGACTGCTTGATGAGATATGCCATCAGCGGTACAGGCTTTGCAGTCGGATGTCCCTCACCCTCGGCTTTGGAGCTTTTCGGACGGTCGAAGTCAAAGCAGGTGGTCTGCTTACGGTCACCGTACCATGTGTGCTTGCCGTCCTTTTTCCAGCCGTAGATCACAGGCTCGAAGTTCTGCTGATAGTCCGTCCTCGACAGCACAAGCCTGTCCTTGCGCCAGACCAATCCGCAAGAAACACGGAATCCGGCATCCTCGAAAGCGTCATAGAACACCCTCGATTTTGATGTCGCGTAGAAAACATACACCGCAGAATCATCTGCAAGGTTCTCTTTGAAACAGGCAAATGCGCTTTTCAGGAATTCATAGCCTTCCTTATCCGAAAGGTCATCGTTCTTGATGCTGCCGGAGGTATTGCTGTATGCTACGAGGTACGGCGGATCGGTCAGCAGGAGATTTGCTTTTTCACCGTTCATAAGCAGCTCGTAGGTTTCCGACTTGGTGCTGTCACCGCAGACGATACGGTGCTTGCCCAGAATCCACAGGTCACCGAGTTTTGAGAAGGTCGGCTGTTTCAGCTCTTCTTCAATATCAAAGTCATCTTCCTTGATGTCTTTATTGTGTACCTGATTGAAAAGCTGCTCGATCTCCGGCGGATCAAAGCCGGTCTTTCCGAGGTCGAAGTCGCTGTCCTGAATGTCCTGCAACAGTTCAGCCAGAAGGCTCTCGTCCCATGCGCCGGTGATCTTGTTGAGCGCAATGTTCAGCGCCTTTTCTCTGACCTTGTCGATGTCCACCACCGCACAGGGTACCTCGGTGTATCCGAGCGCCATCGCTACGGTCAGTCGCTGATGCCCGCCGATGATGGTCATGTCGGCGTTGACTACCAGCGGATCGGCAAAGCCGAATTCCTCGATGCTGTTTTTGATCTTTTCGTATTCCTTGTCGCCGGGCTTCAGCTTTTTGCGCGGGTTATATGCCGCAGGCTTCAGCTCCGTGACAGGGATCACACGAAGTTCTGCTGTCTTCATCTCATCCCTCCACATAGTACAACTGCCGTAGCTTTGCGGCTCGTTTTAAGTTCTGCTCTTTCAGCGCAGCCATCTCGCGGAGCGACTGTTCACTCAGCGGCTTGATCTTGTGCTTTTCCGCAAGCGTTCTGTATCTGCGGATATCCTTGCAGAGGTCTGCATCCGTAACGGATACGAGATACGCCTTGCCGCAATAGTCGCAGCGGAAGAAGCTGTATTCGATCTCACCCTCACGCTGCGTCAGTGTTTCCGGCACAAATGCACATCCGCACTTATCGCACCGCACTGCATTCTTCAGCACAATGCGAGGTTTGCTTTTCTTGTTTTTTCGCTCATACGGCTCCTTTCCTGGTCATGATCTGCACAAAGAATGTGCATTATCTGCGCTCGATGTTCTGTACATTTAGCCGCTTGCTATAATACCGAAGCTATGGTAATATGGGTACAACGGAGGCGGGAAAGCCCCGCCAAATGCAGAACACGGAGGATACAGATATGAAGTACGAGGTTATCATCAACAACTACCAGAAGGGCACACAGCTCAAGACCGCCATGCAGGATCATGTGATTCTGCTCGAAAAGATCGACCGGAATCACCACCGGGTGGTCTACGAGCTGGAGAACGACCGCCAGCGGCAGTTCATCGAGAAGGTGTACGCCCGGAAGCTCCGCCCCCTCGACTGAGGGCGGGGTTACCAGACTACCTCACCGCCGCGCAGGCGGAGGATGCGCTGATTCTGGCTGCCCCGGAAAGCAAGCGAGATATCCTTCTGTTCCAGCAGAAACGGACCGTCAACAAGTACATCAACGTACCTGAGAATTTCCTCGCCCTGCAGCATCTCGTAGGTGTATCCGGAGAACAGCCAAGTGTCCGAATTCGGAGACTCAAGTTTTATCCGTTTCAGAAACGGGATCAGGACTTCCTCATTTTCCTCCTCGCAGGGTTCACCGCCGAGAACAGAAAGCCCCTGTATCCACGAGGGACGCAGGGCTTCAATGATCTCATCTTCAGTTTCTTTAGTGAACGGCTTGCCGTAGCCGAAATCCCAGGCTCCGGGGTTATGACAGCCCTTGCAGTGATTCCGGCATCCGCTGACAAACAGCGAGACTCTGACACCTTCGCCATTAGCGATGTCGTTTTTGTTCAGACCGCAGTAATTCAAAGATGCATCACCCTGTCCTTTATTTCGGCAGTGCGTCCCTGATTCCAGAACTGGGTTCCGAGGTAGCCGCAGGTACGGCGGCAGACATTCAGCGTCCGCTGATCCCGGTTGCCGCAGTTCGGGCATTCCCAGATCAGCTTGCCGTCTTCTTCCACGATCCCGATCTCGCCGTCATAGCCGCAAGCCTGACAGTAATCGGACTTGGTATTCAGTTCGGCGTACAGAATCGTTTCGTAGATGTGTCTCATGAGCACCAGCACTGCAGGGATATTGTTTTGCAGATTCGGTACTTCCACATAACTGATCGCACCGCCCGGAGAAAGCTCCTGAAACTCTGCCTCAAAAATTAGCTTGCTGAAGGCATCGATCGGCTCAGTCACATGGACATGATAGCTGTTGGTGATATAGCTCTTGTCGGTCACATGAGGAATGATGCCGTGTCTGCGCTGCAAACATTGTGCAAATTTGTAGGTGACGCTCTCCATCGGCGTGCCGTACAGCGAAAAGCTGATGTTTGTTTCGGCTCTCCACTTGCTGCACTTGTCGTTCAGGAATTGCATCACTGAAATGGCGAAGGATTTTCCCTCCGACTCTGTATGCGAACAGCCTGTCATGCGGTAGGTCATTTCCGCAATGCCGGCATAGCCGAGGGAAATGGTGCTGTAATTGTTGTATAGCAGATCATCAATGACCTCGCCTTTGCCGAGCCTTGCGAGTGCGCCGTACTGCCAGAGGATCGGCGCAACATCGGACGGTGTTCCTGTCAGCCTGTCATGCATGCACATCAGAGCCTTGCGGCACAGTTCGCAGCGTTCATTCAGAAGCTGCCAGAACTTTTCTGTATCACCGTCTGCTGAACACGCCACATCCACCAGATTCAGCGTGATAACGCCCTGATTGAATCTGCCATAATACTTGTGATCGGTAGACGGTGTGAGAAAACTGCGGCACCCCATGCAGGCATACACATCACCCTTCAGCTTTTTCATGATCTTGGCAGAGATATAGTCGGGCACCATGCGCTTTGCCGTACACTTGGCAGCAAGCTCGGTCAGATACCAGTAGCGGCTGTCCTCGGTGATATTGTCTTCATCGAGAACATAGATCAGCTTCGGGAATGCCGGGGTGATCCAGACCCCCTTTTCGTTTTTGACACCCTCGATACGCTGAAGCAGCGTTTCCTCGATAATGAGTGCAAGGTCATCTCTGGTCTGTCCCTCCGGTGCCTCGTCCAGATACATAAACACCGTTACAAACGGTGTTTGCCCGTTGGTGGTGAGCAGTGTGTTTATCTGGTACTGTATCGTCTGCACGCCTCGCTTGACTTCCCGGCGAACTCGTTTCTCAACGATGTGGTTCAGTTCCTCGTCACTTAGCTTTGCGCCGCAGTCGCAGTTCACATCCTCGAACACCTCGGCACGAATTTTCTGTCGGCTGATATCCACGAAAGGCGCAAGATGTGCCAGAGATACCGTCTGTCCGCCGTACTGATTTGATGCCACCTGTGCAATGATCTGCGTTGCGATATTGCAGGCAGTCGAAAAGCTGTGCGGCTTCTCAATCATAGTACCGGATACCACTGTGCCGTTCTGAAGCATATCCTCCAGATTCACCAGACAGCAGTTGTGCATCGGCTCTGCGATGTAGTCCAAATCGTGTACATGAATGATCCCGTCATCGTGGGCGGCGATCACATCCTCCGGAAACAGGAATCTGCGGCAGATGTCTCTGCTGACCTCCCCCGCCATATAGTCACGGAGCGTGCTGTTGATGATCGGGTTCTTGTTGGCGTTCTCCTGTTTTGCCTCCTCGTTGTTCCTCTCAAGGAGACTGAGAATCTTGCCGTCCGTTGTGTTCATCCGGCGCTGCTGTTCATGCAGGAGTCTGTATTCGCTGTAGTGCCGTGCAAGTTTGTAAGCTTCGGCCCTGTCCAGTTCATCAAGAACCATGTCCTGGACTTCTTCGACATGGACAGGCCTTGCAAGTGCCTCACATCGCTTTTCTACATTACCAGCAATAAAGCCGATTACTGTATCTGTGATCCTGTCGCCGGAATCCATCTCATCGTTTGCCGCAGTAATTGCGGCTCTGATCTTTTCACAGTCATACGGCACCTCTGCGCCGTTTCGCTTGATAATTCTCATGCTGTATCCATCAGCTCCTTTTCAGACTCTGCCAGAAGTTCGGCGCAGTCCTTGCCGTGATACCTCCGGCACTGTCGGTTCAGTATCTCATACACACACTCACGCTCTGTTTCGGTCAGGTCGATTGTGTACATATCCTCGTTGTCATCTGAATCGGAATTGACGACCACAAAGCTGATGCTGCTGTCAAGCTGACACTGCTGATGGTCGCCGGGTAATTTTGAAACTCCTACATAGAAATCATACCAACCGTCATTGTCTACATCGTCCGTTCTTCCGTCCCTCGGATGCATCGGGAGATAGCCTTTCTCCATTCGGATGCGGTCTGTGACCTCCGCAAGTGCATCCGTTGCCATGAGCTGGAACTCGACAGTCGGAAAGCGGCAGGGGTAGGTGTCATAGATCTGATCGCTGCCGTACATGACCTCTGCACCGCTGTCAAGCTGTATCGCATCACGAATGAAGTTCTCTGTCAGTGTCATGTTTTTCCTCCTCCTGCATCGGACACCAGGCGTCATACGGACAGTGACCGCAGTCGTTGTAGTGGCATTTCCCGTCATGCTTGATGATCGAAGATATCCAGATCGCATGGATCAGGATGATGATCATCATGTAAGTAAGGCACAAAACGGTTACAAGCATTTTGATTCCTCCAGTTTTTCACGATAATATCTTGTTCTGCACCGTCCGGAACAGAAGCGTTTTCGCCGTCCTGTCCTCGGCTGGGTGACCTTTGCACCGCAGACCGGACAGCGGTTGTTTTGCTGACACCAGATTTGATAGTTGACATCGACCAGATGATTGTCTCCTGCAAGACCGTGAGCCTTGCAAAAGAGCTGCACCTGATTGGTTTTCAAGCCCAGCGACCTTGCTATTGCCTTATATCCAATGCCCTGCATCCGCATAATTCGTACTTGATATTTTTGAGAATCTGTCATCTGATTCACCTCGAAACTTCTGATTTTATGCGGTTTTCGGTATCCACACGGGCTCCGCCAAGAATAAAACTGTAAAATGCGGTTTGGCGCTAAAAATGTGCTAATTCTATCGCTTTTTGACGTAAATTCGCCGTTTTACAGTGCATTTTGTAACGAAACTCTGTATGTATCCTGCCGCCGCAGTTTCCTACGGCAGCATATGGAAAAGCACGAAAAATCTGCGTTTTCTGTTTTCTGCACAGTATTTCATTTACAGCTAATATATCTCTGTCAGGGTCCCAAATGACCGGGGCCCTTGCAAATTCGCGTTTTTTCACACGAGAGGGGCCGACGGTCTTGTGCTGCCCTCATTTTAGAGATTTCGACCGCCCCCGGAGGGGCGCCCCAGCCCCCAGCCCGCCCCATAGATACACCCCTGAGTCGAGTCTGAATCGCAGAGTAGGTCGGTGAGCCGCATTCAGTACTTGTACTCAGGGGTGTGATCCTCGTTTCGGGTCTTGATGCTGTGGTGACGGTGACAAAGGCTCTGCCAGTTGCTCTGATCCCAGAAGAGAACACTGTCTCCTCGATGCGGCTTGATGTGGTCGACATCAGTCGCCTTGACGTACCGCCCTTGCTTCAAGCACTCCACACACAGCGGATGGGTCTCAAGGTAACGCTTGCGGGCTTTGTTCCACGCTGTGCCGTAGCCTCGGCTGCCTGCCGAGCGTGTCTCCTCCGGGTGGAGGGAACGGTGCTTGTCACAGTACTTCGTACCGTAGGGAACGAGAGCCGCGCAGCCGGGATGCCGGCATGGTGTGTTCGGTCTCTTGGGCATTGGCTTCACCTCCTGTTTTCGAGCCTCGTAAATGAGCCTCTACTATATAGCGTTTCAGGGGGGTATTTTGTGGGTATCGTTGCAAAAGTTTTTAGAAAAATTTTATTTCTCCCACGGAAGCCCCCGCTTTCCAAAGTGTCCGTAGGCGGAAACCTTGTTATAATCTACATCCAGCAGACCGAGGCTTTCGATAATGCCTCTCGGTGTGAGGTCATAGTTCTCACGGACATAATGCTCGATGAACGCCCTATCCTGATGCTCTGTGCCGAAGGTCTCCACATAAACAGACACCGGTTCTGCCACGCCAATGGCGTAAGCGATCTGCACCTCTGCTTTGTCCGCATAGCCGGCGCTGACGATATCTCTCGCAATCTTACGGGCGGCATAGGCACCGCTGCGGTCAACCTTGGACGGGTCCTTGCCGGACATTGCACCGCCGCCGATGTGCCCGATGCCGCCATAGGTATCGCAGGCGAGCTTACGTCCGGTCACACCGCAGTCAGCAAAGGAGCTGCCGAGGACGAATCTGCCGGTCGGGTTCACGAGCTTTGTGAAGTCGGTGTTCAGCCCGTACTCTGTCGCCGTTCTTACCATCAGCCTTTCGATAATCGGTCTGAAATCCTCAACATCCACATCGCGGATATGCTGAACGGAGCAGAGGAATGTAGTGATACAGCCGCTGTCGTAGTCGAAGCTGACCTGCGCCTTGGCATCTGCTTTCAGCATACGGCAAGGGTACGCTTTGAGCAGTTCCAGAAACCTGGTCGCAAGCACAAACGGGATCGGGAGCAGTTCCGGTGTTTCGTTGGTCGCATAGCCGTACATCATGCCCTGATCGCCTGCACCGCCACTGTTCACACCGAGCGCGATATCATTGCTCTGATGATCGACCAGTATCGCAATGTCCAGATCGTCGGCTGTGAAGTCCAGTTTGTAGTCAAGACCGGCATCGCTATTCTCAGCTCCGCCGTTGTTGATGCGGTCGAACACCTGCTGCACCAGTGCCTTGTAGTCCGGCTCATGGGTACTGGTCAGCTCACCGGCAATGACAAGGCAGCGGTTCTTGAAAAGGCACTCGATGGCAACACGGCTGCTGCGGTCATGCTGAATGCAGTCGGTCACGATAGCGTCTGCGATCTGGTCACAGATCTTGTCGGGGTGTCCTGCGGATACCTGTTCACTTGTAATGATTCTCATAGTTTTTTCCTCCTGAAAATGTTTTTGAAACCTCTCACCTTGCCAAGCCTGTCCGATACACACCGTGGCGCTGTCAGCGCCTGTCTCTGCCCACAGTTTGTATCTTACGATCTCTGGCAAGTTGGTAGGCAAATATCCATAAAATCCCTATTCTACTTACTTTTTTATTATTTATTTATATTTGTCGCAAGTTGTCGCAAGTAAATATAGTAATATATATAAAGAGAAGTATATATAATAAACACCGAAAAAACCTGCGACAACCTGCGACACGCCTTGAAAAGTGCGTAGAATTGAGAAAAATGCACAAATCTTGCGATTCTCGTTCTGCTACACGCCGCGACAATATGGCTGGCTATTCAAGGTTGACAGGGCAAAAGATGGCTTACGAAAATGCTGCATCGTCATCCTCGGTCGCCGCATGATCCAGTTCGCCGTTCTCATGCTTCAGAAAACGGCAACCTACAAGCATAGTCGTCTGACTACCACTGCCGTCATTTGGACGCTTACGCACAATGGGGAAGAAACGCTGGATCGCATTATTGAAGTTGGTGCTGTTCTCCTTGCGGTAGCCATACTTATCGCACCACTGCCCATAAAGACGATAAACAGCAGAGGTACGCTCCTCGTATGCTTCGCCTTCTTCGAGCCATGCATCCACAAACTGCCCGATGCGGTCAGACTCGTCCTGATACTCCTTAGTCGCTTCCGTAACAGCAGCCGGATCATCGAGTCCCTGCTTCCGGAACAACTTATACCCTGCATAGCACCAGTTGAAGATAGCAGACTGACTCTCAGGAGTTGCAAAGAATGCTTTGAGGCCTTTGTCCTGCTCATGCTCCTCGAAATGACGTTTGAATGGGATGAGCTTTAGACGATTGGAATAAAACAGCGTCATATCGGACACGGACGGCTTGTAGTTGGTATTGATGAAAATCTTGAAGTTCGGGCGGAAATCGAAAGAATTCTCATGCAGGAAACGCGCATTCAGCGTATCGTTACCCGTCATTCTTTTTACCAGTGCTGCATTGAATGTGATCTTCTTCTCCGGCTCGGAGATATTGACGAAACGCACACCTGCAAGGCGAGCGATCTCCTCAGACGGACCGGATGCATTGGTGTTGCCGAATTTCGTAGATAGCATCTCAGGATTGGAGGTTTTTCCGTAGTCGCCCATGATCTTCAAAAATGTCTCCATAGTGGTTCCCTTACCATTACGAGAGGTTGCACCATAGAGGATGAACAGACACTCCAAAGATGTGTCGCCCGTGAGAGCATAGCCGAGTGCCTTCTGCAGATAAAGTGCGAGGTCCTTGTCATTGCACATGACCTCAGAAATGAACTGCTCCCATCTCGGACAGGTCGCATCGGGATCGTAGGTGATGCCGGACATCATCGTGAGAAAGTCTGCTGGATCATGCGGACGGAACTCTCCTGTGGTGAGGTTCAGCGTGCCATTCTGACAATTGAACAGATCAGTGTTGCGGTCAAAAACAGTGTGAGATACCGGATAGACGGACTTTGCATCCTCGATCATGGTACGGCGGTTCTTTCGCATTTGGAGCTTCTGCACTCGCTTGATATAGCGGTTGCGGGTGTCCTCGTCAGTGATCTGGAGTGCAAAGGAATACAGCCTGTCTGCGAGGATCTTCGCAAGCTCTGCCACGGCGAGCGCATTCTCGTCCGGCTGCCAGACCTTACCGTCATAGACATACCAGATGCCACGTTCCCGGTCAAAACGCGCGATGGGCTTGAAGTAATCGGCAAACGCATAGCCGATTCCGATCTCATCACGTTGATAGCGGGGCTTGGTGTGCGGCCGCATCTCCTCGATGGTGAGCGTGATATGGCTGAGATCCGGCTCGAAGGTCAGCACCTCAGCTTCTTCCTCGTCAAGTGCTTCAAAGTCATCCTCGGCGGAGCCTGTCATGATCGGTGTGTAGATCTCGCCGTTAGTGGACACTGCATTACGGATGGTGATCTGTCCATAGGTGCTGTCGCCAGTCATACGATCCCATTTGTCACGCATCAGTCCGGAGGTGCGGAAGATACGGTCGATCTGTTCCTCGACATTGCCGCACCAGAAAGCAAGAATAGATACGAGCGCCATGTCCGCATCGGACTGGGAGTCGTAGCCCTCCTCCCAGTTTCCGGCATAGAGCGCCTTGAACTTGTCACCGGACTCCGATGCTGATGCATGAGCAATAACGCCCTCGTCATCGAGATAGGATGCAGGCTCGACAGTCTTGGAAGATACACGGGTGCTGCGCTTCATGAAGGTGTCCAGCAATGTGCGCAGAGCATCGTCATTTCGGGTGACCGCACCGCCCCGGAACATATCGCCGGTGACAGTAACAAATCTGTTCGTCACGCCAGGGAGATAGACCTCCAGACCGTGCTTGCGGTTGTTGATGTAATACACGGTCTTATCATAGGCGAAATCGGGAGACAGCTTGAAAAAGCCACGCAGTCCGCTACCGGAAGGGCTGCGTTCAAAGTAGGCATCGGGAAAGATGCCGAGGATAGAAGCAGCGACATCATTGAGGCTGCCGTCTTCACGGATACAGTGGTCGATGTCGATCGCGCCAATGCCCTCACTGACACGATAGCCGATGCCGTCCCAGCCGCCGATGGCATAGGACTTCATTGCCGTATTGAAGTCTGTGAAGGTAGACGGATCGTTGGTTCTCGCCATTGCGCCAGTGCGCGGATTATACGGCACTTTCGTAGGTCTGCCGCTGCGCTTCTCCATCTTCCATACACAGAACGATGCAGACTGTTTCAGCACATCGGGGATATTCACGAAATTTACAGGCATTCAGGCACACTCCTTTCCAAAGCAAACTGTGACAGCACGGCGGTTTCGATGCGGTTCATCGCTTCATCATCGGAAATATGCCCTGCATAGGTTCTCAGCGCATACTTGCTGATGGTGGTGAGCTGTTCCGCCAGAACCATAGACGGTGCGAGAAGCTGACCGCCGCCAGTAACGCTGTATGGATCAAGCTGTGTATGACAAGGCAGCTCCGGCTTTTTCAGGTGTCTTGTCATCGGAAGCACATTGACGGTATCGGCATGAGCATTGCCGATGTCGTTTGAAATAATAACAACGGGGCGGGTGCCGCCCTGCACGCTGGAATCCGGATGACTGCCGAGATCCGCAAACCAGATATCGCCGCGCTGCGGTTTGTGAGCGGTGGTGTGGTGCTGCACCGGTTTTACCGGCGTAGTAATATATTTTCTCGGATCGAAGCCGAGCCCTCTGTGGTATTCTGTTTTCAAGCGTTTATTCTTACGTGCCATAGAAATTCACCTCCGTGGTGTGCGGCGTAACCGATTTGTCGTCGCTTTGCCGTCTTTATGTCGTCAATAAGGGGCAGATCATACAGACTGTATATTGTTACAATCTTGCTTTGACCGCTGCAATCAACTTCTCCTGGGTCACGTCCTTTGAAGCGAGAGCTTTGAGTACATCCTCGTCCACGGTGTCTTTTGTTACGATGTGGTGGATCGTGACAGTGTGCTGCTGTCCCTGTCGCCAGAGTCGGGCGTTGGTCTGCTGATAGAGTTCAAGGCTCCATGTCAGTCCGAACCAGATCAAGATATGACCGCCGGACTGTATATTGAGTCCGTGTCCTGCCGATGCAGGGTGTATGAGAGCGACCGGAATGTTTCCTGCATTCCAGTCTGTGATATCGTCGGAATCCTTAATATCCCTCGGAGCATAGCCGCAGGCAGTCAGATGCTCGATGATGCGGGTTCGGTCATGCTTGAACCAGTAACCGATCAGAATAGGCTGTCCGTTTGCAGCCTCGATCAGGTCTTCCAGCATTTCAAGTTTCCGGCTGTGAATGGTACGGGCTTCCTTGTTCTCGTCATAGACAGCACCGTTCGCCATCTGAAGCAGCTTATTGGAGAGCGATGCCGCATTTGCCGCATCAATATCACCGTCCTCAAGCGGAATGATGAGGTCATGCTTTAACTGATCGTAGAGCTTTCGCTCCGCCGCGTTCATCTCGACCTCATGGTTGACATACACACATTCCGGCATATCCAGATAGTCCAGTGCTTTCATCGAAATGGTGATGTCGGAGATCTTCTGATATATCTGTTCCTCCGCACCGGGACGTGGGGTGTAGCTGAAGACGACACCTGTGCTTGGATTCATGCTGCTCGGCTTGAAGTAGCTTTCACGAAAGCGCCCGATGAATCGTCCGAGCCTTTCGCCGCCGTCAAGGATACCGATCTCCGCCCACAAGTCCATGAGACCGTTGGATGTCGGCGTACCTGTCAGCCCTACCCATCGTTTGACGAACGGTCGCACCTTCCGCAGCCACTTGAAACGCTGTGACTGATAGTTCTTGAAGGAACTCAGCTCGTCAATGACGATCATGTCAAGATCCCAGCGGAGGCCGTTTTTCTCGTAATACTCCACGAGCCATTTCACGTTCTCGCGATTGACGATGTATATGAATGCATTGTGATTCACCGCTGCCGTGCGCTCCTTAACGCTGCCGACAATGACAGAGATCTCAATATTCTGTAAATGATCCCACTTCTTTACCTCGGCAGGCCATGTGTCACGGGCGACTCTGAGGGGCGCGATCACCAGCACCTTGTTCACTTTCAGCTCATCGAACATCAGGGCGTTGAGGGCGGTCAGCGTGATGATCGTTTTGCCGAGTCCCATGTCCAAAAACAGAGCGGAAACAGGATGCTCCCGGATATATTCGATACAATATTTCTGGTAATCGTGCGGTGTGTATTTCATCCGGTATCATCCTCCTCCAATTCGTAGAATCCTGCCAGATCATCGGGGTCTATCGGTTCCAGTGTTTCACCGAAGTCATCCATCTCAGACGGCAGCGTTGTGATCTCCAGATCAGGTATCTTTGCTCCAATACCCTCCGGAAACGGTTCACCGGGTGTCCATGCAAGGATCGCATCAATGCACGGCTTGATCTGATACAGCTTGTCGATGCAGAGAACGGGAAAGCCCAGTTTCATCAGCTGATACCGTCTTTTTCTCTGCAGCGGGCGCATCATCTTGCCTGGTGCTTTCAGCTCCACAAATACCGTCTTTGTGGGAAAGAACAGAACGAGTCTGTCCGGCAGCCCGTTTGCTGTCTGCGATGTCAGCTTATACGCTACACCGCCTGCAGCCTTGACTGCCTTGACAAACTCATTCTCAACAACATATTCTCTCAATGTCTGCCGTCCTTCCAGTATTCGCACCAACCGGACGGGAACGGCGTATGATAGCAGTTCCCATAAAAGCGGCAGTTCTCACAGCACTGGTCATCTACATACAGTTCCTCGTCACTGTGGTCGTAATCGTCATAGCCGCCGCGGTTATAAAACTGATAGGTCGAATGCTTCACTTTCTTGCGGGACTTGTAGCCCCTGCGGTCTTTCCATGTTCTGCTCATGCGTTGATCTCCTTCCACTGTGTTTTCGGCATGGTCGCCACCTGCCATCCGATGCCTTCCAGCGCAGTGGCTCTGTCGTAGGACTCTACATCCTGCGAAGCCCGCGTGATGGCATTGCTCAGGCCGTAGAGGGAGAGGTCGCCGCCCTGGATCAGGTAGTTCAGAATGCTGTCCTGTTCCGGCTGATTGAGGTCATATGCCTTGCCGGTCAGTTCAATGACATCCTGTACACGTCCCGTGATCTTTGCACCGTGGCTCTGCTCCAGAACACCGACGATCTGTGCAAAACGTGCCGACTCAATAGCGGCAAGCGTTGTGTCACGAAGCTTCAGCATAAATGCGTGATCTTCCGCTTCGAGCGTTTCATCTGTATAGATATTGAAGCTGTCTTCCAGCGCCTTTGCCGCTCTGCCCACATGGGTACGGCGTTCGCCCATACTGTTGACCACCATACCATTGGTGCAGGCAAGCGTATAAACAAGCGGCTGCACGGAAACTGCGCCGAGACCGACCTCGGAATTGGAAATGATAACACCCGCCTGCACTCTGTCACCGACACACGCCATTTCAAGGCGATGGTTGACAATCTTCAGATACAGCTTGTTTTCTGTGACCTCGCAGCTCATGACCTCCATGCCGTCCTGTCCTGCAAACAGCGGCAGCACCGCCGATGCAATTTCAAGGTTATCGATACGGCGATAACGGTCGGAAAGGAGCGCACGGGCGACCTGTCCGCTGCCGTAGTCCAGTGTTCTGACCATGTAGCTGTTACCCTTATCAGAAAACCATGCGTTCACGTTATCTGCCAGAAGCTCCGGCTTCTGTTTCTGCATCATGTCATAATATCTCGCGGGGATACCGAGTGCAGATGCTACCTGACGGTGAAAAAGCTGCGTTGTGCCGAAGCTGTGATCATCCCCGATGCAGAAGGTGCTGCCGTCCTCGTCCAGACGGAATGCCTCCGCCATACCGATATAGTCCTGCTTTGCAGCATTCTGACGCTGAAGCTCTGTCAGCACCTCCGGTAATGCTCGTCCCTGTTTCATAGAAATATCCTCCTAGTCTTTAAAATAATAATTGCCTGTATATCCGGCAGAGGACAGCGGCAGACCGTTCGCCCATGCCGGATTCCGGTTCATGATATTGCACACATCATCGACAGTGTATTGTCCTTTCGGCACTTCAAGAATGACCTCATCATGCACATGGCCGACAATGCCGAGCCCTGCAAGCTCCATCCGGCGCATTGCTTCTGCAAGCAGGTCACGGGCTGTCGCCTGCGTGATGTTCTCGGTCAGCTTCCCGCTGTAGGTCTCGCCGCGCGTCCATTTGTTGTTTGCGCCGAGCCCTTCAAAGGTCAGTGCCATGCGCCCGAAGCGGTTCGGCTGCAACTTTGGTTTGATGTAGGCAAGCCTGCGACCTGACGGCAGAATGATCCACAGTGTATTTGCAGAGAACTGAAAACCGATCCTGCCAACCGTTCTGTCCGTATGGTTCTTTACTGTTTCGATTGCCGCTTTTTCCACGGCATACCAGAATTTCACGATCTCCGGATTTGCATCGCGCCAGCTTGAAATGATGTCGGGAAGCTCGTCCTCTTTCAGTCCCATATCCAGTGCGCCCATTGAGATCAGCGCACCTGCACCGCCGCCGTAACCGCAGGCCAGCTCTGCGACTTTTCCTTTCTGCCGCAGTTCGCCGTTGATGCCGTGCTTCATGACCGGAACACCGAACATTTGCGATGCGGATGCACAGTAAATATCCTCGCCGCGTACAAAGGCATCCAGTCTCCATTGCTCTCCGGCAAGCCACGCAAGGACTCTCGCTTCAATAGCAGAAAAGTCAGCTACGATAAACTCACAGCCATCTTTCGGAATGAGCATAGTTCTTATAAGCTGTGACAGGATATCCGGCGTATTGCCATACAGGGCTTCGATCATATCAAAGCAACCGAGTTTTACAAGCTCACGGGCTTCATCGAGGGTGGAGATATGGTTCTGCGGAAGATTCTGCAATTGAATCCCACGCCCAGCCCAGCGCTGTGTGCGGTTCGCACCGGAAAACTGAAACAGTCCGTGCGCTCTACCGTCCTGGCAGATGTATCTCTCCGCCGCCTGATACTTTTTCACAGAGGATTTTGCCATCTGCAACCGCAGCTTCATCATATCCAGAGCCTCACCGTCTGCGCTGTGCCTGTCGAGGTCTGTGATAAGAGAAGCGACATTCTTTTTGCCGAGGGAATCCACCTCAATGCCACGCTCCTCCAGCCAGCCTTTCAGCTGAGATACGGAGTTGGGGTTCTCCAAACCGGTCAGCGCATACGCTCTTTTTGTCATTTCCTCAGAGAGAGACATATTACAGATGATCGCCTGCTGTACCAGTTCCTTGTCGATCAGGATCCCACGGTCATTGATCCGCTGATCCATATGATAGAAATCCCATTCCTGCGGGAGCAGGGGGAACTTTTCAAGTCTCCGGCGAATATCCCGCTCAGTCTCTACGTCCTGTATGCAGTAGCTTTTGAACAGCTTCCAGTCTTCGGGGGCGTGCTCCGGCAGATTCCTTGTTCTGCCGCCGTTTGCTTTGGTGGGCTTACAGGGCAGAGAGAAATAACGGATCAGTCGCTCACCGACAGCGTCTTTCTGCTGTACAGTCTTCAGAGCCTGTGCCGCAGTTGCCAACTTCAGCGGCAGGGACAGCGATGCCGCCCATACCATCGTACATTGCCATGCATCCGGGGAAAGCTGTGTGCCGAGATATTTTGACAGGCAAGTACGCTCAAACTGCGCGTTCCATGCCGATTTGATGATACTGTCATCCTGCAGCGCATCTACGACCTCTGCCGGGAGCTGCTCCCCGCAGGCCATATCCACGCATTTTGTTTCTTCATCGTCAAATGAATATGCGAACAGCAGGATATGGAAATCTCCCTCAACATAGCGGTACACACCGCAGTTCGGGAGGTCTACATCCGAATAGGTTTCTAAGTCGATGGAAAGTACATGTCTGCTCAATAATGATCACCGCCTTGTGTGTATGTACAGGGAGGCAAGCCTCCCTAATGCTTCAGTTCAGAAAATCCATATCGTCATCGTCAAGTTCGTCGGCATCGTCGCCCTCGACCTCCACAAAATCGGATGCCGCAGTCGGTCTGCCGGCAAGACGCTCACCGTGACGGACAAGCTGGATGTTCTGGAGTCCTGCTGCAATGCCCTTGTTGCCGGACGCTGCGAATCCGTAGAAATTGACGGACACGTTGCAGTAGTCGCCGCTGCCGCACTCCATAGGGTCCAGAATCGGCTGCACATGGCGGTCAACGATCTGCGGGGCATCCTTGGAAGTGGCGTTGAAAAAGAAGTGACCGGCGTAGTTCTCATCGTCCGGGCGGTCGATGTCGCCGTCGTGCATCGGCAGCTTCAGATTCGGTGGGATCTTGCCGCCCCACTTCTTCTCCTTTGCGGCCTCCTTCGCCGCCTCGATCGCCTTCTTGATCTTGGCGAGCGTTGCCTTGTCATCCTTCGGGATCAGCAGCGACACGGAATACTTCTCGTCGCCGCCGTTGATGGATCGCGCCTCCCAGATGTTGGCGAAGCTGATGCGGCACGGCACGATGACCTTCGTTGCGGGTGCGTTGTTATTAGTTGCCATGATATACCTCCAAAATGTAGCCCAGTGTTATTCCTCATCAGGCAGGGCTGAAAACTCCTGATCAGGTGTTGCTGTGAGATCGACAGGCTCTCTCGGATCGCTTTCCGGTACGAGAGCCAATTTTCCGGGCGGCTTGGCGACATATTCACCGAGCAGCTCATTGAACTTTTTCTTGCCCATCATCTTTTCAAATTCCGTCAGCGTGATGAGCGTCTGCTTGTAAAGGTCGGTGTAGCCGTTCTGCACGGCGGTATCGACCACTGCCTTGGTGTCTGTAAAAACACGCTTGCTGCGTCCCTCGACCACCTTATATCCGGGAATGGGTACGCCGTGGTTGATCGCCTCGGAGGAGACGAATGCAAATACTGCTTCTATCCAAGAGCTGATGCGGTTCAGTGTCGGCAGTATCTCCGCCAGTTCTGCAATGGGGATCAGTCCCGGCTGTTTGAAAACGGCAGTCTGTGTATCTGCTTCATAGGGGGCAGTCATATCGGTTTCCTCCGCTGTATCGAATGCCCCGGCATCAAGGTCAAGGAAATCCTCGCGGCAGAGCGCCAGTGCTTCATCCTTACACGCCTGACATACAGGTTTAGCTTTACAAAACCTGCACCAGTCGCCGGGATGCTGTTCCCCTTTACCCTCATACGCCATGATAGCAATGGGCTTGATGCTCTCCGCCCATTCATTCAGTTCTGACACCGGCATCTCGCAGGTGCTGATATTATCGAGCCTCGGCTGCACGATCGACATTCTGACGATCTCCACATCGTAGATAAAGTCATACGCCCTGAGTGCGCCTATCGCATACAGCATCATCTGCGGATTATGGTCGGCATCCACAAAAACGCCTTTTCCATTTTTGTAATCCACTATGTGGAGAAGTCCGCGACCTTCAGCATCTTTTCCTATGACGATCATGTCGCCCGTTCCGAATCCGCTCGGTGCAACGTGGCTGTAGTCCAGCTTCTCCTCCACAAGTGCCATCGGCTCTGTGCCGTTTGCCTTCATCTCCTCGATGATACCAATGACGAACTCGGCGTAGATATCTGTAGCCTGCTCGATCTCCTCGGTGTAGTATTCCGACTGCGGGCGCTCCATGCGGTCATGCAGATACTTCCGCACCTTGTACTCGCACAGCTCGTGCGCCGCTGTCCCTTCCTCGGCAAACTCGCTGGATGTATTCGGGAACTGCTCATTCAGCCGTGCAGATGGCGGACAGTTCAGCCAGCGTTTTGCCGCCGATGCGGACAGGACAGCGTGGGCGCGGCTTGCATGGTCGATGCCCGGCGCATCGGGCGGAACACCGGAGACCGACTCCTTCTTTTTTCTTGGCATGATGCTTCACCTCCCATCAGAGCTGCGACAGGTCAGTGAGGAACGCCTCGTACTTATCCTGCGGGATGTCGCTGACCTTTGCCGCGCCGTAGGACTTCAGCAGCGTGAGGACCTTGTCCTTGTTGGCGCGGTTCTGCTTGATCTTCTGTGTGACAACACGGATGAGGTCATCGGCGGTCAGCTCCGATGCAGGCTCCTGTTTCTTAGCAGGGGCTTTCTTTTTCGGCTGCTCCTTCGGCTTTTCCTCCGGCTCGGTGTCCCACGGAAGATCGTCCGCCGAGATGATCTCCTCGAAATCGTCGATGTTCAGGTTCTCCGGAGCAGTGTCAGCCGCAGGCTTCGGCACACCGTTGATCGCCATGTCTGCAAGCTGCTGCGCCATGCCCGGCTCCATTGAATTCAGAAGCTGGATAACACCGCCGAAGATCGTACCGAGCCCGTCGATCAGCTTCTTTGCGTCTACCGGAATAGGCTCCGGCAGCTTGTTCTTTTTAGTCTCCGTCATAGAGCAGTCCCTCCTCATCGTCATCGTAGTCGTTGTCCGGCTCCTCGGAGTCATCCTCGTAGGTATCGCCCTGCTTTTCCTTACGGAACGGATGGCTGATCTCAAAGAGGATGCCGTCATCATCAACCTTCAGGTGGAAGATACCGGTATCCAGCTCCATGTTCGGGAGAACTGCAGCCGTGAGCGACATGAACTTGAACATATCCGTGACAGTCTGTGCGACACCTGCCGCCTGCTTGTCCAGCACCGCTCCGATCTCTTTCAGCGTGTCCTGTCCTTTGATGTCTGCCATGTCAGCGCTCTGCTGCGCCTTGCGGTCATCGGTGCTGATGCCGCTGCCGTTGTAGCGGTTCTTCGGGATTCTGGTTTCCATAGGCTTTTTCCTTTCTGTTGGGTCTTCCGACCAATGTAATGTTGTGCGGCTGCGGTGTGTCCACAGCCGCTGCTTTGTGGAGACCTTTTCATGAGCCTCTACTATATAGCGTTTCGAGGGGGTGTTTTGTGGGTATCCAAAGAAAAAATTTTTTATCGCGCCTTTTGAATCACCATCTTTGCTTTTTTATTAGCGCCTTCCAGTCGGTCATTAACAGAATCACGGCTGATTCCGATGACTTCAGCGATCTGCTGCTGTGTCCAGTTATATTTATGATAATAAACAAATACTTCTCTCTGCTTGTCCGTCATTGCAGCAAGTATTTCTTCACGAGTTTCTCTGCGGATGACGGCATCCAACGGATCTACCCCAAGCGTCTCATCATCCCAAACGAACCACCTTCCCTCATAATCCGCATCTTCCGCCTCATGCTCCTTATCATCATCTGCCGCATCTGTTTCTGGCTTAATTTCCGCATTACCAAGCCCACGGTTCAGAGCCTGCGTGATACGCTCCTCGCCAAACAGGGAGACAGTAGTCGTCCACGGCAAAGATACAAGCGTTTCATTCGGCACATCATCCGTCTCCTTCAGATATTCCTTCTCAGCATCTCGCAGCTTATTGAAGTAATATGTGTAGTTCACACAGTACGGGAGCCATACAACGGAGTGCCTTCCATAGCCATTCTCATAGAGGACATAGCCCGTTTCGTACAGCGTGCAGCCGTTCATTTTTGCAAGGGGCAAACCATCAGCATTCATGAGCTTAGCCCTTGTGGGTGTCTTTCCCTGTCTCTTCTGCTTCTGCTCAAGCCCAAGAATAGTGAGCATATCACGCAGAGTGGTCTTGTCCGTGATAACAGGGAGTGCAGTAACGTTCTGAGCAATGTTCATGTTTTCCATAATTGTTCCTTTCCGCAAGGAACGCATCGGCGGCAGATGCTCACAGCAAAGGCTGCTGTCCCATAAAAAGGGCACGCAGGCAGCAGATGTTCGTGAGGATACAGTTATCCCTATCATCCCGACTGTATATTCATACCAGTTCGGGAGTAGTTTCTGTATTCCTCTGTGAGCATCTGTCCACCAGTGCGCGCCCTGACTAACAAATGTAATAGTTTACTTGAAGGTTATTCAATCACGCCGTCTGCATTATCAGCGTAGCAATTATCGGTCGTGTCGCCGTTGCCTGTGTACTTACGGAACCCAGCGGCAGTGAACACAAGCACCGGAATGCCGCACTTCTGTGCTTCCTTGATCTCCGCAGACATTCCGCTGCTGATGCGGGGAGAAATGACCCAGAGCTGAGAGCAGCATCTGAGCAGCTCCAGTCCCATGTCCATCCCCATCTTTCTCTCGGAAGCCATTTCATCGCTGAGAAACTGCGGGAAGTAGATATGAGGTGCGACCGGGATGAAGCCGCGGTATGCCGCAAGCGTGCAGGCATCGCAGGCAAGCCGGATGTTGTTGTTCAGCTCATCGGATCGGTCTGCTTCCACAGAAGAGATCGGGCGGAGGGGTGAGCAGATATATACGAGTTTCATGTTGATTCCTGCCTTTCTTATTGGTGTGCATCGGCGCCGCAGCATGAAAAAAGCCGGATGCATACGAAGGGAGAACATACAGCTACTAACCATATATCCTGTGTCTATAGGTATAGTTCGAGCCTATGACTACAAGATGCAGTAGCTTGTATGAACATCCACTGCCGTATGCATCCGGCGTGAAGTGTTGATTTCAGTCTTTGGAAGGTGGCGCCTGTCCTTGACTGTGTTTATATCATACCAGAAAAAGAAGCATAGAAACAGCCCCATAAGGGGGTGGAGGTTTTTCAGCGTTTATTATCATTTATTTATGAAAGTGGCTGTAAAACCAGCTTTCACTCTGTCTTGGATAGTGCAATATGAATAAATTGAGGTAGATTTCAGCCTTACAACTCCACCCCCTTATGGGGTGGAACGCTCCAAAAATTTTTTGAAAAGGGAAAAATCCACCCTCTTAAGGGGTGGAATAGCAGCAAAAGCGGTCGTCTTTCACCCCAATACGGGGTGTAAAAAAAAGACGGCTGGATCTCTCCAACCGTCTTGTGCGTATTCAGTTTTACATTCGTTGAGACTGGATGCGGCTGTCACGCTTCCTTGTGATTTTCCCGTTTCGCAGTTTCCGACCTTGTGCGATCTCCTCATCGCTTCTGCCGAGAAGCGGCGGCAGATGAAAATGCGCCGCCATTGCGTTGCAGTCCTCTAAAGAGCGCATATACATGAAAGTAACGATGAAGTCGAGATGTTTCATCTGGTCACGTGAAAACTCCAGGGAGCAGTTTGCTTTGTTCATCATATCCTTGGTGTAGTATCCGGGAAGTTTCAGGATCCTTCCCACACTCGCAAAGAAGATCCTGCTCGGCTCAAACAGCAGACTGTGTTCATAATCTCTCAGGGTATCCGGCTTGATGCCCAATGCCCATGCCAGATCGTCCTGTGACATTCCTTTCTTTTCACGGTGGAAGACAAGCGTTTCCCCATATGATGCAGGCAGATCGGCACATTTCTCCTCTATGTCAGCCTGTGATTCTATCAGCATCTCAATGGGAATATTTGAAAGTGCCGCTGCAATGGGATCACCAATATCACTGTCACTGTGCAGCCCGGTCTTATCAAAGTAGCTTGTCTTGCTCTTATACTCGATGCGGAAACTCAGACAGCACTTGTCGATCTGGCTTAACGCTGTACTTGTCAAATGCTTTTCGCCGTCCCGAATCTCGATGAACTCAGGACTGTCGATGCAGAAAAAGTTATCCACAAAGACAAATTTGCCGCTGTTCAGAACTCGGTTGAACCGCTCGTCCTCGGCGTACAGTCTTGCAGCATCAATTGTGCTGATCACATAGGATATATTACGCGGATGCACGCCGGTACTTGTCTGATGTGCGGGTGCATACTTGCCGTCCACAAACACCATTGTACCTCTTGCGTCCTCATAGCCGACCTCAATCATGCGGATCTTTGCCATTTCCTTGCTGACATGAAATGTCAGAGCGAGATCGTTGATGACAAGAGCAGTAATATCTTGTTCTGACATCATACGGTTTTCTCTGCGGCAGCGCTTGTACAGTTCCTGCACTTTCTTCCGGACAAGACTTCTGGGCATACGCCTGCGGACAGTACCCATACGAGCCTGCCATTCGACCCAGTCGATCTCGTCCCGTATCGATGATCTGCTGCTCTGGTCGCCGGAAGCCGCTAATTCAGCGTAATACTCCCGTTCTTCTTCATAGGAATCATAATCTTCACCTGTCATATTCAGTGCGGTGAATCTTGTGCGCTGATGATTCTGTAGCAGCAGGAAGCGTGCATGGATCTCAATATGAAAGCACTCGTGAGAGATACCGTTCTGCTCCTTTGACTCGGTATCACATACCATCGGATCAATAAGGATAGTTGGTTTATCAAACTTCAGCGATACCTTGCGATGCTTTTTCAGTTCCTGAAGGCTGACAGTATCAGAGCCGGAATCAGAGTACAGATCGAGTCCCTCCAGCATGAGCTGACCGTTCTGAATACAGGGATACGGTCTGTTTTCACCATAATATTCGTAAACACGGGTGACCTTTCCGGGAAGACACAGCTTGCTTGCTATCCTGCCTCTGAGACTCAGCTTTGCATATCGGATTTCTGCGCCAAGTTTCTCCGCATACTCCCACATATCCACAAAGCCCTTTTCGATGATAGAATCCATCATACCATGCTGAATCAGCCGCTGCTCTGCATCCTGCTCGATCTGCTCAAGGGATATTACACCGACCAGGCAGTCTGTCAGCTTGATGCCCTTGAGATTGCCTTTCCTGTTATAAACAGAAATTTCCGGGTCGGGATACCAACCGATGCAATCATCCTGAAAACGTAGTGCATCCTCACGAGTGCGGATTCTGAACCATTGTTTTCGCTTTTCAGTGCTTCTGCATCTGTCAGTATAGTAGTCATATGACGACTGCATTGCCTCTGTCAGCGTTTGCCCGCTCCTGCACCCGATCAACTGCATGATCATAGCATGATTCGGGGTCGAAATTTCAAGATCAGCGATCACGATCACATCAAGATAGAATGCGGTATCGCTCCCATCTGCACAAGCACAGTCAATTCGCTTCAGTGTGATACCGGTCAGCTCTACTTTTGCATCATCGGGCAGCGGCTCTCCTCTCAGTTTCAGTGCGACTGCACCGTTTTGGATCGTTCCGGCAAGACACTGGCGGTAGTTGGTCCAGCGTGCTGTTACCACATCAGATACAGACTCATATGTTCCGGGACTGACATTCTCCAGCTCCCAGTCCTCGATGATCTCGGCTTCACCATCCTCCGGGATGAAGCCCATACCATTAGAATTCTTATACCAAAATGCCATTGATTTCCTCCAGTATTAAGTCAATAGAGTGTAAATACTTCTTTCTTTTTCGATTTTCTGCGGTTTTTGATAGGTTCCGCAGACTCACATAACAAATACGTTCGGTGGCGTTTCAGATCATCCATAGAAGCTGTTATTCAGTATCACCCACCACACACCATAAGGCAGGCTATTGTTGTATCTCTCCTATGAAAAACCTCATCTGCTATTATAGCACATTCTTTGTGGTTTGTAAAGACTTGAAAATGAAATTTTGCATCTTGACAAAGCACTAACTATGTGATATAATACAAGTAAAGAGGGGCTAAAGCATGGATCCTTATAATTTTTAAGCCCCAAAATCAGCGTGCTGCACAAAACCAAGACACAGTCACTGTGCAATATGCTGCTGAATTATCCATTATGAGAAAGGAGTAATCTCATGGCAGAGCAGAATGAACCGAAAAAGGCAAGACCTGTCCGACCATATGCAGGCAGACGCAGTATGCAGGATGCTACAAACAGTGATATAGGAAAGAAGATACCTGTTCTTTGCAAACGAATACGGCTTTATCGTGAGAAAAAAGGGATCGAACAGAAAGAGCTTGCCGCAAAGGTAGGTATCAAGTCCAATGCAGTCAGTAACTGGGAGAACGGCAGAACCAGACCGGATATTGCACTGCTGCCCCTGATCTGTCAGGTGCTGGAGGTCAGCCTTGACGAGCTTTTTGATATAAAGAAAGCTGATGGTGAACCAATTGACGAGGGGAAGCCAGCTATTATAATGACCCAAAATCCAGTTACTGAGGATGATATCCTGCTGGAGGGGTTCCGGCAGCTTTCGGAGGGGCATAGGTCTGTTGTGTCCTCTATGGTGCGACAGTTATGTGATATGGAGGATCAGGAGATCTATGACAGCATATCCGAAGAGATATGCTTTACCAAGGGACTCTGTGCAGGCTTTGATGCAGGTGTGGAATACGAGGATCAGGGCGAGCCGATACATTTGTATAAAAGCAAGGTGCATCCGCTCATGGACTGCGTGTTCCCGGTCAGCGGAGACAGTATGGAGCCGGATTTCCACAACGGTGATCTCGTCATGGTGCAGAGACTTTCTGATCGTTCCGACCTTTATTACGGTGAGATCGGAGCGTTCAGTGTGCGCAATGAAACATATATCAAACAGTACAGCAAGAGAGGCTTAGTCTCCCTGAATAAGAAATACAAGCTCATGTGTTTTACTGAAGATGAAAGTGTTTATCTCATAGGCAGGGTCCTCGGCGTGCTTGATCCCGATGCGATTGTATCCTATGAGGATATGCAGAGATATGAACGGGTAAAGAAAAGACTGGAATCAGAAGATTAAACACACTTGCGTTTACATAAGGGGGCATAGATATGAAACGGCCTGTTATCCGCATGGAGCGTGTGTATGTGAAGGTCACATCTGACTTTGATGCTACAGGCTTCATGCAGCCAAGAGTTATAACATGGGAGGACGGACGAGTGTTCACGATAGAAGCAGTAAAGGATTTCCGTCCTGCCGGTACTCACCATGACAGCTCGACTTGTGATTGCTACACAGTTGTGATCCACGGAGAGAAAAAGCATTTGTTTTTTGAGCGTACAAGCCGATACCAGAAGAGTTCAATTGGCAGATGGTATGTAGAATGTCCGGTAACTTCGTAATATACAGCCTGTCCGGAGGTGAGAGCTATGGAGAAAACATATATTGCAATTGACTTGAAGAGCTTTTATGCATCAGTTGAATGTGTAGACCGGGAATTTGATCCGCTGACCACACATCTTGTGGTCGCTGACGAGAGCCGCACCTCCAAAACGATCTGTCTTGCGGTCACGCCCTCACTGAAAGCCTACGGTATCTCCGGACGGGCAAGATTATGGGAAGTAGAAGATGCCGTCAAGAAGATCAATGAGAAACGTTTTACAGCGGCATTTCGCAAGGGTGTATTGCCGAAAAGCGATGACGGTAAGTATCATTTTACATCAGAGTCCTTCGATGCGGAGGCACTTGCGAATGATCCTTCTTTGAAGCTCTCTTTCATCATAGCTCCGCCGAGAATGCGTTTATATGAGGAGATCAGTACAAAAATTTTCTCCATCTATATGCGGTACGTCAGCGCCGAGGATATACATGTTTATTCTATAGACGAGTGTTTTATCGATGCGACCGGGTATCTGAACACCTACCACATGACCGCCCACGAGCTTGCAATGACGATGATACGTGAGGTTTTATATGAGACCGGTATCACGGCGACAGCCGGCATCGGTACGAACCTATACTTAGCCAAGGTCGCAATGGATATCGTTGCAAAGCACGTTCCTGCTGACAAGGACGGTGTCCGTATCGCAGAGCTTGACGAAAAACGGTACAGAAAGCTGCTCTGGTGTCACACGCCGCTGACGGACTTCTGGGGCTTCGGAGCAGGTACAGCGAAACGTGTCGCAGCCCTTGGCTGTTTCACGATGGGCGATATTGCGAGGCTCAGTACACAGAACGAAGATCTGCTATACAAGGCGCTCGGAGTAAAAGCAGAGATCGTGATCGACCATGCATGGGGCTGGGAGCCGACTGAAATAAAGACTATCAAATCTTACCGTCCCGGCAGCAACTCTCTATCCTCTGGGCAGGTGCTGAAAGAGCCTTATGATTCAGATCATGCCCGACTCATTGTTAGAGAAATGACCGAACTTTTAGTATTAGATCTGGTGCGGAAGTATGTTGTAACGAAAAAACTCACTCTGACGATTGGATATGACAGAACGTCTTTAGAACTGTTATACCGTGGGAAAACCGAGAAGGAAAGTACCTATAAGGTGACGACGACCGGACAGATATACAAGGGCAGAGTTACCAAGGATCATTACGGGCGCATCACGCCATATCATGCACACGGCACAGGCAATATCGACCACTGGACATCATCTACAAAAGACATCGTGGATACTATAATGCGGCTCTATGACCGGATCATTGACCATGATCTGCTGGTGCGCAGGGTAACGATCGCCGCTTGTGACCTCATCTATGAAAAAGATATCCCGGAAGACACTGCGCCAGTACAGCTTGAATTGTTCGTTGACTATGAAGAAGTAGAGAGGCAGCAGGCTGAGAAGAAGCGGAAGGCTGATAAGGAGAAGGCTCTGCAGCGTGCCACATTATTATTGCAGGATAAATACGGTAAGAATGCTGTTCTGAAGGGCATGAATTTCATGCAGGGGGCAATGACGATAGAGCGCAACGGTCAGATCGGCGGTCACAAGGCAGGTGATGGTGAATGACAGAGGGAATCAAAAGGGATGAGCCGAATGCACGAGAGGTCTATGCTGATATTATCGACCTTCCGCATTGGCAGTCAGACAAGCATGAGCATATGTCGCCTTTGGAGCGTGCCGCACAGTTCTCTCCTTTTGCTGCACTGACAGGCTACGAGGATATGATCGATGAGGAAGCAAGAGAGGTCGGAGCATTTGAGGCGCTGAGTGAAGCAGAGATGGAGATAATGAATGCAAAGATAAACCTGATCATTGATGCTATAGAAGCCGGTCATCATCCAGTGCTGAAGTTCACCTACTTTATAGCTGATGCAGCGAAAGCCGGCGGCTCGTATGTCAGTATTACGGAAAGAGTGCGGCGGGTGGACACAGTTGACAGAAAGATACAGCTTTTCAAGAAAACTGGACTGTCAGGGAGTTACATGGAGCTTGAGATGGCTAAAATAAAGGACATTAGCGGTGAGCTGGTAGATTTTAAAGAATGAGGAGAGATGCATTATGAAAAAACAGGAATATGCAGCCACAGGACACGATTTAACAAATCCGGCGCCATTTAAAAAGTTACGCATTCCGCTTCCTCAAAAACTGGAAACGGATGCGGAGTTCACTCAACTTTTTCACTGGGCGATATCTGAGTTTCATCATGCTATCAATGCATATGGGATGCGATATGGTTATGCGGATAGGCAGCGGCTTCTGGTGTATATCATGCAGGCACTGAAGGAGGTCATGCCAAAAGTCAATCCTGAGTACATCGAAAACTTTCCGGAATCTTTAGACGGTATCAGGTCTCTCGTAGCACAGGTGGTCATCATGTCGATGGATTATACAGGGAAACATCCAGAGGAGGATGGCATCGAAAAAATGTATATGAAGGATGATCAGTAAGACCGGTGGAATCATAAAGGCTCTGTGGTTAGATAGGCAGCTCCCGACCACGGAGCCTTGAATATTTACTGTTTACTGCTTGAAAATCGAAACAGTTTGTGTTATAATGGAAGATGAGATATTGTACATGGATGACGTACCATAGAAATCATGAAGGGAGGCTTATATCATGTTACCAGAACAAAAATCCCGCAAAAGAATTGATGAATTTCTTGATAACACAGGGTGGACTGTTGTTCCGAGAGAGGAATTCTCTCCGATTCACCCAACAGCTCTCGAAGAAGCTCTCATGCTCGGAAATACTGAGAGTGACTATCTACTGTTCATTGACGGGAAAGCTATAGCTGTTTTAGAAGCAAAACGTGAAGAAAACGAACTAAAAAGAGATGTGGAAACACAGGCAGAGCAGTATGCACACACACCGCAGAATTGGTATGGTCTATGGTGCGATGGCATTATCCCACTTGTGTATATGTCCAATGGCAAGAAGATTCTCTTCAAAAATCTGCTGACAGGTCAGTCCGAATATTCAGAGATCGAAACAATGCATTCGCCGAAGGAAATGCTGCGAATGATAGGCAAGATCTCTGACTACGGCGCACTACCGAAGCTGAAGCAAGGAACACTGCGTGACTGCCAGTTTTCTGCTGAGAATAAATTTGAAGAACACCTACGATATGGCAAGAGAAAAAACCTCGCTGTACTTGCAACCGGAAGCGGCAAAACCTATCTCGCTTGCCTTGCAAGTTATCGTTTGCTGAACTATACCTCCGTGAAAAGGGTACTGTTTCTCGTTGACAGAAATAACCTTGCACGGCAGACGGAGAGTGAATTCAGCCAGTTCAATCTGACAGAGAACCAGATGGAACTCAGCTCCCTTTATCTGATCAGGCGGCTTCGGCGCGAAGAGGATATCAAGGCGACTGTGGTCATTTCTACGATACAAAAGCTCTACGCTGTTATGACAGGACAGCAGCTTTCTGAAGAAAACGAAGATGCTGAGGATGAAAACAATATTGTATCTGAAGATAAAAATGCAAATGATACAGTCCAGCTTGGCGAGAACGTCCGACTGTCGCCTGACTACTTTGACCTCATCATCGTTGATGAATGCCATAGATCCATTTATGGCAAATGGAGAGCTGTCCTTGATTATTTTTCCGAAGCGACGATTCTCGGTCTGACCGCTACACCTACACCGGAAGCAGAGGCGTTCTTCAATGGAAACTATGTCGAGCGATACACAATTGAACGTTCCGAGGATGATGGTGTCAATGTTCCTGCTCGCATCTACCGGATAGCAACACAGATCACAGAACATGGCGGCTCGATTAAAACCGGAACGACTGTGCAGGAGACCGTAAAAAGAACAGGAGAAACCAGCGAATATACAGCACAAAGACAGGTTGAATATGATGCATCTACTCTTGACAGAACTGTCATCAACCGCAGCCAGATCATAGAGGTGCTGACAAGGTTCAAAGAAGCGATATACCGTGATCTGTATCCAGACCGGGAAGTTGATTGGAAGCATATCCCGAAAACACTCATCTTTGCAAAAGACGATAACCATGCAACAGAGATTGTTGACGCGGCAAAGACTGTATTCAAGACGGAATTCCCGGATGAAATACTTCCGGATGGCTTTGTGCAGAAAATCACTTATTCCGCTGTTGACTCCAATGCACTGATCCGTGACCTGCGCACCGAGCGTGAATTCCGCATTGCCGTTACGGTAACACTTGTGGCAACCGGAACCGATGTCAAGCCGTTGGAAATCGTGCTGTTCATGAAAGATGTGCAGTCCGATGTGCTGTATACGCAGATGAAGGGGCGCGGTTGCCGTACAATCTCTGAGGACAAGCTCCGTGAGGTCACGCCCAATGCACACTATAAGGAATGCTACTACATTGTGGACGCTGTCGGTGTGACAGAGCATGAAAAGAAGATACCACGTGTCAATCCCGGTCCCGGACCGAATAAAAAGCTGACGCTGTTTGAAGTGCTGGAGCATCTTGCTCACAAGGAGCTGAGCGATGATAATTTGATGCTGCTCCGTGACTACTGTGCAAGCATTTACAACCGCTATGAAAATGATCCGCTGTTCGGATATCATCTGACAGAATTTATCAGCGACTATGGATTTTCACCGAGAGACCTATCATCGGTTATCCGTGATGCTTTTGACAAAAACCTGCTCCCGCCGTTCCTCAGTCCGTCTGATGAAAACAAGAGTAGGTGGCAACTTATTGCAAAGCTCATGAGCAATATTCCGGCAAGAAAGAAGCTGCTTGAACTGCACAAGGGTTATATCGTTATCACCGAAGAAGATCCCGACAAGCTGATCTCTGCGGGATTCTCCGTGGAGACTGCAAAGGAATATATTGAGAACTTCCAGAAATACATCATGGAGCATAAGGATGATATCGAGGTCCTCCGTATCATCTACAACTCCGAGGATACGCTCATTACCAATTCCATGCTGTATGATCTGAGCGAAAAGCTGCTTCTTGAAGATCGGCATTTCAGCGCACAGCACCTGTGGAAATACTACCGCACTCTCAATGCCGGTACAGTAGATGAGCTTGACGAAAGTACAACTGCAAAACTGTTGACAAACCTCATTCAGATCGTGCGCTATGCTTACGGAAAGAGCCAGAAGCTCACCACGCTGATGAACGGCTTTGTGCAGCGATTCAATCTGTACTGCGGTCAGACACAGCGTGACCTCACTTCTGAACAGGTCGAAGTGATGCGGCAGATCGCAGAATACATCGTCAGCGAGGGTGCGGTCTCTGCGATAGAACTGAACCAGTCCGATGCCGACCTCTGGCGTAGGGGTATGAACGCTTTCGAGCGGAATGCGATCACGCTGAATGATGAAATGAACGCATTATCAAGAATTTTACTAAAGGTGGCATAAATCAATGGCAACACAGAAAACAGAATCCGCACTCATCAGCAAAGTATGGAACATTGCAAATGTCATGTCCGCTGCCGGTGTGGGCTTTACCGACTATATCACGCAGCTCACCTATATCCTCTTCCTGAAAATGGATGCAGAAAAGGAAGAACTGGGGCTGACAAGCACACTGCCGGATGGCTGCAAGTGGAAAGACCTGCTTGAATATGATGGCGATGACCTTGTTAAGGAGTATGAGACCATTCTTTCCAATCTGTCAAAGGAAAGCGGTTTGATCGGCACGATCTTTACGAGAGCAACCAACAAGATCGACCGACCCGTACATCTGAAGCAGGTCATCGACATGGTAGCCGAGGAAAACTGGTACATGATGGAGGGCGACTTCAAGGGCGCGATCTACGAGAGCATTCTCGAAAAGAACGGTCAGGATAAGAAAAGCGGCGCAGGACAGTACTTCACGCCCCGTGCGCTTATCAAGGCTATCGTAGAGGTAGTCAATCCTCAGATCGGTGAGACTGTCGGCGATCCTTGTTGTGGAACCGCCGGGTTCCTGCTCTCCGCCTATGACCACATGCGCGTGCAGAGCAAGGATTCCAAAAAGCAGAAGTTCCTGAAAAATAATGCGCTGTTCGGTGCAGATAACACGGCGCTCGTTGTCACGCTTGCGTCTATGAATCTGTATCTGCATGATATCGGTGTCGATCAGAGCCCAATCACTTATCAGGACTCTCTGCTTGATAAATCTGACAAGATGTTCGATGTTATCATGACAAATCCGCCATTCGGCACAAGACCGCAAGGCAGCGGTGCAGTGTCCGCAGTCAGAACGGAATTTATTGAAACATCGGACAATCAGGTGAATTTCTTGCAGCATATCATGTCCATTATCAAGACCGGCGGCAGAGTCGGCGTTGTTCTGCCGGACAGCGTTCTGACGGACGGCGACTCTACCAAGAAAGTCCGTGACAAGCTACTGAAGGGGTTTAATCTGCATACCATTCTGCGTCTGCCGACCGGTATTTTCTATGCAAACGGCGTCAAGACGAATGTGCTGTTCTTTGACAAGGGCAAGCCCACAAGGGATATCTGGGTGTACGATTACCGCACGGGCATTCACCACACAATGGCGCAGAAACCCATGACAAGGGCGCATCTTGATGAATTTGTCGAGTGCTATTGTTCGGGGCATATGCAGGACAGAACGGAGACCTATTCAGCGGAGAATCCCAACGGCAGATGGCGCAGATTTTCTGCGGAGGAAGTCGCAGGGCGTGAAGATCTGAACTTCAAGTGGATCGACCTCACTGAGGAGGACGAGCGTTCTGTTTCGGAGATCATGGACGATATGCAGGAGCAGGCAGACATCATCAATAATGCGCTTGTGACGCTGCGCGGCATTTTGGGAGGGATCAGCTTTGATTGATATAATCGCTGTAAAGAACAGAATGCTTGAAATTGCTGTTCATGGAAATCTTGTCTCACACCATAGTGCGGATAAGTCTATGGAAGTCATTCTTGCCAGTATCCGTGAAAAACGTGATGAGCAAATCAAAAATGGGCAAACAAAAAAGCCTAAAGAGAAGCCAATGTCAACTGATGAGATTTTTGATATTCCGGATTCATGGGCTTGGGTGGCTCTTGGCGATTTATGTTTACTCATTTCGAGAGGAAAATCCCCTCAATATTCAGATGTTCCTAAATATCCGGTATTTGCACAAAAATGTAACCAGCCACACCAATTAGCCTTGGAGAAAGCTCTGTTTTTAGATGAGGATACTCTTCCTAAATGGCCTGAATATTTTAGGCTGCAAGATGGGGATATTGTGATTAACTCAACAGGAAACGGAACTATGGGAAGAGTTGGATATTTTGAGACAGCAGCTCTATCAAAAAAATATCCATTTATGGTTCCCGACTCACATATCTCACTTTTGCGCGTAGGTGAAGGCATAATCCCAAAGTATATTTATTATGCTTTGAGATCGCCTTCGATTCAAAAACTCATGTTTAAGCAATTCAGAGGAAGCACCAATCAAAGAGAATACTACATTGATTCTGTATATGCTACCCCTGTTCCAATTCCCTGCACTTCAGAGCAGGAAGCTATTGCAGACAAGTTGGATCAAATATATCGTGTGCTTGATATCATTGATGCCGCGCAGCAGCAGTATTCCGCCGATGCGGAGAGCCTGAAAGCGAAGCTCATCACTCTGGGCATTCAGGGCAAGCTCACCGAGCAGCTTCCCGAAGACGGCACCGCCGAGGAGCTTTATCAGCATATCCAGGCGGAGAAACAGCGGCTAATTAAAGAGGGCAAGATCAAAAAGGAGAAGCCCCTGCCAGAGATCAAGCCGGAGGAAGTGCCGTTTGAAATTCCGAGAAATTGGAAGTGGGTGCGGCTTAGAAGCGTTCTTTTGAAATATTGCACAGGACCTTTCGGCAGTATGCTACATAAAAGTGACTACGCTGAATCAGGTGTACCACTTATCAATCCCGCTGATATTGCAAATGGAAAAGTATCATTTGACAAGATAAAGCGAGTTGCACCAAGCAAAGTACCAGAAATGACATCGTACATTCTTTCAAAAGGCGATGTTGTGATTGGCAGACGAGGCGAAATGGGCAGAGCTGCTGTTATAACAAAAAACGAAGATGGATATATCTGCGGAACAGGATGTTTTTTTGCTACTCCGTCTGGCTATTTTGAGCCGGAATATTTTGTTACAATGCTAAAAAGTGACTTCATCAGACAATCTCTACAAAGCCAATCTGTAGGAAGTACTATGGATAATCTGAACCACACAATTCTCGGAAATCTGCTTATTCCTTTTCCTCCGCTTGCGGAACAAAGGCGTATTCTTGAAACAATAGATAGATTATCTCTTATCTTGAAATAATGCGCTTCGCCGAGCAAAAGCGCATAGCTGATAAGCTGGACGAGGTGTTGAGTGTACTATTATAGGGGAGGTTCCATGTCAGTTAATGAAAAATTCACAACTATAACGGATAAAAAAGAAATTGAGCAAAATTGCTTAAATATTGCTATAGAACAATGTCTGGCACAAAAAGGAGAATCCAAGAAAATAGGAATTCTCTTATCTGGCTCAGATGTTCCGCGAGAAACAAAAGAACGCCCTGACTTTGTAAGATTGAGTGAGTCTCATAAGAAAGGAATAAGAGGCACAGTAATTGGTATCGAGCATTTTCGAGTAGATCTTTTTTCAAAGCCCAAAAAGGGAAACAAGGTTCAATCCCTTGGCATCATGCATCAAAAAGATATAGCATCTTTCTATGAAAAGTGGCATCAAACCATTCAGACTACAGATCATGTATCTGAAGAAGTCATTCAGGATTTGTGCGATATATTGATGAAACATTATCGTCAAACTGAAAAGACAAACTTTCAGTCCTTGATGCTCAGCTTTCGTCATGCATTAGCCGAACATACAAAGAGTATACCGGTTTATGATGAAAATATAAGGAAAATCGCAAGCAATTACAATTGCGAACATAAGCTTGCTTTTTTAATAGAGATCCACTCCGATTTTCCTAACCTGTTTTTCCATGATCACAATAAGGTCAGATTATATGACAACCCGATAGTGCTAATGTTTGAACAAATCGTTAGTTTACTTGAGGCAGTTGATAAGCGTGTAGACTACCTCATACTATGTTTCGGAAATCTTCATTATACCAACGTGGAAGTTATACCGCTGCGTGCTCATAATATTCGGAGAGAATTAAAGAAACGCCATATTCCCATCTATCATTACTGTGGACATGATGTATTTTTGCATCAATCAGAATCCTTCGTGGAAAACTTTGATCTCAAAATTGACCACGAAGAGGAAGATGGCGAAATAAAACTGCATATAAAGCCATCATACGAAACTGTTAGCCCAGAAGAAGAGATTAAATATATATGGACAGCTTTAAGAGATGCAATCCTACACTCTGATAAAGGTGAACCATTTGTTTTGAACACAATGGTTCAGGAACAGCTTGAAGTATATGCCCCGTATATTATTGGCTGGACAAAATCAAAAGATGATAATTGGAGCTATGAACCTATATTCGATAACTCAATTTATAGTCTTGACAAAGCCCAGCAGCAAGATAATTTTTTCAGAAAATGGAAATTGGATCAACACATAAATAACGAGTATGTGTTGAGGACCGAGTAATCCCCCCCGAATTCGTATGTTCACAACTCTTGAAGTTGCAAACAATACGGAAGTAGGCATACAATATGAACTTACTATTCTTATGCAGCCAGAATAAACGCCGTTCCCTGACTGCCGAAAAGCTGTTTGACGGATACGAAGGTCACAGCGCACGCTCCGCCGGAACGGAGAATAATGCAAGAGTCAAAGTCACGCCAGGACTGCTGGGATGGGCAGATATTATCTTTTGCATGGAGAAAAAGCACATCAGAAGGATTAAAGAGAAATACTCAGATATCATAGTAGATAAAACTATCATCTGTCTGAACATCCCTGACGAATACTCTTACATGGACGATGACTTGTGTGAGCTGTTGGAGTCTGTTGTGCCGGAGTATCTTAGTAGTATTTGACCACAGAAAGGAATTAGTTTATGCCTGACAAAATCATCGACCGCGATACCTACCGCACCATAAAGAAGATGTCCCGTGAGGAGCTGCAAGCCTTTCTCATACGATATGCTGACGGTTTAAGAGAGGATGCACCTACGCTTGACCTGAGAGCGCTGGAGAAGGATATCAAGGGTGTGAAAGGTATCGGAGAGAAAAGAGCCGAGGCGATCATGCAGATCATAGAGCATCATCTTGGCGTATAACCACGGAGGTGATGAGTTTGGGCAACAAGTATTCTACCGTTGACACCAAAGACCTTGTAGCGACTATTGCCTATCTCATAGGAGTGAAAAAACACATTGTAGAGAAATGCTTCGATGCGGAATGTCATGAGCTTTTACAGACACTATACAGCTCCCAACCGGCAACGACCATACGCTATCTCTGTAAGCTGCGGACAGCTCTGTTCCTGAAATACAAGAAAACTGACTATGAGATGCGGAACAATCTGAAGAACCTGAACACGCTTGAATGGTACGATGCAGAGAACATCGCTCAGCTCGAAAAATGGGGCATCCCGATCATCAAGGCAAACTATCGCTCCGAAAAATATATGCTCGACCTCAACAAGCTGATCGCCAACCACATAGACGATGTGGCAGCGTTGATTCCCGACTGGTGTGAATGGCAGTATATACGGGAATTGTTCGTCATACCGCATTATAACAACCCTATTGCGCTGAAGCGTGAGTTTGAGAAGTATATGACGAGCAAGATGTACTACCCATTCCAGGTGTACATATACTGGACACCGTTTGACTGCGGTTCCATGCTGCTGTCCGACCGGAAGTTCCTGCAAATCATCTACGGACTGCATCATGACTCCTTTGAGGATCCCAGCAAATACCGAGATGCGACCGAGGAAACCAAGAACAATATCTACACATTCATTCGCAACAGCATGAGGACGGTCATAGCAGTAGACTGCGAGAATTCAGATGTTTATAAGCTGTATGCTACGCTGAGAAACCTCGACCAGAGTGAGCTGGATAAGATAGAGAGGATCTATCTGTACGATGACCACCACACGACTGTTGGATGGCAATGGCTCGATAAGTTTACAGAGATACCTGTCGAACACATCCTGATAGACCGTGTCACGGAGCGAAAGAGCCTTGTTGATATTGTCATGACTGCCGGTGTCTGTCAGAGCCACTTTGCAGAGGGCATCGATAGCTTCATCCTCGTGTCCAGTGACTCGGACTTCTGGGGACTGATCACCTCGCTGCCGAACGCAAGGTTCCTCGTCATGTACGAATACGAAAACTGTGGCAGAGCGATCAAAAATGCCCTTGAGGAGCATGATATCTACTATTGCGCTATCGACGACTTCTGTTCCGGTAATGCTGACGGCTTCAAGCGAGCGGTTCTGCTCGGTCTGTTGCAAAAGTATCTGCCGGATATACTGTACCTGAACGGTAAGGAGCTGGTTGAGCATCTTTACGAGGAAGCGTGGATTGAGGGCACGGAAAGTGAGAAGAAGCATTTCTATGATAGATATGTCAAAACACTGAGCCTGAAAGTTGACGGTGACGGAAACTTTACGGTTGAGGTGAAGAAATAGGAGTGTGATCTGCAATGAAAAGAGTTCTCGTCAAATCTGTCCACGGAGCATTCGGCTATGTCATGGAGCATTATTATCCTTTTGGCATGGCCGATGAAGCCGCAGAGCAGGGAGCGCTGACCGATACATACGCAGTAATCTCGATTCAGGACAGTCACACAGGTGGCTTTGGTGTAAGATTTACAGAGAACCAGTTCTGCAAAGGCGTTCTTACGCTACTATTCGATGATATCGTAACAGAGATAGACGGAGCTGTTCTGTTCGATGATGATATGGCGGACCAGATCATCGACTTCATCGAAAAGCACAGGAAGGCTGCTGACACGCTTTTAGTCCATTGCTATGCCGGTCAGTCACGATCCAGAGCCGTCGGAGCGTTTGCTGTAGAGATGCTCGGCGGCGACAATAGCAGATATTTTGAAGAAGGTACGCCCAATCAGTATATCTATGATGTGCTTGAGAGTGCATGGGTGAGAAAGCAACTGTGCAGGATGTGATGACTTTATATGGCAAATGAAAATGGAACATGGATCATGAGGGGCTTGCCTTGGGATGATCCATATAGGATACGCACATGGCAGGAACTTGTGAATTGGGTAAATGAGATAGGCTTCCTACCGCTGTTTGCGAATGATATCACCGGTTTCTCGGCAGAAGAACACGTCTCAACGGATTACTGGTGGACAGGAGACAAAGAGCAGGATCCGTGGGAATGGCGTGAGATAATAGCGGCAAGTCACAAGGTCGCCTACGGGAAGTTCTACGGCGGTAAGGCAGGATTTATCAGCAAGGAATGGCTGCCATACTTTGCAAACTATCGGCGCTACGGCTATGATTTTGATTCTCGATATGAAGACGGACTTGCAACTTATCGTGAGAAGGTCATCATGGATTATTATATCGGTGAAGATGGCGAGGGTGATATGCTCTGGAAGCAGGATGCGATTCTCTCAACAGAGTTAAAGAAGATGGCTGGCTTCGGCAAGGGCGGCCTGAAAAACTATCCCGGCATCATCACCGGGCTGCAAATGCAACTATATCTGGTAATCACAGATTTTCAGCGGCGTAAGAACAAGAAAGGCGCTGAATATGGCATGAGCGTATCTGTGATGTTCCCACCGGAAACGATCTGGGGGTATGATCTTGTGACGAGCGCCTATAGTGAGGAACCCGCGGAGTCATGGCAGCGGATAGTTGACCATGTGAAGAAACTGTATCCAGATAACACAGAGAGTGCTTTGAATGGATTAATTGGTAAGAAACCTATGGGCTGACGGACAATTTCCGTTATAGCGGTTGTGGAGTGATTTCCACAGCCGCTTTTTGTTTGACGGTCATTTTCCGTTATCTTGTTTGATTTACGCCGCGCAGAAGAACACAGCTGTTCCAATAATTACATATTGTCCGATAACACCAGATATATGAGGAATATCGCCTCGTATGTCTGGTGCTTTTTTATCTTGAAATACAAAGAAATATAGGGTAATATATGATACTATAGCTGCACGGCACACGCTGCTGATCTGACATGAAGGTACAAAAAAGACCTGCTCAGCGTGGCAGGTCGTAGAATTCCATGTTTTACGAAAAACGGCTCAGCAATCGTGAGCCGTAGAATTCCATGTTTTACGAAAAGTCTCACCTCTGGCAAAAGGCATATCTATCAACGCCTCTTGCGGTAAGTGTATAATTATTAATAGTGCGATTTCCTTCACAACAGTGTCATCGCATCTATGTACATAATTATAGCACTTATTATACAATATGTCAAGATGTAGCCACGATTCGGCGGCGAGATATAACAAAATCAGCAGTTTGACGAACGAGTGCAAATTATCTCATTTTAATTTGGAGGAATTGTAAACATGATTACAAATGTTTATCAAAGGAAAGATGGCCGTTTTGAAGGGAGAATCACTGTGAGCAGAATTGGTGGCAAAAGGCAGTATAAAGCTTTCTTTGGCAGAACTCCTGACGATGTCATCACAAAAATGACTAATTACAGGGAAAGATTAGTCGAAACGGTAGCCGTATGCAAGACCTTTTCAGAGGTTTTTGATGAATGGTTTCAGTCCATCTCTATCCGAGTCAAGGACTCAACACTGGCAAATTATGTCCTCAAAGCAGAAAAGCATATACTCCCTGTATTTGCAAACGATGATATTACAGACATTAAACAAAGCAATATATATCAATTTATCAGAAAGAAGCAGGACAACGGCTTATCAAACCGCTATATTTCTGATATTCTGGTGCTTATGAAATCGGTATTCAAGTATGCCGTTCGCACTTACCGCATTTTTAACCCGATGGAGGGGCTTGTGATGCCGAAAAAGGAGAAAACAGAGATTCGGCTGCTCACAGAAGCAGAGGAAAAGCGGCTGATGCAGATCGTAATGACGGATCAGAACCTCACAACACTCGGAATCGCACTTGCAAAGATGACTGGACTTCGTATCGGTGAGCTTTGCGCCTTGAAGTGGGCTGATATTGACCTCGAAAAACGGATTCTGACCGTCAGCAAAACGCTTCAGCGAATCCAGGTCAAGGGAGGCAGTACCAAGACAAGGCTCATACTCACCGAGCCTAAAAGTGAAACCTCCAAGCGTTCTATCCCGATTCCGGAATGCCTCATTGAATTTCTGCGCAAATTTCAGGGAGATCCAGAGCAATTTGTGCTGTCTGGCAAGGCGAAACCAATAGAGCCTCGTACAATGCAGTACCGCTTCACAACGATACTGAAAAACGGAAATCTGCCGTCAGTGCATTTTCATGCTCTGCGCCATATGTTTGCGTCTAACTGTGTAAGATTGGGGTTTGATATTAAAAGCCTCTCCGAAATATTAGGACATAGCGGCGTGGAGATCACGCTGAATCGCTATGTCCATTCTTCTTTTGAGCAGAAAACCGAGTTTATGGATCGGCTGAAATTGGCAGTATAATGCTGATGGGCATCTTGAAAACTGAATAATATGGCTTTTCGTAAAACATGGAATTTGATGAGATCGCAGTCGAGGGGGGCGAACAGAGTGGCGATGAATCTATTTGAGCATAACCGCACCGCTTATGAAGCAGTTGCTGCGATGCTTGCTGAAACAGGAAAAGCCGCTGTCGTTCACCCAACAGGAACCGGAAAATCCTTCATCGGTTTTAAGCTGTGCGAGGATCATCCCAATCAAACGGTCTGCTGGCTTTCACCCTCTGACTACATCTTCCGGACGCAGCTTGAAAACTTGTCCGACGCTTCTCCGGATACGGTTCTTGACAATGTGAAGTATTTCACATATGCCCGACTGATGAATATGACAGATGAGGAGATCGCTGAGATCACCCCGGACTATATCGTCCTTGATGAGTTTCATCGAGCAGGCGCGGAGTATTGGGGTGCTGGCGTGCAGAAGCTTTTATCAGCATATCCGCAAGCTCGTCTCCTTGGCTTATCTGCAACTGCGATCCGCTATCTCGACAACCAGCGCAATATGGCGGATGAACTGTTTGACGGCAATATCGCATCGGAGATGACACTCGGCGAGGCAATCGTCCGCGGTATCCTGAATCCGCCGAAATATGTGCTGTCTATCTTCTCCTATCAGGACTCTCTTGTCAAGTATGAGATGCGGGTAAAAAAAGCACAGAACAAAGCGGTCAAGGATAAAGCGGAGAAATATCTGGAAGCCCTGCGGCACGCTTTAGATAAAGCGGACGGTCTGGATGTGATCTTTGATAAACACATGACCGAACGCACAGGCAAGTATATCATTTTCTGTGCAAACTACGATGCCATGCTTGATGCAATGGGGAAAGTCGATGAGTGGTTCGGAAAAGTCGATGCCGCTCCTCACGTCTATTCTGTATACTCCTTAGACAGCACAGCCAACAGATCTTTTGACGAGTTCCGTGCGGATAACGATGCTTCCCATTTGCGCCTGCTGTTCTGCATTGATGCGCTCAATGAGGGTATCCATGTCGAAAATGTCGCAGGTGTGATACTGCTCCGCCCAACGATCTCTCCGATCATCTACAAGCAGCAGATCGGACGAGCATTGTCAGCGTCAAAAACGACCGTTCCTGTTATTTTTGATATCGTCAATAACATCGAGAACCTTTATAGTATTGACTCGATCAAGGAAGAAATGCAAATTGCGATTCAGTATTTCCGGGAATACGATCGGGACTATGATATCGTCAATGATAATTTCGATGTGATCGACGAGGTCAGAGAGTGCGTAGAACTGTTCAATGAGCTGGAAGAAACACTGACCGCATCGTGGGATATGATGTATCTCGAAGCCAAGCGTTACTATGAGGAGAACGGTGATCTGCTCGTTCCCCAGGCATATATCAACGATAACGGCTATCATGTCGGACAATGGGTTAATGTCCAGCGTGTCAATTACCGTAAAAAGCAGTTTCTATCGGAATCAAGGATTCGCCGATTGGAAGCAATCGGTATGGACTGGCAGACTGCTGATGAGCGCTTCTGGAATGAATCCTATCAAAACTGCAAGTTGTATTTTGAGCAGCACGGTTCGCTTGAAGGTATCAGGACTGCCGATCCGCATCTTGCTGCTTGGCTTGTTTTTCAGCGAAAGAAGTATAAGGAAGGCGCACTTTCGACCGAGAAGATCCAGCTTCTGGAAGCTGTGGGCATGATCTGGAGCTTTGACACATGGGAGCAGTTCTATGAAGCGGCGAAGCGTTTCTACGAACAAAACGGACATCTTGACATTCAGGTCGGATATGTTACCGAGGACGGCTTAAAGCTTGGTCGATGGTTCAGAACGATGCGGAATATGCATCGGGAAGGAACGCTGTCCGAGAAGAAACAGAAACTATTAGAGGACATCGGCATGAAATGGGATTCCCAGATCATGCGGAACTGGTTTGATAAATACAGACTTGCCAAGGAGTACTTTGAGGAACACGGCAATCTGAACATCAAGGTGAAATACATTGCCCCTGACGGGACAAGGCTTGGCACATGGATCTCCACACAGCGCAGTCATTATCTGAAAGGCATCCTGTCAGATGAGCAGATAGAAATGCTCGAAAAAATCGGCATGGTCTGGAACCGAGATGATTCCCGGTGGGAGGACAGCTTCCGCTATGCTGAAAAGTTTGTGGCCAGCGGCGGAGACATTAACAGCTTGCCGGAGGACTATCTGATCGACGGTTTTAACCTGACACGATGGATCAGAGCACAGCGTGACAGGAAAAAGAAAGGCAAGATCTCCCCAGACAGGATCACAAAGCTCAAGAAAATAGGACTGCAATGGGAAGTATATGAACCTGTCTGGCAAAAGAATTTCCAGTATGCACAAGAGTATTATCTGAAACACGGTGATCTGCTTGTTCCCCGCCACTATGAATGTTCTGACGGATTCAAGCTCGATACATGGCTGCAAAATCAACGTACAAAATACAGGACTGGAAAACTGAGCGATGACAGAATTGAAAAATTAGAGTCTATCGGCATGATATGGTCTCCGGAAGAATTGCGCTGGGAAAACGGCATTATGCATGCAAAAGCGTACTTCAAGGAGTTCGGTGACCTTGCTGTCCCACAGAAATATGTATCCCCAGATGGATATAATCTTGGTACATGGCTGGGAACGGTCCGCAAGAATTACCGAAACGGTAAGCTTAGTGCGGAGAGGATCAGGCAGCTTGAATGCATCGGCGTTGTATGGGATCCCATCCAGCAGTTATGGCTTCGAGGGTATGCACACGCTGAAAAATACTATCAGGAGCATGGTGGCCTGAAAACCGGCAAAGATTATGTTTGCGATGATGGATATCGGCTCGGACAGTGGCTTGTGCATCAAAGACAGGAAATTAAAACCGGGCGTATGAAGAATGACAGATTAGAATTGCTAATGAAAATCGGTTTTATGGAGAGTCATGCAAACTGTGGTTTTGAACATAGATAATTGCTGAAAACCTTATCATAAACAACAAGGGAGAATATGACCAAGATGGCTATGCCAAGTTTACCCGAAGCCATTATGAAAATTTCATCACCTGTTGTGGTTATTGCCGCAAAACAGCGTTTTGAATTTGAAGATGGACAAGAGGCGTATTTTAGAATGGGCTACCAGGGATATGTAATTCATAATATCTATCCAGAAGATGGAGTAATTGTAATTGAACTAGTATCAAATAATAAACCTGATAATGATAATCCGTATTATGAAGATACGTTTTTTTGAGTTAATGACAATTATGAAGGTTTTTGGAGCTAATCAAAGAATTGAAGGAATGGAAGGAAGTAACACGGATGAAGATACCTTTTTCACCACCGGATATTACAGATGAGGAAATCAAAGAGGTTACAGAAACTCTGCGTTCAGGCTGGATAACAACTGGTCCGAGGGTAAAGCTGCTGGAACGCCGGCTTGCGGCGTATATTGAGACCGGTGACACCACTGTTGATACAGAAGCAAATAAGAACTATTACTCCGACCGTGTGGTCTGTCTCAATTCGGCGACGGCAGCAGAAGAACTGAACCTGAGGATCCTTGGCATCCAGCCCGGAGACGAGGTCATCGTTCCGGCATATACATATACTGCGACTGCTTCTGCCGCTGTTCATTGCGGTGCGACAGTAAGATTTGTGGACATCCATAAGGACGGAGACAGTACCACACACGCTCCGGAAATGGACTATGATAAGCTGGAGGCGGCAATCACAGAGAAGACAAAGGCGATCATCCCGGTTGATCTCGGTGGTATCGTCTGTGACTATGATAAGATTTTCGAGATTGTTGAGAGAAATAGAAACCTGTTTATACCTCTTGATGACCACAGTAATCCATTAGCTGATTTGAGCAGCCGAATTCAGAAAGCAATGGGTCGTGTGGCTGTTGTTGCAGACTGCGCTCACAGTCTTGGAGCAAGCAGAGTTGTTGGAGGCCAGAAGCTTTACTGTGGAGCAATCGCAGACTTTTCGTCTTTTTCGTTCCATGCTGTAAAAAATTTTACAACCGCCGAAGGAGGCGCTGCCGCATGGAGAGCCATTCCGGGTATAGATAATGCTGAGATCTATAAGTTCTATCAGCTTCTTTCCCTCCACGGCCAAAACAAGGACGCTCTTGCGAAAACACAGATCGGTGCATGGGAGTATGACATCATCGGTGCTTGGTATAAGTGCAATATGACTGATATTATGGCTGCTATCGGATTGAGACAGCTTGACAGGTATAAGGGGCTTTTGAAACGCCGTACTGAGATCATAAAGAAATATGATGCAGTTTGTGATGAACTGGGTATCACCCATCTTGTTCACCATACGGATACTGTGGACAGTTCTAATCATTTGTATTTAACAAGAATTCCTGGTATCACAGAAGCACAGCGAAATGAGTTGATTGTGAAACTTGCCGAAGCGGGGGTAACTACTAATGTTCACTATAAGCCGCTTCCGATGATGACGGCGTATGGCAAGGATTGCAGCAACTATCCGAATGCATACGATTACTACCATAACCTGATCACGCTGCCTCTTCATACGCTTTTGAGCGATGAGGATGTCGAGTATGTGTGCGAAGTGATGAAAAAAGTGATGTATTGATTATAAGGAGAGAGAAAATGACGGATACCATACTTATACTTGGTGCTAATTCACTACAATTGCCTTTAATTAAAAAAGCAAACGACTTGGGCTATAAGACTCTTGTGGTTTCCCCCGTTGCATCAGAGCCTGGGCACAAAATAGCCGCATTTTCAGAATTCTGTGATGTAGTCAATGAGGAAGGTGTTTTGGAGATCGCCAAGCGATATGATGTTTGCGGCATTATTACGGATCAAACAGATCTTCCAGTTCGTACTATGGCATATGTTGCTTCTAAACTAGGTCTGCCTGGGAACGATTATGATGTCGCTTGTCTGTTCACAGATAAATATTTGATGAGAGAAAAATGCAAGGAAATAGGTGTAAAGACTGTTCAGTATAAGCTTTGCCACACCTTAGATGAAGCTGAGGCTTTTTTTATTGAACTCAACAGGCCAGTGATAATAAAGCCTGTTGACAATCAGGGCAGTAAGGGCGTTAGCAAAGCAGAAAATCTCGCAGAACTGAAGGCAAAGTTTCAAGAAGCTCTTGATTATTCCAGAAGCCGCTCTATATTGATTGAAGAGTTTATAACTGGGCGGGAATTTGTAGTAGAAGGAATATGTGTGAATTATGAGTATAAGACTCTGTGCTGCGGGGATACTGAGTATTTCGATATGCCTGATGTTTTTTCTGCATCAAAACGTGAATTTCCGTCTATTGCATCAAAACAATTGGTAGAGAAGGTTATTAATACTAATGAGATTATCGGGAAATCTTTCGGCTTAAAGCAAGGAATTACACATGCTGAATACATTATCGATGGAGAAGATGTTGTGTTATTGGAAATTGCCGGAAGAGGCGGTGGAGTATTTATATCATCTGATTTAATACACATTCAGACCGGACTTGATACAGAAGAGTTTTTATTAGGAATCGCAACTGGAAAGATAAATAATATGCCTGCGATTTCACTTCAAAGCAAGAGTTGCTGTTATATATCCTTCTTTTTGCCGCATGGAAGGATAGTCGAAATAAAAGGTGTAGATGAGGTAATCAATCTGCCATATACTCATCATCATAATTTTGATGCATTACATATTGGAAAAGAGATTGCTCAAAACACTGATAAGACAAGCAGATTCTTCATTATTCTTGAGGCGAAAGATCATGAAGAATTAATGGAAAGAAGAAACCATATACGGCAAATATTGCACATTACTGTTGAAAATGAAGAAGGCAAATCAAGCGGAATCATATGGGAGTAAGCATGAGAAAAATATTTATTCTTGGCGCAACAAAATACTCGTTTATGATACATGAATTAATATGTCAAGAAAAACAATACGAAATTGTTGGCCACAGTGTTAACGAAAAATATCTAGAGGAGTGCAGACCTCTTTGCGATGAAGCGGGAGTAGAATTGTTTCCTCTTGAGAACTTAAGCCAATATGCAGACGAAAATGGTGTAGTATATGTACTGAATACATTAGGATACACCAATATGAATAGAACACGTCAGAAAATCCAAGCTGAGTGTCTTTCTTTAGGATACCAATCAGTTAATTATATTTCTGACCGGGCAATAGTGTTATCTAAGCTAAAAGGAACAGGTAATATAGTTTTCCCAGGTGCATATATAGGAACTAACATCTCAATCGGAGATTGCAATGTGATCTATGCTGGCTGCGTTTTGACACATGATATTCAAATAGAAAGCTTCAACTTCGTTGCTGCTAATGTGACAATCGGAGGAGAGGTTCATATTGGAAACAACTGTTTTTTGGGAATGGGAGCAACTTTAAAAAACAGAATTAATGTAAGTGACTTCAGCTTAATTGGTGCTTCAGCTTACCTAGCACACAGTACGAAGAAATGCGAAGTTGTTGTGCCCGAAAAGTCAGTTACTCTTAGCAAAAGCAGTTTTGAAATAAGCCTAACCCCAAAACCGGAATAATTGAGAATAGGAGAACGCTATGTATGATAAGTTTATAAAAAGAATTCTGGATTTCATTATTTCGGGGATATGCATCGTTCTACTCACCCCTCTTTGGGTTATAGTTCCAATAATGATTAAGAATGATGATGGCGGATCCGTATTCTTTAAAGCGCCAAGAATTGGTAAAGGGTGCAAAAAGTTTTATATGCTTAAGTTCAGATCAATGTCCGAAAACAATAAAGACATACGAAATCCTGATGGAAGCACATATAATTCTGAAGATGATCCAAGAGTGACAAAGATAGGCCGTGTATTGAGAAAAACAAGTATAGACGAGTTACCGCAGCTAATCAATGTCCTTAAGGGCGAGATGAGTTTAATCGGACCCCGCGCAAGCACGTGGGATTCGTTATCAGCATATAAAGAAGACGAACTTGATAAAATGAAAGTCAGACCAGGGATATCCGGCTATTCTCAGGCTTATTTCAGAAACAGTATAACAATGAGAGAAAAGCGGATAAATGATGCTTGGTATGCAAATAACATTTCATTTTGGCTGGATGTAAAGATAATTTTCAAAACAATTCAAACAGTCTTGTTTAAAAAGAATTTATATACGAACACTGAGGATAGAAAATGAAAAGATTATTATTTATATCAAATATAACCAGAAAAATTACGAGTGTCGCATCAACATCTATTGTTGCCTCTAAAGAGATGGGAATCGATTTCGTTCACGCAGCCAATTGGAACAGTGCAGTTGAAGGACAAGTACAATCCGATGAGCGACAGTATGGTATTAAAATATTCCATGTTGGGCTTTCAAGGTCTCCGTATTCATTTTCAAATATCAAGGCTTACAAACAGATGTGCAGATTGATTCGTGAAAACCATATAGACTATATACATTGTAATACTCCCGTAGGAGGAGTATTAGGTCGATTGGCAGGGAAAAAATGCAAAGTTAAAAGGATAATCTATCAAGCACATGGGTTCCATTTCTATAAGGGCTCACCAAAAAAGAATTGGATTGTATTCTATACGATTGAGAAGTTTTTAGCTCGATTCACAGATGCAATCATTACAATGAATAGTGAAGACTATGAAGCAGCAAGGCATTTTAAACTTAGGCAAAACGGGAAAGTATATAATGTTCATGGTGTTGGAATAGACCTGTCGGAATATCATGGAATCCAACAATTCCGAGATAAAAAAAGACGAGAATTAGGTTTTAGGGATGACGATGTAGTTTTGATTTCTATGGGAGATCTTATTGTACGAAAGAACTATAGAGTCGCAATTGAAGCTATTTCCAAATGTAATGACACAAAACTGCATTACCTAATATGCGGTCAAGGAGAAGAACTTGAAAATCTAAAGTTACTTGCCAAACAACTCAATATTGAAAAACAAATACATTTTCTTGGTTTCAGAACAGATATTAAGGAATTACTTGCAGCCGCAGATATATTCTTATTCACGACTTTACAAGAAGGAATGCCGCGTTCTATGATGGAAGCAATGGCAGCAGGACTCCCCTGTATTGCATCAAGAATCAGAGGAAACATAGATTTACTTGATGATAATCAGGGTGGCTATTTATGTGATCCGTCCGATATAGACCAATTTGTATCGGCTATTAAGAAATGTGATGTAAATACCCGCCACTTGTTTGGCGATCATAATACAAATGCTATTAAACAATATGATATTCATGTTGTAGAGGAAGAAATCAGAAAAATATATGAGGAAGTGTTTCAGTGAAGGTTATGCATTTATTGCAGAGTAGCAAGTTTTCAGGCGCTGAAAATGTTGTATGCCAAATAATATCTTTATTTACCGATGATAAAGAAGTTGAAATGATATATGTCTGCCCAGATGGTCCAATTCGTCAAGAGCTAGAAAAACGGAAAATAAAGTATGTAATGCTTCCAACCTTCTCACAAAAGGAAATAAATAGAGCAGTTAAAAGGATAAAACCAGACTTCATTCATGCACATGATTTTAATGCTAGTGTGAGAGCATCTATGATTCGAGGTGTTAAAGTCATCTCGCATCTTCATAGCAATCCTTCTTGGTTGCAGAAAGTGTGCCCCCAATCAATTATCTACGCTTTACGCGCCTATAGGTTTATTAAAATTATCGGTGTATCAAGTATTATTAGGGAGGAATACATCTTTCATAAGGCTGTTGACAAGAAATTTCAAGTAATAAGTAATGTGGTCGATACTAATCGAGTAGCTGCATTATCCCAGGCAAATAGCATTGATAGCTTTGATTTATTATACGTAGGCAGACTTAGTGAGGCAAAGAATCCGATTGCATTTTTAACTATTATTAAAAAATTATGTGATAAGGGCATAGGCGTCACCGCCAAAATGATTGGTGTTGGACCGTTAGAGAACCTGTGCAAATCATATATTATAAATAACGGCTTATCAGATTGTGTTCAAATGCTCGGCTTTCAGTCCAATCCATATCAATATATGTTAGCTGCTAAAATAATAGTAATAACCTCTACATATGAGGGCTTTGGACTTGTAGCCGTGGAAGCTATGTCGCTCAATAAGCTCGTTATTGCTAGTAGAGTTGGAGCATTAATTGACATTCTTAGCGGTAATTGTGGAATAACCTGTACTTCGATAGAAGATTATTGTAAAGCTATATCTTTTTATTTAGCAGATGAAGAAAAAAGAACAGCAATTGGGAGGTTAGCAGGAAAAAAATCGCTGAAATATGCAAATATTAACGAGTTTCAAAAGCAAATTAAGCAAGTGTACCTTTAAATGGGAGGGAAAAAGATGGATTCAATAGAGTCTATCCTAAAATTTGTGTAAACCTCTGAAGTAGTGTATAATAGAAGAGAGACTACTTCGGAGGTTTTAATTATGAGCAGAAGGCGAAGAAACGAAACAGAAGAGCAGCGTGCAAGAAGAGAGCTGATAAGCGATTTTCTGTCGGCAGCGAATATCCAGAGCATGGATGATATTCAGGAACTATTCAAGGAAGCAC
>Ga0208824_1000079_pt1 | contig 105342 bp, 100 predicted proteins | sample AD_JPNTR3_MetaG_FD_184447 | JGI IMG/M metagenome (GOLD analysis project Ga0208824, IMG submission 184447) | Active sludge microbial communities of municipal wastewater-treating anaerobic digesters from Japan - AD_JPNTR3_MetaG (SPAdes) (version 2) | ecosystem: Engineered > Bioreactor >...
AAAACTGGTACAAAAGCCGGTGCGCCCCTCCCCTCTATACGGTTTTCCTCTCTGCACTCTCTTTTCCCTCACTCCCCACCCCCACCGGCTTTTGACTGTTCTTCGCAGAACCCTTCGGGTCTGCTGGCCTACCATATTTAATGCGGCACGGGCGGACACATGGGTCCGCCCCTACGGTTTGGTGTTCGTTGCTGCGGGCGGATAATATCCGCCCCTACATTTGGTTGTTCGTGGCGGCCGGGCATTTGAACGACGTGTGCGGAAAACAACTTCCCGGACCACATTGCATTTCCCGGAGGATCATGCTATAATAGTATCAGCCGCTTGGCTCAATACGTTCATCAGGAGGCTCACCATGCCCAGATTTTTCACAAATGAGATAAACGAGGAGCAGATCACCCTCTCCGGCAGCGACGCCCGCCACATCGGCCGCTCCCTGCGAATGAGACCCGGCGAGGCCGTGACTGTGTGCTGCTGCGGTATCGACTACAACTGCCTGATCTCACGGATCACCGAGGATACGGTCTATCTGGATCTGGTGGAGAAGGTGCGCTGTGCCGCCGAGCCGACTGTTGAGGTGACACTGTTCCAGGCTGTGCCGAAGCTGGACAAGCTGGAGCTAATCATCCAAAAGTGCGTAGAATTGGGCGTTACAAGGATCGTTCCCGTGCTGACAAGAAGGTGCATCTCCCGGCCGGACAGCAAGGATTTCGCCAAAAAGCTGGTAAGGCTCAACAAGATCGCCGAGGAGGCCGCAAAGCAGTCCGGAAGAGGCATTATTCCCGAAGTTTCGCCGATCGTCAGCTACAAGGAGGCTCTCTCCATGATGGGCGAGCTGGACCGCAGCGTGATCCTCTATGAGGAGGAGGGCGGCGTGCCCTTCGGACAGGTGCCCCTGGAGGGCGTGAAGTCCGTGGGACTGCTCATCGGCAGCGAGGGCGGCTTCGACCCCGAGGAGGCTCAGGCCGCAGCCGACATGGGCGCTGTTAGGGTGTGGCTGGGGAAAAGGATCCTCCGTTGTGAAACTGCACCAATAACAGCCGTATCAATTTTGATGTTTTTAACAAATAATATGTAAATGGTTGAAATTTCAACCAAGCTGTGGTATAATAAAAAAAGATTATCGGAGCTGGTCGCAAGCAGTTCGGTAATACAGTAAATCTTGCGGAGAAAAGAGGATCATAACATGAACAAGTTTTTATTTGCAGTTCTTGCCGTTGGTGCAGCCGCAGCAGCAGGTTATGTTGCTTCAAAACTCTTGAAGGACGACAGCCAGCCTGATTACGACGATGATATCTATGATTATCCGGATCCCTTCGATTCTGATGAGAGCATAGATTTTGAGATCAATGACGATACAGTTACCGAGGTCATCGAGGACGCAAGAAGCGCCGCTGAGAAGGCTGAGGACGCTGTTGAGGAGAAGGCTGAGGAGATCAAGGACGCAGCTGAAGAGGTTGTTGAAGAGGTCGAGGACAAGCTGGACTAAGATATATCGGGAGGCTTTGCGCCTCCCTTTTGTTTTGTGCAAAGAGCACATTTGGCCACCAGAAGATCTGTGCAGTTATACAAATCGCCGCCAGAGCTCTTGACGAGCGGGAGGGTTTCTGATATAATATAAAAGCTGTATTCACGGCGGGAATAAAATGTGGGCTTCCGAGGCGTAGCTCAGTTTGGTAGAGTGCTTGGTTTGGGACCAAGATGCCGCAGGTTCGAGTCCTGTCGCCTCGACCAATTCCCTTTGAAAAACAGCAGTTGAAAAAAATTTCGGTTTTTTTCAAAAAACTCTTGACAAGCCGTCAGGTTTGTGATATAATAATCAAGTAACAGCGCTGGTGTAGCTCAGTTGGTAGAGCAGCTGATTTGTAATCAGCAGGTCGGGGGTTCGAGTCCGTCCACCAGCTCCATTTTTCTGATTATCAACAAATAAGACGCATTTAGCTTCTAATGGGAGAGTTCCCGAGTGGCCAAAGGGGGCAGACTGTAAATCTGTTGCTTTTCAGCTTCGGTGGTTCGAATCCACCCTCTCCCACCAGAAAGACCCCGTTAAAACCGGGGTTTTTTGTTTTATAAAAGGATTTTGGAGGTATTATCATGAACTGGACAAAGACAATCAAGAGCTTTGCGATCATCCTGTTCCTGGGCCTGGCAGCTCTGGCTGTTGTGGACGACCTGGGCAACATCATTTTCCACCACTACCGCATCCTCTCAACTCTCATCAGCTGCGTTAAGGAAGTTGCCGGCTACGCTATCCGTATCGGTATCCTGCTGATCCTGGTTGAGATCTCTGAGAACATCTACGCTATCAGAAACGGCGGAAAAGGCTTAGATCAGTAAGCAAAGCTATCAACGGCGCAAAAAAGTCTCCTTGCCCTGGGCAGGGACTTTTTTATGTCCGGAAAAAAAGAGGTTTTGCACGGATTTTTCGGGAAATAGTTGACAAATGTATAGGAGGTCACCATGATAAAGGCGCATCTTACCTACACCACCGAGCACCTTATGGCTCTTGCTCACTCAAAAAACCGTAGAACACGCCCTCGTCAGATCCTGTTTAGGATAGGCTGCGTGCTGTATTTCCTGAGCCTTGATGTTGTGCTCTACTGGTATTTCTATGAGCTCAAAAACAAGACTCTGCTCTGGGCGCTCATGTTCCTTTTCGTTGTGTCGGCCTATGGCGAGGTGAAGAAGCTCCTGAAGCTGATCCATCTGGACGACGAGGTAAGAAAGCTCCCTATCACCGGCGAAGACCGGATCTTCGTTTTCGGCGAGGATGAGGACTTCTTCTACGAGCTGATCTCCGACGAGAATGAGAACTCCCGGAAGAATTTCCGCTATGCGCATCTCCATAAAGCCGAGGAAAGCGACAGCTATTTCGTGATCTACATAAAGCCTGAGCTTGCCTGTATCGTTGGCAAAAAGGACATCACCGAGGGCAGCTCACAGGAGCTGAGAGAGCTTCTTTCCCGAAAGCTGGGGAGCCGCTTCTCCGTCCGGAAAGGAGAATTCTGATGATAAAAGCAGATATCCATTACGGCGAGGGGCACTACAAGACCGCTGTCAAAAACAAGGGAAATCCCTTCCTCAAGGCTATGGGCTACAGCCTTATCGTGGCAGTGGGCCTGGCCTTCCTCATAAAGCTCAGCTTCGACCTGCTGAAATACCACGCCTGGATCCTGTGGCTGTATGGGGCAGTTTTCATAGCCGTCAACGGCTTCACTCTGGTGCGGCTGGAAGTGCTGCTGCTGGGCGTAAAAAAAGACGTGATCAAGACCATGTCCAGTGTTTCCTACAGCTTGGAGTTTGACGAGGAAGAGCTGGTCCTCCGCTATGATACAAAGGTAGAATTCGGCGAAAAGCACCTGAGATACCCGGTCGTCAAGTGGGCTGACCGGCGAGGGGAATGGTTCCTGATCAACCTAAAGGACAATGAGTTGGTCTTCTCCGAAAAGGAGCTCACCGGCGGAAATGCTGAGGAGCTCAGCGCCCTTCTTGGGGAAAAGCTGGGAGCAAAATTCAAGTACGTTAGGAGTTCCAGTCATGATAAGAGCTGAGGTAAAATACACTGAAAAGCACTACCGGGAGCTGTCAAAATGCCGGAACAAAATATCCTTTTACATCTTAGGAGCCACCGCACTGGTGAACGTGGGGCTGCTGATATTGCTGCTCCTGCTCTCGCTGGTCAGCGGAAAGGGCCTTCCCGAGGACTTCGGCCACCTTTTCGGACTGGTGCTGTTCGTTGTCGGTATGTGGTCGTTAGACTGCCTGATGATGTACGTTTTCTTCCCGAAGAGAGCCGCAAAGGTTGAACGGCAGAAATTCGGCGAAAGCAAGGTGAATTTCGCCTTTCATGCGGACAAGTTCACTGCCGAGCACAGCGGAAAGGATTTCTCCGACAAGATCGAGCTCAACTACGACAAGCTGGACAAGGTCTATGAGACAAAGGATTATTTCCTGCTGTATCTCCGGTCAAACACAGCCTTCATCATCGGAAAAAACGAGATCTGTGAAGGAAGCCCTCAGGCTCTGAGAGAGCTGCTCCGGACGAAATTCGGCAAAAGGTACAAAACGAAATGAATGAGAAAACTGGGAACACGGGCAGCAGCGTCATGTATATCAGCGCCCACAGGACCTGCGAGGAAGCCCGGTATTTAGCGGAAAAGGGCGAGGAGCCCATTGCGCAGATCTCCACAAAAGTCACCAAAAAGGCCTTCATGGACTGCTGCGCTGTGGCGACAAAAGGCCGCATCTGCGCCGAGGCGCTGCTTGCGCTGCTGGCCGTACTTATGGTGGCCGCAGGGTTTTTCTCCGTGGGGAAATACGGCGGCGAGACTGCCATTTGGCTGGTGATGCTTGCCTGCGGTCCCCTGGGAGCCGCCGCTGCTCTGGAGCTGAAACGAAAAGCCTCCTCACCGGAAAACGCTCTCAAGCGCCGGAAGCTCCTCATAGGCACTGAAGAGATCACCGCCGACATCGCCTTTTACTCCGACGAGCTCACCTACCACGACCCCGCCGAGGACGACCGGCACTACCACCGAGGGCTGGTGGTCATCCCATACGACAGTTTCAAGCGGATCATCCTCACTGACGAGGCTGCCGCTCTTATAGATAGATCAAATTACGCTGTGACCATTATGCGTGAGGACATCCCCGACTGGCTCATGGAATGGGTCAAGGAAAAATGCCTCAGCGCAAAAGTCACCGACAGATCTGTGAAGGTCTGATAAACTACGCCAATAATTAAAAGGGAGATATAGAATATGATAAGAGAAGACCTGAGAAACATTGCGATCATCGCCCACGTTGACCACGGTAAGACTACCCTCGTTGACGAGATGCTCAAGCAGGGCGGCGTTTTCCGTGAGAACCAGACCGTTGCCGAGAGAGTTATGGACTCAAACGACATCGAGCGTGAGAGAGGTATCACGATCCTTGCGAAAAATACCTCAGTTATGTACAACGACATCAAGATCAACATCATCGACACCCCCGGCCACGCCGATTTCGGCGGAGAGGTAGAGCGTGTCCTGGAAATGGTAGACGGCGTTCTCCTGCTGGTAGACGCTGCCGAGGGACCCATGCCCCAGACCAGATTCGTTCTGTCCAAGGCTCTTGAAATAGGCCACAAGATCATCGTTGTGGTAAACAAGATCGACCGTCCTGACGCAAGACTTGACGAGATCGGCGACGAGGTGCTGGAACTCCTCCTTGACCTTGACGCAAACGACGAGCAGCTTGAGTCTCCTATCCTCTTCTGCTCAGGAAGAAGCGGTACAGCCTCCCTCAGCCAGTATGAGGCCGGCACAGACCTCAAGCCCCTTTTCGATACTATCATCGACTACATCGAGCCCCCCAAGGGCGAGGAGGAAGAGCCCCTTCAGATGCTCATCTCCTCTATCGACTATAACGAGTACGTTGGCCGTATCGGTATCGGACGCATCGTAAGAGGAAGCATCAAGGTCAACCAGCAGGTGACTGTCTGTGATTACACCGGCTCAAAGAGCAACTACAACTCAAAGATCGTTTCCCTTCTCCAGATCCAGGGTCTCCAGAGAGTTCCCGTGCAGGAGGCTAAGGTAGGCGACATCGTGTGGATCTCAGGTATCGAGAACATCACTATCGGCGACACTATCTGCGCAACTGATGCTCCCGAGCCCCTGCCCTTCGTCAAGATCTCTGAGCCTACTGTGGAGATGACCTTCTCGGTAAACGACAGCCCCTTCGCAGGACGTGAGGGCAAGTTCGTTACCTCTCGTCAGCTCCGTGAGAGGCTTTTCCGTGAGCTGCTCAAGGACGTTTCTCTCAGAGTTACAGAAACTGACTCCACCGACGCCTTCCGTGTCGCAGGAAGAGGCGAGATGCACCTTTCCATCCTCATCGAGAACATGAGAAGAGAAGGCTATGAGCTGGGCGTTTCAACTCCCCGTGTACTGTTCAAGGAGGACGAGAACGGCAAGAAGCTGGAGCCTATCGAGCGCCTTGTTATCGACGTTCCCGAGGACTGCGTGGGCTCAGTTATGGAGAAAATGGGCTCCCGAAAGGGCGAGCTCGTAACAATGCACCCCCAGGGCAGCCGCATGAGGATCGAGTTCCTGGTGCCTGCAAGAGGACTTTTCGGCTATAAGAGCGAGTTCCTCACCGACACAAAGGGCGAGGGCATCATGAGCCACGTTTTCGAGGGATATGAGCCCTACAAGGGCGACATCGAGCGCAGGAACACCGGCTCACTGGTATCCTTCGAGACCGGTGAGGCTGTTACATACGGACTTTACAACGCACAGGAGAGAGGCCAGCTGTTCATTCCTGCCGGCACTCCTGTTTATGAGGGAATGATCGTTGGAGCTTCTCCCAAGACCGAGGATCTGGTGGTAAATGTGTGCAAGAAGAAGCACCTGACCAATACCCGTGCCAGCGGAAGCGACGACGCACTGAGACTTGTACCGCCCAGAGTTATGAGCCTGGAGGACTGTCTGGAATTCCTGGCAGACGACGAGCTTCTGGAGGTAACACCTGAGTCACTGCGTATCCGCAAGAGAGTTCTTAGCAACACTCAGAGAGCGAAGAACAGAGCAAAGCAGTAAGTAGGGGGCGATGCCCACATCGACCCGTGCTTCGTATTCTGAGATCGTTCCAAATTTCATATATCCAACACAAAAAAACCACATAATATCCAGAAACAGGAGATAACATTATTATGAGAAATATCGCATTGTTCGCTGCTGTGCTCCTGATAGCCGGCTGCGCTGCCGGCTGCGGAGACAAAGCCAGCTCCTCATCTCCTTCCTCTTCCTCCTCTTCTCAGGAGATCTCGGAGGAAAGCTCTGAGGAGAGCGTGCTCATCATCGATCCGGACGGAAATATCCTTGATGAGAAGCCCACTGAGGTGCCCAGATCTGTAGTTGACGCAGGCGACCTCGAATATGAGCTCTCAGAGGGAAGAGCTGTGATCACCAAGTACAACGGCAATGCCGAAGTGGTGGAGATCCCGGCTGAGCTTGGCGGAGCTCCTGTTGCTGAGATCAGCTACTACGCTTTTGAAGCTAAGTACGACATAAAGAAGATCACCCTCCCCGAGACCGTGGATAAGATCTGTGAGTGCGCATTCATGGACTGCTCCTCTTTGGAGGAGATTAATATCCCCGATGGCGTGACCACTATCGAGCGTGGCGCATTCGTTGCCTGCACAAGCCTCAAGGCGCTCACGATCCCGGCTGCCTGCACCGATGTGCAGGAGGAGGCCTTTACCGCCTGTGAGAGCATGACCTCTCTCACCATCAACAACCCCGATCTGGCCTATAAGAACTGGGGACTGGAGGATCTTCCTGAGCTGAAGATCACCGCTCCCGAGGGCTCAGCTGTCTACAACTGGGCTCAGGCTATGGGCAAGGTCTGAAAGGAGCACCACTATGACTGTTAAGCAGATACTTGCAGCCGCAGCTGCCCTGGTTTGCTGTTTGAGCGCCGGATCCTGCGTGAAAAGCGATGTCCCCAGCTCACAGGCTGAGATCTCAGTGGGCGCTGAGGGAGTTGGCGATGTGGTAACTCCTGCTGCCGACAGCGAGGAGGCTGAGCTGGGCGATTACCGCTACAGCGCAAGCGGAGTTAAGCTCTACTACGACGATACACAGGTGCCCACCGGCATCATGCTGGCCTTGGAAAAATACTTCACCAGCTACGCAACTCGTGACTACGAGGCCTATAAGACCTGCGTCTATCCCGGATATGTGGACAAAATGGAGGACTACCTCCAGCGTGAATACGGCTACGGTCAGGAAAATTCCTTCACTATCCAGTGCGACAACCTTGTGGCAAACGTCGGCGATGAGTTCACCGTTACCCGTGTGAAGGCTGAGCCTACAGGCAGCGAGTCGCCAGAGGGCTTCTTCTCCTACCTCAACGAGTGCTTCGGCTCGGATTACTACAGCCAGATCTCTCAGGACAGCGACAATATGCACGACCTTTACTTCAGTATTATGGTAAAACCCAAAGGAAGTGAGGAGGAGACCCTCCTCATCAGCGATTTTGAGATAGTTTTTGCCGAAAAAGACGGCGCATTTTATACTTTTGGCTAAGGGAGGCCTTTTTTATGAAGGACGTATTGAGAAAAACAGCGGCTCTTGCTCTTGTGGGAGCAATGGCCTTTGGTACAGCTGCCTGCGGAGATAAGAGCTCCTCAAGTGACAGCGGTCACAGCGAGGGAAACATGGCGGCGGCTAATGTCTCCGGCGATGTGGCTGAGGAGGATCTGCCCTACGGAGCTACCATGACCCAGCTCCTCCCCTCTATCAACGAGGATGTCCCGATCACTATAGAGCTGGACGAGCGCTTCATTGATCAGGAGGCCGGAATTGCGGTGTCCAATTACCTCTCCGCCCTCACAAACGCCGATGCTGCGCTTATGGAGAAGGCCTTCTATCCGCCTTACCTGAAGGCTTCATACGAGGCCGGCGGCTTCTCCTCCGCTCAGGAATACCTTGACGAGGTCCAGGCAAACCTGTTCAGCGTTATCGCTGAGCACGCTCAGAAGGACGTGGATCAGATCACCGTTGACTACATCATCGTGGACAACTGCTACTCAGAGGGCGATGCTGAGGCAGGCAGCCATTTCTCCGATATGGACCAGATCCTCAGCGACAGCCTGGGCTCTGACTTCCTGTCTAAGGTGGAGGAAGGCTCACGAAGAGAGCTGTATGTGGATTTCACCTATGTTCTGCCAAATGACGACACAAGCTATGACTACAACTACGGCACAGGCTATCCCCTGAGAATGTACCTGTACAAGATCGACGGCCAATACTACGTTGTATGATACCAAGCGGCGCACAACTGTGCGCCGTTTTTTTCGGCAGTCTATACCAAAGAAATCCCCCGGAAACGGTTGCATTTCTGCGCTCAGTATGGTATAATAACAGTGTATATATTTCCGGAAAAGGACGTGATCTTATGTCTGTCAATTACGATGTTATCATTGCCGGCTGCGGAGCTGCCGGCCTTTATGCCGCTATCAATCTCCCCTCTGAGCTGAAGGTGCTCATCATCTGCAAGCGTGAGCTCTCTCTGTGCAACTCTTCTCTTGCTCAGGGCGGTATCGCCGGCGTTTATAACTCGCCCACCGATAATATCCAGTACCACCAGAACGACACTCTCATCGCCGGCGGCTTCAAGAACAACGTGGACGCCGTCCACACCCTGGTAAGCGAGGCTGCTCAGGATATAGAGCACATCATCGAGCTGGGCGTGGATTTCGACAAAAACCCCGACGGCACCTACCACCGCACCCTTGAAGGCGGCCACAGCCACCACCGTATCTTCCACCATGCCGATGCTACCGGCAAGGAGATCACTTCTACTCTTCTGAGGAACGTTCAGCAGCTCCCCAATGTGACCATCATGGAAAATACGATCATGTGCGCCGTTAAGCAGACCACTACCGGCTACTCAGCCTTCCTCAAAACTCAGGAGGACGAGTATTTCACCGCTAACTGCCACTTCATGATCCTTGCAACAGGCGGTATCGGTAGAGTTTACCAGTTCACGACGAATTCCGCTATCGCTACCGGCGACGGCATCACTTTCGCCTATGAGATGGGCGCTAAGATCAAAAATCTCAGCTATGTGCAGTTCCACCCCACAGCCTTCAACAACAGGGCTACCCGTGAGTGCTTCCTGATCTCAGAGGCTGTTCGTGGCGAGGGCGCTTACCTGCTCAACTGCCACAAGGAGCGCTTCATGCACAACTATGACGAGCGCCTGGAGCTTGCTCCCCGTGACGTTGTTTCCCACGCTATCATTTTGGAGTCCCGTAAGCAGAACTCCACCGATTTCTACCTGGACATCAGCTACAAGGACAGCGAGTTCCTCAAAAAGCGCTTCCCCATGATCTACCAAAACCTTCTGGAGCAGGGCTATGATCTGACCAAGGAGCCCGTACCGATCTTCCCCTGTCAGCACTACCTCATGGGCGGTATCGACGTTGACAGAGACTCAGAGACAAGCCTGCGCAACCTCTATGCCTGCGGCGAGTGCTCTCACACCGGCGTCCACGGAAGCAACCGCCTTGCCAGCAATTCCCTGCTGGAGGCTCTGGTCTTCTCACGCCATGCCGCAAACAGCATCGCCTCACGGATCGACTCAGCTCCTGCCGACTTTGAGGAGGCTCAGTTCGATGCCCACATCGGCGCTCCCCATATTCCCAAGGGAGTCCGCACTGAGGCCAGAAAGATCATGCAGAGCGCTCACTTCGTCATTCCCGACAAGGAGGCCGCTGCTGAGGGCTACAAGCGTGTCCGTGAGATCCGTGACGACCTTCTCACAGGCGGCTATCTGGTGGACGCTGACTACGTTCTCGCAAAATCCATCGTCACTGTTGCCTACATCATCCTGGGCGAAATGATCCAGTGACCCATTTCCTAAGGAGGAAATACAATGCACACACTAAAAAAGCTCATAGCTCTGGCGGCAGGCGCTGTCATTGCGCTGTGCGCTTCTATGACCGCTGATGCGGCCTCATACAAATACGACTACAACATGGACGGAGTTTCCGACGGCGACGATCTTCAGGCTCTGGGGGACTACCTCCTGGGCCGTGATACCCTGGAAAAAGACGCCTATGACTCCGGAGACCTCAACGGCGACGGAAAGGCGAACGTTTTCGACCTGATCCTCATGAGACAGTACAACGAGGAGTTCGGCCAGAAGACCCCTAAGGGTATGTGGATCGGCTCCGGCTATGACGGAGTGAGATACTTCTGGTGGAACGGCGACAGCAGCCTTTTCTGCCCGGCTTCATCGGGAGTTTCTACCGACTTCACCTTCACTCAGGAGGGCAGCTCGCTTGATCTGACAATGAGCACAGGCGGCACGGCTTCTGCTAAGATAAAGTGGCTCAGCGACAAGAGCTTCCAGATAGACTGGGCCGGCACCGGCACCGAGACCTTCACCTACTACGGCAGCTACAAGATCAACACCACCTACGACATCTCCGGAAAATACGCCACATCGGGCAAATATGGCGAGAGATGGTTCGTTATCGACAAGCTCACCGGCGACCACCGCAAGGCGGGAAGCGCCGACCGCACATACTTCTCCTACTTCTTCGATTCCGGCAAGCTGGTGCTGGTCTACCGTGACGGATCGGTCAGCAAGTGCGGCTTCACTCGGATCGACAGGGACCACTTCACCGTCACCTGGCCAAACAAGGCCACGGAGAAGTTCACAAGGCGTGCTGTTGAGGTGAAAAACGGCATCACATACGTCAACGGCATCCTCATCGCCAATAAGACCTACGCTCTGCCTGAGAGCTATGCTCCCGGCGGACTCACTCAAGAGACCGCAGCGGCCTACAACGAGATGAAGGCCGCTGCCACTGCTGACGGTATCCCCATGTGGATCTGCTCAGGCTACAGGTCCTACAGCTATCAGAGCCAGCTCTACAACAACTACGTTGCCCGTGACGGAAAGGCCAAGGCTGATACATACTCCGCTCGTCCCGGACACTCCGAGCACCAGACTGGTCTGGCAATGGATATAAACTACGCTGACGACTCGTTCCTGGGAACTCCCACAGCAGACTGGCTTGCGAAAAACTGCTGGAAATACGGCTTCATTATCCGCTATCCCAAGGGCAAGGAGAGTATTACCGGCTATAAGTACGAGCCCTGGCACGTCCGCTATCTGGGCAAGGAGACCGCCAAGCTGGTCTACGACTCCGGACTTTGCCTTGAGGAGTACCTCATGATCAGCTCAAAGTATTCTCAATGAAAGGAATTACCGCTATGAAGCTCCTGCAATGCTATATCGACAACATCATCACCACCGCTCTTATGGAGGACATAAACTACATCGACGCCGCTGCTGACAACCTTATCCCCGCCGACCACAAAAGCTCCGCCTACTACGTTGCCAAGGACGACGGTGTTATCTGCGGTATCGAGATCGCTAAGAGAGTTTTTGAGCTGGCAGGCACCGGCGTGGAGTTCAAGATCCTGCTGAGTGACGGCACTAAGGTGAAAAAGGGCGACATCATCGCCGAAATGGAGGGCAGCACCCTCACTCTGTTGAAGGGCGAGCGGACTGCGCTGAATATCCTCCAGCATATGTCGGGCATCGCCACAGCCACCAACAAGTGCGTTGAGCTGGTGAAGGGCACCAATGCCTCTGTTACCGACACACGAAAGACCCTCCCCGGTCTGCGTGCTCTCCAGAAGTACGCCGTCACAGTGGGCGGAGGCAAAAACCACCGTTTCAACCTGTCCGACGCCGCAATGCTCAAGGACAACCACATCGATGCATACGGCGGCATCACAGCGGCAGTTGCGGCTCTCCGTGAGCACATCGGCCACACCGTCAAGATCGAGGTGGAGGTCAGAACTCTGGATGAGCTCCGTGAGGCTCTTGACAATAAGGTGGAGATCGTGATGCTGGACAACATGAGCTGTCAGGAAATGGCAGAGGCTGTCAAGATCACCGCCGGAAGAGCTCTGCTGGAGGCCTCAGGCAATGTTACTGCGGAGAATATCCGTGCCGTGGCTGAGACCGGAGTTGACATAATCTCTCTGGGCGCCCTCACCCATTCCGTAAAGTGCTTCGACGTTTCTATGAAAATTCGCAAGTGAACGGTTTCCCTGGGGGACACCCTTTCTGAGGAAAGGGCTTTCCCCCAGACCCCCTTCCCAAAGACTTTTAACTGCAAAATTCCCCACACAAGGGCATGGCAGCTGGCTAAGATCAGCACCGTGTCGGAGCCCTTGTGTGGGGAATTTTGAAATAAGGCTTGGGGAGAGTTCTGAGAAAGGCTTTCTTAGAGAGCGTTCCTCAGAAAAACGATCGTTACGGCTAACTGCTTACCTCTCGCAAAACAGCGGCCTTAGCTGAGATCCCCGAAGAGCCGCCTCGATAGTCTCCGGCAGAAGAGAAAACCTGGCCACAAGAGATGCAGGCTTTTTCTCCACATCGTCCTGATCCATGGGAACGAAATAGTAACCCTTCCGGCAGAACAGCTCCCCCAGATTTGGCGCCGAGCCCATGAGGGAGTCGTTGGAGGCCACCGCCAGCACCACCGGCTTTCCGCCACGCAGATGTGACTTCACAGCCATGGTCACTGCGGAATCCGTGATGCTTGAAGCCAGCTTTGCGGCGGTGTTGGAGGTGCATGGCGCAACCACCATTATGTCCGTCATGTCCTTGGGACCGATCGGCTCCGCTCCGGCGATGTCGGTTATGACCTCCCGCCCTGCGATCTGGCTAAGGCGGCGGAGGTTTTCCTCAGCGCTGCCGAAGCGTGTGGAGACCGTGGCGGCCTTCTCCGACATGATCGGGATGAGCTGCGCTCCCATGCCGGTCAGGAGCTCCGCCTGCTCGAAGCTCCGGGCGAAGGTGCAGAATGAGCCGGTCATGGCATAGCCGATCCGCAGGCCCTTGAAAACCTCGATCATCAGGCCTCACCCCTTTCCTCAATGATCCCTGCGATCGTGTCCGCAGCGATGTATCCGGCAGTTACCGGTGCGCAGCGCCCCGGCAGTCCCAGCGCCCAGATCACCTTCAGTCCAAGCTCCGCAGCGGCCTCCATGTCAATGCCGCCGGGCTTTGAGGCCAGGTCGATGAAGAGGGTGGAAGTACCGAAATTGCCCAGCTTTTCCCAGTCAAGCACCAGCTCGGGAGCCGTGTTCACCACCAGGCCGAAGTCCGTGGGCAGCTCCCCGCATGAGACAGCCGGGATCCCCATAGCTGCGGCCTTTGCCCGGCCAACAGGACTTCTCACAGCCGCCGTGACCTGAGCTCCGAAGCCCCGAAGGATCCCTGCCAGCGCCGTGCCGATCCTGCCAAGTCCGATGATCAGCACGGGCAGTCCGCAGAGTGTCACCGGCAGCTCGGAAAGGGCTATCTGAACAGCTCCCTCTGCCGTGGGGACTGCATTTCTCAGGCAAAGCTCCTCACGGACGGAGTAGTCGATCACCGGGTTTTCCGGGAAGACTCGGCGCAGCTCCTCAGTCACTCGCCCGGCAAAGACTATCCCTCCCGGCGCAAGGAGCCCACGGATCGTTTCCAGGGGCAGCTTCTCCTGAGAAAGAGGCGTGTTCACAAATCCCTCCCCGTCAAGAGCAGGGATCGGCAGTATCACGCAGTCGAAGTGGCTTTTTCCGGCAGCAGACAGCCTTTTCAGGCTCATTCCCTCGGGAAAAGCACTCTCGGAAAAGCCAGTTACGGATATATCGAAGTGGGCCGCAAGGCGCTCTGCACAGTAAAGCTGACGTGCGTCTCCGCCTGCGGCCAGGATACTTTTTATCAGTCTCATATCAGTCTCCATTCCGCCGTAGCACCGGCAATAATGATCTTGCGCCAAAGCTCGGCGCTGTACTACATTATATGAGGAGGCTGAGAAATTGTGATTTTGGCACTCGTTACAGCAGAGTGTTAGCACTCAAAGGGCAAGAGTGCTAAATTTCATCTTTTTGTCACAAAACACTGATCATTTTTTCAAATAACAGGGGTAACATATAAGCATAAACAAAGAAAGGACAGATCCCAATGGAAAGTGAACATTCAAAAGTATCGTAAATTCTCATTATTATGGAGGTATGAACTATGTATGGACTTACACCCTTTGGCAGAAGCGCTTTCAGCGTACTGAACGCTTTTAACGACATCGACAGAGACTTCTTCGGCGGCTCTATGGCAGTTAATTCCTGCCGCACTGATATCCGTGACGAGGGAGATAAATATATCATGGAGTCGGAGCTCCCCGGCTTTGACAAGGAGGATATCGGTATCGACATCAACGGCTCGCAGCTGACGATCTCCGCTGAGCACAAGACCGAGAATGAGCAGAAGGACGACGACGGAAAATATATCCGCAGAGAGCGCAGCTTCGGCTCATATAAGCGTACCTTCGACATCGCTGAGGTGGACGAGAACGCTATTTCCGCAGAATATAAAAACGGTGTCCTTATCCTTGAGCTTCCCAAGAAAAAGCCCCAGGAGCCGGTCACCAGAAGACTTGAGATCAAATAATGTGAAAAGGGACTGCGCTGTGCAGTCCCTTTTTTTGTTATTTGTGAGTGTATTTACATGACGGATAACCGGTGCAGCCCCAGAATTGACCGAATTTTCCATTTCTGAGCACAAGTTGTTTTCCGCATTTCGGACAAATGCCGTTTTCTGCCGCTCTCTGAACAGCTTCGGCCTCATGTATCTGACCTATATGCTCTCTGCGGTTTTCCTTTGAATCCACGTTTGATGCTGTTATCTTATCCGCATACTCATTCATCTGCTCATATGTCAGAAGCTCCTGTGTATGCTCCTTTATAAGACCCTTCAGCTCCCCATAGTAAATAACATTTTGGTTTGTCTTGACCTTCAGGTCAGCATATCCGGAAAATGCCACTACCGGGATAAAGACGTTCTTGTCGGTTATGTCAAGAAGCTCCATGAGCGCCTTGACATGGGCGTAATTCTGCTTAAGTGGATTGCGGAACTTATATTTGTGACCGAACACGTTTTTTGTCCAGTTCTCAGAATTCTCTCCGCCGGTTATCCATCCTTTGTAGTTCTTAGTTTCGATAACAAAGATCCCATATACCGAAACGATTATATGATCTACCTGTGTCAGGCCGTGGGAGGAACGCAGCATTATGTTGTTCATGACCCTGTACTTATCCTCCGGCAGACCATTTATCAGGATCGAAATGGCTTTTTCACCGATAAATCCTTTTATCTTAGCTTCATAAATGGAGAACAGTATACCAATAATGACAACGGCTATGATCATCCATTTCATGATAACGCCCCTTACAGCAAGAGCTTACAGCGTATCGATAACGTCCAGTGAGTGCTCCTCATTCATGGTGCGGCACATCTCGATGAACTTATCCAGCGGAACGTTCTTGAGCTGCTTGTTGCCTCTGATATTGATGGACACCTGCTCGTTCTCGGCCTCGCTGTCGCCGATGATAACAACGTAAGGATCCTTCATGTCCTTGAACTTCTTGATCTTGTTCTTCATGTTGTCGTCGGTGTAGTCAGCCTCGGCTCTGATGTGGTTTTTCTTCAGCAGAGCAGCTACCTTCTTAGCATACTCGTTGTGCTCTGTGCGGATCGGCACGATGCCCACCTGCATAGGTGACAGCCAGAAGGGGAATGCGCCGGTGAAGTTCTCGGTGATGATACCGATAAATCTCTCGAATGAGCCGAAGATCGCTCTGTGGATCATAACAGGCTGCTTCTCGGAGCCGTCTGCTGCGATGTACTTCATCTGGAAGTTCAGCGGGAGCTGGAAGTCAAGCTGGATAGTTCCCATCTGCCACTCACGGCCGATAGCGTCCTTCATCTTCAGATCGATCTTAGGACCGTAGAATGCGCCGTCGCCCTCGTTGAGCTCGTATCCGTCGGGACCGTACTTCTCCTCAAGGATAGCCTTCAGGTCAGCCTCAGCTTTGTTCCATACCTCGATGTCGCCCATGAAGTCCTCAGGACGAGTTGAAAGCTCAGCCTTATAGCTCAGGCCGAATGTATCGTACATCTCAGTTGCGATGTCCATGATGTCGTTGATCTCAGAAGCGATCTGCTCCTCAGTAACGAGGATATGAGCGTCGTCCTGTCTGAACTGCTGAACACGGAACAGGCCGTTGAGCTCGCCGGACTTCTCCTTACGGTGGATAACGTCGACCTGGTTGAACTTCAGAGGAAGCTCCTTATAAGAGCGCTTCTTGTTCATGTAGACCTTGATAGCGTTGGGGCAGTTCATAGGCTTTGCGCAGTAGACCTCGTTGTCCTCCTCAGCAGGGATTACGAACATACCGTCCTGGTAGTGATCCCAGTGACCAGATGTCACCCAAAGCTCCTTCTTGGAAAGAACAGGGCCTGAGATCTCGGTGTAGCCGTGATCCTCGTGAACGCCTCTCCAGTATTCCAGCAGAGCGTTGAACAGCTTCCAGCCTCTGGGGAGCCAGTAGGGCATACCGGGAGCAGTGTGGTCGAACATGAACAGTGACAGCTCCTTGCCCAGCTTCTTGTGATCACGGAGTTTGGCCTCCTCGATCATCTTCAGGTACTCGTCCAGCATGGAAGCCTTGGGGAAGGCGATAGCGTAAACACGGGAGAGCATCTTGTTCTTCTCGCTGCCTCTCCAGTAAGCGCCTGTACATGACAGCAGCTTGAATGCCTTTACGGGAGCAGTTGTCATCAGGTGGGGGCCTGCGCAGAGGTCAGTGAACTCGCCCTGCTTGTAGAAAGAGATGGGCTCGCCCTTGCCGACGTGCTCCTCGCAGAGCTCTACCTTGTAGGGCTCCTCCATGTCCTTCAGCTTAGCGATAGCCTCCTCGGGAGAGAGCTCGAACTGCTCAAGAGCCAGATCCTCCTTGACGATCTTCTTCATCTCGCCCTCGATCTTGGTCAGCTCTTCGGGAGTGAAGGGCTTCTCCAGGTCGAAGTCGTAGTAGAAGCCGTTGTCGATAGCAGGGCCGATAGCCAGCTTAGCGCTGGGATAGAGCCTCTTTACGGCCTGTGCAAGGATGTGAGAGGCAGTGTGCCAGAAGGTCTTCTTGCCGTCGAGAGTGTCGAAGGTACATACCTCGAACTCGCAGTCAGCGTCGATAACTGTGCGCAGGTCCTTGACCTCGCCGTTGATCTTAACGCAGCAGGCAGCCTTGTAAAGGCCCATGCCGATGCCCTTGATGATCTCGCTTGCAGGAGCAGCTGCCTCGATCTCACGAACGCTGCCGTCCTTTAATGTCAGTTTTATCATGGTTATTTCTCCTTTTTAATAATAATCATCATTTTCCCGATTTATGGGGTTGTTTTCGATGTATTGCCAGATCTGTGAATGATCTTTTGCGCTGCGGATGATATGGTCATAAAAACTTCTCTGCCATGGTGAGAAGCCGATCTCTTTGGTGACGAGGATCTTGAATGAACGGATCAGTTGAGATAAAGACTGTGTGGGTACAGATCTTTTTGTAGGGGGCGATGCCCACATCGCCCCTTCGCAACACGAGGTGCCGCCTGTAATTTGAATAAGGATATGTACATGGTCAGGCATTATCACATATTTCTGGATCCCGGGAATATTAACGATGTATTTTTCAACGATACGCCCGATATTTGTCAATTCAAAGGGGACGGGCGTTGAAATATCGCTAACGGGTGGGGCGATGTGGGCATCGCCCCCTACAGGTTTGTTATAATTCCAGAAAAAATGCTGTCTATCCTTCGTACAGATCGTCACGAAATAGGCACCATTGCGGCTATAGTCGTGATCTTGCAGGCGTATATTTTTCCGGGTGGTCATTGATGCCAGCCGATCACCTCGAACTGATCCTCCACCAGCTCCAGATCAAGGGGAGCCAGATAGCCGTCGCTGCTGTCAACGGTGAAGCACAGCACCACGCCGTCCTCGTCGATGTCAACGTAGGCTTTATTGACGTTTATGGCTTCCTGGAGGCTTTCTGCGGCGCCGTTGTAGTAGCCCTCATCGGCCACCAGCTGAGCCACCTTCTTCTTGCCGCCGTCCAGAGCCGCCAGCTTCTGGGCAACTCCGGAGAAGTTGTCCATAATGGTCTGCTCCTCATCCACATAGAAGCGGACGGTGAGCACCTTTCCCCAGAGCTTATAGGGCAGCTCGAAGGCTTCCTCCTGCTCGTTGTACTTTATATTGCTCAAACACTCACCTTCTTTTCAATAGCGGAACTGCCTCATCGGAACAAAAAACGCCCCTTACGCCAGCTGGCACAAGGGACGATAGTATCGTGGTTCCACCCTGATTTACACGGAAGACCGTATCTCATTAGCTCGGTAACGGGAGCATCCGGCGCTTATTGGGCGCACTCAGAGGCGGTGTGCATCACCCAAGCTCACACAGCCTTGCACCGACCGGCTGCTCTCTGAAGGAGCGAAAAGGGCTTGCCTTCCTCATCACAGATTTGATATATCGGTACTGATATGATAGCACAAAACCGCCCTTTTGTCAAGTCTTTTCGGGAAAAAGTTCCGTATTTCCTCAGACGTGCTCCCGGATATATGGGATGACCTTCTCACGGGGGATCCCCAGGGAGTAGGCGAACTCGTCGTAGAGCATATTCTCGGCGTCGTTCAGAGCACGCTCGTCTGCGGAGTGGAGCTTCTTATGGCTTTCCAGCAGCTCCTGCTTGCGGAGGTAGAGGGTCTTGATAAGGCGCACCAGCTCACGGCGGTCGCCGCCGTCAAGGATCCGCCTGTATTCGGCCTTGCGCTCCTGCTCGTCCTCGATCCAGATGAGCTCCTCACGGGACATGGAGCAGATCAGATCCTGGGTCTCCTCCTTAGACATGACCCTGCGCATTTTGTCCCTGAGCTGGCCGTTGGCGGTGGGGACGTAGAACGTGTTTTTGGGGTCGCTGACAGGCTGGAGGACGTAATATTCCACATCCTCGCCGCTGAAATCACGTTTTTCGATACTTTTGATGATGCAAACTCCATATGTTGCGTAGACAACTGCATCGCCGGAACTGAACATAGCTGATCCTCCTTTATCACTTATAAATGGCTGTATTTCGGTACTTCTTATATTTAATTATACCATATTTAGGAGGAAAATGTCATAGGCATTCTGCACAAAGCCGGCGGTCGGATCTGGTGCAATTGAACAACGGGGAGGCCGAGGGCGGCCTCCCCTACAATTCGTTTTCGGAAACGTCATTCAAAAGGCCGGGCGGATAATGTGCGCCCGACCGCATTAAATATGGTAGGTCAGCAGACCCGTAAGGGTTCTGCGAAGAACAGTCAAAAGCCGGTGGAGGTGGGGAGTGAGGGAAAAGAGAGTGAAGAGAGGAAAACCGTATAGAGGGGAGGGGCGCACCGGCTTTTGTACCAGTTTTGTTTTAGTCCCTCCCCTCTAGGAGGTGTTCCTCTTTGCCATGCGAGGCGTAGGTCTGACGGACAACAAAACGTAGGGGGCGATGCCCACATCGCCCCACAAATACCGTTTCCGCATACATTTTTCAAATGGCATGGGCGATTGTTTGGTATTAGGCCGGGCGGATAATATCCGCCCCTACATTTCCGCATACATTTTCCAAACGGCCGGGACGTCGAGGACGCCGTCCCCTACAATTAGTTTCGGCAGATGTTGTCAGATCGGCCGGGAGGCCGAGGGCGGCCTCCCCTACAATTCGTTTCGGCAAATGATGTCGAAATGGCCGGGCGGATAATATCCGCCCCTACATTTCCGCATACGTTGTCCAAATGGTCGGGCGGACGGCAAAACGTAGGGGCTCCCTTGCGGGAGCCCCTTGGATCACTTCTTTTTCTTCTTTTTGCCGCCGTTATTCTTAGGTTTGGAAGCGTTTCCAGCCTTCTTTGCCTTGCTTTCCAGGAATTCCTGATATTCAGCAGCAGTCATCTGAACTGTCTTCAGTTCCTCGTCACCGGTGCTTTCATCAGTCTCAGCCGCCTCAGCCTTTTCCTCGGCCTCCTTGACAGCCTTTTTCGCCTCGGCCTTATCGGGAGCCTCCTTGTCCTGATCCTTCAGGTCAACGTTCTTGACGGCGCCCTTTGACTTGATGATGCTAACGGCCTTCTTGGGAGCCTCCTCCTCTTCAAAGGGAGGAAGGCCGGCCTTTACACGCTCTCGGATCTTCTGCTGAGCGATCATGACCACGTTCTTCTTTCGGTCGGTGTACCAGAAGAACACCACAATAGCCACGCCTGCGATGAGCAGCAGTATGCCCATGTTGAAGCCGGGGGGAGTGTACTTCATGGAAACGGTGTGGTGGCCGGCAGGCAGCCTCAGACCGATCATTGCGTTGAGGATCACCACCTGGCCCAGATCACCGGGAACATTGTTCTGCATGATGCTCTTTCCGGAGCTTGTGTCCTCTACGAAGAGGTCGTCCACCTTCTTGCCGTCTACCTTGATGGTCCAGCCGGGCTCATAGGGGATCGAGGTGTACATGATCTGGCCCTCCTGAGCGTCGATCTCACCAACAAGGTGGCGGTCATTGGACTTGTCCAGATCAAGCTGCCACTCATTCTGCTTGAGCTGCTGGATATCCTCGTGGAAAGCAGCGTAGTCGAAGTGGTAGAACTGGAAATCCTTGACCATGATGTACTCGTTGTTGCCGGAGCCGTCGATCTTGCGGATAGTCAGGCGCACCTCGATGTCAGTGCCGGCAGGGTATGAGCCCAGGTCAACGATAGAATACTCATATCCGTCGAAATATCCGCCGTAGCCCTTGTGGTCGATGAAGTTGCCGTTCTCGTCCTTAGTGGAGGACACCCAAAGGTTAGCGCCCTTCTGGTTATCGGACTTGAGGAACATATACAGCTCGTCATCGCTGAGGGTGGTGAAGTGGATATTGACTGTAGGATCACCGGCGCCTGCGTTGGCGTTGTAGCAGTGCTGTCCGCCGTAATCAGACTCCCAGCACTCGTTGAGAACTACCTCGGGAGACTCAGTTACTCTGTAGAAGTAATTCTTAGGAACAAGAGCTCCTGAGTAATCGGGAGTATTTCCGGTAAGGCTGCTCATGAAGTTGTTCATGCTGTTGAAGGGGTTGTCGTTGCCCAGGAAGCTGAGCTTGAGGATGTCGTCATCCACCATGCAGCCGATAGCCAGAGCATCCTTGTTCTCATAGATGTCAGCAGTAGCCTCGTTGCCGTCGCCGTTGGTATAGGGGGTGGAGAACACCTTCTCATAGAAGGGGCTGAGGATCGACTTATCGCCGGAGATATTCCTTGTGGCGTCGTTGATGACGTACTTTATTCCCAGCAGAGAGTCTGCAAGGGGGGTATTTCCGTCGTATCTTGTCTCATAGCTCTTGGTGGAATAGCCCAGTGTCTCGATGAAGTTGAGGATCCTGGAGTTCATGACTGAGCTGGAGTGAGAGATACCCTTCAGGCCAAATGCCTGGTTGTCGTTTACTGTACGGAAGAAGGTCTTCTCAGCACGGTAGAAGCCGGGATCGTAGTTCTCCAGAGCGTCCATGAGCTTGGGAGCGTCCTTTACGAAATCGTAGGTGTCGTGCTCGGAGTAGTATACCTCCTTGTGTACCTTCCAGAAGGTATCATAGGTGTTATAGCCAGCCTCAAAGATCACCAGGGCAGCCATGCCAAGGGTGATATACCTGCGGACCTTCTTGTCCTTCTGGTGGCTGTAGATGTAGAGGCAGATCAGATAGATCGCAGCCAGGGCAAGTCCGAAGACCAGCGTACCCAGCCAGAGCCTGTGCCATTCCTGGCCGTTGTAGTTCTCGGTAGTTGAGTAGGGAGTTGCAGCAACGTACTTGTACTTTTCCTCGTTATAGTTGAAGCTGGGCATTTTCGCCTCAAAGAGGAACACCAGAACAGCAATGCCTGCGAAAACTCCGGCAATGCCCTTGAATGACAGCTTGTAGCCGTCCAGGTGTGAGAACACCTCAGCGGCCATTGAAACGATCACGAAGGACACGATGAAGGAGTATCTGTAAGGCAGCCAGTTAGGATCCTGTCCGCCGTGCCAGAGCATATTGATAGGCTTGATCCACATACTGAAGAACATTACGAAGAGCACCATCGAATAACCGATCTTGCGGTTGCGCTTGATGTTCTTGTTCATGTAGTACAGGGGCAGCAGCACCAGTGACAGCACGCCGCAGTAGATCTCAGGACGGCCGTAAAATCTAGTTCCCTCGTCCACGTTTACGGAGTAATACTGATCCGGCAGCAGACAGGGTACCAACTCGATCGGGTTGAACATGGTGCGGAAGGTGTAATCAGGCTGTGAGAAGTCGAACTTACCCAGAGCCAGAGCCTTGTATACAGGCATGATCATGATATAGCTGCACATGAGCACAACGACTGTTGCAAGGACCATGCGGCCGATAGTCTTTCCGTAGTCCTCTGCGCCCTTGAACTTGCGCTTTGTGCCGAAGAACAGGTAGTATACGAAGTAGACAGCCACGAAGATAGCTATCATGAAGCCGATGTAGAAGTTGGCGATGAACATGATCGCCAGGGGAATGATGTAGTTGATCTTTCTGCCGTCGTCCACCAGGTGCTCAACGCCCAGGATGATCAGTGGCAGGAAGACAGGTCCGTCGATCCACATGGGGTCGATGAGCTGGATAGCCACATACGCCATAAGTGCGTAGGAGGTGGAGAGCATCACAGAGGCCAGCGGCGGAACGTTCTTTGAGCGCTGTGCATAAACACAGAAGGCAGCTCCCGCAGCACCTACCTTGGTGATCTGCATTATCATAAGGCTCTCCAGGATAAAACTCTTGGGAAGGAGCATCACGATAAGGGTGAATGGGCTTGCCAGGTAGTATCCTATGATACCCATATAGCCGCCCGAGAGATTTCTCGTCCAGCTGTAGAGAGCGCTGCTGTCGCCCCAGAAGGCGTTACGCAGGGACTCAAAGAAATAAACGTACTGGCCGTTAAGGTCCAGACAGAGAACGGATCTTCCTCCGAAGGGATACACCTTGAATAAGGCGTATGCGATGAATGTCAGCAGAGCCGGTATAAGGAAAGCCGCAAGGTAATACGCCCACCTGTTCTTAACGTAGGCGTTCCTGCCCATGAGCTCACGGGCAGTTCTCATTGCGGAGGCTTCCTTGGCACTGACTGCTTTTGCTTTAGCCAATGTTGTTCCTCCTTTTTTGGCGGAGCGGCAAAACGCCATACTCCCCGATTATATTATCCTTTATATTATACTACACTTTTTCCTCTTTTGCAAGAGGAAAAGGCGAAATAGTTGACAGTATTTTCGGGGAGGAGTTTTTCCCGGGCATAAGGAAAGGGCGCACATCAGTACGCCCTTTACGGAGATCACTCCAGAGTTCTTATGCGGTCCACCAGGTCGGTGCGCTGCATTTCTTTCAATGGTATGAGTGAGGCCGCCAGTGCTGCCACGAAAGCCCCGGCTCCGGCGATGAGGACCCTGATCACAGGCTCGCTGAATTCCACCAAGCGCTCGCTGTTGTCCTCGATAAGCTGTATGCTCCGCAGGAAGAGCTGGGTGCCGGCCAGCAGAGCAAGGCTCAGAACAATCGCACCCACGCAGGCGATGATGACGTATTGCAGGCACTCCACCAGAGCCAGCTTTCTGAGCTGTCCCCTTGTCATGCCCACGCATTCCATGGCGGCAAGCTCGCTGCGGCGGTTGATGATGCCGGTGGAGATGATGTTCACCAGGTTCACCAGTGCGATAAGGCCGATGAGCACGTTGAAGAACAGCGCAAAGATCTTGATCGAGGTGATAGTTGTCTCGATAGAGCGTCTTTCTGCGAAGTTGTCGTAATTCAGCGTGAAGCCGCTGCTATTGGTCTCCAGCCAGTGCTTGACCTGATCGTAGTCGCTGTGTTTTTTCAGCACGCAGTCCATGGAAAGGCGGACGCTTGACCCGAAAAGCCCCTCTCTGCCAAGGTCGAACTGCTCTGCTGTTCCTATGAGGTAGCACCTTACGTCCGTGCTGAACATAAGGTAGTCAGGAATTTCCCGAACTATCGCAGCGATCTTCAAGGTCGCCGGAAGATCGGTCTTCTTATAATAGAGGAGCCCTTCCGCCTTGGGATCATCGCTGTGAGGCTTATATGTCTCCACCTCGTCCTCCGGGAGAGAAGCCGCCTCCTCAGCAGTGATCTTGTCCCGGCGCTTTATGGTGACGTCGATCTGCTCAGGGGAGTAGTCCTTTTTCGCAGGATCGGTGAGGATCATCAGGTAGCCGCCGGAAGCGTTCAGCTCCTCATAGCTCAAGGGCGAGTTGGAGAAGTATTTCTCGAATTCTCCCTTTGTGTAGAACATGATCATGCATTGGTTCCTGTTCAGCTCATCCCACCGGATCGGAACAGCAGTTCCGCAGTCTACTTCCTTGAAATAGCCTGTTTCTTGCAGAGCCTCCACGTTTTCCTTAATGTTGTTCTCATCGGGAGCGCCCACCCAGAGGTCATAGTCCATGCCGCTTTCCTCAAAGGCCTTAGTCATGAAATCTGATATCGTGTCCACAACGCTCGTGATCGTGCCGAATGCGGTCAGTGAGAGCGTCAGCGCCAGGATCGTTATGACGAAGCGCTTGAACTGACGGCGGGAATTCCTCGCAGCCAGCTTGCCCTCCCAGCCGAAGAGCAGTCCCATGAGAGAGCGCCTTCTGACCTTCTTTACGGCATTTGGCCTAGCGCTTATCGCCTCCAGGGGAGACTTCTTGATCACACGTCTGCCTGTGCCGTAGGCTGAGAGCAGCACCCACACCAGTCCCACGCCGGCGCACATCACCAGCATTGCCGGGGAAATGTGGAAGTGTACCAGCTCCTTCACCTTCTCGGCGGTGAAGTAATAGTCTGCAACTCCGCTTGAAAGAACGGCCTTGTACGCAAGGAAGGCCACCCCGATCCCCAGCAATATACCGCCGGGGAGTCCCACTGCGCAAAGCAGCAGAGCCTCATGGGTCATGATCCTTACGATCTGACGGGGAGTTGCTCCCACAGACTGCAAAACGCCGAACTGACGTTCTCTTTCCTTAGAGGAGACCTCGAAGGCGGTGTCGATGATCAGTCGGAGGAGGAAGGCGATGAAAATGGCGTAGATCATGGAGGAGGCCATGTTCACCAGCGTGTCCATGCGGCCGTTGTACTCGATCTTGTCCTTGGAGATCAGCTGATAGTTCAGCATATAGTCCGGGGACGCCTCCGCCTCATAGTTTTTCTCAAATTCGCTCTCGTCGTCGATCAGCTGGAGCCCCAGCTTGTTGTCCGCATTGAATTTCGGGAAGAACTCCTCCCACTTGCCCAAATAGCCCTTGAACAGCACCTTTGCGGTAAAGCCGCCTGTTTCCGGGTTTTTCTCCAAGGTGCAGGACTCCACATGATCATAGGCGGATATGCTCTTGCCCTGCTCCTCCGTTATGGAGTAGATCAGCAGGTGATAGGGCGACCTGTCAAAGACCGCCGCACGGGTGATAGCGTTGTAGGTGCTCAAACAGCAGGCGATCATGGTCATCATGGCGATAGAGATGACGATGCTGCAAATAGTCAGCGCAGAATGGCGCTTCTGGGCAAAGATGTATTTCCTTGCCAGCATATTCTCAAAGCGCATAAGATCCCTCCTCAGGCGATACCGGTCATCTTGTCGCTGATGATCCGGCCGTCGGTTATGGTAATGATCCTGTCGCACTGTAGGGCGATGTTCTCATCGTGAGTTATGATGATCATGGTCTGGCCGAACTCTCTGTTTGAGTGCCGGAGGAGCCCCATGATCTCGGCGGAATTCTTGCTGTCCAGATTTCCGGTGGGCTCGTCAGCAAGGATCATCTCAGGTGAGGTAAACAGGGCTCTTCCTATGGAGACCCTCTGCTGCTGACCGCCGGAGAGCTGTGAGGGGAGGTGATCCCTTCTGGTCTTCAGCTCAAGGAGATCCAAAAGCCGCTCCAGATGCGCCTTGTCAGGCTTTCTGCCGTCCATTATCATGGGGAGGGTGATGTTCTCCTCGGCAGTGAGCACGGGGATCAGGTTGTAGAACTGATAGATCAGTCCCACCTGCCTTCTCCGGAAGATCGCCAGACTGTTGTTGTCCTTAGCATAGATGTCCTGATCGTCCAGAAAGACCTTGCCGGAGGTAGGCCTGTCAACTCCGCCCAGAATGTGGAGAAGGGTGGATTTTCCCGAGCCGCTGGGTCCGATAACAGCCAGCATCTGACCCTTGGGCACGGTGAAGGAAACGTTGTCCAGGGCGGCTACCTGATTTTCGCCCTTGCCGTATATTTTAGAAATGTTCTCGATTTTCAAAAGCTCCATGATAGTGCCTCCTTTTGTTGTTGTGATTACATTATAACACATTTTTCTTTAAGTTTGGTGACTTCCCTATTACATTTTTGTCACTTCCGGCGGTTGAAACTGGGCGGAAAGTATGGTAGAATAGTTTCATAGCAAACTACTAATTTCTATCAGGAGAACTTCTATGTCAGATATACTTCTTGTTGAGGACGACGCTCAGCTCGCCCGGAACCTTATCCGCTTCCTTCGTGCAGAGGGCTTCTCTGTAACTCACCGCATCAGCCAGACCGCCGCTTTAGAGGCCTTTGCTGCCCAGAAATTCGACTGCGCTCTTGTGGACATCTCCCTTGCGGAGGGCAACGGTTTTTCCGTCTGCGCTGCCATAAAGCGAGAGTCCGACACCCCCGTGATCTTCCTGACGGCCTCCGCCGATGAGGACTGTACAGTTGCCGGATTTGAGATAGGTGCCGACGACTATATCAGCAAGCCCTTCCGCCCCCGTGAGCTCATCGCCCGCATGAAGAACGTCATGCGCCGCTCAAAGCCTGCCGACACCATGATCTCCTGCGGCGACGTGGTGGTAGACACCTCCCGTGGAACTGTCACAAAAGACGGCAGCGAGGTCTTCCTCTCACCTATGGAGTACCGCCTGCTGCTGGTCTTCTTTACTAATAAGGAGAAGGTACTCAGCCGTGACCGCCTTGCAGATGAGCTTTGGTCCTATTCGGGAGAGTTCATCTCCGACAACACCCTGAACGTCTACATCAAGCGCCTTCGTGAGAAGATCGAGGACGACCCCCAGGACCCCAAGATCATCAGGACTGTCCGTGGTCTGGGATATAAGGCGGTGGAGAGATGAGCCCTCAGCGTCAGAGGCGCCTGCGGATCCAGGTGATCACAGCCGCTGTGGGAGCCGCAGCTGCGGCATTTTTCAGCCCATGGTCAGCCCTGATACTCTTGGCGGTCAGCGCCGTCCTTATTGCCGCTGCCTTCGCCGAGGACAAGCAGCGCTCTCAGCTGACCAGCGATATGTGCGAGGAGATCGACCGTGTTCTCCGGGGCAGCGATACAATCTCACTTGACAGCTATCAGGAGGGCGAGCTCAGCATACTTGCCGCCGAGATCCGGAAAATGACGATCCGCCTTCGTGAGCAGAACGCTGTCCTTCGGGAAGAAAAGCTCGTCCAGAAGGAGGCGCTGGAGGATATGTCCCACCAGCTGAGGACTCCCCTGACCTCCATGATGCTGATCATGGACTTCCTCCGTGATCCGGAGCTGACCCGACAGAGCCGAATGGAGTACCTCAACGAGCTCTCCGGCCTGCTGGATCATATGCAGCGCCTGATCTGGAATATGCTCAGCCTGTCACGGCTGGAGGCCGATGCTGTGAGCCTTGCCAGCGAGAAGGTGGACTGCCGCAGCCTGATCGCCCAGGCAGCCGAGCCCCTGTCGATCTCCCTTGAGCTCCACAACATCTCCCTTGAGACGGAGATCAGCGGCCAGCCGGCATTCGTGGGAGATCCGGCCTATACCCGTGAGGCTCTGACCAACATCCTGAAAAACTGCCTTGAGCACACCCCCGACGGCGGATGGATCCGGGTCAGTGCTCAGGAAAACGCCATTTACTGCGGTATGACCGTGGAGGACTCCGGCGAGGGCATACCGGAGGAGGAGCTCGCCCACATCTTCGACCGCTTCCACAGCTCCTCGAAGCTCAGCGGCTTCGGGATCGGCCTGGCCTTTGCCCGGAAGGTGGTGTCCATGGAGAACGGCAGCCTGCAAGCCTCCAACAGCAAAAACGGCGGAGCTTTTTTCGATATGCGCTTTTACAAAACAGTAGTCTGAGCCTGTGGAGAAGTCTCTACAGGCTTTTTTGCGGGCTATTTCCCGTGAAACTGCACAGATCCAGAAGGGCGGATCGTGCATTTCGCCAAAATGTTGTGAACTTTTTGTGAACCGAGAAAAAAGTGGCCCCTTTTTCGACATTTATATATAGCGTGACACGAAGAACGAAAACTTTGATGTGTCATAATTCCTTTCAGATATGCCGCAGCGATCAGTGGGTGGAAGAGCTTTTCTGGGAGAGGGGAAATTCCTTCGGGACCAATTTGGGGGACCGTCGGGCCAAAAAGATAATAAAAAAGTTATTGAGAAATGAAAGAATTCTAAGGGAGCTTCCACCCCGTCGTCGGCTTAGCAAAAGCCTTTCCAAAATTGGATCGATCCATTCTCCATATAATTTACCGGCAAGACCGTCCGACGCTCATTCGGACGGTCTTGTTGTTTTTCGGGAAAACTTCTCCCCCGGCAGTAAAAAATCCTTGACAAATGGAGAGAAATATGGTAAAATACTATTCAGAGCGTATGTCTGCTCAAATTGTCATTCCAGAGAATTCCGAAATATAGATGTGCGGGCCCTGTGCAACAAGACCCCGTGAACCATGTCAGGCGGGAGACCGAGCAGCATTAAGCGGATCGTTTTGTGTGCCGCAGCAAGCCTGCACATCTATGTTCCGGAATTTTTTTACCGGAGGTGACTTCCATGAAAAAGCTGAAAAACTTCCTCGGAAGATTTGCCGGAGCCTTCTCAGAGGGCGTGATTTCGGGCACCTTTGTGGGTGTCGTGCTGTTTTACGCCTATCTGCTGGTGTATATCCTCTTCACCGATGACCAGACCGCCGTGGTTATAGCACTGGTGATGCTGGCCCTGAATGTGGTGGGTGTGTTCACTGCCGTATTTATCAGGCTCCACAAAAACTTCCATACTCACGATCAGGAGATCATCGGGAAGAATTTCGTGGGAGTCAGCAGGAAGTGCCGCATCTTCAGCGAGGCTCTGGACGACCTCTTTGCAAGGCGCCTCCCGAAAGCACTTCAGGGCTTCAAGTCCCTGGAGACTGACTACTCCGACCTGCTGGCTGATCAGGAGCCGGCTATCGTGGCCTTCTATATCGGCCGCTGCTACGACATCATGAACTACTCGCCCAACGCACTGCGCTATTATGAGCAGGCCAAGATGCTGGGCTTTTCCGACAAGGTGCTGCCATTCCTCACCGCCAGATGCACCGGCGCTAACGGCGACACCGGCGAGGCCTTGGAGCTCTACCGTCAGGTGCTCAGCGACCGTGAGAGCCCCTTCCGCCATTACGTCCGCACTGACGTGGGCAGGATGTATATCCGCCGGGATGAGCCGGAGGAAGCCATGAAGTGGTACAACGAGGCCATGACCAAGCACCAGAATTACGCTGAGGCTCTGGGCGGTGCAGCTATCGCAAAGCTGCTGCTCCATGAATTCGGCGAGGCCGAAAAGCTCTACCGCTCGGCTATCCTAAACCATATAGGCGACCCCGTGAACTTCACGGCTTACTATAAAGAGGTCCGTGAGACCGCTCTGTCTCAGGCAAAAAAATAAGGAGGAAAGGGTATGTACAAAGCGCTTTACCGCAAGTGGCGGCCGCTGACCTTTGACGATGTCATCTCTCAGCAGCACATCACAGAAACGCTGAAAAATCAGATCAAAAGCGGAAAGACTGCCCATGCCTACCTTTTCACCGGCTCCCGTGGCACAGGTAAGACCACCTGCGCAAGGATCCTTGCCAAGGCTGTGAACTGTCCCAACATGAAGGACGGCAACCCCTGCCTTGAATGTGACATCTGCCGGGAGGCCGAGGAGGGCTCACTCACCGACATCATCGAGCTTGACGCCGCCTCAAACAACGGCGTTGACGACGTAAGAGACCTCCGTGACGCTGCGGTGTATTCGCCGGAGCGCTGCCAGTACAAGATCTACATCATCGACGAGGTGCATATGCTCTCCAACGCTGCCTTCAACGCTCTGCTGAAGATCATGGAGGAGCCGCCCCCGTATCTGAAATTCATCCTGGCCACTACCGAGATCCACAAGGTCCCGGCAACTATCGCCTCTCGCTGCCAGCGGTATGACTTCCGCAGGATCAGGCAGGAGGATATGGCCGAAAGACTGACATACATCGCTCAGCAGGAGAGCCTCGACCTTACCCCAGACGGCGCCGCTTTGATAGCGAAGCTGGCCGACGGCGGTATGCGTGACGCTGTTTCACTTCTGGACCAGTGCTCTGTGTGCGCTGAGCAGATAAACGCTGAGACTGTCTCTGCAACTGCCGGTATCGCCGGAAGAGGCTACCTCTACGATATACTGGAGGCTGTCTCAGAGGGAGATACTCCCAAGGCGCTGGAGGTAACTGCCCAGCTTTACGATATGTCCAAGGATCTGATGCGGCTTTGCGAGGAGCTTATCCTGCAAATGCGCAATATCATGCTGATCAAGGCCTCGCCCGATACGGCAGGCTCTCTGATCTCATGTATGCCGGACGAGCTCGACCGGCTCAGGGCTTTGGCAGAAAAAACTCCCCTTGAGGACGTCATGAGCCGCCTGGAGCTGCTCCAGGAGTGCCGTGAGAGGATGAGCCGTGCCATGAACAAGCGTGTTGAGTTTGAAATGGCACTGATCAGGCTCTGCGGAAACGTGAAGGCCAGCGTCCAGAATGTGGATAATTCCGAGATCTTCGATAAGATAAAACAGCTTGAGAGCATGATCGGTAAGGCCTCTGCTGCTGCTGCGCCGGCTCCTGTGGAGAAGGTGGTAACTGCCACCAGCCCCGGCGGAAGCGACCAGCCTGTCCCGAATATCGACCTTCATGCCCTGAAGTCCTCCGACGTAAAGACCTGCGAGCAGTGGGGCGAGGTGCTGGAGGAATTCCGCAAGATCAACCCCGCCGTTGCCAGCAGTCTGGAGGAGTCCTACGCCGGTACAGCAGGAAATGTGATCTTCATCACGGCGAAAAACCCGTTCTTCGTCAGCCTCTTCAAGATCAAGGAGAATGCTCTCTCCCTTGGCGAGACTATCTATAAGGTGCTTGGCCAGAAGTATGTGATCAAGGCCAGAAGCACCGTAAACCCCGAAAAACAGCGCTCCGCAGCGGAGGAGCTGGTGAAAAAAGCTATTAACAGCAGCATTGAAACGGCTGTTGATAATAATAACGATCAATAATAAGGAGAATTTGAAATGAAAGCAAGGATACCTAAGAATATGGGCGGCGGCGCTCAGAACATGAATCAGATGATCAAGCAGGCTCAGAAGATGCAGGATCAGATCACTGAGCTCCAGGAGGACATCGAGGAGCGTGAGTTCACCGCAACTGCCGGCGGCGGCGCTGTAGAGGTCGTTCTCACCGGAAAGAAGACCCTCAAGTCCCTTACTCTCAAGCCCGAGGTAGTTGATCCCGAGGACATCGAGATGCTCCAGGATCTTATCATCAGCGCTGTAAACGAGGCTGTTAACAACGTTGAGACTACTACTGAGTCCGAAATGGGCAAGATCACAGGCGGAGTTTCTCTCCCCGGCCTGTTCTAATAAAAAATGGCTGACCATAATGCTCTTCCGCTGGTCATCCTGGCGGAAAAGTTTGCGGCGCTGCCCGGTATCGGCATGAAATCCGCTCAGCGTCTGGCTTACCATGTCATGTCAATGGACGAGGAGTCCGTCAAGGACTTCGCTAAGGCTCTGATAAACGCCAAGCAGAACGTGAAGTGCTGCTCATGCTGCCAAAATCTCACGGAAAGGGATATTTGTCCCATTTGTGACGACCCGGAGCGTGACCACAGCGTGATCTGCGTGGTGGAGAGCCCCAAGGACGTTTCTGCCTTTGAGCGAACTAGGGAATTTGGCGGAGTTTACCACGTTCTCCACGGACTGCTGTCACCAATGGACGGCATCACTCCCGATAAGCTCAGGGTCAAGGAGCTGCTTTCCCGTATCGCACAGGGCGGCGTGGAGGAGGTCATCATGGCCACAAATCCCACCGTTGAGGGCGACGCAACTGCCATGTACATCGCAGGTCTGCTAAAACCCATGGGCGTGAAGGTCTCACGGCTGGCCTTTGGTCTTCCTGTGGGCGGGATACTTGAATACGCCGATGAGGTGACTCTGTTCAAGGCTCTGGAAAACAGAAATGATATGTAAAAAAAGGGACTGCTTTTGCAGTCCCTTTCGTTTTATCCAGCCTCAGATCTCAGGCGGCTTTGTGTCGATATATCCGTCAAGGAAGCTGTGGACATTGCCGTGCTCCTTATAGGCGATGATCGTGCTGAGGTTGACGTTCTCCACGCTGCGGAAAATGTTCTTCTCCACCTGGGGATTGATCGTTTTCAGCTGTGCGATAAGGTTCTTCACCTCAAGGCGCTTTGAGACAGACCGGCTGTCCGGAGCGCAGGTGGTGCAGGTGTCGGTGAACTTGCAGGCGCACTGGATAAAGTGCAGGTCGTTGTAGTCCCTCCAGTGCTTGATGTCCGCCTCACGCACCAGATACAGGGGACGGATCAGCTCCATTCCCTCAAAATTCGTGCTGTGGAGCTTGGGCATCATGGTCTGCACCTGTCCTCCGTAGAGCATACCCATGAGGATCGTTTCGATAACGTCGTCAAAATGGTGGCCAAGGGCGATCTTGTTGCAGCCCAGAGCCTTTGCGTGGCTGTAGAGATAGCCTCTCCTCATTCTGGCGCAGATGTAGCAGGGATTTTTCTCGATGTTGAACACCGACTCGAAAATATCCGACTTGAACACGTTTATGGGTATCGACATTGACTCAGCGTTGCGGCGGATCAGATCCATATTCTCGGGGCTGTAGCCGGGATCCATTACCAAAAATTCCACCTCAAATGGGAACTTGTCGTGGCGCTTGAGCTCCTGGAAGAGCTTGGCCATGAGCATCGAGTCCTTTCCGCCGGAGATACAGACGCAGATCTTGTCCCCGGGCTTCACCAGCTGATACTCGTTTATGGCCTTGGTGAACTTGCAGAAAATGGACTTTTTGAACTTCTTCCGCAGGCTCTGCTCCACATCGGCAGTGATCTGGCGGTCTTCCATTTTACCCCTGAGCCAGTCCACATAGCCGCCCTTCAGATCCACGGCCTGATAGCCCTTTTCCCGGAGCTTTTCGGCGATCTCTCCGCTGATGAGACCGATCTTGCAGCAGATCACAAGGAGCTTGTCCGAGGGCAGCTCTGCGGAAAGGATCTGATCCTGGGGGATATTCACCGCACCGGTGATGTGGCCGTACTCAAAGGCAGAGGGCTCACGGATGTCTATCACAGTATAACTGCCGGGCTCAAGATCCCTGAGTCCGGCAGAGGTCATCTCACAGTTCATTTCACACCTCACTTAAACAGTCGGGCCGCTGATCATCAGGTATACGAACTGGATACCGATGACCATGCCGTAGAGGGCAATGAGGGCGATCGCTCCGAAAATAAGGGTGATGATCAGCATATTCAGAGGCCTTGTCCCGCCGATAGCTGCTACATTTGCGCTGGTGGCGGCGTTGACGCTGCGCAGTCCCTTTATGGAGCGCAGGGCAAAGCGGAAGTACATCCAGTTTCCGAAAATGCAGAATACCGTCCTCATGATCAGGTCGGCGATGTTGAAAACGTTCAGCAGGACTCCCACAGCGCCCTTGTGAGCGAGAAAGAACTCGGTTATCTCCGCCGGGAAGACCTGATAGCCGCTGGTCATGCCGTCGTTGATAAGGAAGTAAAGGGCAGCCGGCATTCCCAGGATCACCATGAAAAGGGTGGAAAGGATCGCCCAGAGCCACATTCTTCGGTTTGCGAAATAAAAAGGCGGCAGCACGAAGCAGATCAGATTGAACGAAGCCTTTGCTCCCAGGTCCTTCATACGCTTGAAAAGGGGCAGGTAGAACAGCTTGTTGGGGCCGATGAATTCGGTAATCTCCTTGAGGCTTGCGCCGCCCATATCCTCATTCGGGTCAAATCCCAGGTAGGGGTCGCTGAGGATCGACTCTGTGTCGGAGCCGTCCCACTCACGGAAGGTACTGCCCGGCTTCTCCAGGCGGTTCCCACAATGGCTGCAAAAGATCTCGCCGGGGGCGTTCTCGTTTCCGCAGTAAGGGCAGACCAGCTCCTCCTTGGCGGTATTTTCAGGCTTTTCCTCTGGCTCAGCAGCCACCTCCCACTGGAAGCTGCCGCCGTGGTGCTCTGCGTTGGCACAGCGGCCTAAGGCCTTATAGCAGCTCCGATGATGAGGCGAGCCGCATTCGGGGCAGACAACTATATCGTCGTCCTGGGTAAAGACCTCTCCGCAGGACACACATTTTTCTCCGATAAAGCCCATATCGCACCTCCTTGTGCATTAAAAATGATCGTATCAAATGTTCATTTAGATAAAGTATAATGAATGGTTTACCATTCATTATACCACAAATAATTGAATAAAGCAACGCCCACGAGAGAAATTATTTCTCACCGCACAAAAAAAGAGCGGCAGAACGCCGCTCCTTCTCATGTGTAGAATTTGTCCCGGTAAGTGCCAATCTCAGTGATGATCCCTGAGCTGCTGCCGGTTATGGTGATGGAGGTTATCCTTCTGCCGCTGACTCCCCCAAAGGTCGCCAGGTCGCAAAGATCCTCGCCGTTGTAGCCGCTGTAGGTGCAGAAGTCCTTCCGCCAGCCACGGGCTGCGAATTTGTCCCGGTATTCAAGAGCCTCCTGAGGCTGATATACGAACTGCCTGTCCAGCTCAAAATACCGATGACGGGTGATGTCTCTAGCCTGCGCCTCCTGGTCGATAAGGTCGAAGGTGCCGTATTGTCCGCTCATGTCCTCCATGTGAAGGCCGCTGACCATAGTGTTCAGCTTCAGCCGAGAGCCTGTGGAAAGCAGGCTGCTGTTTGAGTATGCGAAGGTCTCCGGCTGAGGATAGGGCGTCATCATCACGCAGTTCGTCCCACGGATATAGGGGTAGGTGCGCATTTTTTTGTAGGAGAAATTCGCCACCGCCTCCCACAGGTCTGAGCCGTATTTCACGAAGATATAGCCGCTGTCGTCGGGGTCGTCCTCGTGAGTGATGTAGGGGATATGGATCATGGTGTCGATGAGCTTGTTCAGCGAAATATCGGTGTAAAGCCCCGGCTCCATCTGGTTTTGCAGCAGCATGGAGGTGAAGCTCCGTGAGCGGAGGACGCCTACTGTGCTGCCGCCGGAGCGTGTCACGGTGAAGCTGTCGGCGATGCCGTGGTGGACAAGCCTTCCGTCCAGGTAGAAAAGCACCTCGGTCACGGTGGTGGGGTCGTTGGAGGGCGCCAAAAACCGTGCTGTGAGGGTGGTGTAGGGGGTATAGGCCTCCTTCCGGAAGGTGAAGGAGAGAACTCTGTGCTCCTCCACGTCCATTCCGGTGGTGTTCCTGAAAAGTACGACTGCCTCCATATCATTCCTCCTTTGGAGCCGAGCCGCCGGACAGCAGGATCACCTGTGCGTCAACGAAGTCCTGCCCATTGTCCTGAACGGAAAAGCCCTGGATCAGACAGCCGGTGAAGCGGATCTGGCCGTAGTCGATGTTGAGAGTCCCTTGGGTGTTGGTCATTGCGTCCATGGCCAGGAGGAAGGTCTCGCCTCTGCCGTAGACCCGCCCGGAAAAGGTGAGCTTAGTACGGCGGCGGAGGCGAGCTGTGACCTCAGTTCCCCCGGAAACAGTTGGCTCCTCGTGATAGGCGGTGACAGCCTGCGCCTTAAAGCCCTCGCAGTACAGCGTGATCAGGCCGATGCTCACGGGAGTTGCCTCACGGCTGGTCAGCACCGTACTCATGGCAGGCTCCTTTCAACTTTGCGGACCCATGCTGCGGAAACCGTCGCCTTGAGGGCGATCCTGTGCAGGTTGGAGTCGGGCTTTAGGGCAAGGCTTTTCAGTCTTGTGGTCATGCCGGACATTTCCAGCAGCACCGGCTCTACCTTTTGGCAGAAGAGCCCGTAGAGCTGCTCCAAAGACCAATTCTCCGGCGCAAGAAGAGTGATCTCCACCTCGGCACGGATCGGGAAATACACCGTCAGAGGCGCCATGATAGGAGCTTCCACATTGAGTGAGCTGACCCCCACCACGGTGAAGCACTCTCCCTTTCGGTCAACGGGAAGAGCGTCAAATGCGGTGTAAACGTTCCTGACGCCGGCTTCCCTAAGGCGTCTCTTTATGTCGTCTATGATCTGGGTGAGCATGGCTCAGCCTCCTTTCCTGTGGTCATGAAGGTGAAGGTCTGGGGGCGGATAAGGTCCTCGCAGAGCTGATAATAGTCCCGGAGGAGGCTCTCGGCGCAGGTGAGAGCGGTGGTCTGGCCGTTTTTGGAGAGCTTTCCGGCGTAGGTGTACTCCTCGGCTCCACGGGCGGCCTTGATCTGCTGATAGCGGAAATTCGCCTCAGCAGCGCAGAGGAAGTCCAGGCGGACGTCCTCGGGATCGGCCTCCGGGAGAAGGAAGGAGCTCACACGCTCCACCGCCAAAGTCACCAGGGGAGCAGTGCTCTCGTCGGCGGGCTGGCCGGAAAACATGGCGAAAAGGCTTCTTACAGAATCTGTGTTCATAGGCTCCTCCTTATCTCAGCTGAAACTGGTCAGTCACGGGCTTTTCTTCCTCCTCGGGAGCAAGCTGAAGGCCGCCGCAGGCCTTTTCCGCAAGAGCCTCGTAGGACTTTTTCAGCTTGATGAGCTCCTGACAGCCCAGCTCCCTTGCGGCAAGCTCAGCGGCTGCACAGGCGGCTCTTCCGCCGGAAAAATAGGCAAGTCTGCGAATGTCCCGGCGGAGCTCCTGAGTGATGTCCTCGGTCTGAGCAGGAGCCGGATGAGCCTCTCCGTCGGAAAATCTCTTGGTGACACCGGCTCTTACCTGCGCCGGCACCGCCACGAAGCTCCACTCATAGGCGTCAGTGATCTTGTCCAGGATCGTGTGGCAGAGCCTTCCGGCGTAGGTCTTGCCGTTTACATTGGCGCAGCCCCGGAATTTCGGTCATTTCCGCAGACAGAGCACCTTCTCACAGCGGCTGCGCAGGAGATGCTGACCTCCTTTTTTATGCCGCCGTCGATCTCAGCGATAAGGTCACGGTTTTCCTCCGTGCGCACCATATAGGCCTTAGCTCGGAGGAATTTGTAGGGGCGGCCGTCCTTGGTCTTACGGGAAGGATCCTCCGCCAGCTCGGTGTCAAAGATCCGGGCGGCCTGATTTGCAGCGGCGGCCTTGTGGTCGAAAACGCCCGTGCGCCCCACGAAAAGCTCCCGGAGAGTCTCCAGCGCCTCGTCGGAGAAGCGCTCGCCGTCACGGTCGATGTCGTTGTCACAGAGCACCGCCGGGAAGACGTAGACCTCCTCCTCGGTGAGAGGACGGCGGGTGAATTTGTTGATCTTGTCCAGTACAGTCTTTTCCATGATCTGCTCCTTTCGCAAAAGTATGGGAGGAGCCTCCGCCGGTGTCCCAGCAGAGGCTCTCCTAGGTCTATCAGCCGATCTGAAGCACCTTTACCGCCTCAGGAGTGATCTTTCTGAAGCCGCAGGTGATAGAGACTGTGATCTGATCCAGCTGACGGTCGATGAGCTTGTCGGTCTCCATGACGAGGTCAGAGCTTGTGATGAATTCAAGGGCGAAGGCTCTGTCGATACCGATGATCTTGTCAGAGTCAGCGGCAGAGGTCTTGACCAGCTCAGAGCCGAAGGGGAGCAGGATCCTGCCCTTAGAGTCGGCTGTAGTGTCCGCAAGCTGCTCCATGGCAACGATCTTTGAGGCCACCTCGGGAGCGGCGATCACCGTTGTCATGTCGAAGCAGTCGAAGCTGCCGTAGAGCTCCGCAAGATCTGCGTAGGTAAGTGCCTCGGTAGTGATCGGTGTGACACCGGCCTCAAGCACTGAGACAGCCTTCTTCGCCACGGTAACAGCCAGCTTCACGCCGATGCTTCTGAGCATCACCCCGAAAACGTCCAGGCGCTGCTGACGGATAGCCTCGTAGGAGGCGCTGATCAGGCGGCCGAATTTCTCCAGAGTGACAGCGGTGCCGCTCTCTCTGACAGTCGCAGCAGGAAGGGGCTGAGCCTGTGTTGTTGAGCTGTACTCGGCGGAGTCATCAAGCACGCAGCCAAGGTACTGACCGCTGCCGCTGATAGTCTTCACAGCGCAGACAGTTGTCAGGAGGGTCTCGTCGAAGCCCTTTCTGATGCAGCGTGTGACGAACTCAGGGAAGAGCACGGCTGACTCGGTGGTGGAGAAGAACTTCTCCACTCTGTCGCAGTCGGCGCCGCTCACTCTGATGTTGAAGCGCTTGAGCTGTCTCTCGAAGGCGTCAAGAGCTTCAAGGGGAGTGCCGCTGTATGCAGAGGAGGGGTCCAGCTCCTCCAGAGCGGCAGTGAATGACTTGTCGGAAAGATTGTAAAGGCCCTTTTCCAGCTTGATATCGTTGTACATAGCGTACCTCCTTATTCGTTAGCGAGAGCAGCGCTCTCAAGTCTTGCTTCTATCTCCCTTGCCTGAGCGTTTTTCAGGCGAGCCTCGGCAAGGGCAGACTCGTCCTGAAGGTTGATGTTGATCCACTCTACCGAGCAGGTGCTGTCTGAGCCGATGGAGTACAAAAATGCCTGGCCGATCTCTGTGAGTACAGGTGTCAGCAGCCGGCGGTAGTATTCCAGCTCAGAGGTGAGGATGTCTGCCTGCTGAGAGGACATCCTCTCGGTGCTTGACCAGTTCAGACCCAGCAGGAAGGGCGGGATCGACAGCTTAGCCACGATCTGCTCCAGGAGCTGCCGCACGGGGACATTCGTGTCGATGAGCTGATTTTCGGCGCCGATGGCCTTGATCTGCACATCGCCCACAGCGATGAAGTCCTTCACAACGCCGTATTTTGCGGAATCCATGCCGTCTGACCACTCCCTTGCGATCTCCAGAGCCCTCTGTCGGGAGGAGGAGAAGTCGCCGGAGTCCTTTGCAGGCTTGTAGGTGACGGCATAGCGGACATTTCCGCAGCGGTCGAAGTTCTGGCCTATGCACTGATAGATCCTAAGCAGGATACGGCTGATCGCGGGCAGTCCTCTCAGCAGAGAGCGTCCCCCAGGGAGAGCCGCATAGACGATCCGCTCCGGATGAGGGGCAGCCTTCACGCCGGCGCTGCTGCGGATAAGGTATCTTCGGTCGAATGGACCCTCTCCGGCAGCCGCCGCCACCGCTGAGGTGTCGCCGTTCCAAAGGCCGGCTATCCTCATTGCGGAGGGCTCCGCAACGATCTCGCCAACAGCGCTGCCGTAGGTCAGGAGGCTGTCCAGGAAATTGTCGGCGAAGGTGCCGATAGAGCAGCCCGTGAGCCCCACGGGAACTGTCTCGCAGAAGCGGTCGAGCTTCGGCTGAAGGCTCTCGTCGGAGCAGATCAGGCGAAACCCTCCCGTCAGGCGGATGATCTTCTGTATAGCTGCGTCAATGACAGGGACGGCGTATCTCAGCCGGTCGAATAGCTCCTTCTCGAAGGAAGCAGGCTCTGCCGGCAGCATGAGCTCGGCATCCCCGGATCTTCCGGCCTGAACAAGCTCAGGAGCCGCCCTGTCGTTCTTCTTTTTGAATAGCTTCATGATTCCTCCTTTTGGGGACTTCCCAAGCGCTATCTCGTCACAGAAAGGGTGAAAAATCCCTCGTCCTCCCCGGCGGAGAGGTCGCTGACGAAATAGCGCAGGTCGTCCATAGCGTGGTCGTTTTCCTTAACAGGCACATCTGCCCCCGACTTTTCGCTCCAGCGGTACAGGGAGAACTCCCTGATGATGTCGCCGCAGGACTCGTGGAACATCAGCCGTCCCTCCTTGAGAGCAGCGCTGACCCGCCTTATGCCTGTGATCACGTCGTTGTCCGCCTTGGCCACCCTGAATTTGCCGTGTCTGCGGATACACTCTATGAAGCTGGCAGCGGAGGGGTCCACGATCACCTTTTCGATCTCATGGTCTCCTGCCAGCTCCTCCAGGGCGGCGTAGTGCTCCTCATCGGTGCGGAGGGCTCCTTCTCGTTTTGAGGAGTAGTAATACTCCCTCAGGCGGTACCAGACGCCGCTGCTGAGCCCCCACAAGCCGAAGGACGAGGGATTGACTGTGCCGTAATCACAGGATATGACGAAGCGCTCGCACTGCTTCTCGCCGGAGAAAACGTGCTTTTCCGGGCTGAACATGGGGTAGACCACACCCTCTGAGGCGGCCCATTTTCCCAGCACGAAGCGGTCGTAGAAGGCTCCGGAATAAAGCCGCTCATAGCGGCTCTTCACCCTCTCGGAAAGGGAGGGGTTGTCGTCCATGGTGAAGTGGAGGTACAGGGCGTTTTTCTCCTCCGCCTTTTTTATCCACTCTCTGTAAAACCAATGGCCGGGGTTTTCCGGATTGCAGCAAAACCACATTCTCGATCCGCTTACCGAGCACCTTGCAAGAGCCTGCTCCACGAAGGAACGGGGCATGAGCACCACCTCATCGAAGAACACTCCGGAGAGAGTCATTCCCTGGATGAGAGCCGCACTTCCCTCGTCACGCCCCCCGAAGAGGTAGAAACGGTTGCTCCTGCCTGCGAGAGAAACGTCGAAATAGCTGCGGCTGACCTTCTCGCTGCACTGGATACCCATATCCCTCAGCAGCGGCATCAGCGGAGCGATAACGTTCCTCCTGAGAGCCGTGACGGTCTTTCCGCACATGGCAAAGGCAGCCTTGTCGAAGCTGGCGGCCGCCCACAGGACAAATCCCAGGGAGAGGGCGAGGGTCTTTCCGCTTCTTACCGCCCCATCGCAGATCACAGCGTCATAGCTGCGGTACTGCTCGTTATTCCACCAGTTCATAGCCAGCCTTTGCTTAGGCGACAGCTTACTGATCCTCATTTCCGTCCTCCTTCGCCGGAGCCGCAAGAGCCTCTATCAGGGACCTCGCCGTGTCGCCCTCAGAGTCCATACGCTCCAGCTCATAGAGCTTTTCCAGCGCCTTCAGCCTGTCGAACAGCTTGATCTCCACGCCTCCGTTCTTGTCCCGTTTTATCTCCGAAACGCAGAACAAGTCGAGGCCTTTGACGGCTCCCGGCGAGGGGAGCTCGTCAGCGAAGACGAGAGAAACAGCGTCCGCACAGCTTCCGAAGGCCAGCCGTCTAAGGCCGGACATGACGCTTCCGCCCTCTGAGAGAGCCTTCCTGTAGTCGGAGATCCTCCGTCTGCATTCGCTCTCACTGAGAAGGCTCAGCCCCTTTGCAAGGGCGGTCTCACGGGGAAACCCGGCTCTTAGAGCGGCCTCCTCCGCACAGCCCAGCGCCGCATACCAGCAGCAGAACAGCTCCTTTCGGCTTTTGGTGCAGTTTGCCGGCAAAATAATGACCTCCTTTCGTTCCGGACGGTTTTGCCGTCCATAAGGGAGCGAAAGAAGGCTGGTTTTCAACTCAGGGCCGTTGAATATTGGTTTTCCTTTTCGGTAAATCGGCGTTCTGCATGATCCGGCCGCCCTGGATCTGTGCATAGTGTACAGGGAGCTAGACTGCTGCCAAACCGAAGTGCTATGGCGTTTCTGTTGACAGTGCAGCTGTTTCGTGATATAATTAATTATCCTGATAAGATCAAGATCTGACGGAGGAAATAATGAAGAAAAGTTATTGTATAATACCCCAGCTATTGCTTCTGGCCTGGTTTTTCCTTGATATGATAGGCATCTATTTCAGTGATTCTTACTTAGTCACACGTTCATATAAAGAAGACGGGATATTTTTTCTTATTTATTTAGCGACGGTAATACTATTTATATTTAAGGAAAAGGTCGGAAAATGGGCTGTTGCGGTGTGGACATCGATATGGTTTGTGATCCAGTTCCTATGCCACGAATGGTACACGATCTTTGGAAAAGGGATAATGGGTCCGCTTGAAGGGAAGATAAAGTTTTTTTCGGGAGCTGTCAAGTGGCTTGAAATAGACGGAAGATATATCCCTGATGTTTATCATACTATTTTGCATATCCTTATTCTTGCAGTTGTTATAACATCGGCAATATATATCAGAAACACTAAAAGCGATCCCTGATCGTGATCTGTCTTCGTAGACGAACAAAATAAAATGCCTCGAAGCACTTTGAAAGGCTTCGAGGCAAAACTTCTATTTGGGCATCTGTATCAGGTGCAGGCCCCTTTTAAGGCTATTCTTCGATGAATTCAAACAGGTCTCCGGGCTGACAGTCAAGAGCCTGACAGATAGCGCACATAGTTTCAAAGCGGATGCCCTTCATTTTGCCGGTCTTGAGATTAGAAAGGTTGACGTTGGTCATGCCGATCTTCTCCGCCAGCTCGTTCAGGGACATTTTCCGGTCGGCCAGCATACGGTCCAGCCTTACGATGATCTTTCCCATAGCTCCTCCTTATGCGATCAGGTCGTTGTCTTCCTGGAGAGCCTTTCCGTAGACGAAGATCTCAGAAATGACGCCAATAATGGCCGCCAGTGCGATCAGCAGGAAGTTCTGGAAGTTGAACGTAGTTGAAACAGCCACCATGTTCGGCTCGCTTTCAACCTCCACAAAGCTGGGCATGAAGCCTGCCAGGAACAGGATCACAGCCATTATGCGCAGGAGAACGATCACTGCCTTGGAGAAGGGCGTGCCCTTTTTGCGAACGTGGATCAGGATCAGGCACAGCAGCAGGGTCTCTGCGGCCAGAGCAAGGCTGTAAACGGCGTTGGTCAGGTACTGCTTGGGAGCACCGCCGCCGAATTTGATCAGGAAGATGATCCCGGCTACAGCACCGGCGATGCCGATGACACCTGAAAGGATCAGGTCGATGCTGGTGCGTTTTTTCAGGCTAGTGAGATTTGGGTTAGTCATAATATTCCTCCTTAAAATAATTAAAGCGAGAGTTTAATTTGTTAAACGCAGCGTTTGTTTATGGCTTTATTATATACCCGAAATTAAACTATGTCAATAGAAAATTAAAGTTTCGCTTTAATTATTGTAATGATCAACAGATCCCGGCCTTTTGGAGCTGCTCCGATCGTGCAGATCGCAGAGAACTTCTGGCTGCACTATTTATAAAGGAGAAAACTATGGAGATCACTTATATCCACGAGCCCACAGACCTGCAATGCGGACAGGCTGTGCTGGCAATGGTGCTTGGCAAGACGCCGGAGGAGATCTGCCGCATACTGGGCAATGACCGTGAGACCTGTCTCCGGGAGATGAAGTCCCTCCTCACGGAAAACGGCGTGGCTGTTTCTCAGGAGCGCCGCCCCTTCACCCATAAGGAGGAGCTCCCGGAGCTGGCTCTGCTGAGCCTTGAAACGCCCCGGTGCTGGCATTGGTCGCTGTACTTCCGGGGGAAATTCTACGACCCGGAGCACGGCGTTTCACAGGAGCTGACGGCTTGCAGCAGAAGGTATTTCTGGGAGCTTTCGCAGTCCCCGCTGACAGAGTGCTAAGAGAGTGCTAAAGGAGTGCTAGGATGAGGTTTTCCTGCGGGAAGGTCTTATTTTAGCACTCTTGTTGTTAAAGTGCTTATTAAATGCGGCAAATCGAATTGACAGATAGTGGAAAGTGACGAAAATTTCATAACCCCTTGACATTGGGGCATAATAGTGGTAAATTATAATTAGCACTCAGGGAGTGAGAGTGCTAACACATGAAAGGGCGTGAAGATCGTGGACGACAGAAAGCTAAAAATACTTGCTGCTGTGGTTGACGAGTATATCCGGACCGGTGAGCCGGTGGGCTCAAAGGCTGTGGCTGCCCAAAGTCATATAAATGTATCCGCCGCTACGGTGAGGAACGATATGGCCGTTCTTGAGCAGCTGGGCTATCTTGAACAGCCCCACACCTCCGCCGGAAGAGTCCCTACGTTTCTTGGCTACAGGCTCTACATCGACAGGCTCATGGATCCGTCGGATCTTTCCGATGAGGAGAAGTCAAAGCTGGATGAGATGCTTGGCGGAGAGGATACTCCCGAGGAGCTGCTGGTGCAGAACGCCGCAGCAGCCTTGACAGAGCTTACTCACTGCGCCGCCGTGGTCACCAACTCTGCACCCAGATTTTCGGTGATCTCAAAGGTGGAAGTCATACCGACCGGAAAAAGACTCTATGTTATCCTGCTGATAACCTCGAATGGCAGCATAAAGAACAAGGCTTGCAGGCTGGAGTTCGACCTTAGCCATGAGCAGCTGGATTTCTTTACCAAATATATCGACGAGAACCTCCACGGCGTGTCCGTTGAGGATCTCTCAGAAGAAATGCTTGACAAGATAGTGGCAGCCGTCGGTGCTTACATGGTGTCTCTCTCACCGCTGGTGAAGGGCATCTGCGAGCTCTCCGAGGACCTTCGTCATCAGGAGCTCACTGTCAGCGGCGGCGAAAAGCTGCTCTCCTGCGACGACCTGGACAAAATGGAGGTCGTCCGCTTCATCGAGCGCAAGGACGAGCTCGCTGATCTGCTGGAGGAGACCTTCAGCGGCATAAAGGTCAGATTTGGCGCAGAGGGAGACTTCGCTATCGGCAATTCAAGCATGATCGTCTCTAAGTACCGCAAGGACGGCAAGGAGGCGGGCTCTCTGGGAATAATCGGCCCCATGAGAGTTGACTATAAGAAGATCATCCCATACGTCGAGTACCTGACCCAGAAGATCTCGTTTCTGATGTCCGGCGGTGATGATGATACTATCGCAGGAACGGCTGAGTCCGAGGACCCTAAGCCGTAGAAAGGAGACAGAAATGGAAGAGAACAAGGATCTTCAGCCTGAGGGCGAGGAGAAGGCTTCCGGGAAGTCCGTCGATGAGCTCATCGAGCAGGCTCTTGCTGATGCCGAGGCTCTGGGAAATGAAGAGGACGACGAGGTCAGCGAGTACAACGATACAGCCTCAAAGGTGGCTGATATGGAGGACGCTCTTGCTGAAACTAAGGATCAGTACCTCAGACTTATGGCTGAGTATGACAACTTCCGCAAGAGAACTGCCAGAGAAAAGGCTGAGACCTATCAGAATGCCTCTGTCAAGTGCGTGGAAAATCTTCTCCCCGTTATCGACAGCTTCGAGCGGTCACTGGCTTTTGAGTGCTCTGACGAGAATTTCAAGAACGGCATGACTATGATCTTTGGCCAGATACAGGAATTCCTGACAAAGATGAACGTCACCGAGATCGAGGCTCTGGGCGCAGAGTTCGACCCAAATATACACAACGCTATCCAGCAGCTTGACGGAACAGACTACGCAAGCAACCATGTTTGCCAGGTGTTCCAGAAGGGATATATGCTGGGGGATAAGCTCATAAGACCGGCTATGGTGGCTGTGGCAGTTTAGTGCTCAGCTCAGTCCGGCAAACTTAAACAAATTATCCGCATGAGCGGCTCCCGTCAGCCGAAAGGCGGCGGCTTATAAAATGGAGGTATTATTATGGCAAAGGTAATCGGTATCGACTTAGGTACAACAAATTCATGCGTAGCAGTTATGGAGGGCGGTAACGCTGTAGTTATCCCCAACAGCGAGGGCGCAAGAACTACTCCTTCAGTAGTTGCTTTCACTAACAACGGCGAGCGTCTCGTTGGTCAGGTGGCAAAGAGACAGGCTATCACAAACCACGACAGAACAGTTTCATCTATCAAGAGACACATGGGCTCTGATTATAAGGTAACTATCGACGATAAGAAGTTCACTCCCCAGCAGATCTCCGCTATGATCCTTCAGAAGCTGAAGGCTGACGCTGAGGCTTATCTGGGCGAGCCTGTTACTGAGGCTGTTATCACTGTTCCTGCTTACTTCACTGACTCACAGAGACAGGCTACCAAGGACGCAGGCCAGATCGCAGGCCTTAATGTAAGACGTATCATCAACGAGCCTACTGCTGCTGCTCTTTCCTACGGCGTTGACAAGGAAGAGGATCAGACCATTATGGTTTACGACCTGGGCGGCGGTACCTTCGATGTTTCAATCATCGAGATGGGCGAGGACGTTCAGCAGGTACTGGCTACTGCCGGCAACAACCGTCTGGGCGGCGATGATTTCGACCAGCGTATCATCAACTGGATGGTAGAAGAGTTCAAGAAGAGCGAAGGCATCGACCTTTCTCAGGACAAGATGGCTGCTCAGAGACTGAAGGACGCTGCTGAGAAGTCCAAGATCGAGCTCTCATCCACAACAACTTCCAATATCAATATCCCCTTCATCACTGTTGATGCTTCCGGTACTCCTAAGCACCTTGACCTGACACTTACACAGGCTAAGTTCAACGAGCTGACAGCTGACCTGGTAGAGGCTACTATGGGACCTGTTCGTCAGGCTCTGAGCGACTCAGGTCTTGACATCTCTGAGATCAACAAGGTCCTCATGGTCGGCGGATCTTCAAGAATACCTGCTGTTCAGGAGGCTGTTAAGAAGCTGATCGGCAAGGATCCCTTCAAGGGCATCAACCCCGATGAGTGCGTAGCTCTCGGTGCTGCTTACCAGGGCGGTGTTCTCGGCGGCGACGTCAAGAACGGTCTGCTGCTGCTGGATGTTACTCCCCTTTCACTTGGTATCGAGACTGCCGGCGGCGTTTGCACAAGAATGATCGAGAGAAATACAACTATCCCTACAAAGAAGTCTCAGGTGTTCTCCACCTACGCTGACAATCAGCCTGCTGTTGACATCAACGTCCTCCAGGGTGAGCGTGAGTTTGCAAGAGACAACAAGCAGCTGGGTACCTTCCGTCTTGACGGTATCGCTCCTGCTCCCAGAGGTATCCCTCAGATCGAAGTTACCTTCGATATCGATTCTAACGGTATCGTTCACGTTTCCGCTAAGGACCTTGGCACAGGCAAGGAGCAGAACATCACTATCACTTCTTCCACAAATATGTCCAAGGACGACATCGAGAAGGCTGTTAAGGAGGCCGAGCAGTACGCTGCTGAGGATAAGAAGCGCCGTGAGCAGGTAGATACAAAGAACGAGGCTGAGCAGCTTGTATTCCAGTGCGAGAAGGCTCTGGCTGACTTCGGCGACAAGGTATCTGCTGACGAGAAGGCCAACATCGAGGCTAAGTCCGCAGCACTGAAGTCCGCTATCGAGGCCGACAACCACGACGAGATCAAGAGCCTGAAGGACGAGCTCCAGAAGGCATTCTACGACCTGTCTGCTAAGATCTATCAGCAGGCTAACCCCAACGGCGGCGGAATTGATCCTTCACAGTTCGCTAATATGGGCGGAGCAGGCACTGCTGACAATAACGGCTCATCTGACGATGACGGAGTAGTTGACGCAGACTTCACTGAGGTTTGATCATGGGCAAGGATTTCAAGAAGACCGTTATCACGATCCTTCTGATAGCGGCATTAGGCGCAGCAATCTGGTACGGACTGAAATGGTTCGGCGAGACTGCCAATAACAATGCCGATGACCCTACAGGCGGCTATGAGCAGAGGGTCGATGAAGCGGCTGAATAAAGCGATTTTAGGGCGAAACTAGTTTCGCCCTAATGGCGTATCTGTATTTCTTTGGGGCGCAGGGATATTTTCCGGTTTGAAGACGCTTCCGTGCGAAATTGCCAGCGGAGGCTCTCCGCCGCCCTAATGGCGTATCTGTATTTCTTTGGGGCGCAGGGATATTTTCCGGTTTGAAAACGCTTCCGTGCGAAATTGCCAGCGGAGGCTCTCCGCCGCCCTAATGGCGTATCTGTATAATGCTTAATGTGCAATTCTTAGTGCATACTGCGTGATCACTGCGCTGATCAAAGAGATCTGGGCGAATGGCTTTGCCCTGCTGATTTTCATATTGAGAATGGAGAAAAACTATGGCTGACGAGAAAAGAGATTATTATGAAGTCCTTGGACTGCAAAAGGGTGCTTCTGAGGACGAGATAAAAAAGGCCTTCAAGAAAAAGGCAAGAGAATTCCACCCCGACCTTCACCCCAACGATCCGCAGTGTGAGGAGAAGTTCAAGGAGGTCAACGAGGCCTATGAGGTCCTCTCTGACCCGGACAAGAAGGCTCGCTATGACCAGTACGGCCACGCAGGTGTTGACCCCAACGGCATGGGCGGAATGGGCGGAATGGACGGCTTCGGCGGATTCGGCGATATGAGCGATATCCTGGAGAACATCTTCGGCGGATTCGGCTTCGGAGGAGGCACTGCACGCTCCACCGCCAACGCCCCCAGAAGAGGCGCCGACATCCAGGAGTCCGTGATCATCAGCTTCATGGAGGCCTGCAACGGCAAGAAGCAGGAGGTCAAGGTCAACCGTATGTGTACCTGCGATTCATGTAACGGCACAGGTGCGGATTCCGGCACATCTGCTGACATCTGTCCCGACTGTCAGGGAAGAGGCTCAGTAAAGACCACCCAGCGCACGCCCTTCGGTGCGATCTCCTCGACCAAGCCATGTCCTCACTGCGGAGGCAAGGGCAAGATCATCAAAAATCCATGCAGCAAGTGCCGTGGCGTGGGCAGACTGAGAGTGGCAAAGACCGTTTCTATCGACATCCCTGCCGGTATCGATGACGGACAGACCATCCGTCTTAGCGGACAGGGCGACTGCGGTGTGAACGGCGGTCCCAACGGCGATCTGCTGCTCCAGGTATCTGTCAAGCCCCACCCCCTGTTCAACCGTGAGGGCTACGACATACACTGCGACATCCCCGTTACTTATATGGAGGCAGTCCTGGGCGCTGAGATCACTGTTCCCACTATCGACGGCGACGTTAAATACAACATCAGCGAAGGCACCCAGACCGGTACGGTTTTCCGCTTAAAGGGCAAGGGCGTCAAGAAGATCCACCGCAACGACCGTGGAAACCAGTACGTCAAGATCTACGTTGAGGTGCCGAAAAACCTCTCTAAGAAGCAGAAGGACCTGCTCAAGCAGTTCGAGGCGTCACTTTCTGAGAAGAATTACGCCAAGCGCCAGAGCTTCTTCGAGAAAATGAAGGCAAAGCTGAACTTCTGAGAATGATCCGGAGCGGCGGTGCATAGTATTTATCACGGAGCTATCCGGACTCTCTCTGACATCATACTTTTTGGCGGCGGCCCTTTGGACTGCCGCTTTTTTCTGCCGGGAACTGTCCGCCGCTGGCGTACAAGCGTATTCACCAAAAATACAACAGCTATTTTCGCCGATTTGGGAGTTATGTCAATTGATTTTGGCGGAAAATTGGAATATAATAAGTATTGTCACTATAATAACGAACAAAGGAAGGTCCCCAAAATGGCTGATAAGGTTGTAAAATTCGGCGGAAGCTCTCTGGCTGACGCTTCACAGTTCAGAAAGGTCGCCGCTATCATAAAGAGCGATGAGAAGAGGAAGTACGTTGTGCCCTCTGCTCCCGGAAAACGCTTTTCTGACGATATAAAGGTAACAGATATGCTGTATAAGTGCAGCGAGCTGGCTGGCAGCGGGATCGATTTTTCCGAGGAGCTGGCTAAGATCAAGGAGCGCTACAACGGGATCATTTCCGAGCTGGGCATGGATATGTCTCTTGACAGCGAGTTCGAAACTATCGAGGCTGAGCTGAAAAAGCGCCCCGCTAAGGACTTCGCCGCAAGCCGTGGAGAGTTCCTCAACGGCAAGGTGCTCGCAAACTACCTGGGCTACAACTTCGTTGACGCCGCCGACGTGATCGTTTTCGACACAAAGGGCGCTCTGCTTCTGGACGAGACCGTGAAGGCTGTCCGCAGCCGCCTGAAGGGTCTGGACAACGCCGTTATCCCCGGCTTCTACGGAAAAACCACTGAGGGCGTGATCAAGACCTTCTCCCGTGGCGGATCGGACGTTACAGGCTCTATCATCGCAAACGCCGTAAGAGCTGAGATCTATGAGAACTGGACAGATGTTTCCGGCTTCTTGGTAGCTGACCCGAGGATCGTGGAAAACCCCGATGTTATCGAGGTCATCACCTACCGTGAGCTGAGAGAGCTGGCCTACATGGGCGCTTCTGTTCTCCATGAGGACGCTATCTTCCCCGTAAGAAGCGCAGGTATCCCGATCAATATCAGGAACACTAACCGTCCCGAGGACGCCGGCACTATGATCGTTTCCAACGACTACGATTTCAGCCGTGAGAGCCTTGGCCACACCATCACAGGTATCGCCGGAAAGAAGGGCTTCTCCACGATCAATATCGAGAAGGCCATGATGAATAACGAGATTGGCTTCGGCATGAAGGTGCTGAAGGTGCTCTACGACAACGGCCTGTCCTTCGAGCATATGCCCTCCGGTATCGACACCATGAGCATCACTCTGGATACTGCCAAGCTGGATCCTGTTCGTGAAAAGGTGATGGCCGATCTTCGCCGTGAGGTAAAGCCCGACCACCTTGAGATCGAGGACGGCATCGCTATCCTGGCAGTAGTCGGAAGAAGAATGAAGAACACCCGTGGTACAGTTGCGAGAGTATTCGCAGCAATGGCACACGCAAGGATCAACGTTAAGCTGATCGATCAGGGCTCCAGCGAGCTGAACGTCATCATCGGCGTGAGCGAGCACGATTTGCCCGAGGCGATCCGCCGGATCTATGATATGTTCATCAATTCAGAGAAATAAGGAAAAGGCGCACTTCGGTGCGCTTTTTTTATGTGTGATCATGGTGTCTGGGACGTCGAGAATGGCCGGGAGGCCGAGGGCGGCCTCCCCTACGATATGTTCCGTCGCACGTTGTTCAAACCGGCGGGCGGATAATATCCGCCCCTACATTTACGCACACGTTTTGCAAAAGGCCGGGACGTCGAGGACGCCGTCCCCTACAATTCGTTTCGGCAGATGTTGTCAGATCGTCCGGGAGGCCGGGGGCGGCCTCCCCTACAGGTCGTTTCAAATCATGTTGTCCAAACGGCCGGGCGGATAATATCCGCCCCTACATTTCCCCATACGTTTTTCAAATGGCCGAGCGCCACGAACAAAAACCGTAGGGGCGGACCCGTGTGTCCGCCCGGCCGCATTAAACATGGTAGGCCAGCAGACCCGTAAGGGTTCTGCGAAGAACAGTCAAAAGCCGGTGGGGGTGGGGAGTGAGGGAAAAGAGAGTGCAGAGAGGAAAACCGTATAGAGGGGAGGGGCGCACCGGCTTTTGCACCGGTTTTTTTATAGCCCCTCCCCTCTAGGAGGTGTTCCTCTTTGCATTGCGAGGCGTAGGTCTGACGGACAACAAAACGTAGGGGGCGATGCCCACATCGCCCCGCCAATATCGTTTCCGCAAATATTTCGATATGTGGCCGGGCGGATAATATCCGCCCCTACATTTCCGCATACATTGTCCCAAAGGCCGGGACGTCGAGAATGGCCGGGAGGCCGAGGGCGGCCTCCCCTACAATTCGTTTTCGGAAACGTCATTCAAAAGGCCGGGCGGATAATATCCGCCCCTACATTTACGCATACGTTTTCCAAACGGCCGTGCCGTCACGAACAAAAAACGTAGGGGGCGATGCCCACATCGCCCCACCATGTTGTTACCGCACAGGTTGTCCCAAAGGCCGGGACGTCGAGGACGCCGTCCCCTACGATTCGTTGCCGCACACATTATCCAAACCACCGGGAGGCCGAGGGCGGCCTCCCCTACAATTCGTTAAACGATACGTTTTCCAAACGGCCGGGCGGATATTATCCGCCCCTACAAAAAATATTTCAAAAAGGTATTGACAAACGTAATGCCATGTGGTATTATTGTATTAGGCGATTGGTACAATAATACACCGACACGTTTTCAAGGAGGTGCAGCTAATGTGGAGTTTTACCAATGATAAGCCTGTCTATGTACAGATCATCGACGAACTGATGTCCCGGATAGCCTCCGGCGTATATCAGCCCGGCGAAAGGATCCCTTCTGTCAGAGATCTGGCGGAGGAGGCAAGAGTCAACCCCAACACCATGCAGAGAGCCCTGGCCGAGATAGAAAGAAGCGGCTACATCATTTCGCTGCGTACCTCAGGGCGCTTCATCACCGAGGACAGCGAGCTCATCGCTCAGCTCAGCAATCAGCGTGCAGACGAGGTGATAGGCAGCTTCTGCGAAACTATCCGAAAAATGGGTATAAGCCCGGAGCAGGCTATTGAAATGATCCACCAGTATTTTGCTCAGCACGGAGGTGACTCTGAAAATGGAAAATGAGATTTCACCGAATGAGCTGGATGTGAAGCTCAGCGAAAAGGCAAGGCGCCGAGCCGTTAAGGGCGATACAAACTTCACCGTCGGCGGACTGCTGATCTACTTCGTGATCTTCCTGGGAGTAGAGGTCGCTGACATGATCATCCGCATGATCGGCATGATCATCAAGGCCGGTGGAGATCCCGATGTTCAGGTCATCATCGACGAGACCGTGGACTACTACCTGACCCACGCAGGCTGCCTTATTGTGGGAGTTATCCTGGGCGTGGCCTTCATGTTCCTGTTTTTCCGCAACAGGGTCAAGCCGGCGGAGCTTTTCCGCAGCAGAGGAAAAATGACCCCCAAGACCTTCTTCGTGCTTCTGTGCGTTTTCATGGGCAGCCAGCTGGTGTTCACAGGGCTGGGCATCCTTGTGGAGATGCTCCTCAACCACTTCGGCCTTACCGCTGAAATGGGAACTGAGGCTGCACAGGCCGGCACGAGCACGCTTTCCATGTTCATCTATGCCGGTTTCCTGGGTCCCATTGCCGAGGAACTGGTGTTCAGAGGCTTCCTTATGAGGTCCCTGGAAAAGCACGGAAAGGTGCTGGCCATCGTCTTCACCTCAGTCCTCTTCGGTCTTATGCACACAAATCTTGTGCAGACCATTTTTGCAGCAGTGATCGGACTTGTGCTGGGCTACACCGCCATGGAGTACGGTATCGGCTGGTCGATCACCCTCCATATCCTCAACAACTTCCTCTTCGGCGATATGCTGTCGAAGCTGGAGGATCACATTCCTGAAACAGCAGCGAATATCCTGGAATACTCATTGCTTGGAGCCTTCACGCTGCTGGGCGGTTACTTCCTTGTGGTCTACAGGAAGAAGATCCTCAGCTACATCGCTGAGCACCGCTCACTTCCCAAAACGGCCCTCTGGGTATACACGGCTGTTTGTTCAATAGTTTTCATAGCAATTACCCTAGTTTTGACCGCATCAATTATTCAGAAGATGGCGTAAAGCCTAAAGAAAGGAATGAATACAATGTCTGAACTCATCAGATGCAGCGGACTTTCCAAATCCTACGGCAAGAAGGAGGCGCTGAGCGGACTTGACCTTACTCTTGAGAGCGGCAAGATCATCGGGCTCCTTGGCCCTAACGGAAGCGGAAAGACTACGCTTATCAAGCTCCTGTGCGGACTTCTCACCCCCACATCAGGAAGCGTCACTATCGACGGCATGGAGATCGGTCCCAAGACCAAGGCGATCGTTTCATACCTGCCTGAGCGCACATATATCCCGGATTGGATGAGGGTGAAGAACATCCTCAGCTACTTTGCGGATTTCTACTCTGACTTCCGCATGGACCTGGCAAACGATATGCTTGCAAGGCTGAACATCGACGTAAATGCCAAGATGAAGACTCTTTCAAAGGGTACTAAGGAAAAGGTCCAGCTGGTGCTGGTAATGAGCAGAAACGCTAAGCTCTACCTTCTTGACGAGCCTATCGCAGGCGTTGACCCCGCTGCAAGAGACTATATCCTCGATACGATCATTTCCAACTATAACCCCGATGCCTCTGTCATCATCTCAACTCATCTTATCCAGGATATTGAGAGAGTCATCGACGACGTTGTTATGATCCAGTACGGACACCTGAAGATCCACGGCGGAGCTGATGCTCTGCGTACGGAGAAGGGAATGTCCATCGACGAGCTGTTCAGGGAGGTATTCAGATGTTAGTCAAACTCATAAAGCACGAGTATATTTATCTCGCTAAGACCTTTACTCCGATCTATATCATATTCCTGATCTCAGCCATATTGGTGAGATTATTTGCCGGCATCGACATGGACTTTGACGACAACGCCCTGAGCTATACACTGGTGGCCGTGGTATTCTGCGTGACCATGATCTTTGGCGGACTTTGCGGAATAATGGCCTTCCTGACCGTTATCGACAACGTAAGGCGCTTCAAGAAAAATATGTTCAGCGACGAGGGCTATCTGACCAACACCCTGCCTGTAACAGCAACTGAGCACATCGTTGCAAAGCTGATCGCAGGTGCGACCAACTACATCCTCAGCTTCGTGGTGCTGCTCATCGGCGTAATGATCGTTGAGAAGAACGCCTCGATCTCGATCCTGAAGGCTTTCTACGAGTTCATCACCGACAAGGACGTGGATCTGAGCGTAAAGCTGTCGGCGGTCCTCCTGGGATTTTTGGGTTATATCTGCCTGCTGCTCCTGGGATACCTCCTGTCAGCACTGAACTCCATGATCAACGGCAAGGGCTGTCTGTCAGCTATCGTTGCAGGCGCAGTTTTGATCTTCGTAGTGTTCAGCATTTCAAGGATCTTCGGACTGATGGTGGATTCAGAGTATTTCCCTGACCACCCCACAGCAGCTATCCTGGTATTCTGCGGATTTTTCGCAGCCGGCGCAGCAGTGATGTACCTGCTCATCGTGAATATCATCAAAAATCATCTCAATCTCCAGTAAAGCAAAGCCGCCTCCCGAGGGAGGCGGCTTTTTTGCGTGATCTGCCAGAACGAATTGTAGGGGAGGCCGCCCTCGACGTCCCGGCCTTTGGGACAATGTATGCGGAAATGTAGGGGCGGATATTATCCGCCCGGCCGTTTGGACAACATGATTGGAAACGACCTGTAGGGGAGGCCGCCCTCGGCCTCCCGGATGATCGGACATCATCTGCCAAAACAAATTGTAGGGGACGGCGTCCTCGACGTCCCGTCCGTTTGCAAAACGTGTGCGTAAATGTAGGGGCGGATATTATCCGCCCGGCCTTCCACCAAACGTACCAATAAACGTATTGTAGGGGAGGCCGCCCTCGGCCTCCCGGCCATTCCGACATCATCGACCGGAACGAATTGTATGGGACGGCGTCCTCGACGTCCCGGCCGTTTGCAAAACGTACACGGAAACGATATTGATGGGGCGATGTGGGCATCGCCCCCTACGTTTTGTTGTCCGTCAGACCAACGCCTCGCAATGCAAAGAGGAACACCTCCTAGAGGGGAGGGGCTATAAAAAAACCGGTACAAAAGCCGGTGCGCCCCTCCCCTCTATACGGTTTTCCTCTCTGCACTCTCTTTTCCCTCACTCCCCACCCCCACCGGCTTTTGACTGTTCTTCGCAGAACCCTTCGGGTCTGCTGGGTTTTGATATTCGTTATTGCGGGCGGATAATATCCGCCCCTACATTTGGTTGTTCGTGGCGGCACGGGCGGACACATGGGTCCGCCCCTACAATTCGTTTCGGCGCACATCATCAACAAATGCCGCCTCCTCATTTGCTCAAGAACAAATTTTCGATTTTCTGTTGACAAGAGCTGCTCTGACGTGTATAATTATATTATATCCACGTTTTTAAGGAGTCTTTATGCGTAAGATCTTTCTTTTGGCAGCTGCGGCTTGTCTGGCGCTTTGTGGCTGTAATTCGGCAAAAATTGGCAGCAGCTCTACACTCCCTGATCCTGTGACCGAGGCTCAGACCCAGCCGGTAACTGCCCCCGTGACCGCCGCTCTCACTGAGCTGCCCGTCACTGCTCCGGGGGAATTCGGCCAGCCCGACCCATGGACTCAGGACAGCAATATAGTCCTCATCGGCGAGGACGGCAGCTACTACTACAGCTGCGAGACCGGCTGGTATGACGGGCCGTTTTCCGTGTGGTACAGGGACGACCTTGCCGGGAATATCACTCAGCTGGACATTCCAGCCGGTATCGACGAGACCGGTCATCATTACTATGATGTGCTGGCAATGGCTGACGGAGCGCTTTGGGTGGAATTCCGGAAGGCCGGTGACGAGAGCTCTGACCTGTGCGCTTACAGGGACGGCCAGCTGGAGGACTTCCCCGAGCCAGCCGGAAGCTCGAAGATCCGGGCTTTTTCGGAGGAGGGCATATACTTCGTCCATGATGGAGGAATCTGGCTGGCGGAGTATTCCGGAGGTCAGGCGCAGGTCTGCGTACCGGATGTCGGGACTGCTGACATTACCGGGATCCGTGTCCACGAAGGCACCGCTTACCTGGACGCAGCCGGAGCCGAGCCAGGGATATATACCTGTGACCTGAAAACCGGAGAATGCCGCTATATCTCGCCGGGAAACGCCTCTTTTATCGCAGGGGACCGGCTCTACTTCCGCCAGCCCGAGGGGATCTTCCGGGTGAGCCTTGACGGAACGGCCGCTGAGCGCCTTACAGACAAGGCGGCATCCCATTTCTGTCTGTGTGACGGGAAGCTGTACTACACCACATACCAGGAAAATTCCGCACTATATTGCCTTGACGAAAGCGGAGAGACAACTGTCGTGCTGGGAGCCGGAGATTTTCCGGAATGCACCGGGATCAACCGGGTCAGCGCCGTGGACGGCCAGCTCTTCGCCGAGGGCTATTCCGGAGCCTTCTGGTACGTTATTGCGGAAATGAAGCCTGACGGCTCCTGGGATATAGTCCACCAGGGAGAGGAGGGCTGATTTGAACGACAAGGATCTGATCCTCCTGCTGATCTTCGGGGCAGCCCTTGCCCTGGGAGTTTGGCTGTGGAGGCGCTTTCGCAAGCCGGACATCACCAAGCTCTACCAGCCCAAAACGATCCTCACCGACCGTGAGTATGAGTTCTACACAAGGCTGCTGCCCGTTGCGGAGGAATACGGCCTTTTCGTGCTGATGAAGGTCAGGCTGGCGGACCTTCTTGAGCCCAAGCCCAAGGACGTGAACCCCCTTTGGATGGAGTGCTTCAACAAGATCAAGGCCAAGCATATCGACTTCGCACTGGCCGACCGGGATACGAATATCGTTGCACTTATCGAGCTGGACGACTCCACCCACGCCCGAAAAGACCGGACGGAGCGGGATATTTTCGTAAATGCGATCCTGGAGAACACCGGCTATACGCTGCTGCGCACATACGGCGACACCGATGTGATCCGGGAGTTTCTGGGGAATTGATCATGAGGCCGGCTCGACCTTGCAGCCGGGATAATAGTGAGCCAGGATCTCCTGCCAGGTGCTGCCGGCCTGTGCCATGGCATTTGCACCGTACTGGCTCATACCAACGCCGTGTCCGTAGCCCTTTGTGGTGAACACGGCGTTTCCGTCTTTCACGGAGTAGTCGAAGCAGGCCGAGCGCAGTCCAAGAGCCGTGCGGAGCTCGCCCCCGGAGACCTCTTTCCCGCCCACTGAGGCCGAGAGGACTGTTCCCGAGGAGGAAAGCTCCAGCACCTTCACCCAATCAGCCATATCCTCTCCCAGCTCAAGCTCACCAAAGGCGGAGGTCAGCTTCTCCCGGAGCACCTCCTGGGAGAGCTGTGTTTCCTCCATAAATCGGGGAGCGTTCACGTCCTGAGGGCTGTCCACCGGTACAAGGTAGTCCACCGCCGCCCCCCAGGCGTTTTCGGCGCTTTCCGTGCGGCCGGAGGACATGGAGTGAAAGGCGGAGATTATCGGCTCGTCCTCGTAGGTGATGATGTAGGGCATTACCTCGTCTGCGGCATGGCTGACCTTTTCGTAGAGCTGGTCAAAGTCCTGGCCGTAGTATGTGCGGATCTGGTCAAGGGTCAGATAGCCCTGATATTTGGCGGTATCATTGGAAAGATCCGCCCCCTTCAGATCGGGATCCGGGGAGGTGAGCCTCTTCCGGCGGAGCCTCTCTGCGTAGGTGTGGGCAGCAGCAGCCTGCGCCTTGAGAGCCTCCTCCTCAAAGGCAGCCGGCATCTCCGCACAGACCGCCCCGATAACGTAGTCCCGGACAGGCACCTCTGTCACCTCTCCCGTGGCTGTGTCCAGCACCCTGTAGGGCTCCGGAGCACCTTCCTCCGGCTCACTGCCCGGCGAGAGCTCCCCCACGTCGGAAAATTCCCGGATCTCCGGCAGCTGCACCGGCTTTTTCCCGGTCATTGCCGCCGGAAGTGCCGGTATCACAGCCGCCGATATTGCGATCAGCGCAAGACTCAGCAGATCTCTTTTCATTTTTACTCTTTCCTTCCTTTAAAGTATTTGACAGAACGCCTGAATTGGTGTATAATTGATAATGAATATGTTGATTGGAGAGTGATACTATGCCGACATTTATCTCTGGCGCCAATATTACAAGTTTATGCAGTCAGCTTGCGGAAAATACCGCTATCGACCCTAAGCTGTATGAAAAATATCATGTTAAGAGGGGTCTTCGCAACAGCGACGGCACAGGCGTTATGGCCGGCATTACTAATATATGCAACGTTCACGGCTATCTGATGAACGAGGGCGAGGTGGAGCCGATCCCCGGCCAGCTCTTTTTCCGTGGCTACAGCATCAACGACATCGTTGCCAATGTTGAGGCCGAGGACCGCTTCGGCTATGAGGAGACCTCATTCCTGCTGCTCTTCGGACACCTTCCCACTGAGAAGGAGCTGAAGAACTTCACCACCTATATCTCGCTGAAAAGAGACCTTCCCAACGGCTTCGTGGAGGACATGATCCTGAAGGCTCCCTCAAAGAACGTCATGAACAAGCTGGCTCGTTCTGTGCTGGCACTGTATTCCTACGACGATGACTGCGAGAGCAAGGGACTTGAAAACGAGATGCGCACAGCCGTTAGCCTTATCGCTAAGCTGCCCGTGATCATGGCGGCTGCTTACCAGGTGAAGCGCAGAGTTTTCGACAACCAGTCCATGATCATGCACCCCCTCAATTATGAGGAAAATACCGCCCAGACCATTCTCTCCCTCCTTCGCCCTGACAGGCAGTACACCAAGGAGGAGGCTCAGATGCTGGACACTCTGCTGATGCTCCAGGCTGAGCACGGCGGCGGAAACAACTCCACCTTTACCTGCCGAGTGCTGACATCCTCCGGCACAGACCCCTATTCAGCCTATGCCTCAGCTATAAGCTCACTCAAGGGTCCCCGTCACGGCGGAGCTAACCTCCAGGTGATCAATATGCTGGACAACTTCAAGGCCAACATCAAGCACTGGGACAACGAGGGCGAGGTGGCTGACTATATGCGCCGCACTATCCGCAAGGAGACCAATGACGGCTCCGGCCTGATCTACGGAATGGGCCACGCCGTTTACACTATATCCGATCCCCGTGCTGTTATCCTCAAGAAGAAGGCCTTCGAGCTGGCTAAGGGCAGGGAGATCGAGGCGGAATTCCGCCTTCTGGAAACTGTTGAGCGCCTTACCCCCGAGATCTTCAAGGAGGTCAAGGGCAGCGCTAAGACCATGTGCGCCAACGTTGATATGTACTCAGGACTTGTTTACCGTATGCTGGGTATCCCCGACGAGCTGTTCACGCCCCTTTTCGCAGTTGCGAGAATGTCAGGCTGGGCTGCTCACCGCATGGAGGAGATCCTCACCGGCGGCAGGATAATCCGTCCCGCTTACAAGGCTATCGCCAAAGAGCGTGAGTACATAAAGATCGGCGACAGGGGAGAATGAACACCGTGAAAACGGCTCGCCTTCTGGGAGCAGCTCTATTGCTGCCGGCGGCCTCAATGACGGGCTGTTCCTTCGGAACAAGCATCGACAACATCATGACTCCGCCAAAGCTCAGCGTTGAGCAGGAGCAGATATACAGCGCCCTTACCGACGCAGCAGGCTCCTCCATAAGCCTGAAATACCCCCGATCCGGCAAGTACCTCTCCGCATTCATCGTGGAGGACATCGACGGCGACGGCGGCAACGAGGCCGTGGTATTCTACGAAAGATCCGGCCTTGGCGTTGAGGAGAACACCCTGCGCATAAACGTGCTGGACAAGGACGGCGACGCTTGGCGGTCAGTCTGTGACACTCCGGCGGAGGGCTCTGAGATCGAGAAGGTCATGATCTCACGGCTGGGCACCAATGACAGGGTCAACCTTATCATCGGCAGCAGCCTTATCAACCGCTCAGAGAAAAACGTGACCATGTACAATTACGAAAACGGCTCGATCACCGCAAATTTCTCTGAGTCCTACTCCTTCTTCGACGTCACTGACCTGGACGGCGATGAGGAAAACGAGTTCTTTCTCCTTGCCGGAGCAGCTACCGGCTCACCTGCAAAGGCGGAGGTCTTCAAGCTGGACGGCAAGGGCATCTACACTAAATACAGCTGCGACCTCAGCGGCAGCTTCTCCGAGTTCGACAGCCTCAGCTACGGCACCCTGGAGGACGGCCGTCAGGCCCTTTACATCGACGCTGTTTCGGGAGCCGGATCTGTCCAGACCGACATGATCTACCTGGACGGCGAGCGGCTGAAAAAGATCTTCGAGACCCCCGAGGAATCCGCCTCAACTGTCCGGCCGGCAGGCTGCTCCTGTATGGACGTGGACGGCGACGGCGTGCTGGAGATCCCCGTGCAGACCATTGCCGAGGGCTATGAGGAGGTCCCCGAGAGCGAGCAGATCCGCCTTACCAACTGGATGAAGGTGGGTCAGGATAACCGCCTTGAGCGGAAATACTCCTCCTACTACAGCGTGGGCGACGGGTATATCTTCATTTTCCCCGAAAAATGGCTGGGAAAGGTCACGGTGAAGCGTGACGCAGTAAACGATGAGATGGTCTTTTGCACCTATGAGGACGGCAAGGCCGGCAGCGAGCTCATGAGGATCTTCGCCGCCGAGGACGTGGCCTCCCGTGAGGACCGTATCTCCACCGGATATATGCTTTTGCACACAAAGGGCGAAACCGCATATCTTGCCTATGTTCCGCCCCTTACCGAGAGCAGCAGTGAGCTGGCTCTCTCACCGGCAGACGCCGCCGTGCGCTTCTGCTTTAGGGAATAACGGTATCAATACAAAGGAGTGATCTTATGAAACGTATCCTTATCTGCGAGGACGAGGCAACGATCCGTGAGTTCGTTGTGATCAACCTCAAGCGTGCCGGCTATGACGTGGTCGATGTGGACTGCGGCGAGGCGGCTCTGGCCACATTTGAGGCCGAGCACGGGAACTTCGACATCGTGCTGCTGGATATAATGATGCCCGGCATCGACGGCTTTACGGTGTGCAAGAAGATAAGGGAGAAAAGCTCTACTATCGGTATCATCATGCTCACCGCAAGAACTCAGGAAATGGACAAAGTCAGCGGTCTTATGATCGGTGCTGACGATTATATCACCAAGCCCTTCTCTCCCTCTGAGCTCAATGCAAGAGTTGACGCTATCTACAGAAGAGTCTGCATGAGCTTCATCAAGAACGAAAAGCAGTCTGTTATCGAGAGCGGACCCTTCGTCCTCAACCTGAAGAGCCGCACTGTTACCAAGAACGGCACTCCCATTGAGCTGACTCAGGTGGAATACCAGATCCTTGAGTATTTCATGAACAACAAGAACACCGCTCTTGACCGCTCAAGCATTCTCAGCCACATCTGGGGCGAGAGCTACTACGGCGATGACAAGATCGTTGACGTTAATATCAGACGTATCCGCATGAAGATCGAGGAAGAGCCCTCAAACCCCAAGTATATCATAACTATCTGGGGCTATGGATATAAATGGAATGATACTCAGTAATGGCTAAAAAAAGTATTACCAAGCGCTGGATCTTCAACAATCTGGGCGTTGTGGTGCTGGCACTGATGGTGATCGAGATGACGGTCATCTATGCGGTACACAGCTATTTCTATAATTCGGCCAAGCAGTACCTCTTCTCAAAGATAAACGCAGTTACAAGCGTTTTGAGCATACACTCTCAGGACAGCGCTGCAAATTTCTCCGCAGAGATGAGGACCATGCTTGAGACCTTCAACGAGAAGGACAAGATCGAGCTCATGGCCATAAACTCCAAGGGCAGAGTGGTGCTGACCTCATCGGGATTTTCTCCGGACGAGGACTCGCTGATGCCTGACTATCAGGAGGCTATGGACGAGGGCGAGGGCTCCTATGTGGGAAAGCTCTCCAGCGGCGAGAAGATCCTTGCGGTGTCGGTGCCTATAACCTCACTGAGCAGCGAGTACAGCTCAGTGCGAATGGTCACCTCACTGACGGAGATCGACAATACGATCAAGGGCTATATCCTGGCAGTCACGGTGATCGTCTCAGCCATTATCCTGATCATCATCGTCACCGGTCTTTACTTCGCAGGATCCATCGTCAGGCCTATCCGCCAGATCAGCGGCATCGCCAGAAAGTTCGCAATGGGCGATTTCTCCGTCCGTATCGAGAACGACAGCGATGACGAGATCGGCGAGCTGTGTACGGCTATCAACCACATGGCCGACGAGCTCTCTACCGCTGAGGCTATGAAGAATGAGTTCATCTCATCTGTTTCCCATGAGCTGAGAACTCCCCTCACAGCGATCAAGGGCTGGGCAGAGACCCTTATGGTGGACGGCGGCGAAAGTCCTGACACTATGAAAAAGGGCGTTGGCGTCATCGTCAACGAGACTGAGCGACTCTCCCAAATGGTGGAGGAGCTGCTGGACTTCTCCCGTATGCAGAACGGCCATTTCACTCTGCAAAAGGCAAATATGGACATCTTGGCCGAGCTGGGCGACGCTGTGCTGATCTACAGCGACAAGGCTAGGCGTGAAAATAAACAGATCATCTACGAGGAGCCGGAGATGCTCCCCATAGTCTTTGGCGACAAAAACCGCATAAGACAGGTGTTTATCAACATTATCGACAACGCCGTGAAGTATTCCTCCTCAGGCGATACGGTGACTATCCGTGCTTGGGAGGAGGGCGGACGGGTATTGGTCTCGGTAACTGATACGGGCTGCGGTATCAAAAGCTCGGATCTTTCCAAGGTCAAGACCAAGTTCTATAAGGCCAACCACACCCGCAGAGGCTCAGGCATCGGCCTGGCAGTTGCGGACGAGATCATGGCTATGCACGGCGGATCTATGGACATAACAAGCCCCGGCGAGGGCAAAGGCACTACCGTAACTATCTCACTGCCGGCTAAGAGCTCGCAGTGACCGCAATTAGGAGAAAATATGGGAAAAGAAAACACTCAGGCCGATCAGCAGTGCTGTGAGAAATTCAAGTCGAAGATCGGCGGTCAGGCTCTGGTGGAGGGCATAATGATGCTGGGTCCGGACACAGGCGCAATGGCCTGCCGGCTGCCCGACGGCACTATCGACCTGGAGACCTGGAAGGAAAACAACGGAAAGAACGCTCCCTGGTATAAGAAGATCCCCCTTGTGAGAGGCTGTACCAACTTCGTCATTTCGCTGGCGAAGGGCTACAAGTACATGATGAAGTCCGCTGAAAAGCAGATGACCGAGGAGGAGCTGAAGGAGCAGAAGTCCGAGGACGGCAGCAACAAGACCATCTATGAGCTGGCCATGGTGGTGGGAGTGCTCTTGGGAGTGCTCATCGCTGTGGGACTGTTCATCTTCCTGCCGAAATTCATCGTGGGACTCTTCCCGGCGATCAAGAAAATGCGGATCCTCCGCTCGATCCTTGAGGGCGTGGTGAAGATCGCGCTCTTCGTGGCTTATATGGCCGCAGTCAGCCTGATGAAGGACATAAAACGCCAGTATATGTACCACGGCGCCGAGCACAAAACTATCGCCTGCCATGAGGCTGAGCTGCCCCTGACTGTGGAGAACATCAGGAAGCAGAGCCGTTTCCACAAGCGCTGCGGCACCAGCTTCATCTTCATCGTGCTGCTGGTGAGCATCTTCGTGATGTGCTTCGTACCATTCACTGTCACCTGGCAGAGGATCGTGGCTTCGCTGGTGCTCCTGCCGCTGGTGGTGGGAGTTTCCTACGAATGCATACGCCTTGCCGGAAACAACGACAACCTGTTCACAAGGATACTCTCCGCCCCGGGTCTGGCCATGCAGCGCATAACCACCCGTGAGCCGGACGACTCCATGATAGAGATCGCTATCGCCGCCATGAAGCCCTGTATCCCGGCAGATAAGTCGGAGGACAAATGGTAAGGCGTGAGCTTTTTGAGGAGTGCGTTTCCCTCCTGGAAAAAGCCGGGAATGAGGACGCAGCCTTCGATATGACCTGCATTTTCGAGGACATTTTGGAGGAACGCCACCCGCTGTTTTCGCCGCTTAGCCAAGTCCCCTCTGACAAGGAGAGGACGATCCGCAGTCTGGCGGAAAGGCGCAGTGAGGGCTATCCCCTGCAATATCTGCTGGGTAAGTGGGAATTCTTCGGCTACCCCTTCGCAGTTGGCGAGGGCGTGCTGATCCCCCGGCCGGACACAGAGGCTCTCTGCGAGCTGGCAATCGAGATCTGCCGGAAGGAGCAGCTCAGCTCCCCGAGGATCATGGATCTTTGCTCAGGAAGCGGCTGTCTGGCCATAACTCTGAAAAAAGAGCTGCCCATGGCGCAGGTCACTGCGGCGGAGCTCTCAGAGAAGGCGCTGCCCTTCCTAAAGGAGAACATAAAGCTGAACAGCGCCGATGTGGAGCTGGTGCAGGGGGACGTTACCGACCCTCAGCTGGCCGCAGCCCACACAGGCCTTGACATGATCGTCAGCAATCCGCCCTACCTTACGGCGGAGGAAATGGCGTCGCTCCAGACCGAGGTCACCCATGAGCCGGCTATGGCTCTTGACGGCGGCAGGGACGGTCTGGACTTCTACCGTGCTATCACTAAGATCTGGCGGAGCTCCCTTAAAGAAGGCGGCTGGATCTGCTTTGAATTCGGCGATAAGCAGCATGAGGACGTTGGAAAAATACTTGCCGAGAACAGCTTTGAAAATATCACCTTCCGCCGGGACCTTGCCGGGATAGTCCGGTGTGCGGCGGCAAAAAGATCAGGAGGACCTAACAATGGCAAAGAAGGAACTTGCTAAAAAGCCTACAGTTGTGCGTGTTACTGCCAAGGAGGACAAGAAGTCCGCTCTGGACACCGCCCTGAAGCAGATCGAGAAAAAATACGGCGCCGGCGCTGTTATGCGCCTTGGCCAGACCAAGACCCTGAACGTGGACGCTATCCCTACCGGCTCGCTGACCCTGGATATGGCTCTGGGCATCGGCGGCGTCCCCAGAGGACGTATCGTCGAGATCTACGGACCTGAGAGCTCCGGTAAGACCACAGTTGCGCTCTCAGTCATCGCCCAGGCTCAGAAGCTGGATGGCGAGGCTGCTTTCATCGACGTTGAGCACGCCCTTGACCCTGAATACGCAAAGGCTCTTGGAGTTGACATCGACAACCTGCTGGTATCTCAGCCGGACAGCGGTGAGCAGGCTCTTGAGATCGCCGAGGCTCTGATCCGCTCAGGCGCTATCGACGTCATCGTTCTTGACTCGATCGCCGCAATGACTACCCGTGCCGAGATCGACGGCGAAATGGGCGACCTCCACGTTGGACAGCTGGCAAGACTTATGTCTCAGGCCATGAGAAAGCTGACTGCGGCTATCTCCAAGTCCAACTGCGTTGCGATCTTCATCAACCAGATCCGTGAGAAGATCGGCGTTATGTACGGCAACCCCGAGACCACTCCCGGCGGCCGTGCCCTGAAATTCTACTCATCAGTTCGTATCGAGGTCAGAAAGGGCGAGGCTATCAAGGAGGGCTCAAACATCATCGGCGCAAGCACTCGCTGCAAGGTGGTAAAGAACAAGGTTGCTCCTCCCTTCAAGGAAGCAGAGTTCGATATGATGTACGGTCAGGGCATCTCCCGTACAGGCGAGCTCCTCGACCTGGCGGTGGAGCTGGACATCATCAAGAAGGGCGGATCTTGGTTCAGCTATAACGACCAGAAGCTGGGACAGGGACGTGACAACGTTAAGGAGCTGCTGAAAAACGACCCCGAGCTCATGAAGGAGATCGAGGATCAGGTAATGGCCCGCAAGGACGAGCTGGGAAGTGCTCCTGCCGCTAAAAAGGAAAAGAAGGGCAAGGCCGCTGCTGCCGCTAAGGAGGCCGCAGAGGACGCTCCTACAGGAAACGCTCCCGCCGGCGGCGAGGACGACATCCTGGCCAATATCGACGAGGACTTCGAGGAGTTCACTCCTGCTGAGGAATAATGGAGATCGTTGGCCTGAAGCTATATAAGGGCACTACCTTTGAGGCTGAGCTGGACGACGGCCGGAGGCTCTACCTCCATGCCGACATCATCAGCGACTTCGGCGTCCGGAAGGGCATGATCCTTGACCGGGATCTGCTGAGAAGGATCGTTTACGCCTCAAACCTCCGCAGAGCCTATCAGTATGCACTGTACTGCCTGGACTACCGGGACTATTCGGCGGAGGATATGTTTGAAAAGCTGAAAAAGACATATAAAAGCGAAAAGCTCTGCCTTGACGTGGTCAGGAAGCTGGCTGCGGCAGGCCTCATCGACGACAGGCGCTATGCGGAAAAGCTGGCCAGACGCCTTGTGGTCTCACGGAAGTTCGGCTATCGCCGGGCAAAGCGTGAGATCCTGCAAAAGGGCATCGACCCGGACACCGCTGAGGAGGCGCTGGAGGGATTTTCCCAATATTTCGAGGAAAATCTGGCGGAGCTCATAGAGAACAAGTACTCCCGGCTGCTCACAGACAGCAGCGACAGGAGAAGCATCGAAAAAGTTAAGAGCGCTCTTGTGCGCTGCGGCTACGGCTATGACGAGATCAACCGGGCCGTGAGCGAATACCTGGAGAGCGCAGATGAGATGGAGGACTGACTGATGCCTATTAAGGTTGGAATGGTATCGCTGGGCTGCTCAAAAAATCTGGTGGATTCCGAGAGAATGCTCAGCAAGCTCAGGCAAAAGGGCTATGAGCTCGTTACAGAGCCCGGCCTTGCCGATGTTGCGGTGGTCAATACCTGCGGATTTATCCAGTCCGCTAAGGAGGAGGCTATCGAGACTATCCTGGAGCTGGGCAAGCTCAAGGAGGACGGCACCCTGAAAAAGATCGTGGTCACAGGCTGCCTTGTGGAGAGGTACAAGGAGCAGGTGGCTGAGCAGTTTCCCGAGGCCGACGCTGTTGTCGGTATCGGCAGCAATAAGGACATCACCGACGTGCTGGATCACGTCCTTGCAAACGAGAGGTACATCAAGTTCGCACCCAAGCTGGATGCGGAGCTCACAGGCGAGAGGATCATCTCCACCCTGCCGTTTTTCTCATATTTGAAGGTGGCTGAGGGCTGCTCAAACTGCTGCACCTACTGCGCTATACCTCAGATCAGGGGAAAATTCCGCAGCGTCCCCATGGAGGACGTGCTGAAGGAGGCTAGGTGGCTGGCGGAAAACGGCGTCACCGAGCTGGTGGTCATCGCACAGGACACCTCACGCTACGGCGAGGACCTGTACGGTGAGTCAAAGCTGCCGGAGCTCCTTCGTGAGCTGTGCAAGATCGAGGGCCTGCGCTGGATCCGCACGCTGTACTGCTATCCCGAGCGGATCACAGATGAGCTGCTGGATACCATTGCCAGCGAGGAGAAGCTGGTGAAGTACATGGAGATACCGATCCAGCACTGCAATAAGGACATTCTCTCCCGCATGAACCGCTGGGGCAGCACCGAGGAGCTTGAGGCGCTCTTCGCCCATATCCGGGAGAAGATACCCGGCGTTATCCTGAGAACTACCCTGATCACCGGCTTCCCCGGTGAGACTGAGGAGCAGTTCACTGAGCTGGCTGAGTTCGTCCAGAGAGTCCGCTTTGACAGGCTTGGCTGCTTCGCCTACTCCCGTGAGGACGGCACCAAGTCCTACGACTTCCCCGACCAGATCGAGCCGGAGGTGGCCGGCCGCCGTGCTGAGATCATCATGGAGCAGCAGCTCCTCGTCAGCAGCAGCAACAACGAAAAGCTCATGGACAAAGAGCTCACCGCAGTTGTTGAGGGCTTTGACCGCTTTGCTGAGTGCTGGTTTGGAAGAACTGAGATGGACGCACCCGACATTGACGGAAAGGTGTTCTTTACCTCGGAAAAGCCCTTATCTGTGGGCGAATACGTCAAGATAAGGATCACTGACACGCTTGACTATGACCTAATAGGAGAGGTGATCGAAGAATGAATCTCCCAAATAAACTGACTCTTCTGCGAGTCCTCCTCATACCCTTCTTCCTGGTATTCATGTACTGGAAGATCCCCTACCACTACCTGATCGCCCTGATCATCTACGCCGGGGCCTCCATTACTGATGCCCTTGACGGAAAGATCGCAAGGAAGAACAACCTGGTGACCAATTTTGGAAAGTTCCTTGACCCCCTTGCCGACAAGATCTTAGTGCTTGCGGCACTGGCTGTTTTTGTGGAGATCCCTGAGATCCGCATCGGAGCTATCCCCCTGATCATCATCAGTGCAAGAGAATTCATGGTGTCCGGACTGCGCCTTCTTGCGGCAAACAGCGGCGTAGTAGTTGCGGCCGGAATGTGGGGCAAGCTGAAAACTGCCTTCACCATGGTGGCAATAATCGCCTCGCTGGTATGGCTAAGCGCCTGCAAGGACTTCAGCTTCGGCTTCCCCAAGGCATTTGTCAGCGCTGTGGACAACGTTGTGATCCCGATCCTCATGTGGATCTCAGTGATACTGACAGTGATCTCAGGCTGCATTTACCTAAAGGGCTATTGGCACCTTATCGACTCCGACAAGTAAACGCTTTCGCAAAGGAGGGTGCGTATGAAACACTGTGCAGGCCAGATCAAATATCTGGTCGCCATAAGAGAACTCTCCGAGAAGGACGAGTTCATCAGATGCGTGACGATCTCCCGTCATCTGGGAGTTTCCCGGCCCAGCGTCAGCAAGATGCTCAGATGTCTTGCCAACTCAGGGCTGGTCTATGAAGACTTCTGCAACAGCGTGGTGCTGACTCCCGAGGGCGAGAAGGCGGCTGACGAGATCTTCTCCAGCTTTGGGGAGGTCTACACATTTTTCCACAAGTTCCTGAAGCTGCCGGCGCAGGAGGCTCATGAGCAGGCCATAAAGTTCGTGACGGAGTTCCCCACGGACACCTGTGACCGCCTAAAGCACATCGTAAGGCGCACGCTGAAGAAGAAATAAAACTAGGCGGAGATCCTCCGCCCGGCATATACAAAAAGGGGCTGCGATCGCAGTCCCTTTTTCATGCTCTTGCTTGCTGCAAGGGCGCAAAAAAACGGAAGCCAAAAGGCTTCCGTTTTAGTTTCATTACTTCTTGGCGCTTGCCTTCTTCTTGGCCTCTCTGCCCTTCAGCCATGACCATGTTACAGGTGCAACGAAAAGGGATGAGTAGGTACCGGAGATAAGACCGAATACCAGCGGTACTGAGAATGTCAGCAGCGATGTATAGCCGCTTACCAGTACCACGATGGTAACTACCACCATGGTGCCGATAGTTGTCAGTGAAGTTCTGATGGAACGTGTGAGAGACTGTGTGCAGCCAAGGTTGATCAGCTCATTGAGAGTTGCCTTGGGATAGAGGGCTCTGTTCTCACGAATTCTGTCGTAGATAATGATAGTATTGTTGATAGAGTAGCCCAGGATCGTCAGGATAACGGCAACGATGTTTGAGTTGAACTCGAAGCCGAAGAGGATCGAAGCTGCTAAGGCTACCAGCAGGTCGTGGCAAAGTGCGAAAATTGAGCAGATACCAGCCGACCAGCCGCCGATCTTCTTAAATCTGATGGCGATGTAGATGATGATAACGATAGCTGCAAAGATGATAGCTACCAGACACTTCAGCAGGAACTCACGTCCTGATGAGGGGCTAACGTCGTTTGAATCGAAGAGCTCAAGCTGTGCATCGGGGAACTGTGTGTTCAGCTTCTCGGTGAGCTCGTGCTGTCTGTCAGCGTTGAGGCCTTCCTCAGAAGTGAAGGAGATAGTGAGCTGATCTCCGCCTGTATCCAGGTTCTTACCTGTTCTGACAGTTACGGGAACATTTACCAGCTCCTTGACGGAAGACTGAGCTGCATTAGTATCGATGCTGCCGGAGTAGTTATAGGTGATAACAGTACCGCCCTTGAACTCGATAGCGAAGTGTACGCCACGAATGATGATGCCCGCGATAAGTGCCGCAACAACTGCGATGACGATACCCAGGATCATTCTTTTCTTTGAGCAGAAATCGTATGCTTTCACATTAGCTGCGGGAGTAACGTTCTTGTTCTTGCTCATTTCTCGTCACCTCCATAAAGCTTTCTGTTCCTGATCATCTTCGACAGTGAAGTTACCATAAGGCGTGATGCGAATACGCCGAAGATGAAGTTGCAGATAACACCTGCAAGGAGGGTAAATCCGAAGGAGTAAACAACGCCCTCAGCAGTTGCGCCGAACATACGGAAGATCGTGCTGTTGAGGATCTTCGAGAAGAAGCTGGAGGGAACTCCAAATGCGCCCATGAGTATGATAGCGACGAGAACGTTAGTAACGTTACCGTCAAGGATAGCCGAGAAGGCTCTCTTATAGGCAACACGGATAGCGGAGTCAAGGGGCTTTCCTGAGCGGAGCTCCTCCTTGATACGCTCGCCTGTGATGATGTTTGCGTCAACGCCCATACCAACTGACAGGATGATACCGGCGATACCGGGGATAGTCAGTGTTGAGCCGTGCATGAAGCCAAACCAGCCTGTTACGGCTGCGATAGAGCCTGCGATCTGACCGCAGAGAGCGATGACTGCCACAAAGCCGGGGACCTTGTAAAGGATCATCATGTAAACTGCGATAAGTCCGAAGGAGATAGCTGCTGCAAGAAGGATAGCGTCCAGAGAGCCCTCACCCATTGTAGGAGAAATGGTCTTGAAGCTGGAGGTTATCATCTTGAAGGGCAGCGCACCTGAGTTGATCTGATCTGAGAGCTTCTTAGCGGAGTCGCTGTCGAAGCTGCCGGAGATAACAGCGTTTCCGTCAGTGATGATGCTGTTGACGGAGGGAGCTGAGATCATGGTGTTGTCCATCCAGATCGAGATAGGTGTTGATGTACCTGCAAGCTCGCCTGTAGCATCGGCGAACTTCTGCTTGCCTGAATCGTTGAGTTTCAGTGAAACTACCCACTGAAGGTCTCCGTTGTCGTTAGGCTGCTGGCCATAGTTAGCCTCAGCGATGTCCTCACCCTTGAGAACGATCTCGCCGGTAGGGATAGATTCGCCGTTTGCGTCCTGCTCCGTATCAGTGCCTTTACGGAAAGTGAGCTCAGCCATTTCACCCAGCTCCTTAACGGATGCCTCGGGGTCGAAGTCGGTCTCGCCGGCCTGCCAGGGGAAACGGACGATGATCCTATCGCTCTTTTCGTCGCTGTATACCTCGTTATCGGTGATACCGAGAGAGGAGAGACGGGTCTTGATGACCGCAGTAGCAGCAGCAAGCTGAGTCTCGTTAGCGTCGTAGCCGTCAGCGGGAGCAAAAGTGACGTCAACACCGCCCTTGATGTCGATACCAAGGCGGATATCGTCTACACCCTTGACAACTGTCTTAGCGTTATCGCCGTAGTAGTAATCAAAACCGGCGACAGCTGAGAATGAGAAAAGTGCGATCAGGACAACGACAATGAAGAAAGTTGACTTGTTGATCTTTTTCACAGTCATGTGCCTCCTAATAAATAAATATGTGTCGCTATGACAATTACAATTATTGTACTATATTTTCACAAGAAAGTCAAGCAATACTGGCAACAAAACAGTATTTTTCAAAATTCTGCACAATAAGCGGAGCTCATTTTTGCCATTACTGACAAAGGGGAGCCCCGTTCATGATCATTTAAAGTGCTTCTGTGACAGCTTCAGGCGGTTCATGGCACGATTGAGTGCAGCCTGAGTCTGATAGTATTCCTTTATGCTCTGCTTTTGGCGGAGCCTTTCCTCGGCACGGGCACGGGCTTCCTCCGCACGCTTTACGTCGATCTCCTCCGGGAGCTCGCAGGTATCCGCAAGGATGATAGCGTGATCGGGCATGACCTCGATGAAGCCCTCAGAGATAGCGGCATACTGCCACTTGCCGTTCACCATGTATTTCAGCTCACCTGTAGGCAGAGCCGTAACAAGGGGCTCATGACCGGCCATTATGCCGATGAGTCCGTCGATAGCGGTGATAACAAGGTGCTCGGTCTCGCCTTCAAAGAAGACCCTGTCCGAAGCGATTATCTCAAGATGAAAGGTCTTGCTCATGAGGGACCCTCCTTAGTAGTTTTCCTCTATCTGCTTGGCCTTGGCAAGAACGTCGTCGATAGTTCCGGCCATGAGGAATGCAGCCTCGGGAACATCGTCCATATCGCCGTTGATGATGGCCTTGAAGCCCTCGATGGTGTCCTTGACGGGGACGTACTTGCCCTTGAGACCGGTGAAGTTCTCGGCAACGTTGAAGGGCTGTGAGAGGAACTTCTGGATCTTTCTGGCACGGTAAACGCTCAGCTTGTCCTCCTCGTCCAGCTCCTCCATACCCAGGATAGCGATGATGTCCTGGAGCTCCTTGTACTTCTGGAGGAGCTCCTGAGTGCGTCTTGCCACGTTGTAGTGCTCCTCGCCGACGATCTCAGGCTCAAGGATACGGGAATTGGACTCCAGCGGGTCAACGGCGGGGTAGATGCCCTGCTCAACGATCTTTCTGGAGAGAACGGTGGTTGCGTCAAGGTGAGCGAAAGTGATCGCCGGAGCCGGGTCGGTAAGGTCGTCCGCAGGGACGTATACCGCCTGAACTGACGTGATAGAGCCGTTTTTGGTGGAGGTTATACGCTCCTGGAGCTCGCCCACCTCAGTTGCCAGCGTAGGCTGATAGCCAACGGCTGAGGGCATTCTTCCCAGCAGAGCCGATACCTCAGAGCCCGCCTGAACGTAACGGAAGATGTTGTCGATGAACAGGAGCACGTCCTTATGCTCTCTGTCACGGAAGTATTCCGCCATAGTAAGGCCTGTCTGAGCCACACGCATACGGGATCCGGGGGGCTCGTTCATCTGGCCGAAGACCAGAGCGGTCTTCTCGATAACGCCGGACTCCTGCATTTCGTTCCAAAGGTCATTACCTTCACGGGAACGCTCGCCGACGCCTGTGAAAATGGAGTATCCGCCGTGCTCGGTAGCGATATTGCGGATGAGCTCCTGGATAAGTACGGTCTTACCGACACCGGCGCCTCCGAAGAGTCCGATCTTACCGCCCTTAGCGTAGGGGGCGATCAGGTCGATGACCTTGATGCCGGTCTCCAGCACCTCAACGACAGGGCTCTGGTCCTGGAAGGAAGGTGCCTTGCGGTGGATCTCCCACCTTTCCTCGGTCTCCACGTCGCCCTTTTTGTCGATAGGCTCGCCGAGGACGTTGAACATTCTGCCGAGGGTCTTCTCGCCTACGGGCACCTTGATGCAGGAGCCGGTGGCGGTGACCTCCATGTTCTTGCTGAGTCCCTCGCTGGTAGCAAGCATGATGCAGCGCACAACGTGGTTGCCCATATGCTGAGCCACCTCCATGACACGGCGCTTGCCGTCCAGCTCAACGGTGAGGGCGTCCCTGATCATAGGGAGCTTTCCTGCCGGGAACTCAACGTCGATAACAGGTCCGATGACCTGGGTTATTCTACCTTTTTCCATATTGTTATGAAACTCCTTTCGGGAGTGCTTTCGTTATTCTTCAACACTGCTCGCACCGCTGCATACCTCAGTGATCTCCTGAGTGATCGCAGCCTGACGTGCCCGGTTGTAGAGAAGGGACAGCTCCCTGATCATGTCCTTAGCGCTAGTCGTGGCAGCGTCCATGGCAGTCATTCTTGCGTGCTGCTCGGAGCAGAAGGCCTCTACCATAGCGCCGTAGATGATGCCCTTGGCGTAGTTTGGTATGAGGTAGCTCATTACCTCCTCAGGGCTTGGCTCGAATGAGGCCTTTGGCAGCTTTTTCATGGTGCCGTCAACTGCCTTTCCGAAGTGCTTTCTCTCAAAGGGCAGCAGCCGAACTGTTCTTGGCTCAGACTGGCTGGAATTGAGCATATCCGTATAGATCAGGTGTACCTCGTCAAGCTCATGGTTCTCGAACTTCTCCAGGACAAGCTCAGCGATCTCCTTGGCACGGTAAAGGGTGGGATTTTGGGTGGTATACAGGAACTCGCTGTCAACGTAGGCTTTTTTGGCTTCACGCTTGCGGTTCTGGAAGTGCATACGTCCCACCTGACCCATGATGAAGAGGTAACAGTTGTCTATATCAGGAGCCTTTTTCAGCTCCTGCTCAGTGTATTTCAGGATATTATGGTTGTAGCTCCCGCAAAGGCCCTTGTCGGCGGTAATGACGATATAACCCCTTTTTCGCTTATCCTCGGGGATATTGTCACGCCTGTCGAAGTAGAGCTGGCGGGTGTGGGGAGTGTGCTCAAGAACGCTCTCGATAGTTGACTGTAGCTTGTAGAAGTATGGCTCGGTGGCCTCAAGGGACTTCCTGGCCTTTTTCAGCTTGGACGAGCTCATCAGGTACATCGCATTTGTGATCTTGAGGATCTGCTGGATACTGGCAACACGCTCCCGGATCTCTCTTATATTAGCCACGAGATCACCTCTTATTCCTCAAAGGCGGTGATGATCCGCTCGATGCGCTCGCCGATCTCGTCGGTGAGGACCTTCTTGCTCTCGATCTCCTCGATGAGATCCTGGCCGTAGCTGCGGACGTAGCTCATGAGCTCTGTGCGATAGCTGCGCAGATCCTTCAGGGGGATCGTGTCGAAAAGCCCGTGCTGAGCGGCATACAGCAGGATCACCTGCTCATAATGGGGAAGCGGGTTGTACAGGGGCTGCTTGAGCAGCTCTGTGAGCATATGGCCGTGGTTGAGCAGGTCAGTAGTGGCCTGATCCAGCTCAGAGGAGAACTGTGTGAAGATCTCCATTTCCTTGAACTGGGCAAGGTCGATACGCAGGTTACCTGCGGCCTTCTTCATGGCCTTGGTCTGAGCAGCTCCTCCGACACGGGAAACTGACAGTCCGTAGTTCACCGCAGGACGCAGGCCTGAGTTGAACAGCTCGCTCTCCAGGAAGATCTGGCCGTCGGTGATAGAGATAACGTTTGTGGGGATATAGGCTGAGATGTCGCCGGCAAGGGTCTCGATGATAGGCAGAGCCGTCAGAGAGCCGCCGCCGTGCTCCTCATCCAGACGGCTGGAGCGCTCCAGCAGACGGGAGTGGAGGTAGAAGACGTCGCCGGGGTAGGCCTCACGTCCCGGAGGACGGTGGAGCAGAAGGGACATGGCTCTGTAAGCCACAGCGTGCTTTGAAAGATCATCGTAAACGATCAGCACGTCCCTGCCCTTTGACATGAAGTATTCAGCCATAGCCGTTCCCGAATAGGGAGCGATATACTGGAAGGGCGCAGGCTCGCTGGCAGAAGCAGAGACTACCACCGTGTAGTCCATAGCGCCGTATTTTTTGAGGGTGTTCACTACCTGCGCAACGGTAGAGGACTTCTGTCCGATAGCGACATAAACGCAGATAACGTCCTGACCCTTCTGGTTGATGATAGTATCGACTGCGATAGAGGTCTTACCGGTCTGGCGGTCGCCGATGATCAGCTCACGCTGTCCACGGCCGATAGGGAACATGGAGTCGATAGCCAGGATACCGGTCTGAAGAGGAACGTTTACAGGCTGACGCTCGATAACTCCGGGAGCCTCACGCTCGATAGGGAAGTAGTCCTCGGCATTGATCTGGCCAAGGCCGTCGATAGGCGAGCCAAGAGCGTCCACAACTCTGCCAAGGAGCTCATCGCTGACGCCGACGCCGGCACGTTTGCCTGTGCGGATAACGGAAGAGCCCTCAGTGAGACCGTGGTCGTCGCCAAGGAGAACTACGCCGATGCTGCGCTCCTCCAAATTCTGGACGATGCCGCGAACGCCGGTCTCGAACTCTACCAGCTCGCCGTACATAACGCCGCTCATACCGTAAACGCTGGCGATACCGTCACCGATACGGGTAATGAAGCCTGTCTCAGTTGCTCCGGACTTCACGGTGAAGTCCTTGACCTCGGTCTTGAGGACTGAGATGATGTCGCCGGAGCTTACCTCCTCATCCTCCACAGCCTCAGCCACCTCAGCGGCACGGCTCTTGAGGTTTTCACGGATCATGCGGAGACTTGTGCGATAGCTGCGGTCGTACTCCACATCGCCGGCATTCAGGATAAATCCGCCCAGGATCTCAGGATCGTGGCGGTATTCGATGTCAACGTCCTCCTTGACGAAGCGGTCCATGATGAACTTCTTCAGGTCGGCCTGCTGAGAGTCGGTAAGGGGCGTAACATAGCGGACTACAGCCTTTATGCTGCCCTGCTTGTCGATGAGCACCTCGGAGTATTCCTCCAGGATCTCGCCGATGTTCTGGATACTGCCGCTTCTGACAGCGGTCATGAGAACTCGCTCCATAGAAGCGGGGAAGAGCCTCTTGATGATCCCACGCTTCTCGTCATGAGTAACAAGGGGATTTGAAAGAGTCTCGGTAACGTCTGGGCAGGCAGTGATGACGGCCTTTGCGGTATCGTTGTCCTCCTGGGAGATATCCAGGCGAATCAGCTCCTTGAGGAGCTCCTTCTCGGTCTCTTTCACTGCTCATCGACCTCCTCTTCTGCGAGGAACTGGTCGACCAGCTTTCTGTTCTTCTCGTCGTCGAGGTTTGCGCCAACGACCTTAGAAGCGGCCTCGATAGCCAGATCTGCGATCTGGGTCTGAGCCTGCTGGAGAACTCTTCTGCGCTCGTTCTCGATAGTTTTGCTTGCGGCGCTGACGATCTCATCGGCCTCCTCCTGAGACCTTCTGATGATAGCAGCACGCTCGGACTCGGCCTGATCATGCGCCTTAGTGATGATACGGCCGGCCTCTTCCTTGGCCTCGCTGATAGAGTCAGAATACTGTGCTCTCAGCTCCTCGGCCTCTTCTCTGGCCTTTTTAGCCTCGTCGATATCGTTCTGGACGGCCTGAGTCCTGTCGTCCATCATTTTGCTGATCGGTTTGAAAAGGAATATCCTCAGCAGCACGAACAGTATGATAACGTTGGCAACTGCCTCGACGATGCTCCAGAATTCAAATTTTAGCATTGTTTGCCCTCCTTATGTAAATTGTCATGCGGCTCACATCTTGCCGATAATAAGGAGTGCGATAACAAATCCGTAAATAGCCGTAGCCTCTGCCAGAGCACAGCCCAGCAGGAGAGCTGTTCTGATGTCGCCCTTTGCCTCAGGCTGACGGGCGATGGACTCTGTTGCCTTTGCAGTTGCGATACCGATGCCCACACCTGCACCTGCGCCTGTAAGAACAGCGATCGCTGCACCTAATGCTATCATTCCCATAGTTTTATACCTCCAAGTGTTTATCTGTTACATCTTACCGATGATGAGAAGTGCGATAACGAATCCGTAGATAGCCGTAGCCTCTGCCAGAGCACAGCCCAGCAGGAGAGCTGTTCTGATGTCGCCCTTTGCCTCAGGCTGACGGGCGATGGACTCTGTTGCCTTTGCAGTTGCGATACCGATGCCCACACCTGCACCTGCGCCTGTAAGAACGGCGATAGCCGCACCTAATGCTATCATTCCCATAGTTTTATACCTCCGTGAAGTTAGTGTTCTTCCTCTTCTAAGGCCTCAGCCATATAGAGGGATGTAAGGAATACGAATACATAAGCCTGGAGCAGACCGTCGAAAATATCGAAGTATGCGCTGGCGATGACCGGCACGCCGATCGGGATGAGCCCCTTTACCAGCTCCATTACAACGAAGGCTCCCAGCACGTTTCCGAAAAGTCGCATACACAGCGACAGCGGACGGGTGATGAGGTCCAGGATATTGATCGGGTTAAGGAAGCTCTTCAGCCACTTGACCGGGCCCTTCTCGATAATGAAAGCGGCCTGGACGAAGATTATGGCGATGCCTGCCAGAGCAGCCGTCACGTTGATGTCCTTAGTTGGCGGAACGAAGCCGAAAAGTCCGATAAGGTTTGCAAAGGCGATGTAGATGATAAGTGTCTCAAGGAAGGGCAGGTACTTCTTTCCCTTAGGGCCAAGGATGTCCGTAAAGAAATTGTCCAGCCAGCCTATGAGCCCTTCCAGCAGGCACTGCTTGCCTGTAGGAACTCGTTTCAGCCTGTGTGTGAAGATAATTGAAAGCAGCACAATTGCTCCCATGATGATCCATGTGACAACACAGGAATCCGCAACAGGTATCCCCCCTAAGATCGGGATGGTGAATGCCGTTTTTGATTGCAGCTCCTCCATCATATTGTCCATATTAACACCTTCTTTCGGTATAAGAATAGAAAAACGGAGACCGCCAATGGCAAACATCTCCGTTGATATTGTCAAAATAAGCAGTTATTCCTTTAACAAGGGCCTCTGTTAATTATATTACAAACCGCCTGTAAAGTCAAGCATTCCGGCGAAATTTTCACAATTTTACCCTATTTCAGTCGTCGCCGTCGCCTGTTACCAGACGCATTGCACGGTCAAGGCGCTCGATAGCTCCGGAATTGAGCTTTTCCGCAAGGCGGATCCGGTCCATCTCCTTCTTGAAAGCAGCCAGCTCCTCCGCCACACGGCGCAGTATATCCTCGTTTTTGAGCTGCTTCTCCTCAAGGGCGCAGACTCTTACGATGAGGTCGTTGATATTTGCAGCCATGGCCTCGTTTGCGGCATTCTGCTTCTGGCCGAACTCAGTCAGCTTTGCGGCGGCACTGAAAGTGCCTATCTTAGCGTGGCCGTCGAAGGCCTGCATTTTCTCGTTTGTTAGCTTAATATCTGACATTTCTGTTCCCTTCCTTTCTCTTTTTGTCTGGTTTTCAGTCTCTTCGCAGCTTTTCTCTCCACCACTCCAGGGTATCCCGGACTGTCTCCTCGATGGAGATCTTGGCACTCCAGCCCGTATCTGCGAAAATAAGCGAAACATCGGGCTCGATGATCGGTATATCCGAGGCACGAAGGCGCTTTGGATCCCGGATCACAGCGATCTGCACCTGAGACATAGAGAGCGCAGTCTCAAGGATCTGACTGATCGCAGCGGCACTTCCCCGGCCCACGTTGTAAACTCTGCCGGAAACACCCTTCTCCGCCAGGAGCCTGTAGGCTCGCACCACGTCCCGAACATCGGTGAAATCACGCTTTGCATCGGTATTCCCGATAAGCAGCTCAGCCGGTGCTCCCGGCTGCTCAGCCGCAGCTATCTGCCGGCAGATCTCAGACACAACGAATGTGGGGGACTGGCCGGGGCCGGTGTGGTTGAATGAGCGTGTCATCACTATGTCCATGCCGTAGGAGCGGCTGTAGATCTGGCCGATCATCTCCTGACAGACCTTAGTTGCGGCGTAAATGTTCCCCGGGCGCAGCTTCTCCTCCTCACTGAGGGGGCAGGCGTCCTTGGGGATGAAGCCGTATTCCTCACCCGATCCGATCAGCAGCAGCCTTGTGTCCGGGCGCTGAGAGAGCCGCACGGCCTCCAGCACGTTGACAGCGCCCACCACGTTCACCTGAGCGGTGAGGGCAGGCTTTTTCCAGGACACCGCCACTGAGCTCTGGGCGGCAAGGTGGAACACCACGTCGGGCATGACCTTGGCTAAAAGGCCTTCTATTGCGGGAACATCGCCGATGTCAAGGCTGTAAACGGCGCAGTCCCCGCAGATCTCTTCCTCCGGGAGACAGGTGGCGTGGACCTCGTATCCGGCGGCAGTCAGCTCCCGGATAAGATACCCTCCGGCAAAGCCTCCTCCGCCAATTATCAGAGCCCGTTTCATTGGCTCAAAATGTCGTAAAGACGGCGGATAACGTTCTTCTCATTGAATTCCTCCATAACACGCTCAGCGCCGGCTTTTCCCAGCTTTTCACGGTAGTCCGGGCGGCTCACCAGCACGTTTATGGCCTTGGCCAGCATCTTCGGGTCGCTTGGCCTTACGGTGAAGCCGGTCTGCTTGTGGAGGCTGACATAAGGCACTCCCGAGGGCAGAGCGGTGTTGATAACGGGCTTTCCGTAGACCATGGCCTCGATCTGGACGATACCGAAGGCCTCGCTCTTCACCACTGATGGCAGCACGAAAATATCGCAGTCAGCGTAGGCCTGTTTCAGCTCCTCGTCCGGGAGAAATCCCAGAAAATGGACTCTTTCGGCAACTCCGTTCTTCTGGGCGAAGTCCTTCAGCTCCTCCTCCAGCTCGCCTGTGCCTGCGATGAACAGCTCGCAGCCCTCAGTGTAAGGCAGAGCTTTCAGCAGCACGTCCACGCCCTTATAGTAGACCAGTCTGCCGGTGAAGAACACCTTCACGGCGCTCTTGTCGGTGAGCTTTTCGGTGAGTATGGGGCGGCGCTCCACAGAGAGGTAGTCCTCCGGTATGATGCCGTAGGGCAGGATCTTGCACTTCTCACGGAACTGAGGCAGCCAGTCCGAGCCCTCAACGTGTCCCTGAGTTGCGGTGAGGATCACGTCTGCACGGCGCAGAAGGCTCATCAGCAGGGGCTTGTAGACCTTCAGCAGCTTCTTCTGCTTAACGATGTCGCTGTGCCAGGAGACCACCACCTTCCCCTTGAAGCCGGACAGCAAAAGAGCTGCGTCCGCCAGGGGGAAGGGCACGTTTATATGCACAACATCGGCGTTTTTCGCCATTTTTCTGAACAGCTTGATGAATGAGAACGAAAGCGGACATGAGAAGTATGTTCCCAGACTTCCTGCACGGGTAACGTCTGCGCCGTTCACTTCCTCACGGATAGTTCCGCCACGGCCGTCACGGCAGACCAGAGTCTTCACCTCGACGCCCTCGAACTGACCCAGCTCCTCAGAATACTGCTTCACAAGGCTCTCGATGCCGCCGACATGGGGATAATAGGCCTTGTTCACTTCTAAAACTCGCAATTTTTTCATATCTATCGCCTGTTCCTCAGAACAGCTCCTTATAAACGTTATACAGCTTTTCCGCCGAGCTGTCCCAGGTGAACAGCTCCGCACGCTTCCTGCCACGCTCAGAAAGATCCTTTCTCAGCTCTCCATCATCGCAAAGCCTTGCAAGACCCTCAGCGATGCTCTCCTCAGAGAAGGCGTCGCAGGTAACTGCGCAGTCGCCCGTCACCTCCGGCAGAGAGGCGGCGTCAGAGGCCAGCACAGGCACTCCGCAGGCCATAGCCTCCAGAGGAGGTATGCCGAAGCCCTCATATATCGAGGGGAAGACGAATGCCAGGGCTCCGCACATCAGGGGGTTCATGTCCTCTGAGGGGATATACTTTGTGAAGATCACCTGCTTGTCAAGGCCGAGCTCCTGCACCTTTCCGTAAATGCCGTCGTAGAGCCAGCCCTTTCCGCCGGCCAGCACCAGCTTAGGCACGTCGCCGCCCTTTCGCTTGCTGAAAATGTCGTAGGCGATGATCAGCCGCTCCAGGTTTTTTCTGGGCTCGATCGTTCCGACGTAGAGGAAGTAGTCGCCCTCGATGCCCAGGGACTGCTTCACCTGAGGGATCCTTTCCGGCTCAGTACAGGGCTTAAAGCGGTCAAGATCAACTCCGCAGGGCACGACTCTCAGCTTCTTTTCGTGCTCCGGGAACCATTTCAGGATCTCGCTTTTTGAAAATTCCGACACGGTAACGATCATGTCCGCACGCTTCATGGACTTTTTCAGTCCCATGTTCAGCATTGTCCTCGTTCTTCCACGGACTGTCTCCGGGAAGGCCTTGTAGGTCATGTCGTGGACGGTGACAACGGTCTTTCCGTGAACTCCCGGAGGAACGATGAAGTTGAAAAAGTGGGTCAGGTCGGCTTTTTTCCCGAAAAAGCTCTTGTACGGCCAAGGCACAAAGGCAGAGGCCGCCCTATAGATATAGCCCGAAAAATGGGCGATCTGAGTGTCTATATCATCTCCGGCAAAGGGCGCTATGCGCTCCAGCTTGATGTGGTCATCCTTCCGGGAGAAAAAGCTGTAGGTGTAGCTGTTCTCCGGGTGGAGCCTTGCCATTGCAGTGGTCTGTCCCACCTCGCACCAGCCCACGCCGGTGATCTTGTCGCTGATAAGGGGTACAGCGTCGAAAGAAATATTCATAGTTGCTCCTTTTTATTTGGAAGTCCAGTACAGTATGCGCTCTCTGAGCTCGGCAACATAGCTGTCAGTGTCTTCCTTGTTAAATCCGCTGAATACGGTCTTTATGGGAGATGAAACAGCCTCCTCAGACTGCTCCAGAGCCTCCTCCTTGGTGATGAGGCCTTCCTCCAGACCCATCAGCAGAACGTTCAGCGTGTCGATCCGCCTTATGACCTCGGCTCTATCGTAGCCCCGAAAGGCCGCTCTCAGAACTCCCGGCATGGCAGCTCCTCCTATCATGCGTATTTCCAAAAGAAAATGGTGATCCCCAGAACAGCCAGCTCCACTGCGGTCATGATGCTGAACAGAATGACGCTTCCCATGAGGTCGCTCTTCACCAGACAGGCCTTGTCCGGGTCGAACTCATCATAGGCCACTTCTACCGGTGTTCCGGGCTTTTTTGAGCGTATCATGAAGCCGCCGTCCATTTTCTTTACGCAGTGCCGATCATTTGCGGTGTAGGCTACCACGGGTACGGAATTGCCACTGCCACTCCAGCAGATGATCTGACCTGTGCAGCGCTGACCCTGCTTTTCAAGGCGCCTGTACCTGAGGATGTCACGCAGAGCAAGTGCCGGGAAAATGCAGAAGAAGCCGTTTGCTGCAACGGCTGCGGCTGCTCCAAAGCCGAAAATCAGCCCCACTGCTATGACGAAGGCGCAGGCTGAAAGAGTGATGAGCACAGTTTTCAGCACGCCCTTCGGGTCGTTGATCAGGAAGAACACAAAAAATGCTCCCAAAATGATCAGGTACATTATCTTGCCCCAGAGATCCGGGTCGATGAACAGTCCCGGCACCACCAGCGCCGCCAGAACTCCGAAAACTGCCAGAAATGCGCCGATAACGCCTTTCAGGTCGGCCTTCGCAAGCTGGAACAGCTTCCGGAAAAGCAGGAACAATATCACAGCCACCGGCATCATGCTCAGCAGGAACTGCCAGTTTTCCCGGAAAAACAGGGCTATGCCGTCAATGCTCAGTCTCATGGCTCCTCCGTTTGTCAGCTTACGATCATATAGACAAGGGGTATGATAAATATGGCTGTCAGCACCAGGCTGAACAAGACTATGTCTGCGATACAGCCCCTTACTGATATCTTTTTTACGCAGGCCTTATTAGGGTCGGCCGGGTCGTAGTATACTGTATATCCGTGAGTTTTCGGCAAAAACAGCCGGGTCTGAACGATAAGACCGTAGCTCCTGCCGCCGACCTCGTAGGAGAAGCGTGAACCGAACTTATTGTAGCTGCCCCAGTAAACTCCCGGCACGAACCTGTCAAGGCTCATTATCCTGCGGATCTCGGCTATTTCCTTTGCCTTCTTCACGATACCCACTACGATCAGCACCGATATCGGCAGGAAAGCCACGAACATCCCTTCAAGATATGAAGCTGTGAAGTTCATTACTCGTTTTCCGCAAGACGCAGGTCGTTCTTTGCCATGCGCTCCACCAGCTGCTCGAAGGAGATCTGTCTCTCCCAGCCAAGAACGCTGTGAGCTTTTGTGGAATCTCCCAGCAGCACGTCCACCTCAGCAGGGCGGAAGAAATCAGGGTTTACCTTAACGAGGGTCTTGCCGGTAGCCTTATCGGTACCGATCTCGTTTACGCCCTCGCCGCTCCAGGCAACGTCTATCCCCAGGCAGCCAAAGGCTGCGGTGACGAAATCCCGGACAGTCCTTGTCTCGCCGGTAGCAACAACGTAGTCGTCGGGCTTATCCTGCTGTAGCATGAGCCACATGGCACGAACGTAGTCCTGAGAGTGTCCCCAGTCACGCTGTGCGGAGAGGTTTCCCAGCTCCATGTGATCCAGTTTCCCCAGCTTTATGAGGGCAGCGGAATGAGTGATCTTCCGGGTGACGAATTCCAGTCCCCGGCGCTCGCTCTCGTGGTTGAAAAGTATACCTGAGCAGGCGAACATATCGTAGCTCTCACGGTAATTCCGGGTGATCCAGTGGCCATATAGCTTGGCCACACCGTAGGGGCTCCTTGGCGAGAAGGGAGTGGTCTCCTTCTGGGGAGTCTCCTGCACCATGCCGAACATCTCGGAGGTAGAGGCCTGATAGAACTTAGCGTCAGGCTTCACCATGCGGATCGCCTCAAGTATATTCGTAACGCCCAGGGCGTTTATGTCTCCTGTACTAAGGGGAGTGTCCCAGCTGGTAGCCACGAATGACTGCGCTGCCAGGTTATACACCTCGTCTGGCTGAGACTTCTGCACAGCCATTATCAGCGAGGCCGGGTCTGTCATATCGGCATAGATCAGGTGCAGCCTGTCCTTCAAATGGGCGATGTTGCCGTAGTCCACGTTGGCCTTTCGCCGCCAGATACCGTAGACCTCATAGCCCTTTTCCAGCAGCAGCTCTGCCAGATATGAGCCGTCCTGACCGGTAATGCCTGTTATGAGTGCTTTTTTCATTTTATTGCTCCTTGTGCCGAGCCATTAGCTGTCAGCCATTAGCCTTCAGCTTAAACCAGCTCGCTTCTTCCTTCTTCCTTCAGCTTTGCGATGACCTTCTTCACGTCCTGAGTGTTGTTCTTCGAGCAGACCAACAGCACGTCGTCGGTATCCACGATGATGATGTCTCTTGTGCCGATAGCCGCCACAAGTCTCTTTCCGCCGCAGATAGTAGTTCTCTTTGAGTCAACTGTGATGACGTCGCCCTCAGTGTAATTCTTGTCGTCGTCGGTCTCGTTTATGCGCTCAACAGCCAGCCAGCTCCCCACGTCGTCCCAGCCGAAGCTGCCGGGGATAGTGAAGATATTGCTGGCCTTCTCCATGATGCCGAAGTCGATGGACTCGCTGCGGAAGGCTGTGAATTCCTTGACGAGAGTCTCGGTAAAGCCCGGTGTGCCGAAGGCCTCGCCGATACGGAGAGCTCCCTCATAGATGTCGGGCATGAACTCCTTCAGGTCAGCCATGATCGAGGACACCTTCCACACGAACATACCGCTGTTCCAAAGGTACTTTCCTGAAGAAAGATACTCCTTGGCTGTAGGCAGGTCGGGCTTCTCAACGAAGCGCTTTACCTCATAGGCATCGCCGGACTCCTGACCGAAGTTGATATAGCCGTAGCCGGTCTCGGGATAGGTAGGGGTTATACCGATAGTTACCAGGTTCTTGCCCTCCTCGGCAACGCTTATGGCCTTTTTCAGAGTGTTGACGTAGATGTCCTCATAGCCGATAAGGTGGTCTGAGGGCAGCACCAGCATGATAGCGTCGTCGTACTTCCTGCTGATGACTGAGGCTGCGAATGCGATACAGGGCGCTGTGTTCCTTGCGCAGGGCTCAGCAAGGATATTCTCCTCGGGAATGTCGCTGAGCTGATCCAGCACCAGATCCTTGTAGGCTGCATTCGTGACAACGTAAACGTCCTTGATGTCAACAAGGGGCATAAGGCGCTTTACGGTCTTCTGTATCATGGTCTCGCCGTCTGATGTCAGCGAGAGGAACTGCTTGGGGCAGGAATTTCTGCTCTTGGGCCAGAAGCGCTCGCCTCGGCCGCCTGCCATGATGACTGCTGTTGTTTTCATAGATTTACTCCTTCTTATGGTCGTCGCTCTCCGCAGAAAGTATGCCCTCGCCGGTCTTGGCGTTGGAGCTTCCGGGGAAAAGCATGGTTTTTAGCGTCATTAGGATTATTTGCAGATCCATGCGGATCGAATAATTCTCGATATACATAAGGTCCATTTTCAGCTTGTCGTAGGGCGAGGTGTCATAAACGCCCGTTACCTGGGCATAGCCCGTAAGGCCGGCCTTTACCTTCAGTCTGAAGCCGAATTCCGGCATTTCCTTCTTGTACTCACGGTGGATCTCGGGGCGCTCGGGACGTGGTCCCACAACGCTCATCTCGCCCTTGAGGATATTCAGCAGCTGAGGCAGCTCGTCCAGTCTGGTCTTTCGGAGGAACCTTCCCACCGGCGTGATCCTGGGGTCGTCGTCGGAGGCAAGCTGGGGGCCTGAGCCCTTTTCAGCGTCCACTACCATGCTGCGGAACTTGTACACGTCGAATTCCTTCTCGTCGATGGTGAGCCTGCGCTGCTTGTAGAACACCGGGCCGCCGTCGCAGAGCTTGATCGCCAGCGCTGAGATCAGCATGAAGGGACTGGCGATGATCAGCATCACCAGAGAGAAAACGATGTCGAAGGCTCGCTTGATGAAGCGCTGCTCATAGTCAAGGCCGTAGTTTCGGCACAGCATGAGAGGCGTATCGAAAAGCCGTATGTCGTCGGCTCCTCTTACGATAATATCTGAGATCTTGGGGGCGATATACGCTCTGATCGACTTCTCGAAGCAGAATTTAAGGTAGTCGTTCCTCAGCTCAGCGGGGATGTCGCAGATGATAACGCCCTCGTATTTCATGATCAGGTCACGGACCTTCTCCGGGTCCTCGGAAACGCTCACCGACTCACAGATCATGTACTTGTCCACACGCTGGCTCATTTTCAGCACAAGTGCGGCAGCCTGGTGGCTTCCGTAGAGGATCACCAGCTTTCTCGGGGGATAGATCAGGAAGTACAGCCTTCCGGAGATCACCGTCCACACGGCGATGAAGCCGAAATGGGCGAAGGTCAGAGCCAGCATCGGCCCCACACGCATGAAGTCTCGTCCGATAAGGCTTATGAGGAAGTATGCGGTGAAGTCCACGCAGGTTATGGATATCAGCTGAGAATACAGCATATCCGTCTTTTTCAGGTAGCCCAGCTTAAATCCGCCGTAGGCCTTGAAAAATATCCAAACCAGCAGACAATAGATGCCGATCAGCACCCAGTTGCCTCGCCTGTAGAAAGGCAAAACGATGACCTCGCTGTAGTATTGGTACCAGACCAGTCCGAAGGTCAGGGTCAGGATACCGATAAGCACAACTGCCGATCCTAGTGAGATCAGCCGCTTATATCTGTCTCTTTTACTGTTCATAGCTTTGTCCCGCCAAAGGGCGGTCAGTCTCCTCTTTTATCTTTTTCTGCGGACTTTTTCGGGAAAGAAAGTGCCCTTCCTGAAAATGCCGCTACATAGTCATTATAACAAGAAACTTCCTCCCTGTCAATAGCTGGGAAATAAAGCTGCCAGACAGCGGGTTTTTCCCCTGGTGACAGGCAGACCTGACACATAAACGGAAAAAGGTTGATTTTTTTGAAATAGTGTGGTATAATAGCTTCGTATGAGACATAAAGCCCAGCACCGGCCTATTATCCGCAGCCGCTCAGCCGCAGCAGCTGCCGGAAGACCGTTCGTGGGTCATTGCGGCAGAACGGAGTAGAACAGAATGCCTAATCAGAAAATTAGCAAGGAAAAAAGTATAAAGCGCACAAAGACCTTTGTTGAGGTCGCCATTTGTGCTGTTCTGCTGGCAGCAGGAGGCTTTCTCATAAAGGGCGCCGTGGACCGCTCAAAGCCCGTCGGACGCTCAGATTACGAAGCCAGCGAGGTGGAGGTGGACATTCCCGTTCCCGAGGATACCACCGATCCCAATATGCTGCTGTATACCTCAGTCAATGTCCCCACAAAGGACAAGTTCTACGGCGATCTTATCCTGGTCAACAACGACCACCAGTATTACCACTCCGGCGAGGAGGATCTGGTGAGCATCAACGAGCTCAACGACCAGCAGGGCATCAGTTTTTTCAGCGCAGTTGACTATGATTATACTATCCTCCGTCAGGCATATCAGCCTATGGTGGATCTGATAACAGACTATTATAATAAGTATTTCGACGACACCATCATCATCTACGGCTCCTACAGAACTACCGAGTTCCAGAAGTCCCTCTACGACGACGACCTGGCTCAGACAGGCAATGAAGAGTCCACCAGAGTCGCAAAGGCCGGCTTCAGCGAGCACGAGACCGGTCTGGCCATCGATCTGAGCGAGACAGTCGATTATGACTACACCGGCGAGGGCGACCAGGCCTGGATCAACCAGAACTGCTACAAATACGGATTTATCGAGAGATACCAGGAGGACAAGACCGAGCTGACCTATATCCAGCCCGAGCCCTGGCATTTCCGCTATGTGGGCATCCCCCACGCCGCCTATATCACAAGAAGCGGCATCTGTCTGGAGGAGTACATCGACCTCCTCAGGACCACCTACCCCTATGAGGGCGACCACCTGAACTTCGCAGACGATGACGGGAACAACTATGAGGTGTACTTCGTGGCCTCAGACGACGGCGCCGACACCACCAGTGTGCCCGTTCCCTCAGGTCTGAAGTACGATATTTCGGGAAATAACGTTGACGGCTTCATCGTTACCGTTTACAAGGACGTTCCCGAGACCGCCGAGCCCACTTATCCCGCACAGGATACCACTGAGGCTGAGGGAACTACGGAAGCCGAGCCCGATGAGGTTGCCGGATAAGGCGAAGATCCGGCGGATCTTCCAATAAGACCAGGCAGGGGAGGTCCCGGGAAAGGGCCTCCCCTGTTCCGAGCATGAACGAAAGGGCGTGAGCCAAGTGAAGAATTTTTTCCGGTCAATGGGCGTATTCCTCAAGGCCATGCCCCATTTTCTGGTATTTGAGCTGATCTTCAGACTTCTGCTTCTGGCCGTGGGAGCGCCTGTGCTGGTGGGTCTTATCAAGATCACCATGAAGGCCTCTCACATCAATTACCTTTCCGACGAGCACCTTGCCGTCTACCTAAAGCACCCCGTGACCATTCTGGCGCTGCTGGTGCTGCTGTTCATCCTGGCATTCTTCTCATTTGTGGAGCTGTCTGCTCTGGCGGCCTGCTTCTCCTGCTGCTCGCAGAAAAAGCGGATCACCGCAGGGGTCATGCTCCGCACAGGCACCGCCGCCTTCCGCAAGGCCTTCCGCAGAACAGGCGTGCTGAGATTCATGCTGTTCATGCTGTTCATGCCACTGGCGCAGTTCACCCTTTCCTCCGGAGCCTTCATGGCGCCCATGCTGCCGGTGCTCCGAAGAGCCCTGAGCGACCTTAGCAGCGGAACAGTCATGGCGGTCTACATTCTGGTGCAGATCATGTTCGTGCTGCTCATCGCAACTAAGAGCTACAGCCTGCATTTTTTGGTGCTCACCGACTCTTCCTTCCCGGAAAGCGTGAAGAAGAGCCGCAGCCTCCTAAAGGGAAAGCGCCTGAAAATGGCCCTGGGACTGTTCCTGTGGAGCCTTTTCATCGTGGCAGTGCTGGCCGCAGCGATCTTCGGTATCACCTTCGTGATCGTGCTCTTCAAAAAGGGAGTCTCACGACCCCATAAGGCACTTGTTTCTGCCCTGAGGATCCTTCGCTACGCCGGACAGATCTTCGTGGCGGCCTCGTCGTTTATCTCCGCCCCGGCTGTAATGTGCTGGCTCACCGGAAGATTTTTCGCCGACACAGAGAACTCCGAGAAGATCATCCTCCCCGTTGAGAGAGACACCTTCGGCCTGTCAAGACCTACACGGATCGCGATCGTTTCACTGGTGACGGTGCTGAGCCTGCTGCTCAACCGCTCCTACCTGAAGGCTCTGTATAAGGGCAACATCAACCTGAACGTGGGGATCCTCACCCACACACAGATCACGGCGCACAGGGGATTTTCCAAGGTCGCTCCGGAGAACACCCTCTACGCTTTTGAGGCCGCTCTGGACAGCGGCGCCGACTATATCGAGCTGGACGTGCAGCTCACCAAGGACGAACAGCTCGTGGTCTTCCACGACGATACCCTGGATCGTGTCACTGACCGGAAGGGAAAGCTCCGTGACTACACCTACTCTGAGCTCCAGCATATCTCTGTAGGGGAGTGGTTCAAGGGCGGAGATTTCGCCGATGCGAGAGTTCCCCTGCTTTCGGATGTGCTGGACCTTGTAGGGGACGACATCATGCTGAACATCGAGATCAAGAACAACGGCAACATGAAGGAGACCGTCCGCCAGACCGTTGAGCTGATCCAGCTATACGAGATCGAGGACTCATGCTACGTCACCTCCTTCTCCTATGCGGCGCTGAAGCAGGTCAAGAGCCTCGACCCCAGCATAAAGACCGGCCTTATCGCAAACGTGGCCACAACAACGGCCATGACTCAGCTGAAATACATCGACGCCATGAGCATGAACTACATCTTCGTCAACCAGACAGTGGTCAACGCCGCCCACCAAAACGGCAAGCGTATCTTCGTTTGGACAGTTGACCGGAAGGGCGATATGCAGCAGATGATCGCTCTGGGCGTGGATAATATCATCACCAACCGCCCAGATCAGGTTGCCGAGCTGGTGTACTCAAGAAGCCTCAGCGATGTGATACTGACTGTGGTAAAAGCGGTGTTCGGAACGTAAAAAAGAGCCCATCGGGGCTCTTTTTTTTGCGTGATCGTGGTGTCCGGGACGTCGAGGACGCCGTCCCCTACATTTTATTCCGGAAAAAATATCCAAACCGCCGGGAGGCCGAGGGCGGCCTCCCCTACAATTCGTTTTCGGAAACGTCATTCAAAAGGCCGGGCGTCACGAACACCCAAATGTAGGGGCGGATATTATCCGCCCGCAACAACGAACACCAAAACGTAGGGGGCGATGCCCACATCGCCCCACAAATACCGTTTCCGCATACGTTGTCCGAACCTCCGGGAGGCCGAGGGCGGCCTCCCCTACAATTCGTTAAACGATACGTTTTTCAAATGGCCGGGCGGATAATATCCGCCCCTACATTTATGCACACGTTTTTCAAAAGGCCGGGACGTCGAGGACGCCGTCCCCTACAATTCGTTTCGGCGGATGTTGTCGGATCATTCGGGAGGCCGAGGGCGGCCTCCCCCTACAATTCATTCGGGCATATGATTTCCAAAAGGCCGGGCGGATGATATCCGCCCCTACATTTACGCATACATTGTCCCAAAAACAAAGACCCCCTGTGTTGTGAGATACACAGGGGGCATTCTTTTATAAAACCTGAAATTAGTCAGCAGAGTTCAGCTTCTTAGCGAGCTGAGCCTTCTTTCTTGCAGCAGCGTTCTTGTGCATAAGACCCTTAGCGCAAGCCTGATCTACTCTCTTGATAGCAGCTCTAACAGCCTCTGTCTTGTTCTCAGCACCTGTAGCAACAGCTACGTCAGCCTTCTTGAGAACTGTCTTGAGGTTAGACTTTCTTGCCTTGTTAGCAGCAGCCTTGGTTGCGTTTACCTTAACTCTCTTCTTTGCAGATTTAATGTTCGGCATTCCTTACACCTCCTTGATAAGCGCACGCATAAAAGCCCACGCCTTGCAAATAATAGGCACAGCGTTTGTGCCCGACAGCTGCAACGCACAACTGTCATACTGAGACATTGTTAATTATAACATTTTTCCCTGTTTTTTTCAATAGGCAAATGTGGAGATCATCGCCGGTTTTTCCACATCAAGATCAAGCATTATGCACAAGGAGGAGCCATGGATCTGAGAACAGACCTTGCTTTGGAGCAGTTTTCCGCAGACGATCTTCCGGAGGGCGTCACCTGCCGGACCCGGGGAGGAGCCTTTCGTGTCACTGAGATCACCATCGCAGACGACTCTCTTCGCCCGGTCATGGGGAAGGGAAAGGGCCGCTATATCACGCTGGAGGGCGATGATCTGAGCCGCTTCTCCGACGACTATGAGGAGCTTGCCCGGGAGCTGGCAGAGGAGCTGAGGGGATTCATCCCTGAGGGCGATGTGCTGGTAGCCGGATTGGGCAACATGGACATAACCCCCGATGCTGTGGGGCCTATGACCGTTTCACGGGTGCTGGCTACAAGGCACCTTCAGGACGAGCTGGATCCCCATGAGGAGAACTTCCTGACCTCGCTGCGGAAGGTCAGCACCGTGGCTCCGGGCGTCCTCGGTCAGACAGGAGTGGAAACTGCTGAGCTGCTGAAGGGTATCTGCCGGGAGATAGAGCCGGCGGCCATTGTTGCGGTGGACGCACTGGCCTGCTCGGACATCAGCCGCCTTGGCACCACGATCCAGATCAGTGACGCCGGGATCTCGCCGGGCAGCGGTGTGTCCAACGCCCGGAAGGAGCTCAGCTCCGCCCTTTACGGGATCCCCGTCATCGCCGTGGGAGTCCCCACGGTGGTGGATATGCACACTATCGTTCGCAGCTCCACAGGGGAAGAGCCCTCGCCGAATCTGCCGAATATGCTGGTGACTCCCAGGGACATCGACAGGCTCACTGAGCGTGCCTCACAGCTGTTGGCCTTCGGGATAGATCTGGCTCTTCACCCGGCGCTGACCTTCGATGACGTCAGAGGGCTGTTTTAAGGGGAAAATAGTGCTTTTTTCGGACTATATTGCCCCGTTAAAGTGCACAAGATCAAGCGATAAATTTAGGCAGAACGGAGAATATTCAAAATTTGGCCATAATTTACTGTATTGTAATTTCTATGTAACCATTTTGTAACTTAATTTCAAGAAAAACCCTGTATAATGTGGTTATGGGCGATTAGTAGGCTATAATATTATAACCTAATGAAAGAAGTGTGGTAACATGAACATCAACAAGATCAAAGCCGGGATCATAGGCGGCGCAATGACTGTAGCCTCCGTTCTCGGTGCTTTCTCCACAGCTGTCCCCTCTATAACAGCTGACGCTGCCGGCGGCGGCAACGATTACGCAAGACTCCTTCAGTACTCTCTCTATTTCTACGACACAAATATGTGCGGCTCTATCGACTCGAAGTGCGGCATCTCCTGGAGAGGCAACTGCCATACCCAGGACGGCGTTCCCGGCGGCTTCCACGATGCCGGCGACCATGTAAAGTTCGGACTTCCTGCCGGATATACCGCTTCCGTCCTGAACTGGAGCTACTATGAGTTCAAAGACGCTTACACAAATTCAGGACTTACATCTCACCTCCAGATGCTCACCGATCATTTCTGCGAGTTCTTCAAAGCCTCAACTACCCTCTCAGGCGACTCAGTAAGCAGCTTTGTTTATCAGGTGGGCGACGGTGACGCTGACCACGACTACTGGGGCCCCCCTGAGAAGCAGGACGCTTCCAGCAGAAGGGTATTCAAGACATCCAACAGCGCCAGCGACATCGCTGCTGAGTACGCTGCTGCTCTGGCCGCAAACTATGTCAACTTCGGAAACGCAGAGGATTTGAAATACGCTAAGGCTCTGTTCAACTTCTCAACAAAGAACAACTCCTTCGCAACTGAGGGTACAACAAAGTTCTACTACGATCCTCAGTGGGCAAGCTACAAGGACGACCAGGCCTGGGCTGCTGCATGGCTGTACCTGGCTACAAAGGACAATTCATACAAGTCCTTCCTTGACAACATCATGAGCTCAGAGTACCAGTGGGGCATCTACAACTGCATGGGCTGGAACAACGCTGAAATGGGTGCTGCCTGCCTCCAGGCTGAGATCGAAGGCGACTGGAGCAAGGTAACTGACTGTATCGGACGCAAGGGCGGCGGAAGCAACAACTACTTCTTCGACCAGAAGTGGGGCAGCGCTAGATATAACTGCTCTGCACAGATGGCTGCTCTCGTTGCTACAAAGCGTGGCGCAGGCAACTATGCTGACTGGGCTGCCGGTCAGATGGACTACATCCTCGGAAACAAGGGCGTTGGAAGCCACGCAGCAGTATGCTTCGTAACAGGCTTCGCTGACAACTCCGCTAAGAACGCTCACCACAGAGCTGCTTCCGGCTATCAGAGCGGTGCTGAAATGGCAAACCAGACAGGCTACGCAAGCAGCGGTCATACACTCATCGGCGCTCTCGTTGGCGGACCTGTTTCCGCAGACGGTGAGTACTACGATACTATCCAGGACTACACAGCTAACGAGGTAGCTATCGACTACAACGCTGGCCTGGTAGGAGCTGCTGCTGGTCTGTATTCTATCAAGAAGACAGGTAAGGTAGTCGATCCTTCCACTATCCCCGGCGTAAAGGGCGGTTCTATCATCGTTGAGCCCACTCAGCCCCCTGTAACTACAACTCCTCCCGACGATCCGATCTATACAACTCCTGTGCCTGTTACAACTAAGGCACCCGAGGGCGGCAACGAGAAGCGTGTTCAGGCTACACTTGGCACAGACGGCGGCTATCCTTCGTTCAACCCGGCCGGCGCTGACAAGGCTATCATCACGATAAGCGGTCTTCCTGCAAATCAGAGCGGCTTCAACGGCGGCGCAGGCTACACAGGCGCTTCCGGCTGGACAACTGATAGATTTGAGTTCAGCTCAGACGCCAGCGGCAAGGCAAATGTTACAGTTGATCTTTCCGGCGCAAAGAACGCAAACTCAGTTCAGGTTCAGATCTGGTGGCCTCAGGAGGGCTCTAAGGTAGACAGCGTATGGCTGGTATATGAAGGCGGCCAGACAGTTGTTACAACTGCTGCTCCTCAGACAGACGCTCCCAAGAATCCCAATATCGCATACGGCGATGCTAACTGCAACGGCTCTGTTAAGCTCAACGACGCTGTTCTGATCCTCCAGCACGTTGCTCTTCCTGCAAAGTACACTCTCACCGACCAGGGCAAGCTCAACGCTGACGTTGTTGACAACGGCACAAGCGGTATCAACGGTAAGGATGCTCTTGCTATCCAGATGATCGATGCTGGCCTGCTCACAACGGCCAAGCTCCCGATCACAAGCGCTCAGCTCGACGCACTCGTAAAATAAAAACATCAAAGGGAACGCTCCGGCGTTCCCTTTTTTTGCTGGGGAAACGGTTGATTTATCCGCAGAAATATGGTACAATAAGGTATATCTTACTCAAAAGGAGACCCTCATAAATGAACATAGAGATAAACAGGATCAATCATCAGGTGGAAACTCAGCCCTCCGGTTTCGTCCGGCAGGTAAATCAGGAGTACGGCTATCAGCTGGAAAAGATCGTTGACAACATCGTTAAAACTCGGGAGGAGCGCCCTGTTATCCTGCTCTCAGGACCCTCCGGCTCAGGAAAGACCACTACCGCTTTTATGATAGAAAAGCTCCTGGACGAGAAGGGCAGCGAGACCCACACGATCTCCATGGACAACTACTTCCGCCCCCTCACCAACGAGGAGAAGGAGCTGTCCCTCCAGGGAAAAATGGACCTTGAGTCGCCCCTGCGTGTGGACGAGGATCTGCTCAACTCCCAGATCGTGGCCTTTGAGCGTGGAGAGGAGATCGAGATCCCCAAGTACAACTTCGCCGACTCAAAGCGTGAGAAGTCCGGCATAAAGCTGCGCAGAAAGCCCGGCGAGCTGATCATCTTCGAGGGCATACACGCCCTCAACCCAAACGTTATCACCGTTTCCGACGACAGGCTCAACAAGCTCTACGTCAGCGTGAGAACAAGGATAACCTGCGGCGACATCGTCCTCCACCCCTCAAAGGTAAGGCTCCTCAGAAGAATGATCCGTGACAGCAGCTTCCGCAAGCGCTCTATCCGTGAGACCATGAATATGTACCACAGCGTCGAGGAGGGCGAAAATAAGTACATCATGCCCTACAAGAACCGCTCAGACTACGACATCGACACCTTTATGGCCTATGAGCTCTGCGCTTATAAGGACAGCCTTCTTGCTCAGCTTAGGGAAATGAAGGATACTCCCGAGCTGGCAGACGTCACAGAGGTGCTGGAGAACACTGAGTCTCTGGACAAGGGCCTGATCACGCCGGATTCGCTGGTGTGCGAATTCATCGGCAACAGCCAGTTCAAATACTGATACTGAGCGGCGCTGACTGCCGCTCTTTTTTCCGAAGGAGGTGTACCATGGACATTTCAAGAGCTGCCGAGAGCTCCATACAGGGGGAATTCCGGAAGAAGATCTGGGCAAAGCTGGTGAAGGCCATCAGCGATTATCAGCTGATCCAGGACGGCGACAGAATCTGCGTCTGTATCTCAGGGGGAAAGGACTCAGTCCTCATGGCTAAGTGCCTGCAAATGCTCCAGCGCTTCGGCAAGCCCTCCTTCACCTGTGAATACATCGTCATGGACCCGGGATATGCTCCCAAAAACCGGCAGAAGATCCAGGAGAACACCCAAAAGCTGGGGATCCCGGCAAGGTTTTTCGACACCAAGATCTTCTCCTCGGTGGAAACTCAGGCCAAGCACCCCTGCTTCCTCTGCGCAAAGCTGAGAAGAGGCTGGCTGTACAAGACCGCCGGAGAGCTGGGCTGCAACAAGATCGCCCTGGGACACCACTTCGACGACGTTATCGAAACGATCCTCATGGGAATGCTCTACGGCTCGCAGATGCAGACCATGATGCCCAAGCTCCACAGCGAGAATTACCCGGGAATGGAGCTCATCCGGCCCCTGTACCTGATCCGTGAGGAGGACGTTATCGGCTGGGCCAAGGCTAACGGACTGGACTTTATCCAGTGTGCGTGCAGCGTCAGCGAGAACCGTGAGAGCGGCTCTAAACGGGCAAAGGTGAAGGCTCTGCTGAGAGAGCTGCGCAAGACCGATCCCGCCGTTGACATGAATATCTTCCGCAGCGCCGAAAACGTCAACCTGCAAACTCTGATCTCGTACCACTTAGGGGAGGAAAGGCACCACTTCCTTGACTCCTACGATCAGGGGCTCTCCATAAGAGGCACGAAAAACCAGTGATCTGAGCCTTCGCCGGAGACATTCCGGAAGGGGCTTGACATTTGCTGAGTTATACATTAAAATATAATAGATAACATCATTTTGAAATGAGGTAACCTTTATGCTGAAAAACAATGAAAAAGTAATGGACAAGATCGTTGATCTGTGTAAGTCGAAGGGCTTCGTTTACCCCGGCTCTGAGATCTACGGAGGTCTTGCTAATACATGGGACTACGGCCCGCTTGGTGTTCTGCTGAAGAACAACATCAAGAACGCCTGGCTGAAAAAGTTCGTTCAGGAGAACAAGTACAACGTTGGCCTTGACTCCGCTATCCTCATGAATCCCCAGACCTGGGTGGCTTCCGGCCATATCGGCGGCTTCTCAGATCCTCTCATGGACTGTAAGGAGTGCAAGACCCGTCACCGTGCCGATAACCTCATCGAGGACTTCGACGGAACTAACGTTGCCGGCTGGTCCAACGAGGCTATGATGGACTACATCAAGGAGCACAACATCACCTGCCCTAACTGCGGCAAGCAGAACTTCACCGACATCCGTCAGTTCAACCTGATGTTCAAGACATTCCAGGGCGTTACCGAGGACAGCAAGGCTGAGCTCTACCTCCGCCCCGAGACCGCTCAGGGTATCTTCGTAAACTTCGCTAATATCCAGAGAACCACCCGCAAAAAGGTGCCCTTCGGCGTTGCTCAGGTGGGTAAGTCCTTCAGAAATGAGATCACTCCCGGAAACTTCATCTTCCGTGTTCGTGAGTTCGAGCAGATGGAGCTTGAGTTCTTCTGCAAGCCCGGTACAGACCTTGAGTGGTTCGACTACTGGAGAAGCTACTGCAAGAACTTCCTGCTGTCTCTCGGCCTGAAGGAGGAAAATCTCCGCCTTCGTGACCACGATCAGGAGGAGCTTTGCTTCTACTCAAAGGCTACAACTGACTTCGAGTACCTCTTCCCATTCGGCTGGGGCGAGCTGTGGGGCGTTGCTGACCGTACAGACTACGACCTTACTCAGCACATCAACACCAGCGGAAAGTCCCTGGAATACTTCGATCCTACCACAAACGAGAAGTACATCCCCTACGTTATCGAGCCTTCTCTGGGCGTTGAGAGACTGTTCCTCTCAGTTGTTACTGAGGCTTATGACGAGGAGGAGCTCATCTCCACCGACAAGGACGGAAACGAGAAGAAGGACGTGCGTACTGTTATGCACTTCCACCCGGCTCTCGCTCCCTTCAAGTGCGCTGTTCTGCCTCTGGTCAAGAAGCTCACTCCCAAGGCTGAGGAGATCTATGATATGCTCTCCAAGAAGTTCAGCGTGGACTTCGACGAGACCGGTACTATCGGTAAGAGATACCGCCGTCAGGACGAGATCGGTACTCCCTTCTGCGTAACTGTTGACTTCGACACTATCGAGAAGGACAACTGCGTTACCGTTCGTGACCGTGATACTATGGAGCAGCAGCGCATCGCTATCGACGATCTGGCTGCATTCCTTGAAAGCAAAATGGAATTCTGATCCTGCCGCCCCGGTGACCCCGGGGCGTTTTTGCGGCCTGAGCCCTTGCATATTGGCCGGGATCATGGTATAATCAGTAGGGACACTGTTCCAATTCATCATGATAAAGGGAGAAACTAAATGAAAAAACGCATCTTTGCCGCAGCTTTGGCTGCTGTTTCACTCACAGGCTGCGGAAACTCGGCAAAAGGCTCTGACTATGAGCCGCCGGAGTTCATCGAGCCCTATGAGGTGGTAGAGGTGGAGTCGGATTTCGACCCCAGCGCACCTTGGTACGGGGAATTCTACAACGGCCTGATGAACTTCACCACCCACGTTGAGCTTGAGGATAAGCTGGACAGGGACGACATCAAGGCTGCTATGCGTCAGCTCAATTCCGACCACCCGGACGTTTTCTGGATAGGCGTTTACTACGTCGATCACAAGAAAAACCGCACAAATGTGGACTTCGAGCCCCAGGAGGGCATAGGCGAGGATGACATCCAGCCCATGCACAGCGACCTTGAAGATGCCGCCAGAAAGCTCATCGACTCGATCCCCTCCGGTCTGGACGACTACCATAAGGTGCTCTACGTCCACGACTACATCGCCGAAAATTGCAGCTATGACTATGCGGCGCTAAAGGCCGGAAACGATATGCTGATCTACACAGCTTACGGCGCTCTGGTCAACGGAAAAGCCGTCTGTCAGGGCTATGCTGAGGCGTTTTCCTACATTATGAGCCTCATCGGGATCGAGGCCGGCACCGTTCAGGGCGACACCTACAACTACATCGGCCACGCCTGGAATTACGTCAAACTGGACGGAGAATATTACTGGCTGGATATTACCTGGGACGACACCGACTCAAAGAAGCTCCCCACCTCTCATGCCTATTTCCTGATCAATGACGAGATGCAGGCCCGCACCAGGCGCCTTGAGTGGGAGCAGAATTTCGCCCCTGTATGCACCTCCACAGAGCTGAACTACTCCGTGCAGAACGGCCTGTATTTCGAGGAATACGACAAGGACGAGATCCAAAAGGCTCTGGACAGCTTCGGCGAGGGCACCTGCGAGCTCAGGTTTGCGGACTTCGACACCTACAAGGAGGCCATAGACGACCTCATCGGCAAGAAAAAGCTGGGAAAGCTGATCGACGGCGAATACAGCTTCTCCAGAGATGACAGAAATTTTATACTTTCCGTATATCTTTGATGAGAACTCCTGTTCCTCAGGATCTCTTATAAGTTTTTTGCCTTTTACTTATTGCAATTTTCTTCAGTTTGTGTTATTATATAAGGTAAGAAATTATGCCAAGTCAAATGGTAAATATTTTTCGTACTGAAATGTACGGGTTGGGAGAAATAATATGCCAAAAAAACAGGATATCAACAAGATCATGATCATCGGCTCAGGCCCTATCATCATCGGCCAGGCCTGCGAGTTCGACTACTCAGGCACTCAGGCTTGTAAGGCTCTGCGCCAGCTGGGTTATGAGATCGTTCTGGTCAACTCAAACCCCGCTACTATCATGACCGACCCCGACGTGGCCGATATTACTTACATCGAGCCTCTCAATCTCAAGAGACTCACCCAGATCATCGAAAAGGAGCGTCCCGATGCCCTCCTCCCCAATCTTGGCGGACAGTCAGGACTCAACCTCTGCTCTGAGCTGGATCAGGCCGGCGTCCTCAAAAAGTACGGCGTTCAGGTAATCGGCGTTCAGGTCGACGCTATCGAGCGTGGCGAGGACCGCATCGAGTTCAAGAACGCCATGAAAGAGCTTGGTATCGGTATGCCTAAGAGCGAGGTAGCCTACAGCGTCGATGAGGCTGTCAAGATTGCTGAAAAGCTGAAGTATCCTGTTGTTCTCCGTCCCGCTTATACAATGGGCGGCGCCGGCGGCGGTATGGTCTACAATGTGGACGAGCTGAAGGTGGTCTGCGAAAGAGGCCTTCAGGCTTCTCTGGTAGGACAGGTGCTTGTTGAGGAATGTATCTTCGGCTGGGAAGAGCTTGAGCTCGAGGTAGTCCGTGACGCTAACAACAACAAGATCACTGTCTGCTTCATCGAGAACATCGATCCTATCGGCGTTCATACAGGCGATTCCTTCTGCTCAGCTCCTATGCTGACTATCCCCGAGGACGTTCAGAAGGAGCTCCAGGAGATGTCCTACAGGATCATCGAGTCAATCGAAGTTATCGGCGGCTGTAACTGTCAGTTCGCAAGAGACCCCGAGACAGGTCGTATCGTTGTTATCGAGATCAACCCCAGAACTTCCCGTTCCTCCGCTCTGGCTTCTAAGGCAACAGGCTTCCCGATCGCCTTCGTTTCCGCTCTTCTGGCCTGCGGTCTCACTCTGGACGAGATCCCCTGCGGCAAGTACGGAACCCTGGACAAGTACGTTCCCGACGGCGACTACGTTGTTATCAAGTTCGCTCGCTGGGCTTTCGAGAAGTTCAAGGGCGCTGTGGACAAGCTGGGCACTCAGATGAGAGCTGTCGGCGAGGTAATGAGCATCGGCAAGACCTACAAGGAGGCTTTCCAGAAGGCTATCCGCTCTCTGGAGAAGGACCGCTACGGTCTGGGCTTCGCTAAGAATTTCCACGATATGACTAAGGATGAGCTCCTTTCACATCTCCGCTACCCCACAAGCGAGAGACAGTTCATTATCTACGAGGCTCTCCGCAAGGGCGCTACTATAGACGAGATCCACGAACTGACCAAGATCAAGCACTGGTTCTTACAGCAGATGCTGGAGCTTGTTCAGGAGGAGGAAAACCTCATTTCCATGAAGGGCAGCGTTCCCGAGAAGGACGTGCTCAAGCAGGCTAAGCTGGACGGCTTCTCCGACCGCTACCTCAGCTCTCTGCTGGAGGTAACTGAGGAAGAGGTGAGAAACGCTCGTATCGGCTTCGGCATCAAGGAGGCCTGGGAGGGCGTTCATGTAAGCGGTACTAAGAATGCGGCTTACTACTACTCCACCTACCACCTGGACGAGGATAAGAGCCCCTCAAGCGACCGTCCTAAGGTAATGATCCTGGGCGGCGGTCCTAACCGTATCGGTCAGGGTATCGAGTTCGACTACTGCTGCGTTCATGCTGCTCTGGCTCTGAAGAAGCTGGGCTTTGAGTCGATTATCGTCAACTGCAACCCTGAGACAGTTTCCACAGACTACGATACCTCCGATAAGCTCTACTTCGAGCCCCTTACCCTGGAGGACGTGCTCTCTATCCATGAGAAGGAGAAGCCCGTTGGCGTTATCGCTCAGTTCGGCGGACAGACTCCCCTTAACCTTGCAAGCGACCTGAAAAAATACGGCGTTAATATCCTGGGAACTACTCCCGAAACTATCGACCTGGCTGAGGACCGTGACCACTTCCGTGCAATGATGGACAAGCTGGGCATCCCCATGCCTGAGGCTGGAATGGCTGTCAACGTTGAAGAGGCTCTGGAGATCGCCAACCGTATCGGCTATCCCGTTATGGTGCGTCCTTCCTACGTTCTTGGCGGACGTGGCATGGAGGTCGTTCACGACGACGAGATGATGAAGGTCTACATGGCTGCCGCTGTTGGCGTAACTCCCGACAGACCGATCCTCATCGACCGCTTCCTCAACCACGCTACAGAGTGTGAGGCTGACGCTATTTCCGACGGCGAGCACTGCTTCGTTCCCGCTGTTATGGAGCATATCGAGCTTGCAGGCGTTCATTCAGGCGACTCCGCTTGTATCCTGCCCTCTAAGAATTTGACCGAGAAGCAGGTGGCTACTATCAAGGAGTACACCAAGAAGATCGCTGTTGAGATGAATGTTCGTGGCCTTATGAATATGCAGTACGCTATCGAGGGCGACACAGTTTACGTTCTTGAGGCCAATCCCCGTGCTTCCAGAACTGTTCCGCTGGTTTCCAAGGTTTGCGACATCAATATGGTGAAGATTGCAACTCAGATCATCACTGCTCCTCTTACCGGCAATCCTTCTCCCGTTCCGGAGCTCAGGGACCGCCAGATCGACCACTACGGCGTCAAGGAGGCTGTATCCCCCTTCAATATGTTCCAGGAGGTAGACCCCGTCCTTGGACCTGAGATGCGTTCTACCGGCGAAGTTCTGGGAATTTCCAAGTCCTTCGGCGAGGCCTACTACAAGGCTCAGGAGGCTACAAAGAGCGTTCTTCCCGAGGAGGGAACTGTTCTGCTCAGCGTTTGTGACCGTGACAAGCCGGAGCTTCTGGACATCGCTAAGTCCTTCAACGAGCTGGGCTTCAACATCATCGCAACCGGAAAGAGCTACGAGATGATCAAGGAGGCAGGTATCCCCTGCAAGCGCATCTACAAGATGTATGAGGGTCGTCCCAACATCGCTGACGAGATCGCAAACGGCGAGATCCAGCTGATCATCAACACTCCTGCCGGAAAGACCAGCGCTCACGACGACAGCTATATCCGTAAGACTGCTATCAAGCACCGTGTGACCTACATCACAACTATGGCCGCTGCAAAGGCCGCTGCTGAGGCTATCAAGGCCGTTAAGCAGGACGGCGAGCTTGAGGTCAAGTCTCTCCAGGCACACCACGCTGATATCCACTAATAAAAAAAGCTCCCGCAAGGGAGCTTTTTCTTGTCAAGAGCTCGATACACAGGGGCGGACTCACGGGTCCGCCCCTGCTTTTTGCCTATCCCAAAAAAGCCCCACTCAAAAGAGTGGGGCTTTGGTTTAAGGCTTATTCCTCGTCCTTCTTGGAGCGAAGAGCCAGAGCTGCAACTGCTGCCATTGCCAGTGCGAAGAGAGGTATTGCTACGCCCTTGTCGCCGGTCTTAGGAGCTGATGTTGAGCCAGCCTTAGCGGTTGTTTTTGCTGTCGATGTTGTGGTGGTAACTGTTGTTGTAACTGCTGTGATCGTAGTAGTTGTGCCGTTTGTTGTGGTTGTGCCATTTGTGGTAGTTGCTGTAGTTGTTGTGGCGGTCTCAGTTGTGGTCGTTGTTGCAGTTGTTGTAGTTGTTACCTCAGCGTCGTCCAGCATTGTGATCTTGCTGCCGTCGATAGTAGAGCCGTCCATTACCTGTACGCCTGTAACGTTTCCGTCCTCGATCGTGAAGATGATGTCGGTGGTCACAACGTATCCGCTGGGAGCTACTACCTCGTGGAGCGTGTATGTGCCGTTGCGGAGGTTCTTCACCAGAGTCTCAGTTGTACCAGAGATCCATGTGAGCTTGGTGTTGTCGGAGTTATCGCCCAGTGCTGCATCGTCGCCAAGAACAACATTTGCAATGTCGAATGTGACGTCGTTGCCTTCTGTGTCCTTACCTGTGAGGGTAAGAGTTGCGCCTGCGATCTCCTCGCCAGCTGTATTGGCCTTGCTGATAGCAACGTCTGTTGTGAAGAAGTCGTCTGTCATGGTAACTGTGTTTCCGCTTACCTCGCTGCCGCCGGTGAGGACACCGTTCTCGATAGTGAAGGTGATGTCGGTGGTTACCACAAATCCGCTGGGAGCTGCCTCCTCATGGAGGGTGTAGGTGCCGTCTGTCAGGCCCTTGATCAGGGTAGAAGCGCTGCCGGATGTCCAGATAAGCTCTGTGCCTGCGCCGCTCTGGAGCTTCGCATCTGTGCCAAGCTCAAAGTCAACGTGGAACTCGATAGCGTCGCCGTTGGAGTCAACGCCTGTGAGCTTCAGCTGAGCGCCCTTGACCTCGTCGCCGAAGACGTCTGCCTTGCTGATTGTTACGTCAGTCTGGATCATGTCGTCGATCATTGTGACTGTATTTCCGGTGACCTCAGTGCCGCCCGAGAGCTTGCCGTCGGTAACTGTGAACGTGATGTCAGTTGTTACCTCGTAGCCGCTGGGAGCTGCTGTCTCGTGGAGAGTGTATGTGCCGTTGGGCAGGTCTCTTACGATAGTTGCACTGCTGCCGGAGATCCATGTCAGCTTGGTATTGTCGGAATTATCGCCAAATGCGGCCTCGTTTCCAAGCTCTACCTTGCTAAGATCGAATGTTACAGCGTTGCCGTCTGCATCAGTTCCGGTGAGTACAAGAGTTGCGCCCTTGACCTCGTCGCCGAATACGTTGGCCTTGCTGATAACAGCCTCGCCTGTCTTTGCGTCGATCATTGTAACTGTGTTGCCGCTTACTGCGGAGCCTGTTACCTGACCGTTGTTTACTGTGAATGTGATGTCTGTTGTTACCTCGTAGCCATTGGGAGCTGCTACCTCGTGGAGGGTATATGTGCCGTTGGGCAGGCCCTTCACCAGAGTTGCAGTTGTTCCTGATGTCCACTTCAGCTCAGTGTTGTCGGAGTTGTCGCCCAGCTCTGCGCCCTCGCCCAGCTCAACATTTGCTGTATCGAAGGTGATAGCATTGCCGTTTGCGTCCTTACCTGTGAGGGTAAGCTCTGCGCCTGCGATCTCCTCGCCCACTGTGTTTGCCTTGCTGATAGCCACGTCAACGATCATGTCGTCGACCATAGTTACCTTGCCGTCCTCTACGGTGCTGCCGCCCTCGACCTGTACGCCTGTGATCGTGCCGTTCTCAACTGTGAAGATGATGTCAGTTGTCACTGCGTAGCCGCTGGGAGCTGCCACTTCGTGGAGTGTGTAGGTACCGTTGGGAAGATTCTTGACCAGAGTATCTGTGCTGCCGGATGTCCATGTGAGCTTAGTGCTGTCGGAAGTATCGCCCAGCTCTGCGTTCTCGCCCAGAACTACATTTGTAGTATCGAACTCAACTGCATTGCCGTCTGCGTCCTTACCTGTCAGTGTCAGCTCAGCGCCCTGGATCTCGTTTCCGAGAACGTTGGACTTGCTGATGGAAACGTCAGTCAGGATCTCGTCGATCATTGTCACCTTGTTGTCCTCTACGGTGCTGCCGCCCTGTACCTGAGTGCCTGTGATCTTGCCGTTCTCAACTGTGAAGATGATGTCGGTGGTCACTGCATATCCGTCAGGAGCT
>Ga0208824_1000080_pt1 | contig 104504 bp, 99 predicted proteins | sample AD_JPNTR3_MetaG_FD_184447 | JGI IMG/M metagenome (GOLD analysis project Ga0208824, IMG submission 184447) | Active sludge microbial communities of municipal wastewater-treating anaerobic digesters from Japan - AD_JPNTR3_MetaG (SPAdes) (version 2) | ecosystem: Engineered > Bioreactor > Anaerobic...
CGTTGACGCGGACATCGATCACCCGCCCGTCGCTTAAGTATATTATACGGTCTGCCATCTCCGCCTGCACGGCATTGTGCGTGATGATGACCGTGGTGGTCCCGAGCTCGCGGTTGACCCTCTCGAGCGCCTCGAGCACGATCACGCCAGTTTTGGAATCAAGGGCGCCGGTAGGCTCGTCGCACAGGAGCACGCCCGGCTGCTTTGCAATGGCGCGGGCAATGGCTACTCGTTGCTGCTGACCTCCGGAGAGCTGTGCGGGGAAAGAGTCTTTCCGGTCGCTTAAGTCCACGAGATCAAGGGCCTGCTCGGGTGTTATCGGGTTCTGCGCGATCTCGGTCACGATGGCCACGTTCTCCAGCGCGGTGAGGCTCGGGATCAGGTTGTAGAACTGGAACACGAACCCCACGTGGCGGCGGCGGTAATCCGTGAGCTCGCGGTCGCCTGCCTGCGTGAGGTTCATATCTCGATAAAACACCTCACCTGCGGTAGCAGTGTCGAGCCCGCCCAGGATATTCACCAGCGTCGACTTGCCGCTGCCCGATGCACCCAGCAGAACCACGAGCTCTCCCGCATAGAGCTCCAGGTCAATGCCGCGCAGTGCATGCACCTGCACCTCGCCCATGCTGTACACCTTGGTGAGCCCCCTGGTCCGGAAAACCACCTCCCGTTTCATATGCCATCGCCCTCTGCCGGCACAGACCTAGGCTTTATGGAGGCAGCCGGCTATCTCGGTCTCTCATGTCCGGGTTGCGTTGGGTTCACGGTTTGAAAACTGATCTATACTTATGAATCATAAATAAGGTTTCCGACAGAATGCCAAAGCATCACATAGTCACATAGGGGACGTCCGTAGTCACATAGGGGACGTCCGTGAAATATTGACATTTCCACCAGTAGTCACATAGGGGACATCCTATAGTCGGTAAGTCAACCAGAAAATGAGGGTTAATAATCCATTGATATATTGGGGTGTTATTGGTGAGGGGTATTTCAGGGCAGAGGAGTCCACCTCCTTTTTCGGGAAAGGAGCAGGTCTTTGGCGGAGGCTCTCACCATGAGCGAACCCTGTATCTCATCGTTACCTGGTATCCGGCATATCACCCGAGGCGGTGATCACCCATCATCCCTTATCCAGATTACAAGGTTCGGTGAGAGGCCCATGACTGTCCCCCACGAGGTCCAACAGGGTGGCCTCAACGTCCATAATCGGGCTCTCTCGCCGAGAAAAGAATCATCCCCATAAGAGGGGAGTGCAAAATGAACGAGCGGTTAGCCTACGCTCCGGTTGGCGTTCAAGGGTCTTCGATCCCTTCGGGACGAGCTTGCGCTCGCCCTTGATCGCACCATCGCTCTGGCTCTTTTTTCTTCTAAGAGGTGGCTGACGCCACCTTGTTTTTCCAAACAGGGACCTTTGAGATACTCAGGATTGAAAGGCTCCTTTTTCTTCATGAGGGTCCAGGCTATGACAAGCAGCTTTACCGACAGCTTTACCCGCATCTTCGCGCCGATTCCTTTCTCTCTTGAACGATCTTTGAGCTTTCGAGTGAAATAATCCATGACGTCCTTGTTCCTGGTAGATCCTATCAGTGCTGCCTGGTACAAGGCATACCTCAGATCGGCATTGCCCTTCTTCGAGATTTCGGGAATTGCCTTGTCGCTGGTCTTTCCACTCCTGTTGGCACTCAGGTCATAGCCGGCCAGGCGTATTATCTGGCCGGCATTATGGAAACGCCACGGATTACCAATGGAGGCAAGCACTACTGACGAAACATAGGGACCGAACCCGGGAATGCTCAGAAGATACCCATATTCCGCAAACCCCAGGCAGATTTCCTCAATGTGGCTTTCTATCTCCTTGATGACTGCCTGTACACCTTTGACTTGGTCCACGAGAATGCCCGACTCAAAATCGTCGGCTGCTCCCACAGGGCAACCGATGGAATCATTGGCTGTCCAATGGATAGCCCGTAACCGTCTCTCCTGGGCTAGAGACCTTCTTTTCGATGTTACCATGATAAAGAACTGATCGAAATCCATGGCATGAATCTTCCTGGGATCAAGACACCACTTCACGATAGAAAGGCTTTCAGATTCATTCTCTGAGAAGAACCGGTCGAACTCGGGGAAATGTTTCGTCACAAGATTGTTGCGAATCCTCAACCTCAATCGGTGTTCTTCTTTCTTGAAACGCCTCCTGAGCGACAGTAAATCCCGCAGATTCCTGATCTCCTGTGGTGGATACTCATAGAAGAGACATTTGCCCTGAGAAATGAGATCCGCTATGTTCGCCGCATCCCTGGTGTCGTTCTTGTCCCATCGACCGTCCATGATCTCCCGGTTCTTCTTCACGGCAGCACCGGAGACAAGAACGACCATGTGCCCACACCTAACCAGATGATCACCCAGAGGCTTATGGTAGTTCCCTGTCGGCTCAAACCCAAATACAACTTCCGGCAAGTTGTGGCAAACCTTAAGGGCTTCCACTTGCCCGAGAAGCTTACGTATTCCGTCTTTGGTATTATGAAATACCAGCCTCTTCAGGAGAACTTTCCCAGTGGCAGTGCCAAAGAAAGCGTGGTGCTTATCCTTGGCTATATCGATCCCGACTATCAGATGCTCTCCGGATACCCGGATCTCCCTTCTCAATTGACAATACCTGGCGTGCCTGATACGCTCTTCTTCATACATAATAACCTCCGTCTAACTGTTGGTTGTCTGGGCGACACCTTGTTATATGGAGGTTATTTTTCCTTATCTACAAGATAATGAAATTCTCCTCCTCCATAATGGGGAGTATAACCTCCTGCTTTCTTTGTATATAACGTCCGTGAAATATTGACATTTCCACCAGTGGTGTTGCTCCCTGCGCAAGCCCTGGGCCCAGGTACCGCTTCGAGCAGTAAAAGTGGATCATGTCGACACCGAATGCAGTGTGTTCAGGCGCAAATCGCCTTTCTCTGCGCCTGAACAGCCTAGCGCTCAATCGGTATCGCATATCAACGGTTCCGTGAGGAGATTGAAAGGGAGTGCCCTGAGCTCTATGGATGATGAGCCTGTCGCCTGAGCGTTCCATTGATCCCTGTATGGCCCGGGGGATGTACCGGGCTGCATAAAATGTCGGCCTGTCCTGAAGACACCGGCGTTCCTCACTTGGAGCTTCAGGTCTTGACAAAGGGGGAAAAATCTTTTTTATCTTACCTGCCGGGTTCACCGGCTTTGCTAATGACGGGCACACACTAAAAACAAATCACACAGCTTGATATCCAAAGGGGAAGATTACTAGGAGGAATGCAATGATCCATGTGGAGAAACTGACGAAGTTTTACGGAAGCTTCTGCGCCGTGGATCAGATCGACCTCGATATTTCCAAAGGGGAGATCACGGGGCTCCTGGGCCCCAACGGCGCAGGCAAGACCACCAGTTTGAGGATGCTCACCGGCTACCTCGTGCCCACATCGGGCACCATCCGGATCAAAGGCCTCTCCTTGGACGACGATGCCCTGGCAGTGAAAAGGCTCATCGGCTACCTGCCCGAGTCGGCACCCCTGTATCACAATATTCTGGTCTACGACTACCTCGACTACATCGCTCAGGTCCGGGGCTTGAGCGGCAGGCAGAAGATCGGGCGCATCCATGAACTGGTCGATCTCTGCGGACTCTCCGGTATCATGCACAAGAACATCGGCGAGCTCTCCAAGGGACTGAGGCAGCGGGTAGGCCTGGCACACGCCATGATGGGCGACCCGGAGATCCTCATACTCGACGAACCCACCTCGGGCCTCGACCCGAACCAGATCGTCGAGATCAGAGACATCATCCGTGCCTTTGCCCGGGAAAAGACCATCATCCTCTCCACCCATATCCTGAGCGAGGCCGAGGCCACCTGCGACCGAATCGTGATCATCGACAAGGGTAAAATCGTGGCCGACGGCAGCACCGAGTCGCTCAAGCAGGGTGCTGGCGAGGAGCGCACCATCCACCTCACCCTGCTCAATGCCGATTTCGATGCAGCCAACCGGGCATTGGGGGCCTTGGACGGTGTGTCGCGCATCGAGCGGATGGATACGCCGGATTCCGGTGAGCTCAGGCTCAAAATATTCGCCGGCGGCCCAGATAGGCTCAGAGAGCGCATCTATGCCTGTGTGAAGCAGACCGATTGGATCATGGTAGAGTTCACTCAGGAGACCAAGTCGCTCGAGAAGATCTTCCGCGATCTCACCAGGGAGGTATAGGATGACCCGGACACTCCAGATCTTCAAAAAAGAACTCAAAGACTATTTCGTCTCTCCGATCGCGTATATCGTGATCTGCATCTTCCTCCTCATCTCGGGGTGGTTCTTCTTCTCCACCTTCTTCATCTTCAACCATGCAAACCTGCGCAACTTTTTCAACCTGCTGCCGCTCACCTACTCGTTCGTGATCCCGGCCGTCACCATGCGGCTCTTTGCCGAGGAGATCCATTCCGGCAGTTATGAGATGTTGCTCACCCTTCCGGTGAAGCTCAGCGACATCGTCCTGGGCAAGTTCCTGGCAGGTGCGGTCTTTGCGGCCATCATGCTCACGCCCACTCTTGCCTATGCCGTGAGCATCTCCTTTATCGGGGATCTCGACTGGGGGCCGGTTGCAGGCGGATATATCGGCGCGGTCCTACTGGGCGCAGCATACAGTGCAGTCGGCGTGTTCGCTTCATCCCTCACGAAGAACCAGATCGTGGCCTTTATCACAGGCATGGTCATCTGCTTTGCGCTTACGCTCTTCGACAAAGTGGTGTTCTTCTTCCCGCCCCTGGTGGTCGATGTGTTCACCTATATCGCGGCAGGCTACCACTTCGAGAATATCTCAAAGGGCATTCTCGACACGCGCGACGTGCTCTACTTTGCCAGCATGATCTTCGCCTTCCTCTACGGGGCGCACCTGGTCATGCAGGAAAAGCGATAAGGAGGCTGCCATGGCTGTTCAGAATAAATCGAGATATATCAAGTTCGGCATCTATCTCATACTTCTCGTGCTGCTCAACGTGGCCGGTCTCACCCTATACTTGCGGGCCGATCTCACCAAAAACCGGGTCTACTCCCTCTCGAAGGTCAGCAGGGAAGTGGTCGCCACGCTCAAGGAACCGCTTACAATCAACGTTTTTTTCACGAAGAACCTCCCTGCGCCCTATAATACGGTAGAGCGCTATCTGAGAGACCTGCTCGAAGAATACAGCCTGAGCGGAAACAGGTATTTCAACTACCGCTTCTATGACGTGACCCCGCTCGAGGAAGGAGGCTCCGCCCACAGCGCCGAAAATCAGCGGCTGGCATCGGACTACGGCATCCAACCGGTCCAGATCCAGGCCATCGAGCAGGACGAGGTCAAGATCAAGAAAGCCTATATGGGCTTGGCCATTGTCCACGGCGACATGGTGGAAAAGGTCCCTACCATTACCTCGATCAATGGGCTCGAATACCAGCTCACCTCGGCCATGATGAAGGTCAACAACAAGATCAGCGCCCTGCTCAAGCTGGAAAAGCCGGTGGAGATCAAACTCTACATCTCTCCCTCGATCAGAGAGGTGGCTCCGTACATGGGGCTCAAAGACCTCCCCGAGCTCGACAACGGGGTCAACGAGATCGTGACCGAGCTCAACCGAACGATGTACGGCAAGCTCTCGTTTTCGACCGTGGAGCCTTCCGGACAGGAGGAGATTGCGGCACTGGCTGATGAGCACGGGCTCATGCACCTCAAGTGGCCCGACATTCCCCAGTCGAGCGTCAAGGCCGGCAGCGGCGTGATCGGCATGGTCGTGGAACACGGCGGTCAGTCCATGGCATTGCCGGTGCTTCAGGTGTTCCGCGTGCCTCTGTTCGGCACCCAATACAGTCTCGTCTCACCTGACGAGATCGACGAGATGATCACCGAGAGCGTGGAGTCGCTCATCGGGATCAACGAGAGCATCGGCTACCTCACCGGCAACGGCGCCCTGCCCCTCTACGGCATGCCGGGCAGCCAGACCGAGCCGGCCACCAGCTTTGTGCAGCTCCTGTCCAAGAGCTATTCGCTCAAACAGGTGGACTTAAAGGATGGAGGCATTCCCGAAGGGCTCAAAACCTTTGTCATTGCCGGGCCCACCGAGAATTTCAGCGATTACGAGCTCTACCAGATCGACCAGGCCCTCATGCGGGGTACCAACCTGGCCCTGTTTCTGGATTCGTTCCAGGAAATCATGCCGCAGCAGGGTGGTCCCTTCGGCCAGATGCCCCAGTACGTGCCCAACGATACCGGCCTGGAAAAGCTGCTCGATCATTACGGCGTGCGGGTGAACAAATCGATCGTCATGGACGAGAACTGCTTCACGCAGCGCTCATCCCGGCAATATGGCGGCGAGCAGAAGATCTACTATGCCCCCATCATCCAGAATCGCAATATCAATAGCGATATCGCCTGCATGGCAAACATCAAGAGCATGGTGGGTCTCGCCATGTCGCCCCTGGAGATCGACGAGAAGCGGCTGGCGGAAAACAAGATCACGGCCACGCGCCTGTTCTCCTCTTCTGAAAGGTCGTGGGAGATGCGAGACATCATCAGTCTGAACCCCATGTTCATTAGGCCTCCCGCCGGGGAGGAAGAGCTCAGAAGCTATCCGCTGGCCTATATGCTGGAAGGGAGCTTCCCCAGCTATTTCGCGGATAAACCTATTCCTGAAAAGCCCGCGGCGACTGACGAGGCCGCCGATGCTCAGGAAGGAGAGAAGCCCGCGCCCAAGGCTGACCTTTCAGGATTCGAGGGCACAACCACCCTTGCCTCTTCGGCAAGGCCGGGCAAGATATTCGTGGTTGCGTCATCACACCTGCTCAGGAACAATGTGCTGGATGCCGAGGGCCAGACCCCCAATTCGGCATTCGTGATGAACGTGCTCGACGTGCTGAACGACCGCGAGGACGTGGCGCTGATGAGGAGCAAGGTCTTGAGCCTCAACCCCTTGAACGACCCGCGTGCCCAGACCAAGATCTTCATCAAGTCGATCAACATCGTGGGCCTGCCCGTCCTGGTTGTGGGGTTCGGACTCCTCGTGCTCCTTCACAGGCATGTACGGAAGAACCGCATCGAGCTCATGTTCAGCAAGAGAGGTGAATCATGAAGGGAAAGAAAGAGTACATCATCCTTTTCATTCTGATCGCTGCCCTGGCCGGTTATCTCTATCTCCAGCGCACCGACCGGGTTCACTATGAGGTCCCGCAGATCGATACCGTCGATACCGGCGCCCTCACCTGGCTTGAGATCATATCCAAGGACAGAACCGTCTCTCTGACCAAGAAGGATGGCTCCTGGTACATCGAGCCCAAGGGCTATCCTGCAGACACCGTCAAAGTAGGCAAGATGCTCCAGGCGATCAGCGACCTCACACTGACCGATCTGGTGTCCGAGTCAGGCAGCGTCGAGCGCTATAACCTCGGAGAGGCGGACAGGATCACGGTCAAGGCCTATACGGGCACAGAGCTCACTCGAAGCTTCGATCTCGGCAAAGCGGCCCCTACACACCAGCACACCTTTGTCTCGCTGCCCGGCGACAACCGGGTGTTCCACGCCAAGGGCAGCTTCCGTGGCGATTTCGAACTCTCAGCCTCCGACTTGAGGGACAGGCAGGTCCTCTCCTTCCCCAAAGACGAGATCACCGGCATCCGGATCAGCACTCAGGGCAAGGAAACGGTCCTGACCCGCACCGAGGCCGAACCCTTAAGCAAGGAAGATCAAAGCAGGAATAAGGACGACGCCTCCCCCAAGCAGATCGTCTGGAAGAACGCCGCAGGGGCCGAGGCGGACAAGGCAGAGGTGGATGCCCTTCTCTCGGACTTAAGCAACCTCGATTGCGGGGAGTATCTCGAAGACCTTGCCAAAGAGCAGGCAGGAGACCCTGAGCTGACGATCACACTGACAGGCGCCCGGGACTACACGCTCTCCTTCCACCCCGCACGTGATGGAAAATCTCCGGCCACCTCTTCCGCCAACAACTACGTGTTCGTACTACCCGACTACCGGCAGGAGAACATCACCAAGTCGGCTGAAAAGCTCACAGCTCTGAAATAACGGATTTTACGATATCTGCAATCAATGGCATGGGCCCTTCCATAGCCCGCCCTTAAAAAATAGGCCCATGCCATTGATACGGCCACTCGAATCTATATATAATAAAGTTACCGGTACGGTTGATATATGAGGTCTTTCTCACGACTTGGCACACAAGGAGGCACTATGCCGGAGCCCGAGCACAACCAGCCGCGCACCCTGTCCCAGGATATCGGGGATGCGGAGATTTCCTACCTGCTGTATGAAGGCCGGGGGCCCACCCTCATCCTCATGCACGCCACCGGGTTTCAGCCTTGGCTGTGGCACCCCATCGCGCGGGCGCTTGCCCCTACCTACCGGGTCATTGCCCCATACTTCTGCGACCACCGTTCCGCTGAGCCCGAAGACGGCGGGCTGAGCTGGATGCGCCTCGCTGAAGATATCGCAGTTTTCTGCTCGCGACTGGGCATCGAAAACCCCGGTCTCGTGGGTCATTCCATGGGGGCCACGGTCCTCACTCTGGCTCACGCCGAGTTAGACCTTGGGGCCAGGGGGCTGATCCTCATCGAGCCCATCTTCCTTCCCCAGGATGTGTACCGGATTCGCCTGAAGGTGGACGATCATCCCCTTGCCTCCCGATCCATCAGGCGCAAATCACGATGGAACAGCAGGGAAGAGGCATATGCCTACCTGAAGTCAAAAACCCTGTTTCACGGCTGGGACCGCGAGATGCTCGATCTCTATATCGAGCACGGCATCAAGGAGCACCACACAGGCGGTCTCGCGCTTGCCTGCTCGCCCAGACACGAGGCATCGCTCTTCATGGGGGGCTTGCACTACGACCCCTGGCCCCTGCTGCCGAAGGTGAGCTGCCCCGCCCTGGTCCTGGAAGGAGAGCTGAGCGAGAACAGGGCCTTCATCGATCTCAAGAAGGCGACATCCTCAATGAAACACGCCGAATACCGGCTCATCGAGGGGGCCGGGCATCTCATTCCCATGGAAAAGCCCGGAGAGATCGCCGGGATCATCCGCGGATTCTTCGAGGACACATAGCACTCTGCAGGTTTATGGTCATGGGTACTTGGAAGGAGGACTTAAGAAGAGCGCAATGCATTGACTGCGTCTGCAATGACCTGCGCCGCGAAGAGCACATCTTCTCTGGTGGTTGTGCGGCCGGTGCTCAGGCGTAAGGTTCCTCTCACCCATTCCCCGGGCACCTGCATGGCTGCAAGCACATGGGATATCGTCACCTCCCCGGAGTGGCAGGCAGCGCCAGCCGATGCCGCCACATACGGCCCGATCTCTTCCAGGAGTCTTCCAGCCTCGATCCCTCTGAATGAGAGGCTGAGCGTGTTGGGCAGCCGCTTTTCCGGATGGCCGTTGAGCCGCACGTCGCGCACGGCCTTCTCGATGCCTGTGTGGAGCAAGTCCCGCATCGTCTGCATGTGCCGCGCATCCTGCTCAAGTTTTTGTGCAGCCAGCTCACATGCCATGCCCAAGCCCACGATGCCGATGACGTTTTCCGTTCCGGGCCTCATCCCCCGCTCCTGCCCGGCGCCGTGAAGAATGGGCTCCAGGCCGATGCCCTCGCGCAGGTAGAGTGCACCCACGCCCTTGGGCGCGTAGAGCTTGTGCCCGGCAATGGTCAGGAGATCGACGCCCAGCGCCTTGACATCCACGGGTACCTTGCCCGGGGTCTGGGCCGCGTCGGTGTGCAGGATGATCCCGCGGCTGCGGGCGATCTCCGCGATCTCCTCGATGGGCTGGATGGTCCCCACCTCGTTGTTCGCGTGCATGACCGAGATCAGGATGGTCCTCTCGCACACAGCGCGCTCGACATCGCGTACATCGACCAGACCGTGCTCGTCTACGGGCAGAAAGCTCGCCTCGAACCCGTTTCGTCTGAGATATGCGCAGACCTCAAGAACCGCGGGGTGCTCGATCCGGGTAGTGATGATATGGTTGCCGCGGTGTTTAAGCGCCATGGAGATCCCCTTGATGGCGAGATTGTTCGACTCGGTGGCGCATCCGGTGAAGACGATCTCGGAGGGGCTGCAGTTCAGGAACTCTGCCACCTGGCGGCGCGCCTTGTTCACGGCGCGCCTGGGTGCGATCCCGTAGAAGTGCGTGCTCGAGGGGTTGCCGAATTCAGGTGATATGAACTCCTGCATGGCCTCGACCACAACGGGATCAAGAGGGGTTGTGGCGTTGAAATCGAGGTAGACCGGATATTGAGCTCGGTTTTTCATGAATCCTTCCCTTCGCACAAGCAACCGGATGCATGTGTACTACACCTGCCTGTTCTCCACAATCATATTTCGATGAACCCTTTCTCTACCAGGCTTTTTTTGTTATTCTTTCTTTCCAGAGGGGCAAGCAGTCATGATCGATCTCGTAAAACGCATTCTCGGCTTGGATGAAAAACAGGGGGAAAGCGAGACACACGGAGAGCACGACATCACGGTTGCGGCCTGCGCACTGTTGCTGGAGATGGCGCATATCGACGGTGAGTTCAGTGAGGACGAAGAGCGGGTCATCGTTTCCATCCTCACGCACGACTACGGGCTCGAGCAGGATGTAGCAAAGGCCGTCTTGGAAGACGCCCGTGAAGAAGTGAAACAGAGCATCGACCTCTGGCGGTTTGCCAGGCTCATCAACCGCCATTACACCGAGGCGGAAAAGGTCCGGGTCATAGAGATGATCTGGAGGGTCATCTATGCGGACGGCAAGCTGGAAAAGCACGAGGATCACCTGGTGCACTCTCTGGGAAGGCTCCTCCGCCTCGACCATTCACAGCTCATCGAGGCAAAGCTCAAAGTGAAAGACGCCCTGATCTAAAAAACAGGGGCATGGAATGGAGAATATCCGCAAGATCATCCACATCGATATGGATGCGTTCTATGCCTCGGTCGAGCAGCGCGACAATCCCCGCCTGCGAGGAAGGCCGGTCATCGTGGGCGGCGATCCGGCAGGCCGGGGTGTGGTGGCAGCATGCTCGTACGAGGCCAGGAAATTCGGGGTCCATTCCGCCATGCCATCCTCCCATGCAAAGAGGCTCTGTCCGGAGGCCATCTTCATCCATCCCCGGTTCGACGTATACCAGCAGGTCTCACAACAGCTCATGGAGATCTTCCACGAATACACCGATCTGGTTGAACCCCTTTCCCTGGACGAGGCATTTCTTGATGTAACCTGCAACAAAAAGGGCATCGCATCCGCTACCGAGACAGCGCGCCGGCTGCGGGCCGAGATACGGAAAAACACATCACTCACGGCATCGGCAGGGGTCTCGTACAACAAGTTCCTGGCAAAGGCGGCATCGGACTATCGCAAGCCTGACGGGCTCACGGTGATCACTCCAGAGCAGGCACAGGAGTTCATCGATCAGCTCCCCATCGGCAAATTCTTCGGCGTGGGCAAGGTGACCGAGCAGAAGATGCGGTCACTGGGGATCACCTGCGGCGCCGAGCTCAGACAGGTCCCGCAGGAGCGGCTTGTCAGGCTTTTCGGCAAGATGGGTCTTTTTTTCCACAGCATTGCCCATGGCATTGACGAGAGGCCTGTGACACCCGATCGGATACGGAAGTCCCTGGGCAGGGAAATCACCCTGCATGAGGACATTGACGACATGGATGCGATATTCGCGCTGCTCTCCGAACTCGCAGACTCGGTCGGTTCGCTGCTCAAGGAAGAAGGGCTCAAGGGAAGGACCGTGGTGCTCAAGCTCAAGTATCACGACTTCCAGAGCATCACCAGGAGCATCACACTCGACCACAGACTCGACGATGCAGAAGAAATCCTCGACAAGGCCCTCCTGTTGCTGAAGGAGACCGATGCGGGAACCAGAAAGGTGAGGCTCCTGGGGATTACTGTATCGAACTTCGAGCTGCCTGGAGACGGCCCGCCGCGACCGTATCAGCTCCTGCTCCCCTTCTGCGACGTAACAGAGCAGAAAGAGAAAACAGGGGCATACTCCCCATCAATGCTGTAGCCTCGATGAGGTGAGAGAGACCGGCCCTTAAAAAATCCTATGCCGCTAATTCTCTTGAGTAGGTGCTTGACCGACAGGTATGCTTACGCTATAGATCCCATCATATCATTGCATGCACGGGTCTCCGGCGGACATTGCGATACCCGAGACCAAGAGGGGTAGCATTCATCAAATGGCAGACAATACCGTCATCCATGAGCAGAGAAGGCACAAGCGCAAAAAGGTGAAGATCACCGCGCTGCTCAAGATGGGGATGTACCTGAGCGGAAGGGGATATGCAAAGGACATCAGCAGAGACGGTATATGCCTGGTGGCACCCAACCTGTTCAAGTTCATCAAATCTTCCCAGCTCAGTGATTACATCGGGGCACACATCAGGATCATGTTCCCGGCCCACTCTCTCACGGTGACCGGCACTATCGTGAGAATCGACACCCTTCACGGAGAGGGTGCGCTCTCCATCACGAACACCTCCAACGACGAAGCCTGGGAGCAGATCTGCTCCGGCGGATAGGCCCTGATACAATACCCTTTTACATCTTTCCTTCACCGGCTTCAATTAGCCAAGGTGCTTTTATGCAGCACCCTTATGTCTCAGAAGTGGTCCGGCGGAGAGATCTCGATATGGACACTCCGGCTGCCGGCCCAGGTCCTGATCCGTTTCAGGAGCAGCCTGCGCACGAGCGCCCTGCCCATGGGCAGGAGCAGCACGATGCCGGCGGCGTCGCTGATGAAGCCGGGCGCCAGGAGCAGAACCCCTGCCGCGAGAATCAGCAGGGCATCCATGAGTTCCCGGGAGGGTATATCCCCTTGCTGAAGGCTGGTGCGAATCTTATACAGGGCGTGCAAGCCCTGCATACGGGCGAGGGCGGCCCCGGCGATTCCGGTGAGCACGACAATCGCCACGGTGTTGAGCGCGCCGATATACTCGCCGACCCTGACCAGGAGATAGATCTCTGCAAGAGAAATGAGGATGAAGGCAAGGAATATTCTGGGCAGCATGTCTCTTACCTTAAGAATATTTTCAGAGAGTGCAAGGGGAATCATTCACCGGGCGCAAATCCTCACAACCGACCGCTCTCCGGCCCCTGCAGCCCTTTCTTGCTCCCTAACCCCGGCAGAGGAAAAATCAGGTGATTTTTTGCATTTATTTGTTTGACAAAGTCCATATTCCGTGATTTAACACCGACACTAAAATTCCTTTCAAGTTTTTTCACTGTTGGGGTGCTGGTTTAAGAAGATCGATACCATCATATTTTTTTGATTGTCGATTTCAATCAGGAGGCAGTTTGTAATGAAGAGGTTAGTGGCGTTCGTATCTGTGTGTTCGGCCTGTGTATTGTTGTGTATGCAGGCTTCGCCGGCGTTCGGCATGAAGGCCGGCCTCCCCGCCGAGGGCTTTCCAGATAGATGGGAGCAATTCTCGGTGCCCGCCGGACTGGATTCTCAGGACCTATCCCTGGGAATGGCCTGTCTGCCGGGTATCCGGGACCTCCTTCTGCCTGCTGGCGTCAGAGAGGTCTATCGTGCGGATGAAGACGGACGTGGTATCCCGCTTCTTTTCCGGACAGGCCGGGATATTTTCACCGGCTCTTCCCGCAAGGCAGACCGCCTGATCTACTCAATCGACCCCGACACTATGTGCATATCAGTACTCATCAACAGGCACGGTGCCCCGGTGCAGGAGGAATGGGCAGTAATAGAAGGCTCTTTCCCCGGATCCCGTTCCGAACAGGCCCGGGGTTCGTCACACGGTTCCCGGTCAGGGTTTATGGCTGTGGCGGGCCTGTCTCTGATCGGCCTTTCCGGCCTGAGCAGAAACAGGGTTGCCCGTGGCGGGGTCCGTGTATACGGAGCGCGTGATCTCCCCCAGCCCTGGAAGACAAGGGCCTGGAAGGATTACCCCGCAGAGAAGGGACCTGCATATCAGACCAAGGCGGCCTGATATCTCCACAGGCCGTCTCATACAGGGGTCAGCAGAATCATGGGGTTAAGTTTCTCCATACAACACTCCCAGTGTCATATGGAGAGATCTGATCCAGACTGATGACCCCGATACTGACCCTAAAACAGTGTGGGCTGGTTTACCCCGGTCTCGCCCTTCTCAAAGGCGTGGTCGGGAGGGAGGTCGGGGCGTAACGCCGCCTGTTTTGCCAGTGCGTCGCATCGCTCGTTTTCGGGAATGCCCGCATGCCCCTTCACCCATACGAATCTCGGCTGATAGCGTTCGGAGAGGTCCAGCAGCACCGACCAGAGGTCGATGTTCTCCGCCCGGTGGCGGGCATCACGCATCCAGCCCTGTTTTTTCCACTTCTTTGCCCACCCCCGGCTCATGCCGTCAACCACGTACCGGGAATCGGTGTACACGCTCACCGGTCGCTTTGGGTCTCCTTCGAGGGACTTCAACCCCTCGATTACGGCCGTGAGCTCCATGCGGTTGTTCGTGGTGTGACGAAAGCCGCCCGAAAGCTCCCGCATCGCATTTCCTTCCCTGATGATCACGCCATAGCCGCCAGGCCCTGGATTGTTGATGCTGCCTCCATCTGCATAGATCACCACACCCTGGCCGGTGGTGCGGTGCTCCGGGCTCGCGGGCTCCTCCCCGTGTTCTCTCCGCGCAAGGGGCTGCGGCGCCTCCGGGTGTCTTCCGGTGGTACGGTCGGGGAGGTTCGGGTATCCTGAGCGTGCTGCATATTCCAGTGCCTCTTCCCGGGTTGCGAATCCCTTGTAGACAGCACCGGGAAAGGATTTCACCTGCTCTTCGGCCCCTCCACTGCCGGCCCAGACATCATAGATGCCCGGGTTCAGTCCTTTGAGAACGACGTAGAATCGTTTTGCCGTCTTTGTCATAACGTTTTTTTGATGTCTCTTATCTCAAGGGCGGGAAAAGACCCGCAAATAGCCGCTTGGGGAGGGAGTGTGAGACGGGCGGGAGATTGCTACTTCCTCCCCGGAACGGTGCTTCTTGTCATCTTCTCGAGGATGGCCTTGGCCGCGCTATGGCCCTGATCCGCAGCACGTTTGAACCACTGCAGGGACTGGGTGTGATCCTTCTGCACGCCCTCGCCGCGCCCGTACATGAAACCCAGGTTGTACTGGGCGTCGGCGTCGTCCTGCTCTGCAGCCTTTCGGAACCAGATATAGGCCTTTTCGAAATCTCTGGGCACGCCTTCGCCGTGATAATAGATGACCCCGAGATTGTACTGGGCATCGACATCGCCATCCTCGGCCTTCCGGATATACTCTTCCACCTGCTCACTGGTCACTTCCGAGATATGGCCGCCTGCATCCGGAACATCGGCCTTTTCTTCGGGCTCATTCTTTTCCGGTGTTTTCGCATCGAGATACAGGAGCCACTTGTCCGATTCGAGCAGTGATCTCGCCCGGGGATGGCCCTGCTGAGCGGCCGTGGAGATCCACTGGTATGCCTGGTCGTCATTCCTGTCCACCCCGTCGCCCCGCTCATACATGATGCCCAGGATGAACTGTGCCTCGACGTGGCCCTGCTGGGCCGCTTTGAGATACCACTTTGCAGCCTCCGCACTGTTCGGGGGCACGCCTTTGCCTTCGTAATACATGGATGCGAGCTTGTACTGGGCGAACACGTCTCCACTCTGGGCCGCCTTGGTGACCCCGGGGATGATATGCTCGTCGTCCCCTCCCTGGGCCCTGTGGGTAAGATACCAGATTCCCGCAGCGATGAGTGCGAGCACGACAATTGCTATAACGTATTCCATGGAACGTTCCTTATCATATATGTGCCTATTTTCCTATACGAAACAACGAGATTCAAGGCAATCGCCTCGTGGAATTGAAAATTATCCGGAAAATTGGTATGATCTGCCGCATACCCGATGCAGGACGGTGATATGGAATCGGTCAAGAGAGAATATACGCGCAGGCAAAAAAAGATCAAGGCAATGATCACCATAGAGCTCGAACACCCGGAAGGGGCGCGTCTGACCCTGAGCACCAGAGACAGGAGCTTCAGGCTCATTGCCGAAACCAGGGACATCAGCTGGGGAGGTCTCTGCCTTAAGTTTCCGGTCCTTCCTCAGGACCGGGAGAAGAGGTTCACCCCTCCCAAGGCGCACACCATCGTGGGTAGCTCGATCACCGTGAACCTCTCGTCGCCTGTGCTCACTCTCTATGGCGAGGTGGTCCGCTTTGATTCACGGAACCAGGTGATGGCGGTGAGCATTACCAAGGTATCCGACTACGATCTCTGGCAGGAGCTGTGCAACCAGGAATCGGAAAGCTAGCGTTCCCGTCTTCTATCGGCTTGAAGAACAGGGGCGGCCTCTCTCCTGTGCGTGCTCTCTTCAGATCCTTCCGATGGTCTCTGCAAAGTCCGGATTGCTGAGCAGCATTTTGGCGAACTTCAGATATTTTGAAACAATTGACCTGACCGCAAGCTGCAGGGCATATGGCCTCACCGGCTTTTCCAGAAGATGGTTCACCCCCGAGGCCACGCACATGTCCACTACATCTTCGTTGGCGCTGCCGGTGATCATGATGGCGTCGTGATAGGCATTGGGATATTTGTCCGAAATGGCGTCTAGGAGATAGAATCCGTTGCTCGATCCCACGAATACATCCAGAATGAACAGCATGATGCTCCCGTCGCGCCTCAGGCAGTATTCGATGGCCTTCTCCACATTGGTGAAGGTGATGATCTCGCCCCAGGTGTAGAACTTTTTGATATGTCCGGACAGGACATCGCAAACTTCCTGTTCGTCATCGATAATGAGAATATCCAAACCGTCAGACATTACGCCACACCCCCTCTTTGGTGACTGATGTAATCAACATGACTTCATAATGTGTACAAGGTGTTATAGCGAAATTCAGAGGAAAGTACAAATGGTAATCACCCGCAGGCCCTTAAGATCCGGTTCACCCGGGCCTCGAATAACAGGCGGTTGATACAGGGCTAACCGCACTGCTCGTTTCACGGACTCTCCTTAGGGCCTCCGGCATGCTCATGCAGGCTTGGGGATAGTGTCATTTCTCAAGTGCGTCGATGATCTTCTGCAGAATTTCCTTCTGCTTTTTGATCATCTCTCTGAAATCCTGGCGATCGGTGTCCGCTATCTCCATGCGGAGGTCCGAGACATAGTTGCTCAGCATGTTATGGAGAACATCCTTCTCCTCTGCTGTGAGGTCTACACTGAACATATGCCTCCCTTTCCTGATTGTTTTGTCTCTCTATGATTTCATAATAGCCAGTCGTGGTGCAAAGACAATTCACACACCGGTCCATGGGAAACCGCCTGTGATTGTAAGGGTGGCTCTACCCGGCGGAATCCCGGGCAATGATCTTCATGGTGCTCTGGACACCCAGATGGGGACAGGCCTCTCTTTGTACCAGGATAAAGGGCTCGTTTTCCCGGACGAACCCATGATCGCGCAGGTAGGAGATGATGTCTTCATCCGATGAGAGGCTGCCCTTTGGGACCGGATACACCCCTGAGGAGAGGCTCAACGCCTTGAGCACGGCATCGTTGAAGCACAGGGCCACCACCCAGGCATCACCCTTGAGCCGGGAGATCATCCGCGCGGTGAGGCCGCTGCGCGAGGGTACTGCCACGCATCGGATGCCGAGCGACACGATGGACCTGATGACGTTCAGAGACAGGGTCTCCTTGATGGATCTGCCCGAGAGTTCGATGGTGCGCTTGATGGTCTCGGGGACTGTGGTCCCCGAGACTACCCGTGACCTTCCAGCCTCTGCAGCAGTAGCGATCCGGGAAAGCATCCGGCACGCCGTGACCGGGTGTATCCCGATTGCGGTCTCTTCGGAGAGCATCACGGCATCGGTGCCGTCGAAAATAGCGTTGGCAACATCCGTTGCCTCGGCCCGGGTTGGACGTGTATTGGCGGTCATGGACTGGAGCATCTGGGTCGCGGTGATGACCGGCTTGGCCGCCAGGTTTGCCTGCAGGATGAGCTGTTTCTGGACAAGAGGGACCTCCTCGATGGGGATCTCCACCCCGAGATCGCCTCTGGCCACCATGACCGCGTCGACCGCCTCGATGATCTCTCTGCTGTTCTTCACGGCTTCCCTGCGCTCCATCTTGGCCACCACGAAGATCTCGCTTCCCTTTGTCCGTGCGAACTCCCTGACGCGGCTTATGTCCTGAGCCCCTCCCACAAAAGATAGGCCGAACATGTCGATGCCTTGCTCGATGCCGAAGGCGATGAAGCCCAAGTCTTCGTCGGTGGCAGCGGAGAGGGAGAGATGCGCGTCCGGAAGATTCATCCCCTTGTTTGACAGCAGGCCGCCTCCGATGACGACCCGGCAGATAATGTCTTCACCCTTGATTTCCAGAACCTTGAGCTCGATGAATCCGTCGTTCAGGAATATCCTCTCGCCCGGCTTCACACTCCGGGGAAGATCGGGAAACTGCACCGGGATGAGATCGGCTGTGCCCTGAACCTGCCGGGTGGTGAGCACCACCCTATTTCCCTTGTTCAGGGTGCATGCACCGCCTTTAAGCACGCCGATCCGGATCTTGGGCCCGGGGAGATCGCCCAGTATGGCCACGGTCCTTCCGAGCTCCCGAGAGACCTGCCGTATGGTTTGGATATCTTGGGCGTGCTGCGTGAGATCTCCATGGCTGAAATTGAGCCTGGCCACGTTCATGCCGGCGCGGACAAGGTCTTTCAGAACGGATTTCTTCCGTGACGCCGGTCCGATGGTGCAGACAATCTTGGTTTTGTGCCTGGGAAATGGGTTGACCATGCGTGCTCCTTTTTTGTACTGGTTCAAGGCATCCGCCCCTTTTTATGGACCTAAAAAAAGAAGAGCTCCCTTCCCGGACGAGCCGCCATTTCGCTCCATCCTAAGGCATTCTGATTCTCCGGAGCCTTTCCATATAGGAAAATATAACCGGGATGAAGAACATGGTGAACAGTGTGGAAACAACGATACCGCCGATGGTGGGGATCGCCAGGGCCGACCTGAAGCTCGCCCCGGAACCGCCGAAGGCCTGGGGCAGAAGCCCGCAGATGATGGCGAGGTTGGACATGACGATGGGCCTGAACTTTTCCGAGCACGCCTCCTTCACCGAGGTTACAATGTCTGTCCCGCCCTTTATCATGGACATGGCGGCATCGATAATCAGAATGGCGCCGTTGACCACGATACCCACAAGCATGACCATGGCCATCATGGCCATCATATTCATGGTGATGCCCGAGAAGAACAGGGCATAAAACACGCCGGCAAGGCCCAGAGGCACGGTGAGCATGATGGTGAAGGGATGGATGAACGAGTTGAGGATCGCGGCAAGCAGCATGAAGGTGAGGATCGTGGCGATGATGAAGGCCTCGGAGACCGCCTCACTCAACTCCTCGTTGATCTCTACGTCGCCGGCGAACTCGATCCGGTAGCCGGGCTTAAGATCGAGGGAATCGAACTTTTCCTTGAGGATGGCCATGTTTTCGGTCAGGCTCAGCCGGCTCAGATAGCTCGTCAGGGTGATCTTGCGCTCCTTGTCCTTGCGCTCGATGCTCGCCTCGGCGCGCGCCGGAACGAACTCGCCCACCTTGTTGATGGGAAAGAGCTCCTTGTCCTTGCCCAGGGGAACCAGGATGGCACCCAGAAGATTGATGGAGCCGGTATACTGCTCGTCCAGGGCCACGTTGATGTCATATTCCCGCCCGCCTTGGCGGAAGAGCGATGAGCTGTCGCCCTCGATCGCCGTGCGCAGCATCTCTCCCAGCGCGGCGTTCTTGCCGCCGTAGACTGTGGACTTGAACGGGTCGGAGACGAAGCGCATCTCTCTTCTGGGCGTCTTGTATGAGCTGATGATGCTCTGATAGTTGCCCGTTTCGTTCATGATCTCTTGAACCCTGGCTGAGATCTCGACCAGCTCGGGGTAGTCGGGGCCATAGAGCTCGATATCCATGTCACCCTCGCTGCCGAAGGACCTCCCGGCCGTGATGCTGAAGTTGAGGTCGGGAATCGTGCACATGGGCTCGACGAGGCTCTCGGAGATCTCCCTGTCGTTCCGGGAGCGTGTATTGGCATCCACGAGTCTGGCATGGATACGGAGCTCGTTTATCCCGCGGTTTTTCCCTCCCACGGTGGAGGAGTAGTCCTTGAGCTCGGGAAGGGTCTTTACCACCTCTTCGATCCGGTGCATCACCATGGTGCTCGCCTCGATGGATGCATCCTGGGGGAGCTCGGCATTGATGGTGATCTCGGAGCTGTCGGAGTATGGGAACGGTTCGCCGCCCACATATCTCATGACCATGACCGAGCCGGCGAAGATCAGCAGGGTAAAGACAATGGTGAGCTTGCGCCACCTCAGGCAGACATCCAACAGATTGAGATACTCCTCCCTGACCTTCTCCACCCCTCGGGCGAAGAACCTCAGCCTTGGTCCGATGACACCCCAGCCCTTTTCAAGGTCTTTGGTGTTCCTCATGGCGAAGTATGAGAGCATGGGCGTAAGCGAGAACGATGCAATGATGGAAAACACCGTGGCTGCAACGACTGTGATCCCGAATGGAAAGAACACCTGGCCGAATACGCCCTTCATGAAGGCGATGGGAATGAACACCACGATGTTGGTGCCCGCGGAGGCCAACACCGCCACCAGCACCTCCCAGGTCCCCCTGACCGCGCCTTCCTTGGGATCGTCGTGGCCGAGGACGTGCTTGTAGATGTTTTCGATGATCACAATGGCGTTTGCCACCAGGGCCCCGATGGACACACCCAGCGCCATGAGCGTGACAATGTTCAGGGTGAAGCCCATGGCCTGCATGATTATGAATGACGAGATGATCGAGGTCGGGATGACCACCGCGGCCACCATGGCCATCCGGAAATCGCCCAGGAACAGAAAGAGCACGATCGTGGTGAGCACCACACCGAGGAAGATGCTGGAGATCGCATCGCTGATGGACTCGCGGATAAAATCGGTGTTGTCCCAGGAGAGCTCGGCCATCAGACCTTCGGGAAGGCTCGCCTTGACCTCTTCGAGCACCTTATAGACACCGTCTGCGGTCTGGACCACGTTGCTGTCGGTCTGTTTGAAGATGTCGAGGATCACCGCTTCGCGGCCGTTGAACCGGGCGGCCGAGGTAATGTCCTTGAACCCGTCCTCTACCCTGGCCACATCCTTGAGCTGGAAGATGCCCCGTTTCTCCACGGACAGGTGCATGTCCTCGATCTCTTGGACGGTCTGGAACTGGCCCTTGAGCCTCACGCCGATCTCGAAGGTGCCCCGGTCCATCGAGCCGGCGGGAACATCGAGGTTCCGCGCTCTTATGGCTGCAGCCACATCGGTGAGTGAGATGCCGTAGTTCATGAGCTTCGGCAGATCGGCGCGGACATTGATCTGCCGCTCCTTGCCGCCCACCACCTCCACGCTCGCTACGCCCCCGACCTGTGAGAACTTATCCTTGAGCACGTCGTCGGCATACTCGTAGATCTTGTGGATGGGCGCACTGTCGCTGAACAGGGCGACGCTCAAGGTCGGCTCGTCGAAGGGGTCGAACTTCTCGATGACCGGCTTGTCGGCATCCTCAGGCAGGTCCTTGATGATGGCGTCAACCTTGTCTTTGACCTCGATGGCCTTGATGTCGGGGTCCACCCCGTAGTTGAACTCGATGATGGTCAGCGCGTAGTTCTCGTAGATCTTCGAGTTGATGTGCTTGATATCGCTGATGTTTGAAACCGCGTCCTCCACCTCCTTGACGATCTGGATCTCAATCTCCTCGGGCGCGGCGCCCTCGTAGACCTGGGTGATGAGCACGATGGGCAGGTCGACATCAGGGAAGAGGTCTACGTTCAACCGCAGATAGGAGATGACCCCGAGCACCACAAACACGAGCACCATCATCAAGGTGGTGACCGGCCGGTTGATGAAGAGTCTGATGATATTCATGGATTATGCGGCATCATCAGAGTGTTTGGAAGAGGACCTTGCGATTGTCGGAAAGCCTGGTGAACCCGCTGACCACCACGCGGTCGTTGTCGCCGATGCCGGAGATGATCCGGACCCTCTCATCGTTCATCCCGGATATCTCGACACTCCTCTTGAACACCCGGTCTCCCTCGACGACGTACATGTAGTAAGAACCATCGGGTTCCTCCTGCAGGGCCCTCAGGTCAGCCGAGAGGGCCTGGTCGTCACGGAGCACCTCAATTCGTGCAGTGGTATAGGTGCCGATCCTAAGCGCATAGCCTTTGTTCTCGACCTCCATCTCGATCCGGAAAAGGCCTGTAGAAGGATTGGCGTTCAGGGAGACCTTGGTCACATTACCGGTGTTGGATTCCCCGCCCTGGGCGTTGTCCACGATCACCCGCTGGCCGGTCTGGATGTTGCGGATATCGGACTCGCTCACCTCGGAGACGAGCCTGACGCGGTCCATCCGGGCGACCACGGCCACCGGCCGCGCAGGAGTGACGAGCTCGCCCTCCCGGGCGTTGAGGTCCAGTATCACCCCATCGATGGGACTGGACAGCGACACGGTCTCCATGACGCTCTCGAGGTTGGCCCGGTCGACATCGAGTTTCATCTTGATCGAATCGAACTCGCTCTGTGAGACTGCGCCTGACTCTTTCAGCTCGAGGATGCGCCGGTAGTTCAGCAGGGTTGTTTCATAGACTGCCTTGAGCTGGCGGTATTGGGCCGAGCTGCGGGGGTCTTCCTTGTCGAGGCTGATGATCACTTCGTCGGCCTTCACCCTGTCGCCCACCTCATGGTGTACCTTGAGGATCTTGGCGGCAACCTGCGTTACGATCTCGGTCTGTCTGAGGCCGAGCACCTGGGCGTTCACCCTGCAGAACACGAGGAACTCGCCCCTCTTCACCGTACTCACCTCGACCGGAATGCCATTGTCACGATAGTACTGGTCGATACCCGGGGCCTCTTTGTCCGCCAGGGACGAGATCGCATTGATCCTCACAAAAACAGCCACCAGGAAAACCACGACGATCGACAAATAGATAAACTTCTTCATGCTTCCGCCCTTTTCGCTCAACCCCGGAGTCTTTTCATCCAGCGTATCGCTCAGGCCCGCGATCGGCGCAACACAGGGGCCGGTTTCAGGTGGATATTGAAAGGCCTCTCTCCGCAAGCAGACGACGTGCCGCCTTCATTGTCAGCTATGAATCTGCCGACTCGCGTCCTTCCTTATCATTTCATATAACGTCAAGAACCAGGATTTCATATAAAAGCACTAGCCCTGCACTTTGTCAATTTTTTTAAGTAAAGAGTAAAGGGGACAGATTTATTTTCTTGATTTCTTAGGTCGCCCCTGTCCTCGGAACTCAACCCTCACCTTCATCCGTCTTTCCACCTCGTCGATGAACTTTCTTGACCCTGTCAGCTGACCCCGCTGTATGGAATCCCTGATCATCTTCAACTCATCTCTAGGGATCGTCTCCTGAACAAAGGTCATGTATCGTTTCTGGCGTTCTCTATCAGATTCCCCCATGGATAGGTAACAAGGATCCAGATCCAGCCATTCCACAAGTACCTTACCGACCTTGTGTCGATAGCTTGACCAGCGGTATTCCTCGGGTGTGCCGACCAGTAAGGCCCTTACCGGGTTGAGCTCGACGTATCGGCAACAGGCAAGGAGATGCTGATCGTTCTCGATGGGGCTTGACTTATATCTCCCTTCCCAGAGTGTTCCGCTTCTCTTTTCAATTCGATTGATATATCTCGTCTGTCTTCCGGCTACTCGCTTCATCAGCAAGGCCAGATTCTCCGGGTTGTCTCCAGGATCTATGATGAGGTGCACATGGTTTGTCATCAGACAGTATGCGTAAACCTTGCACTGAAGCTCGTGCTTCCATTCCTTGAGATTCTCGAGATAATATCGATAATCCCCATCATGAGCAAATACGACACCCCTGTTATGTCCACGTTGGATGATATGATGAGGATAATTCGCTAAAACAAGCCGGGCTTTTCTCGGCATATTGACAAAATAATGCCCAGATTCGCAATGTCAATCCACACGTCGGGAATCTGAGAGAAAAAGGAAAAGGAAACTCCGGGAAATTAAATCCATCCCCTTTTATCGCTTCTTTTATCTGTTGATATCTTTCATGAGCTTATATAAAAATACAAGTGTACCAATGGAGGGCACACTTGTATCTACCGTGAAATGTATTGACACTTGTTAAGTTAGAGGTTAACATTGCCGAAGCTTATCTCAGTGTATGTTCTTTTGAGAGGGGCACGATTCTCTATCTGCGAGATTGCTCAGGTAGACAGACGTCCCGTGGCGAAATTCATTGAGGGGTTGGAGATACAAGAGAAATCGAAGATAGTTAGCTTATTCAGGCAGTTGGCAGAAACTGGGGTCATCAGGAATAAAACGAAATTCATGCACGAGGAAGATGGGATTTATGCCTTCAAGACTAATATGGCAAGGGTTTACTGTTTTTTTGACAGCGATAAATTAGTATTACTTACCAATGGCGCCCCCAAAAAACAGAGAAAGGCTGATCCCAATGAGCTTGCTCGCGCCAAAAGATTACGTGAAGCATATCATGAGCTGAGAAAGGGGAAGAAAAAATGACGAAAGTGTATGGCCCCTTCAAGAAAATCTTTGACGAAATCAAGGATACCTTCGAGTATAGGCTGGAGACCTTGTCTCTGGAGATAACAGAGAAGATCCTCGAGATCATGGAAAACAAGGGAATGAACCGGAACGACCTTGCTAAAAAGATGGGGGTCAGCCGCGCGTCAGTAACGCAGTTCCTGAACGAGGGCTCAAATATCACAATCAAAAGGCTTTTAAGAATTTCCGACGCGCTTGACTGCGATATCGATATCCAGATAGTCGAAAAGGCCGGCAGCCGCAATGCCAAGAGCATTATCACCGGAAAATATGATCCTTCCTATCCTCATAACTATTCCAATGTGATCATTCTTGATAATTACCGGAGGGTTGCAGGAGATGAATCAGCATGCGGCTGAGATTCAGCTGAGAGACACTTTTATCGATGAGATAACATTCAGGAGAAATCCCGGCTTCAGCAGGGAGCTGAGTAATGTCAGCTTTGCCTTCACCTTGAGTGACGACTCAGAGTACCATGAAGATTCTGGCCAGATTGTCACCAAAATGGTGATTGAGGTGAAGAAAGGCAGCGAAAACGTCGAGTTGCCATTCACCTTCCGAATTGTCATGGGCGGGATCTTTCAAGTAGAAAATGCAGATCAGCAGCACCTGGAGATCATGAAAAAAGTCAACTGCCCTGCCATACTCTTCCCCTTTTTAAGAGAAGCCATTGCATCGATAACTAGGAAAGCGGGCTTCCCGCCCCTGTATATCCCAGTTATCAATTTCGCCGGTCGATCATCCGGTAGTGGACTTAAGAAGAAACAATAAGAATATAAGATGTAGCAGGACCGCAAGAATGCGTTTCGGATTCTGGCCATGATTCATGATGTCCACGGCACCCTTTTTGTCAGCACTGGCAAGACCGAATCGTTTAAGCGTGAGCTTGCCGGTTACCGGTCACGACGCATCAACCAGGAACACCGCCTTGTCTACGAGGTCCATGACGACAAGATCAGGATCCTGACTTGCAGATACCACTTCTGATTAATGTTTTGAATGATAACCAGTGAGGTTGTTATCATGAGGACATTACGAAAAGTATTGGAAAGAATGGAATCTGTTGAGAAAAGACTGCTTCTCGTAGGATTCCTTCTCTATCTGTTTCTCCCGATGGTAAAAAATCATCCAGCTGCTACCAGCTATGTGGGCAATGTAGCTGTACCGCTGTATGAAGGTATAGCAAGCGCTCTCTTCTTCTTTGGGGCTCTTGCCTTTACGAGAATCCTTCATGAAATAAGAGAAAAATAAATCTGTCCCCTTTCAGAGAAGGATAAGGGCGATGAGGATGGTGGTAACGCCTGCAAGAGAGGCGATGTCGCTCTTCCTGGCACGGGGGCTCTTCATGCGGGTCCGGGTGATGCCGGGAGAGTAGCCTCTTAGGGTGAGCGCTATGGCGAGGTCGTCAGCACGCCGGAACACACTGTGCAGGAGCGGGACGATGATCGGCACCAGGGAGCGTATCTTCCTGAAGATACCGCCGGTCTCCATATCAACGCCCCGGGCCTTCTGGGCCTTGATGATTCGGTCCGTCTCCTCGAACAGCAGGGGGATGAAGCGGATCGCCAGCATGATGAGCAGGGCGATCTCGTCAACGGGCACCTTGAGGTATTTCAGGGGCTTCATGTACCACTCCATGGCCCACACCATGTCGAGCGGCGAGGTGGTCAGGGTCATGAGGGTGGAGATCCAGATGGCGAAAACCAGCTGGAAACCGGTGTAAACCCCGTTCGACAGACCCTGCCAGGTGGCGTGGGGAACCCAGGGTATGGGGCTTCCCGGCGTCATAAACAGGTGGAGCACCGCGGTCATGGCAAAGAGCCAGAGAAAGGGGCTTAAGCCCTTGAGGAGCCTCCTGAAAGAGAGGCCGGCGATCAGCGTGACGGATGAGCATGCGGTGAAAAACAGCACCAGCCCGGGAGGCGTGTCCATCTGGAACGCCGTCCCGATGCTGAAGGCCATGAGAAAGAGCTTTACCCGCGGGTCCAGGATATGGACCGGAGATTCTCCAGGGATGTACTGCCCCAGGGTCATCTGCATGGTTCGTCCTGCTGAAGTGGGGAGATCATGATCCTCACCGTCTCATGGAGATCAGGTGCTCCGCGATCTGGACCGCGTTGATCGCGGTGCCTTTCCGGACATTGTCCAAGACGCTCCACAGGGCGATGCCGTTTTCCGTTGAGAGGTCCTCCCTGATCCTGCCCACGAAGCATTCATCCTTCCCGGTGGTGTACACGGGCAGCGGGTAGACACCTTCAGAAGGGTTGTCCTCGACCTTGATACCGGGCGAGCGTTTGAGGATCTTCCTGGCGTTCTCTGGAAGCAGCTTTTTCTCAGTCTCAATGTTCATCGACTGGGAGTGACAGTAATACATGGGCACCAAGACCGTGGTGGCGCTGATCCGGATAGCGCTATCTTCAAGCACCTTTCTTGTCTCCTGTGCGATGCGCATCTCCTCTGAGGTATAGGCGTTATCCAGGAAGGCGCCGATCTGGGGAATGACGTTGAAGGCCATCTGGTGCGGGAACAAGGCCGATTGAGTCTCCCGGAAGTTGAAGAGATCAGCGATCTGCTCGGTGAGCTCATCCAGAGCCTTGTCCCCCATGTCGGAGACGGCCTGGTAGGTGGAGAGAACCACCCGGCGTACGGTGGCTGCCCGGTGAATGGGCGCCAGCACAAGGGCCGCCTGCACGGCGGCTGGAGACGGGCTGGCGATGATGCCTTTGTGCTCGGAGATCCGGTGGGCGTTTACCTCGGGCACGATCAGCGGGATATCTTCATCCATCCGGAAGCAGGGCGTGGTGTCGACCACCATGCATCCCTGCTTTGCCGCACCACCGGCATACTCCTGGCTGATCTTCTCGGTCGAAGCGAAAAAGGCGATGTCCACACCATGAAACGAGGTGTTTTTTATGCTCTGCACCGGAATCTCTTCGTCCCGGTACTCTACGGTGCTGCCGAGCGAACCCGGTGTCGCGAGGGGTACGAGTTCCGCGGCCGGGAAACCCCGCTCTTCGAGCACGGTTATGATTTCCTTGCCCGCCGTAGTGGTTGCACCCGCTACAGCTATCCGATATTGTTTTGCCATAGTATTCCCTTCCTGGTTATGACCAACGGGGTACATTGTCAGGCTCGCCTGGAAAAAAGGGCAGGCGTTTGCTGCCTGCCCTTCTCATCGGCCGAACCATGCGAAACCCCATTGGCGGTTCGGGCGGCGAATCTTGGTGAAGATCTTGCGCTGGAGCACCGCTGGTTACCGCCTCTCACAGCGGGATGTGTGGCAGGTTTCCCGATTAAAACCCACTCCGCTAGATCCCACCCCGTTTGAGGATATGCTCCATCAGGCCGCCATCTTCGATGAGCTCCTGCATGAATCGGGGGATAGGCCGCGCCTGATACTTTTTGCCGGTTGTGACGTCCATGATCAGGCCTGTAGAGGCATCGACCTCGACGATATCGCCCTCTTTGATCTCCGCCGACGCCTCGTCTGATTCAAAGATGGGGAGCCCCATGTTGAAGCTGTTGCGGAAAAAGATCCGGGCAAAGCTCGACGCGATGACACAGCTCACGCCGCTGGCCTTGATCGCGATAGGGGCGTGCTCCCGGGAGGAGCCGCACCCGAAGTTCTTGCCCGCCACGATGATGTCGCCCTTCCTCACCTTTGAGGGAAACGCGGGATCGGCGTCCTCCATGCAGTGCTTCTTGAGCTCCTCAGGGTCAGAGGTGTTCAGATATCGGGCCGGGATGATGGCGTCGGTATCGATGTCGTCTCCAAAGCGAAAAACGCGTCCGCGGATGTTCATTCCATCACCTCCGAAGGAGAGGATATCTTGCCCGTGACCGCGGATGCGGCTGCGACAGCCGGTCCTGAGAGGTACACCTCGCTGCTCGGGTCGCCCATGCGGCCCACGAAGTTGCGGTTGGTGGTGGCCAGGGCCTTTTCCCCCTTTGCGAGAATCCCCAGATGCCCTCCCAGGCAGGGTCCGCAGCTCGGTGGGCCGATGATGGCGCCAGCCTGAAGAAAGATTTTGATCAATCCTTCTTCCTCGGCCTGGAGAAACACCTCGGGAGTGGCAGGAAGGATAACGCACCGCACTCTCTTGTCGACCTTCTGCCCTTTCAGGATCCCGGCTGCGACCCGCAAGTCTTCGATCCTGCCGTTGGTGCACGAGCCGATGACCACCTGGTCGATCCTCACCTCTCCCACTTCGCTGATGGGCCTGGTATTCTCGGGCAGGTGCGGGAATGCCACCTGGGGCTCGATGTTGGCGCAGTCGTATTCCCTGATCGACGCATACCGGGCGTCGGCATCGCTCTCGTATATGGTATAGGGCCGCTTTGCCCGCGGTCTGACATATGCTTCAGTCTTCTCGTCGGCCCGGATGATGCCCGCCTTGGCCCCAGCCTCGATGGCCATGTTCGATATGGTGAGCCGGTTGCTCAGGTCGAGCGAGGTGATAGCCGGGCCTTCGATCTCGAGCACGCGGTACAGGCCGCCGTCAACCCCGATGTCGCCGATGAGGTAGAGGATGAGGTCCTTGCCCCCGACCCAGGGCAGAAGCTCGCCCTTGAACACGAACTTCATGCTCTCAGGCACCTTCATCCAGGCCTGAGCGGTCATCATGGCCGCCGCAAGGTCGGTGCTGCCAACGCCGGTTGCGAATGCGCCGAGCGCGCCGTAGGTGCAGGTATGGCTGTCTGCGCCGATGACGAGGTCCCCGGGCAGGACGAGCCCCTTCTCCGGGAGCAGGGCGTGTTCCACGCCCACATCGCCGCCGTCGAAGAAGTTCTTGAGCTCGTGCCGGTACGCAAAATCCCTGACCATCTTGCACTGGTTGGCCGAGGCGATGTCCTTGTTCGGGGTGAAGTGGTCCAGAACGAAAACGACCTTGTCAGGGTCGGCCAGCCTCGCCTGCCCGCCGGCCTGAAAGGCCTTTATGGCGAGCGGCGCGGTGATATCGTTTGCCAGGGCCACATCCACGTTCACTCTCACGATGTCGCCCGGCTTGACCTCACGCGCATCCGTATGCGCCGCGAGGATCTTTTCGGCAATAGTCATTCCCACGTTTTATACGCCTCCTTGTCAGCCTGTGTCCGAAAACCTGTATATTAGAGATGGGGAACTTCTCCAGCCCTCTTGTGCTTGAGAAACTCCATCCGGTTGAGCGCGTTCACCAGGGCCTTGGCCGAGGCCACGAGAATGTCCGGATCGGCGCCCTGGCCGGTGGCGACCGTGTCTCTGTCCATGAGCTCTACCGTCACCTCGCCCTGGGCATCGAACCCTCCTGTGACCGAGCTTATTGAAAAACGCTTCAGCTCGGCACGAAATCCGGTCATCTTGATGATGGTCTTGTAGAGCGCATCGACGGGGCCGTTGCCGAAGCACGAATCCTTGACAATCTCGCCGTCCACCCCCAGCACCACTGTGGCCGCCGGGGTCGACACCGTGCCCGAGCTCACGTTGATGTGCTTGAGTTCGTACTTGTCCGGCACCCGGTAGATCTCCTCGATCACGATGGCCTCGATGTCGGCGTCGAAGATCTCCTTTTTCTTGTCCGAAATCTCCTTGAACCGCCTGAACACCTTGTTCACGTCCTCTTCGCTCAGACGGTACCCCAGGGACTCCAGGCGCTTGCTCAGGGCGTGCCTGCCCGAGTGCTTGCCCAGCACGAGGTTCGACTTGCCGTAGCCGATGGCCTCGGGTGTCATGATCTCATAGGTGGAGCGCTCCTTGAGATAGCCGTCCTGATGTATGCCCGACTCGTGTGCAAAGGCATTGGCCCCCACAATGGCCTTGTTGGGCTGGACCGGGATGCCGGTAATGTGCGATACAAGACGGCTCGCAGGATAGATCTGCGAGGTGTCGATGGAGGTGTCCAGCTTGTAGAGGTCTTTGCGGACATTGAAAATCATGACCACCTCTTCAAGCGAGGTGTTGCCTGCGCGCTCGCCGATGCCGTTGATGGTGCACTCGATCTGCCGGGCGCCCGCCATGACGGCCGACACCGAGTTGGCCGTCGCCATGCCGAGGTCATTGTGGCAGTGCACGCTGATCACGGCCTTGTCAATATCCTTGACCTTTTTCTTCAGATAGCTGATCAGCTCGAAGAACTCTTGAGGATTGGTGTATCCGACGGTGTCTGGGACGTTGATGGTGGTCGCTCCCGCTGCGATGGCCGTGGAGTAGACTTCCACGAGAAAGTCCCAGTCCGAGCGTGTGGCATCCATGGCGGAAAACTCCACGTCCGGACAGAACGAGCGGCACATGCTCACGGAGCGTTCGACAGACTCCAGCACCTGTTCGCGGCTCATGTTCAGCTGGTATTTCAGATGGATGTCCGAGGTGGCGATAAAGGTGTGAATGCCCGGCATGGCCGCGTTCTTCACCGCGTCCCAGGCGGCTTGGATGTCTTCGTCCCTGGCCCGGCACAGCCCGAAGACCATGGACTTCTTGATCTCGCCGGCAACGGCCTGTACGGCATCGAAATCACCGGGCGAGGAGATGGGAAACCCGGCCTCGATCCGGTCCACACCCAGTGCCTCGAGCTGTTTTGCAACCAGCACCTTCTCGTGCACGTCCATGCTTGCCCCGGGAGACTGTTCACCATCCCGTAAGGTTGTGTCAAATATGATTATTTTCTCTTGCGGCGTTTTCATGCTCTGCCTCTTTCGATTGCTTTTTCTCGCGCGCGCGAATGCGGATCTGCGCCACCGCGTTGCCGATCGGCCCTCCCACGATAAAGGTCATGACCATCACGAAGATCATAATCTCCGGCGCCAGTGCAACCACCACGAGCACCAGAAGCCCGGCGACCAGGATCTGGAAGGGATGCGCCTTGAGATAGCTGATGTGCTTGAAGCTTGGATACCTGATCGTGCTCACCATCATGAACGACAGGGCATACATGCCGATGAGGATGACCGGCGGCGGAATGGTCCCGATCTGCTTCGAGAGCAGGACCATGCTGGAGACCGCAGCGGCGGCTATGGGGATGGGAAGCCCCACAAAGCCCGAGATGTCAGAGGTGTCGGTGTTGAAGCGCGCGAGTCTCAGCGCTCCGCACGCCACGAACAGGAAGCAGGCGATGAACCCCAGCCTGCCGAACTGGTTGACCTGCCAGAGAAAGGCCAGGATAGCGGGTGAGACACCGAAGGCAATTACGTCGGAGAGCGAGTCGTACTCCTTGCCAAAGGCAGAGGTGGAATTGGTGGCCCTGGCAACCCTGCCGTCTATGCCGTCGATGAACCCGGCCAGCAGGATCATGATGGCCGCCATGTAGAAGTTCCCTTTCAGGGAAAACGAGATGGAATAGAACCCGAAGAAGAGACCGACCGTGGTGATGAAGTTGGGCAGAAAGGGTACCGACCACTTTATTTCCATTCCCGGCTTTGGCCTTGGTTTCTTCTTCATCATTCTTTCCTCCCTATGACCGTCTCACCGGCGAAAACCGTCTGGCCCCTGCTCACCGCTGCGGTGAAGCCCAAGGGCATATAGCACTCAAGGAGCGACCCGAACCGGATCAATCCGATCCTCTGTCCTGCCTCTACCGTATCGCCCACCACGGGCATGCAGGAGATTCTCCTGGCCACCAGGCCGGCGACCTGGTCTACCCGGAACACCCCATCCTGATTTTCGATATAGAGAATCATGCGCTCGTTGGCTTCTGTCTTCTTTCCGAGATTGGCCATATGGAAGGTCCCGGGCTTGTATTGCTTGCCGACCACCGTGCCCGAGACAGGGGAGCGGTTGACGTGAACGTTGAATACCGACATGAAGATGGACACCTTCGTGCACGGCCCTACCCGCTCCTCTTCGGTGTTTACCACATCGAGGACCTTTCCGTCGGCAGGAGAGATGACCAGACCTTCTCCTGCAGGCACTTTCCGCTCCGGGTCACGGAAGAACCAGGTTACGAATATCACGGGGATGAGCCCCACGATCCCGAGCCCCAGCCTTGCAAGCACCAGGGAAAGAAGCCCGGAGCCGAAAATGAACGGAAAGCCCTCTCTGCGGATCTTCACTTAGTTCTCCTGTTTGTTGACCTTGCGGTCTTTTTGGATCCAAGGCATCATGGCGCGGAGCTTCTCGCCCACCTGCTCGATTTGGTGCCTCTCGCCCATCCGTGTCAGGGCGTTGAACACGGGCCTCCCCGCCTTGTTTTCCAAAATCCACTCACGGGCGAAGCTGCCGTCCTGGATCTGGGCCAGGATATCCCTCATGGTCTCCTTCACCTCTTCGTTGATCACCATGGGCCCTCTGGTAATGTCACCATACTGGGCCGTATTGCTCACCGAGTAGCGCATGTTGGAGATCCCGCCCTCGTAGATGAGGTCGACGATGAGCTTGAGCTCGTGCAGGCACTCGAAATACGCCATCTCCGGCGCATAGCCCGCCTCGACCAGGGTTTCGAACCCGGCGGTGATCAGGGAGGTGACTCCGCCGCACAGCACGGCCTGTTCGCCGAACAGGTCGGTCTCGGTCTCTTCGGCAAAGGTGGTCTCCAGGATGCCAGCTTTCCCTCCGCCGATGGCGCCTGCATAGGAGAGTGCGAGCTCCCGGGTTTCTCCGCTGGCGTCGGTCTCGATGGCGATGAGCATGGGAACCCCCCTGCCCTGGGTGTATTCATACCTCACCATATGGCCCGGCGACTTGGGTGCCACCATGAAGCAGCTCACCCCCTCTGGGGGCCTGATCTGGCCATAGTGGATATTGAACCCGTGGGCAAACGCGAGGTATGCGCCCTTTTTCAGGTGTGGTGCGATCTCACGGGCGTACACGTCCGCCTGGAGCTCATCAGGGATGAGGATCATGATCACGTCGGCCCAGGCTGCGGCATCAGAGGTGTTCATGACCTTCAGCCCCGCCTTCTCGGCCTTTGCCCGCGACGCGCTGCCTTCGCGCAGCCCCACGACCACATCGACCCCGGAGTCTTTCAGATTGTTCGAGTGGGCGAACCCCTGCGACCCGTACCCCATGACCGCGACCTTCTTCGACCTGATGAGATTCAGATTCGTGTCCTTATCGTAGTAGACCTTCATTACGCCAGCTTCCTCCTTCCTTGCATTTCTCTCTCCATGACCACGGTGCCGGTACGGACGAAATCGAGGATGCCGATAGGGGTGAGAATCTCTATGAACCCCTCGAGCTTGCTCTTATCGCCGGTGAGGCTCAATGTGTACGATTTCGGCGAAACATCGATGACCTTTGCCCGGAAGATGTCCGCGATGCGGAGCACCTCGGCGCGGGTCTCTTTTTCCGCCTTGACCTTCACCAGGATCATCTCTCGTTCCACATAATCCTTATCCGTGCAATCGACCACCTTGATGACGTTGATGAGTTTGTTCAACTGTTTTTTTATCTGCTCCAGCACCTGCTCGTTGCCGGAGGTGGTGATGACCATGAGGGATTTTGACGGGTCCAGGGTCGGGGCCACGGAAAGGGACTCGATGTTGAACCCCCTGCCCGAAAACAGCCCGACCACCCGGGAAAGCACTCCCGCCTGGTTGTCCACGTATACTGAAATTGCATGCCTCATAGCTCACATCCTTACACGAGAAGCATATTGTTGATAGGCGCCCCGGCAGGCACCATGGGATAGACGTCTTCCTCGGGGTCCACCACGAAATCGGCGAACACCGGCCCCGGTATCCGTAGGGCCTCCTGTATGGCGCCCTTGACATCTTCAGGCCTGGTTACGCGCAAGCCCTTTGCCCCATAGGCCTCGGCCAGCTTCACGAAATCCGGCGAAACCGCCATGGAGGTGTGCGAATAGCGCTTCTTGTAGAACAGCGACTGCCACTGCCTGACCATGCCCAGATAGCCGTTGTTGAGGATCATGACCTTGACCGGGAGATTGTATTGCACAGCAGTGGCCAGCTCCTGGATGTTCATCTGGATGGAGCCGTCTCCGGCGATATCGATGACCGTGCGATTGGGAAAGGCCACCTGCGCCCCGATCGCCGCGGGGAAGCCATAGCCCATGGTCCCCAGCCCGCCCGAGGTAAGGAAGAGTCTCGGCTCCTTGAATTTGTAGAACTGGGCCGTCCACATCTGATTCTGACCCACCTCAGTGGTGATGATGGTGTCGTCCGGCGCGATCTCGTCGATCATCTCGATCACGTACTGGGGCTTGATGATATCGCTCTTGCAGTACTTGAGGGGCTGCTGCTTCTTCCAGACATCGATTTCACTCCGCCATGGCTCAGACTGGATGAGCATCTCGGCCAGCTCGGCGTCCTTGCCGTCGAGCTCTGCGAGCATGCCTCTGAGCACTAACCTGCAGTCGCCCACCACGGGCAGGTCCACCTTCACGTTCTTGCTGATGGAGGTGGGGTCGATGTCGATGTGGATGATCTTTGCCTTGGGGGCGAACTCATCGACCTTGCCGGTCACCCGGTCGTCAAAACGCGCGCCGATTGCGATGAGGCAGTCAGAGTTCGTGACCGCCATGTTTGCCGCATAGGTGCCGTGCATGCCCAGCATGCCCAGTGACAGAGGATCGCCCGATGGAAAGGCCCCCATGCCCATGAGCGTGGTGGTGACCGGAATTTGGAGCCTCCGGGCGAACTCCCCGAGCTCCTTGGATGCATCGGCGAGCGTGACCCCGCCGCCCGCATAGATCACCGGGCGCCTGCTCTTGAGAATCAGGCCGATGATGCGCCTGATCTGGCCTGGATGACCCTTGTAGGTGGGGCAGTAGCTGTCGAGTTTCACCGAGTCGGGATATTTGAAGTTCACGGTGCTGTTCATCACGTTCTTGGGAAGATCCACCAGCACCGGACCCGGCCTGCCCGTCCGGGCGATGTAGAACGCCTCCTTGATCACCCTGCCCAGGTCGCAGACATCCTTGACCAGGTAGTTGTGTTTGGTGCACGGCCGGGTGATCCCCACGATGTCGGCCTCCTGGAAAGCGTCGTTGCCGATGAGGTGCGTTGGGACCTGACCGGTGAATACCACGATCGGTATGGAATCCATATATGCAGTCGCAATGCCGGTGACCGTGTTCGTGGCCCCCGGCCCCGAGGTGACCAGGCACACGCCCACCCGTCCCGATGCACGGGCATAGCCGTCCGCTGCGTGGACCGCCCCCTGCTCGTGCCGCGTCAGGATGAACTGGATATCCCTGGCATCCATGAGGGCATCGAATATATCGAGCACGGCTCCTCCGGGGTATCCAAACGCACTGGTCACACCTTCACACCGCAAGGCCTCGATAAAGGCCTGTGCTCCAGTAATTTTCTTCATCTTCCGCGCCTCTTCTCACCGCATAACAATTCAATATGAATCTACATTTTCCCTGTAGGAGCGGAGTATTTCTTCGATTCTGTCTTTGCCTCTGAGCTTGAGCTTCTGGATTTCCTTCCGGCGTATCTCTTCCTCGGTGCTCAGGTATCGGCGCTTGTTGAGCTGTTCGAGCTTTTCTTCGTATTCCAGGTGCTCATCCCAGAGCTTCTTGAGCTCCTTGTTCTTGGGGATAAGCCTGCGTATCATCTGTAATTCTGTTTCTTCCATACACGCTCACCTCGTGATTTCTTGGTAAACCCTATGTACATCATAGATACCTTACCATGTCAACACAGTGATTTTTTGGTGTTACAGGGCATTCTCGACCTCCTCCCGGGCTGGCGATTCCCCGGCTGAACACCGAAATTCGGCCCCGATATCACCCGGGTACGGGAAGAACGCACCCATCAGAAGGCGATCATTACCCGGAAAAAAAGATGAATGATTACGGCCGGAAGCAGCAGAAAGGCCAGGGCCCGATGCACCGGCAACAGTCCGGAGCGCAGGCTCCTCTTCCCATAGAACAGCCATGCGCCCGCCGCAGCCGTAGAGATCAGAGCAAAGGCCGCGATGAGCCCGCTTACAGAGATGAACGATCTGGCGATGACCGGATATGCATGTACTGTCAGGGCGATCAGGGCTGCCGCGCCGAAGAACCGGTGCCTGCCTACCATAAACTTCATGAATCGCCGGTAGGCATCGGCGAAGTCCGCATATTCGCGGGGGAGCCGCTTGACGTAATCCCTGCCGATCTGCTTGAGCAGATAGGTGGATAGTGCGGCAACAAGTATCAGTACTATAAGCCATCCGGTCAGTGCCCGCACGCCCATGTGCTGTTCTCTGTCTCCTTGCCTGAGTTTTTATCTTCCGGTCATTTCTGCATAAAACCCAAGGATTCGGCTGTCAACAGCTAAAACCGATGGTTCGTCTCCGATTCGATGCGACAGGTATCTTTCTCAAGATATGAATCATTCTCACCGATGCATAAGTTACCCTTTGATCCATACTCTGGGATCCGGAGTGAACAATGTATGGAAGAGGGCAACGGGACGCGGACCATGAATGTATATTTAGCACGCCAGCCGATTTTCACCCGGGAGAAGAAAATCTATGCCTACGAGCTGCTCTTCCGGGACGGGATAGAACATTTCTTCCCGGATATCGACGGCAACAGCGCCACCTCGCGGGTGCTTTCGAGCACCTTTTTTTCCTCGGACATCGAGCAGATAACCAGCAGAAAACGGGCATTCATCAACTTCACCCAGGAGCTGATATCCCTGCGGATTCCTCAGCTCTTTCCTCCGCAGATCACCACCATCGAGGTTCTGGAAGACGTGCACCCGGACGCGCTCTTCATGCAGTGCTGTGCAGACCTTTCCTCCGCCGGCTACCAGATCGCGCTGGACGACTTCACATATCGCAGGGAACTGCTGGGGCTCATTCAGCTGGCCGACATCATCAAGATCGACTTTCTCAACACCGACATGGACACCATCCGCAGGTATGTCGAGGTCTTATCCCGCAACGGCTGTACTCTTCTGGCCGAAAAGGTGGAGACCATGGAGCAGTTCAGGACGGCGCTGGACCTGGGTTTCACCTATTTCCAGGGATACTTCTTCAGCAGGCCCGAGCTCATGCAGGAGAAGGAAATACCTATCCTCAAGATGAACCTCCTGCAGATCATGGCAGAGGCCGGAAACGACGACTTCCGGGTGAACGAGCTGAGGAAGCTCATCGAGCGGGACGTGGGAATCTCCTACAAGCTCCTGTGCTACATGAACTCGCCGTTTTTCCGCCGGCTGAACGAGATCACCTCCATCAAGCACGCCATCCTCATGCTCGGAGAAAGGGGAATCAAAAGCTTCCTCTCGGTGATCATCATGTCCGAGCTCAGCCAGGATAAGCCGGATGAGCTCCTCAAGAGCTCGGTCATCAGGGCCAAGCTCTGTGAGAGCCTCGGAACTCTCAAGGCGGGCGGCATCGATCCGTCCCAGCTCTTTACCCTGGGTCTCTTCTCGCACATCGACGCCATTCTGGAGACCCCCATAGAACATGTCATGGAAAAACTTCCCCTGTCGCACGACATCAAGGCAGCCCTGCTGAACAGAGAAGGTTTTCTGGGCACGTACCTGAGGCTGGCCGAGAGCTATGAACGGGGTGACTGGGACAATGTGATCTCTCTTGGCTCTGCCTTGGGCATCGACACAGAGCAGCTTCCTGCAGTATATTTCCACGCCCTGGGCTGGGCAGATGCCCTGATGGATACGGCCGGACACTGACCGGAAATACTTTTTTCCGCCTGATGTAAGGGTCTAAGGGCTTGCCGTTGAAGACCTATCCCAATGGTGAAAAATCCAGACAGTGCTCAGTATTCCTGCGCGTACTGGTCGAGATAGCGCATGATATAGTCCCTTACCCGCTCCTTGCCGGTGAAGATCCCGAAGTGGCCCTCGCACAGGATGTCGGCATCGAGCTCCATGAGCCGTGCCATCGATTGCCTCCACTGACCGATGTCCGAGTTGAAAGCCTCGCTGAAAGGTCCGTGGATGTCCTGGCCGAACAAGACCCGTGTCCCCTCGATGTCGAGATACACGGACATCGAGCCCGGTGTGTGTCCCGGGGTGTGGATGCAGTGGATCTCTCTTCCGCCCGCGAGGATGACCTCGTGTTCGCCGTGAATGCGCCTGTCCACCGGTGTTTCGGGCAGGGTGGTGTTATACCACGATGCAGCGGTCTTTACCGGGTCTCCCGACTCTATGGCATCGGCATCGAGATCATGGGCGACCACTGTGCACCCGAAGGTTTCCCTGAGATACCGGGCCGAGCCGATATGGTCCACATGACAGTGAGTGAGGATCAGGTAAGACATTTTTCTCGGCCCGCCCGGTATGGAGCGCACGTTGGCTTCCAAGGCCCGTGCCCCCCTGCCCGCCCCCGAGTCGATCATCACCAGCTCATCGCCGCAGACAATAACGAATGCCATGGCATCCTGCATGTGGGAAATGCCTGCGCCGCCCACCAGGTAGACACCGTCGCATACCGGTTCGACAGTACCCATAAGAACCTCCTTGCGTCGAATCGATGTAACGCCCCTTCAATCCCTTCGACCCTCTCTTGCACAAGGCTCGAAGGGGAATCAGTACCCGCCCTCATCAATCCCTGTGACAGCGAGTGCAAAGAAGGATTGAATGGGATATCTATAACACATAAACGGGTGGCCGAAGAAGTACGGTTTAATTCGGAATCAGGCCTATGCCGTCTTGTCCCTGATGCTGTTCCTGCGGTCCATGAGGATCTTCAGAGTAAAGATGGCGCCCGGGTTTGCCTGGGGTATCACCTCGATGTGCGATCCTATCTTGGCCATGGCGATACGGGCCTCTGTGAGCCCAAGACCGATCTTCATGGGGTCTGAGGATGTGAACGGGGCAAAGATGGTCTCGATATCGTCCTTCACGCCGGGTCCGTAATCACGCAGCGAAACATAGGCGAAACCATCACGGCGGGAGAGGGTGAGAAGAAACCTCTCCGACCCGGTTTCCACGGCATTGTCCAGGATGCGTGAGAATGCGGCCTGGACATGGCATGCATCGGTGTAGGCCATGAGCTTCTCGTTGCCTTCGATGGCCACCTCGGGAGCGGCGGGATGGCGGGAAATCACCTCGGAGACCAGGAGGCGCAGGTTTTTCCGGGCATAGACGAGGCCCCTGTTCACCATGTTCTCATACTGTTCGATCCTTACGATCATCTCCTCGATCCTCTGGATCGATGAGTGGATTCCGGAAAGTGCGGTGCCTATGAGATCTGTCTTCAGGCCGTTTTCTTGCTTTTCGATCCTTTTTATATATGCGCCGATCACGGTCAGCGGGTTTCTCAGTTCGTGGGAAAGCCCGTTGATCATGAGCGTGAGGTCCTTTGCCTGCAGAGATAGCCGGTGCTGCATGGAGCGGATATCGGTGATGTCTCTTCCGATGACCGAGAGCCCATAGATGCGTCCGTCTTCGGACAAGGGCGTGCTCATGCATGAAAATATCCCGATTCTCCCCCCGGCCAGACGGAACCTCACCTCGACCTTGGAGGGAACGCCTTTGCGGAAACCCCTTGCGACCATTTCATTGACCAGGTCCTTGTCTTCGTCCACCACATAATCTACGAGCGCCTGCCCGACGAGATGCTTGGCGCCGCGAACCAGATATTTCTGGACGGTCTCGTTGCAGAACATGACCTTGCCGGTGGGCCCCAGCGCGAAGATGAGGTCTGTGGCATTCCTGATGATGGCATTGTACCGTTTGCTGTCCCGCAGCATAGTCTTCTGCTTCTCCTGGATGGCGAGCTCTTTTTCGTTGAGTGACCGGATGAGCTTATCGCCGATGTCATAGGACTCGCGCATCTCGGTATACAGGGTGATGATTGCCTGAATGACCATGGTATCGCGTGGAATCACCCCCACCACCTGTTCGGGCAAGGGCGTGGATATGGGGAGGTCTGACACGAGATAGACCCGCTGGCCCCGGATTGCATCCCACTGAACACAACTCCTGTCATCGAGGAAGAGAAGGCTCTTCTCGGGAACACTCTCAAGGTTCTCTGTCTGCCTGACCCCGGTTATCCCTGGGGGCACAGGACCTCCATACCAGAAAGCATCCATGGAGAATCACTCGGAATATTCGATAATATTCTTTATTTGCCTTCATCCTTCAAAGAAGAGACTCCCTATTCTCCTTCCCCGCCCCTCACGTATTGATTTCGTGCGCGTTATCCGATAGGGGAAGACTCATGAGAAACAAGATAACCGTCGGCATTGCACTGGACAGCGGCGGGGCAATGGGCGGCGCACACATCGGGGTTCTCGAGGTTCTTCGAGAACACGACATTCCGATCGATATCATCGTGGGCTCCAGCGCAGGTGCGGCTGTGGGGGCCATGTATGCGTGCGGCGCTTTGGATGCCTTCAAAGAGCTTATCTCGGATATTTCTTTCCTGGATGCCTTGAGCTTCTATGCCGATCCTGTATTCCCGGTATCCGGCCTCTTTGCAGGGGAAAAGGCACGGAAATTCCTCCATTCCCTTCTCGGAGATACCTTGATCGAAGACCTCCCGATCACCTTTGTGGCGGTGGCCACCGATCTCCTCACCGGAGAGACGGTTCCCCTGTCTCGCGGCTCCCTGGTCGATGCGGTTATGGCGAGCATCTCCATGCCCGGGATCTTCAAGCCTGCGGTGGTGCATGGAAGGCTCCTGGCTGACGGCGGGGTATCGGACCCGCTTCCCCTCGATATTCTCGCCGGGCTCAACCCTGATGTGACCATCGCGTGCAACCTGCATTCGAAGCTCCCCAATAAAATCCCGGCAAAACAGAAGCAGGCGATCGTGAACGCTCAGGAAGAATCGTCGCGCGACGATGAAGACCTTCCCTCCTGGTTCATCGACCGGGCGATCAGGACGCTCAGGAGCGAGTGGCTCTCCGCCAGGATGAAGTCAATCCGGGAAAAGCTGATGAACACGGGCAGGGCTCAGGTCGAGGCCGTCCGTGACAATGAGCTGTTCGTGGCCCTGCAGGAGCAGCTCGTTCAGAGCAGAGACAGGATTTCATCACTGATCGGCAGGGGCTTTGCGGAAAAGGATCAGACGGGCATGCTCAATATCTTCGAGGTCATGCTCAGCGCCACGAACATCCAGCAATATCAGAAAAACCGCCTGATGCTCATGCACTTGAGGCCCGATATCCTCATCGAACCGGTGGTCGAGGGGGTGCGCGCACTGGAGTTCAACAAAGGAGAGCATACCATCGAGCAGGGCAGAAGCAAGGCGCTTCAGGCCGTTCCCGAAATCAAGGCCCTGCTGGAGAGGAAATCGAACGCAACAGAGCAAAGGCGTGGAAGAACCGGGCCGGTTCCGTCTCAGGCTCCTGGATCTGGAGACGGCGCATCCTAAAAGCGTGCCGCCACCCTAAAAAAGGAGCCTCATGTCATGCTGATCCGGTGTGCCGCCTCAAGACTTGATCTATTTAACGATGAGAAGGTTTGCCTGCTTGAGTCTCTGGGCAAGGGATGAGATGATCTTGTGGGCGACCTCGGGGTTTTCGCTGATGATCTTCTCCAGCCCGCCCTCGTGAACCGGGAGAACCTCGACCACGCTTCTGCCCAGGGAACGGATGGTTGCGCTCCTCGGCTCGTTGAGGATGAAACTCATCTCGCCGAAGTACTCGCCCGGTTTCGTGATCATGGCGATGCGCACGCCTTTTTTAAGAACCTCGAGCCCCTGCTCCGTCTGGTAGAGCTTGAATATCTCGGTACCGTCCGTGCCCTCTTCGATGATGGTCTCACCGTCGGCGAACTCACGGACATCGAGGTTGATGGTCTCGCTGTAGGGGATATTTGACTCGGCCACCGAGGTAGTCTGTTCGAGCTGCAGGTATGCCGAGCGCAGGATCATGCTCACCAGACCGGGCTTGCTGAATGCGATGTCTTCGATTGCGTCGGATTCATAGGCGGCCACACGCGAAGGTTTCACAGCCTTTGCCGTGGTGCTGTAGGGAATCCCCCGATAGTAGTTCTCGAGGCCGAACACGTCGCGGTCGGAGAGGATGCGGATAGGTTTGTCCATTTGGTAGATCTGGACTTCTCCCTGGAGGATCGCATAGAAGAATTCGTTGGTGTCCCCTTCCCGTACGATCAGCTCTCCGGGATGATACTCCTTAACCGACACCGCCTCGATGGTCTTGGGTTCCAGCATACTTGCCGTTTCGGCACCAGATACGAGAAACTTTACCCTCTATCTCATTGCCAAAGGCCATACCCTGCCGTGTATTCTGATGAAATTCTCCAGCTCGGGAAACGGCAGCGGTTCGATGGAGGGAGTGTCGGTTCCCTTGAGGACATCCATCACCCGTGACACGGACTCCTTCAATGCACCGAGATGGTAACCGCCTTCGAGCGAGTACACGACCGGTGCGTCTGTGTTCCGGGCAGCTTCCTGTATGATGGCTGCGATTGCGGCAAACCCATCCGAGCTGAGCCGCATCCCGCCGATGGGGTCCATTGCATGGGCGTCGAAACCGGCTGACACCAGAACCAGCCCGGGTTCGAATTCCTCGATGATTGGCTGGAGAATGTGGCGGTATACGGCCAGGAAGTGCCCGTCACCCTTTCCCCCGCCCAGGGGGCAGTTCACGGTATATCCTGTACCCTCCCCTGTTCCGGTCTCGGATAAGGCCCCGGTCCCAGGATAGAAGGGGTACTGGTGCGTTGAGAAATACAGCACCCGGTTGTCGGCATAGAAGCTCTCCTGGATGCCGTTCCCGTGATGGACGTCAAAGTCGACGATCGCCACCCGTTCGACCCCGAACGATCTGATGGCCTTGGATGCGGCGATCGCCACGTTGTTGAACAGGCAGAAGCCCATGGCGCGGTCTTTCCTCGCATGGTGCCCCGGCGGCCTCACACATGCAAACCCTGCGTCGATTTCGCGATCCAGTGCCATCCTGCACAGGCTGATCAGCGAACCCACGGCGAGGAGGGAAACCTCGTACGATTCGGGACAGCACACGGTGTCGGGATCGAGATTCACCATCGACCCCCTCTCCGCTGTGCGGGCTATGGACTCGATGTACGTCCTGCCGTGGTTGAGCACGATGTCATCAACCGGCGAGGCAACCGGCTGGACGAGCATGATCCCGGGATCTTCCCCGGCGAACAGGGTATGGAGGTAATGAGTTCTCAGAGGACTCTCGGGATGGTACCCGCCGGTTTCGTGATCCATGAACCTCAGGTCTGACACCACACCGATCATTGTTTCCCCCCTTTCAGCTATACATAGAGATCCAGGGCATGTGGGGCATCATCCTTCTGGGCCGGATAAACGCCCCCTCGCGCGGGGCCCGGAGAAGCCTCGCGCATTCTCCCGAAAAAGAGCTCGTGAATCACCGAGGCGTTCGAAACCAGGGGGTCGGCTCCCAAGGTCGTGACCTGCGCCGGAGGGGTATATTCGATCCTTCGCACAGGTGGTTCGCGCCTCTCTACCTCGCCGTGGAACCGTGGAAGTGCTGTGGCCTTGGTGTTGGATGTGGAGTCTCTGCCGGAATCCCCCTCAATGGTGACATACCTGAACCTGCAGAAAGGGAGATCAACTGCAATCCCTTTAACATTCGGAATATGAGCAAAGGGATTCCCATTCTGCATCTTTTTCTTGGTACGCCAATTCATGTCTTTTGACAAGCGTAATCTCCATGCGGGCCTCCCCCCATGCCTATCTTCGATCCCCGTAAAGGGGTATGGGCTTTTTAGGAGGCAGGTCTTTTTGCCCGTTTCCGCCGCAAAGGGCTTTTAGGTTGTGATCCTCGCTCCCAGCCCTTGAGAAGCGGACCGATGCGGATGATTCACTTGAGAACACCTGAAAGCGAAATAGTATGTATCAATATAATATAGTGTGAAGGAGGTTCAGTACCATGAGGAGGATTTGCTTAGAAGGTTTGATCGTTCTTTTTGTGGTTGTTCTTCCAGGGTATCTCGCTGCGCAGGATATCATGGCCCAGGCCGATGCCCTCTATGAGCAGGGCGGTCTCGACAATCTCCTGAAGTCGGCCGAGCTCTATGCACAGGCCTCTGAAGCGGACCCCACCAGTTACGAAGCCGCATGGAAGGCCTCCCGTGCCTATCGGGAATACTGCAACCAGGCAAAAGAGAGCAACGCTGAAGGCTGGGAGGATATCTGCAAGCAATATGGAAAGATGGGCATGATGTACGGCGAGAAGGCCATCGCCCTCAACCCGGACAGGGTGGAGGGCCATTTCTGGTATGGTTGCTCCGTGGGAAATTACTCGGACGGGGTGAGCGTTCTCACGGCACTTCGGGAAGGGCTCAAGGACAAGACCCAGTCGAGCTTTGAGAAATCCTACGAGATCGACAAGACCTATACGACCGGCGGCCCCATCAAGGCTCTTGGCCGCTTCTGGTACGTGCTGCCCTGGCCTTTGAGAGACAATGAGAAGGCCCTCTCGTACCTGAAAGAATACAATCAGGCCTACCCGGACGATACCGAAGGCCAGGTCTTCCTCGCCGAGGCACTCATCGACGCCGGAGGAGAAGAAAATATTACACAGGCAAAGGCGCTTCTGGAAAAGGCCTCTGTCTGTGATGAGAAGTACTTCAGCGATTGGGCGAAGCGGCTCATGGCAGACCTCTGATCGTATCACCGGCCATCGGGCATTCCGGTATCCGGGAATGCCCGATATCCGGTGCAATTCAAGGCTGATTTCTTTCTTGTGTGCGGCAAAGAGAGGACACATCCCTCACAAGAGGGGACTGCTCTGATTATTTGAAACCTTCGGTAGCGGGTACGTTCTCAAGGGTGGTTGCCGGCCGGGTGAGAAACGGTATGGGGGAAAGACCGGCTCAGTCGCCCTGAGCGGATCGGCTCAACGCCAGCAAAGAGGCCTGATCGAGTTTCCGCAGGCTGCTCAGGAGAAGCCTGACATCACGGTTGTTCTGATCATCGAATTCTATGGCCATCCCCTTGTTCCACTCGACCCTCACCACCTTGCCCGAAACATCGATCACCTTGCCGAGGTCATGGGCGTCGAGCGCAGCGTGAATACTCTCACCCTTCTCCAGGGGATGCTGGGTTTCGATGAATACCCCTCCAAGGCTCAAGTTCCTCACGGTCCCCTTCAGGACCCTGCCGTGCGAGTCCTGGTAACGTGCTTCGATCCTGAGCAGTTTCCTGGAATGTCTTCGCTTGTCCTTCTTCACATCCACTCCATACATTTCATATGATAGTATTATTCGACAAAGCTGCTTTATTTCTTAATACTTCCCCTCAAAAAGAAACTGCTTTGGGGGTGAGGGAAACCGGATGTGCTATCCGGCACGAAAAAAGATAAACTGTTTTCCCCAGGGAAAAAGCTATGGTAGATAGGTCTGGTCATGTTCCTCCATGGACTAAAGGCCATGATACGACCAACGCGAAAGAGAGGTAAGACAAAGGGGTCATGATCAGAATCAACGAGAACTACCTGAATCTCAAGGCATCGTACCTTTTCTCCGGGATCGCCAAGAGGGTCGCCTCGTTCCAGGAAAAAAACCCTGGGGTGAAGGTGATCAAGCTCGGCATCGGAGATGTCACCCGGCCGCTGCCCGGAGCATGTATCCGTGCCCTGCACGAGGCGGTGGACGAGATGTCCAAACAAGAAACCTTCCATGGATACGGGCCCGAGCAGGGCTATGCATTCCTGCGTGAGGCGATCGCGGAAAACGACTTCGGATCGCGGGGTGCAGACATATCTCCAGACGAGATATTCATAAGCGATGGCGCTAAATGCGACACCGCGAACATCCAGGAAATCTTTGCCCGTGATATCAGGGTGGCCATCCCCGACCCGGTCTATCCGGTCTACCTGGACACCAATATCATGGCCGGCAGGGCCGGGAATCCGTCAAACGGCCGGTACGGCAACATCGTGTATCTGGAGAGCACCGCCGGCAACGGCTTTGTCCCTGATCTACCCCGTGAGAAGGTGGATCTGATCTATCTCTGTTTCCCCAACAACCCGACCGGGGCGACCATCACCCGGGACCTCCTCGCCGGCTGGGTGAACTACGCCCGTGAAAACCGGGCGCTCATCCTGTACGACGCCGCATACGAGGCCTTTATCCGCGACGACAACCTTCCCCGCTCCATCTACGAGATACCTGGTGCGCGGGAAGTCGCTATCGAGTTCAGGAGCTTCTCCAAGACCGCCGGGTTCACCGGCCTGAGGTGCGCATTCACCGTTGTCCCCAAAGACTGCGTAGCATACGACGCATCAGGCGGCGCTCACCTGCTCCACGGATTGTGGAACAGGCGCCAGAGCACCAAGTTCAACGGCGTTTCCTATCCGGTACAGAGGGCGGCTGCAGCAGTCTATACCGATGAAGGCAGAGCACAGGTCAGATCTCTCATAGACTACTATCTGAACAATGCCGGGCACATCCGCGAGAAAATGGCCGGATTCGGCTATTCGTGCGTGGGCGGGGACAACTCGCCCTATATCTGGGTTGACGCAAAGACCGATTCCTGGGAATTCTTCGACCTGCTCCTGGAAAAGGCCGGTGTTGTCTGTACCCCGGGCGCAGGCTTCGGACAGTGCGGCCAGGGTTACGTGAGGATCAGCGCATTCAACGACTTCGAACAGGTCGTCGAGGCCATGGAAAGGATCGGCGGAATCATATAGGAGAGAAGCACTGTCCAGGAGGGCGGAGTGGGCCGGCCGGTGCGGCCGTTTCCATGCCTAAGCATCGGTAATAACGGCTCGATACCGCCTTCCAATGTCCTTGACTTGATACGATGAGTCTGTTAATGCATGCACACTCCTGAAAAGTGTTTGCAGGTTTTTTGTATGAACCCTTTTTGCTGCGCATGAGAAAAGGCTCATAAAACGATGAGGACGCCCCACACCATGGAGTTTACCAAAATGTCCGGCACCGGCAATGACTTTATCGTCATTGACTCGTTTCACCAGACTATCGATATCGACTATGCCCAGTTCGCTCGGAAGTACTGCGCCCGCAAGGTGAGCGTGGGGGCCGACGGGGTCCTGGTGCTCGGCCCAGGTGACGGCGCCGTGGACTTCACCTACCGCATCTTCAATGCGGACGGCACCGAGGCCGAGATGTGCGGCAACGGGGCGCGGTGTGCAGCCGCTTTTGCGGTGGAGCGTTCCATCGCAGGCAGGCACATGCGTTTCAAAACCCTGGCCGGAATCGTGGAGGCGCGGGTGAACCCAGAGGATGTCTCCATCCGGATGACCGAGCCTCACGGGCTGCGCAAGGATATCGCTATCACCGCGGAGGGCCGTGAGGCCGTGGTGCATCACATCAACACCGGTGTTCCTCACGCCATATGGTTCACCAGCGAGCTTGACAACTTCCCGGTGGACGCGGTGGGAAGGGCTGTACGCACCCACCCCTTTTTCTCGCCTTCAGGCACCAATGTCGATTTTGTTCAGGTGATGGAATCCGGCGGCATCCGGGTCCGCACCTATGAGCGAGGCGTGGAGGCGGAAACGCTTGCCTGCGGCACCGGCGCCGTCGCCTCGGCCATCGTGAGCCACGCAACCGGCAGGGTCGCTGCCTCGCCTGTTCGCGTGAGCATGCCGGGAGGAGTCCTGACCATAGATTTCACCTGTATGGATGGAGATTACTCGGATGTATGGCTTACCGGTGAGGTATCCTTTGTCTATACCGGCACCCTCGTGCTTTGATATGGTTCTCACCGGACCGGCACCATTTTCGGGCGAGCGTTTGCCCGCCGCGCCGCCATTTTCCGCATATGCCGCGTTCAAGGAGCATCATGATGCGTGAGACCGTAGCAGTTCTGGATTTCGGCTCGCAGTACGCACAGCTCATCGCCCGCCGCATCAGGGAGTGCGGCGTCTACTGCGAGATCCTTCCTCACGACATCACGAGGGCCGAGATCGAGACCATGGCCCCCAAGGCCATCGTGCTCTCCGGCGGACCCTGCTCGGTCATGGATGCAAATCATCCCGGGATGGATGCCGGGCTCTTGATGACAGGGATCCCGATTCTGGGGATCTGCTACGGACTGCAGCTCCTGGCGAGCGAGCTGGGGGGAAGGCTCGCCCGCGGCAGCGCCCGCGAGTACGGGCCGGCCATCATCGAGATCATGGGCGACGGCGCCCTCTTCGAGCGAGTCGGAAAGAAGATCGATGTATGGATGAGCCACGGCGACCACGTGGTCCAGGCGCCCGAAGGCTTCGAGGTCCTGGCACGTACGGCTTCGTGCCCCGTGGCCGCCATGGGGAACCGTGAAAAAGGAATCTACGGAGTCCAATTCCATCCTGAGGTGGCTCACACCCCGCAGGGCAAAGAGATCCTGCAGAACTTTCTCTTCGGCGTGGCGAACTTAAGCGGCGGATGGACCATGGCAGGCTTTGTCGAGGAGTCGGTGGCTTCCATCCGCTCACAGGTCGGCAACGGGCGGGTGATCTGCGGGCTCTCGGGCGGCGTTGACTCCGCGGTGACCGCGGCCCTCATCCACCGGGCCGTAGGCGAGCAGATGACCGCTATTTTCGTGGACAACGGGGTGCTCCGCTATGGCGAGGCGGACGAAATCCAGCGGATCTTCTCACACGACTACCCCCTGAACCTGCACATCGTGGATGCGGGCGACCTGTTCCTGGAAAGGCTTGCAGGCGTGACCGACCCCGAGGAAAAACGCAAGAGGATCGGCAACACCTTTATCGACGTGTTCTCTGCAGAGGCAAGACGCATCGGAGGGGCCGAGTTCCTGGCCCAGGGCACGCTCTATCCCGACATCATCGAGAGCAGGTCCGCAAAGGGCGGCCCTTCGGCCACCATCAAGAGCCACCACAACGTGGGCGGGCTGCCCGAGAACCTCTCGTTCAGCCTGATCGAGCCCCTCAAAGAGCTCTTCAAGGACGAGGTGAGGGCCCTTGGCAGAGAGCTCGGCTTGCCTGAGAGCCTCATCAGCCGTCAACCCTTCCCCGGCCCCGGCCTGGCGGTGAGGATCCTGGGCGAGGTGAACGCGGAGAATGTCTCCATTCTCCAGCAAGCCGACTTGAGGGTGCAGGAGGAGATCGCGAAGTGGGACGGCTTTTCCGGCGTCTGGCAGTCCTTTGCCGTGCTGCTTCCTGTCAAGAGCGTGGGCGTCATGGGGGATGAGCGGACCTATGCCAATGTGATCGCGGTCCGTGTGGTTTCGAGCCTCGACGGCATGACAGCAGATTGGGTGAAGGTCCCCTACGAGGTGCTCGCACGGATATCCACCCGGATCATCAACGAGGTCCCCGGGGTGAACCGGGTGGTGTACGATATCAGCTCCAAACCCCCAAGCACGATCGAATGGGAATAGAGGGAGATGATGCTCCAGAGAAAATCCGGGCACGGATGCATCCGTGCCCGAAAACGGCAACAAGGGCGGGCATACCACCCGCATGAACTCCCTAAGGCAAATAGAGCGGTCTTGCCCCGCACGAAGAACACGTGCCGGGCAGACATCAGAGAAGGACGGATCGAGGTTCATCCATGGGCGGACTTTTTGGCATTACAGCAAAGCAGGACTGTGTAAGAGATCTCTTTTACGGCACCGACTACCACTCGCACCTGGGCACCAGGCGGGCGGGAATGGTGGTGGCCAACAAAAAGGGATTCAACCGTTCCATTCACAATATCGAAAACGCATACTTCAGGTCGAAATTCGAGCCCGAGCTCCAGACCTTCCACGGGTCAAACGGCATCGGCGTCATCAGCGACTTCGACGCCCAGCCGCTCATCATCAACTCCCATCTGGGAACCTTTGCCATCGTCACGGTGGGCAGGATCAACAACATCGATGCCCTGGGCAGAAGGGCCTTTGCCCGCAAGAAGTATTTCTCCGAGACCTCGGGCGGCGGGATAAACCCCACCGAGCTCGTCTCCATGATCATCTGTGAACAACAGACGTTCCAGGACGGCATTGCCTCCGTGTTCGACTCCATCAAGGGTTCGTGCTCGCTCCTGATCCTCACGAAAAAAGGAATCATCGCCGCCCGTGACAGGCTCGGCAGGACACCCCTGATCATAGGGAGCAAGGAGGGCGCTTTAGCCGTCACCTCGGAGACGTGCGCTCTTTCGAACCTCGGATACGAGACGGAATACTACCTGGGTCCGGGCGAAATCGTATATCTGAACGCCGAAGGGTTCCACCAGCTCACCCCGCCCAACAGCGAGATGCAGATCTGTTCTTTCTTATGGGTCTACTACGGTTACCCGCCATCGAGCTATGAAAACATCAACGTGGAAATGGTCAGGTATCGCTGCGGCCGCGCCCTGGCCAGAAAAGACACCATCGAGGCTGACCTGGTGTCGGGCATCCCGGACTCCGGCATCGGACACGCGGTGGGGTATGCAAACGAGAAACACATTCCCTATATGCGCCCGTACACGAAGTATACCCCGACCTGGCCCCGCAGCTTCATGCCCCGGAACCAGGCCGTGCGGGACCTGGTGGCGCGCATGAAGCTCATACCCAACCGTTCGATCATCGAGGGAAACCGCCTGGTGTTCTGTGATGATTCCATTGTCCGGGGCACTCAGCTCAAGGACAACGTCAAGATCCTCTTCGACTACGGTGCCCGCGAGGTCCACATGCGGGTGGCCTGTCCCACCCTCATCTACCCGTGCGAGTTTCTGAATTTCTCAGCCTCGCGGTCCAGCCTCGACCTGGCGGGCCGCAAGGCCATCGTCGAGATCGAGGGCACAGACAAGGTGGACCTGGACGAATATGCAAAGGCGGGCTCGGAGAAGAACCTCGCCATGGTGGAGAAGATCCGGCAGCGCCTGGGGCTCACCACGCTCAAGTTCCAGACCATGGACGATCTGGTGGATGCCATCGGCCTGCCCAAGGAAAAGCTCTGCACCCACTGCTGGGACGGGAGCAGCCACTTCTGATCCCGCCAGGATGAACCCCTGTATGCACCTACCGGGGAAGTGCCATGTCCAAGGTCTTATTGTTCTTTCCGCTACCGGGTTGAAAGGGGCGGCCTGCGTTTTCGCCGGGCATTGGAAGAGACAAGGGGAGGCATCAGAGAAAGCCCGGCCGAAGTCACCGGAAAGACGGTATCACCGCGTATATGGTGTCTATGACCCGGCTCACAATTCCCTGTAGCCACCGGATGCCTGTTTGCCTGGTCTCTGCATCGAGCCCGCGCGCGGTCTCGATATAATCCCTGCCGGCCTCCCTGCCGGCCGCCAGCAGCGAGAGAAAGGCGTCGCGGTCTTGCTCGTCGCCGGTGCGGGATTTCAGGGAGCGGAGCATTTCGCACAGCCTGACCCATTTTTCGAAGAGGTCCCGCTTCTGAGCAATGAGGACGCGGCGCGCCGCCTTCCCCATGAGGGCCTGGTACTCATGGATGGATTCGGGCATGTTCTCGGCCATCTCTCCCAGGTGTCTGATCCGCTCGTCGAGCGACATGTCGATTTTTTCCAGTGCGCCCCTGAGCAGTGCCTGCTCAATGGCCCCGGACCCGAAGAACTCCGAGCGCACAAAGACATACCAGGCGCGCAGTGCCACGAGATTTGCGATGAAAAGCAGATTGTTCCTGACGCTGCGGGTGATCTCCCAGTAGATGCCTGGCCGGAAATCCCGCATGGCGGGCCGGGGGTGATCGTCGAACACCACCTTGCCGCCTTCGGTGATATCGCCGCGGATAATGGTCCCTGCCGAGATCACGGTGCCGTATTCAATGACAGCCGGCCCTACCAGTCCACCCTGTCCTCCGAGGAAGATTGGCCTCTCGCCCAGCATAACACCCCGGGGGACATCCCCCAGCAGAGATGGTGCGGCCCTGTCACGGTTCGGGGTGAGATTAAAGTGCACAAAGGAGCTCCCCACCTCGCTGCAATTCCTGCGGTCCGTGCCCCCTGCCATGAGACAATCGCAGAAATCGATGTGGCTCCCCAGGGTGACGAAAGGCATGAGGACCGTGTGCTCGAGCTTTATCGAGTGAGCCCCTGACACTTCTTCTTCCAGGATGCATGCGTCCCGGACATGGGCATCTCCGGCCACAGAGGACCGGTCCAGAAAAACGGACCGGCCGAAGAACCCGCCTCCGAGCTCAACGTCCCTGCCTGTCTGGCAGTCGATGAGCGTGACCGGACCAGACGAGCCCAGGACGGTGCCCGCCTGGATGGAGGTGGTCTTGCCGGAGATCCTGCAGCCGGGATGGATGACGACTCCGGGCGCTATCATGCCTGGATCGACGTCTTCGCCGATCACAACGCCTGCAGGAAAGGGCATGATCACGCCCTTATCCATGAGTGATCTCGTCTTGTGATCCAGACCGTTCTCCATGATACCGTCTCTCCTGACCCTATAAGGAGATTATGAACGGGTATTACGGCTCGTCAAATTCCTTCAAAGACGACAGGAACTCCGCCACCGAGTACCCTGCCTTTCCGGCGGCCTCCGCCGCCTCGGTCACATATTGCCGGCTCGCTTTCAGCCTGTCTTCGTCAAGCTTCAGCTTTCCGGAAGACACCTCCATGGAGCGGATCGCCGAAGTCGTGAAGAGCCAATAGAGCATCTGCTCAAAGGACTCCTTGTTGAACCACAGCTTGCCGCCGAACTCGTTGACCCCCATGAAGGCCTGTGCATCCGCATCCGCGAACAGGTTCTCCATGACTGCACCCAATCCTTTCTCGACCGAGAGCTCGTACCAGTCCTGATGGGAGATCAACGCCTGAACCAGGTGGAGTTCGAACCGTGCCGCGCCCTCATCAAGCCCCATAGAGACGAGGCTCTGCCTGAGGACCTTGCCCAGGAGAAGCTCGTCCATCAGGGCCCTGCTCTTGACAGGGACTGCCTCAGGCTCCACCAGGGTGCCGATACGACAGAGGATACCCCACAGGAGAGGTATCCTCCACCAGGAGAGGTCTTGGGTCACGCCGGCCGGGACCCGGCTGAAGAGGTAGTCGAGCGGGGCCTTCAATCCCCTGCCCGCTCTCACGCGAAGCAGACGGATGTTGAGCAGGGACTTGAGCAGAGAGTGTATCGCTTCGACGATCTCCACGAGGTCCGACTCCTCGCGCCAGGCATAGAGGTAGACCCGCACTTCCCTGAAGAACCCGGCCAGGACTTGCAGGAACGGGTCGGTCACATCGCCCAGATGCACGCCCTCCTGCACGCTCTGGAAGAGGAAGGACGGGTCCATAAGCGTCCGGAAAGGATCGAGGATGGGTTTCAAATAGAGCTCCTGGAGCTCTGAGGCGACATCCGGGACCCCCCGGCCGCCCAGGTAGTCGTGCAGCCGTTTCACCTGGCCGTCAAAGTCGCGCATCTCATGGAAGCCCATGAACACGTTCGACTTGAACGCACCCAGGTGCACAAAGAGGCCTTCAGTACACAGGGACCGCCCTGACCGTAAGTATTGCAGCCCCTCGCGGAAATCCTCCAGCACATAGTAGACAGCCTCGTCACCGGAAAGCCTGAGCGCCTCTCCCAAGGTCTTGTGCACAAGCTGTCTCTTCCCGCCCCCCATGTCTACGCTCATGCCCACCGAACGCCTGACCCACCCCCGAGCCTCGGCGTAACGGTTGTTGTAGACCACAAGGGTGCGCTCGTCACCTGCCATGTTGGAGTAGGCGAACACGTCCTCGTTCACATGCCCTTCTTCGGTAACCACGTCGAAGAGAGCGAAGTTGTCGATCTCGCTGAAGAGATAGCGCTTGCGGAGCAAAGGAAAGATCTCGCGCTCGTGGCGTGCCACCAGGTGCTCGTCCACGCCTTCGTCCCAGTAGGAGCGGCGATATTCCATGCCGTACTTCTCGCCGAAGCCCTCGATCTGGCCGTGGCCGAACATGGGCAACCCGGGCAGGGTCACCATCATGGTGGCCACCCCGAAGTACTTGTCGCCCTTGCCGAACTGCGCCACGGCAGGCTCCTCGTCAGGGTTGTTCATGAAGTTGACGAAGCGTTTGAGGATCTCGGGGTTGAAGCGGAGCACGTTTTTTATCACGTCGCGGTACTTGCTGTTTTCCTCTGTCTTGAGCATGTTCATGAATGCGCTGTTGTAGACGCGGTGCATGCCCAGGCTCCTGACAAAGTAGCCTTCCATGAGCCAGAACGCTTCGGCCAGCAGCAGGGTGTTGGGTGCCTCCACGGCCACCCGGTCGACCAGCTCCCGCCAGAACTCCTCGGGGAACATCGCATCGAACTCCTCCTGCGACACGCTGTGGGCCGAGCGCGAGGGGATGTCTCCGCCGTATCCGGGCAGCGGATACCAGAGCCGCTGGAAGTGGCGCTTGGCGAGCGTCATGGCCGCGTCGAACCGGATGACCGGAAACTCTCTGGCTACCTCGATGGTCTTCTGTATCACCGCCTCCCTGACTTCAGCCTTGATGAAGTCGAGCTGGGCCGTGTCGTTCCAGGGCGTGCTCGTGCCGTCGTTTCCGTGATAGATGTAGCGGGTGTCGCCGGTATAGCGGTCGTATCGCTTGAATACCACCGCAGCATCGGTGCGGGTCCAGTAGCCGTCCTCGATCTGGATCACCACGCGATCGTCCTCCGAGAGGTTTTCGCCGGTGAACCGGTAGGAGGGAAAGGGGCTGTGCCTGAGCTGGATGAACCAGTCGGGGTGCTCGATCACCCACTTGGAGTAGATGCCCATGTGGTTGGGGACCATGTCGGTCGCCATCCGGATGCCATAGCGCATGGCGCGCTTCTTGAGGTTGTCGAACGCGGGCTTGCCCCCCAGCTCACCTGCGATGACGTAATCGTAGATGGAGTACGCCGAGGCGGCCGCTTCGGGGTTTCCCGTGATCTGTTTGATCTTGCGGGATGCGGGGCTCCGCTCCCAGATGCCGATGAGCCACAGCCCGGTGATTCCCCACCGGGCGAGCTGCTCAAGCTCTTCGTCTGGGATCTCGTCGAGCCGGGAGATGGTGCGGCCGTATTTGCGGGAGAGCTGGTAGAGCCATACATAGGTGCTCTTGGCGATGAGCACGAGGTGCGGCATCCAGTCGAGATCGGCGCTGAAGCGCTCGATCTCTTCGAGCTCGCGGGCTCCGAAGAGGGGAACCAGGGAAGGACCGGGGCCGAAGTAGCGCGCCCGGTGCTCCTCGCGGTAGAAGTCCATGCCCTTGAGGATGCGCAGCAGGAGGTCCTTGAGCAGGTACCCCCAGTGGGTCCGGATGTATTCGAGCTGCCCGTAGAGCGAATCGGGAGAGGCCTTGGCGGGCGCGCGCAGGAGCTCGAGCAGGGTCTGACCTTCAGGGCCGAACACCGGCTGGGAGGCGAAGAAATCCTCCAGCGATTTCAGGATATCCATATACCGGCTCTGATCTTCCAGCAGGGTGTCGTCGAAGAGCTCGAGGTAGCGGGAGAACGCCGGATTTTCGTTGGCAAGAAAGAGCAGGATCATCTCCTCCAGGGTGATGTGCGTATTCTCGACACCCGTGGTGCGATCCCTCAGGTAGGCCGTTTCCGGGATCTTGCCCTGATAGACCGCGACCGGGGGGAATTGCTCTACAAACTTCTGCAGGGTGGGGTCCACTTCGCCCACGTTCTCCTGCGCCCAGGCGTAGGCCTCGGCCATGATGGAGGGCTTGACGCTCCTGCGGTAGAGCTCAACCATGAAGTGGAGGATCTCGTCGATGAGACCCATGGCATAGATATCGCTTGCCGAGACCGAGCGTTCGGGATAGATCGCGGCCTGGCGGACCTGGTTCATCTTGTCTGCAAACCTGCGCGCCATGAAGAAATCCGCCAGGATGACATTGCCGGTGATGGAGAAAAGGGCTTCCTCGAACTGGTACTTGTCTCTTACCTGCCTGGAAATGTGGAACTCAAACATGCATTCTTCTCTTTCAAAAGGAATTGGTGATCACCACGATACCATTGGTTGTTTTTCAAGCCCGCTGTCCTGCATCGCCGGTGCAGCCACAACCGCCTATGACAATAGAGTAGAATCTAGGAGAAAGAATCTCCACAGTCAAGGCATAATGATCGGATAAAACAAAGGGTGTTGCCTTTCAGACAGCCTCAGCCCCGTTTCATGGCCATGAAGCTCCCCATGGGTACGTCCACCTCCTGTGAGACGACCGGGCACTTGACCATGAAGAGGTGGAAAACCTCCCTGCCGGGTGCATCGAGGGTTTCGAAGTTGCCCTGCCCCTTGGATATGACCAGGTCCGCGGCCGCGAAGCACTCCAGAAACTCCTCGCTGCACAAGGAAAGCGGTGTTCCCGGGGCCTCGGAGCCGCTCGGGATGACCCTGCATAGCCTGTCGAGCCCGGCCTGGGCCGCATCGGTCAGGGTGGCGTCGTTGATGACGGGAGCCGACCTGACCGCGCAGGTGACCCTATCCGGCCCGATATGCTCGATGAATATCCGGTCGAGAACGATCTCGCCGGCGTTGTCGGCGACGTAGAGGACGCGCTCCGCCTTTCTAAGCCGCTCGATGAGCTCAGGGATGTCGTTGACGGCAAACGATGAGTCCAGGGCGTTCATGATCGTGTCTTCTACTGCGATTTCCTCGCAGCCGTGTGCGCCAAGCCCGAAATCGATGATGTTGCCGGCTACCGCCATGCGTAGAGCAGCCTCCAGCATATCGGGCCTGGATGCAATGATCCGCCTCAGCCGCGGCGCCAGAGACAGGGCCTGCTCGTTGGAGTGCCTCTTCTTTTCTCCGTAGGGATCGCCCTTGCCGTCCATGTCTCTGTAGATCCGGTAGATCTCCCGGGTGAACAGGGGCGGCGGAGCGTCACAGTCGAAACGGGCTAGGCCTTCGAGGACCCGGCGCATGAAAGGCTCCCGCTTATGCGGGGCGAGAAACTCCCGGGCCAGCCCGGCCGCCTGCTTTGTCAGGCAGGCTATGCATTCGACCTGGGTGTGCATCTTTCAACGTGAAACGATCTGCTCGAGTATTTTCGAGACGATCTTCCCAAACGCCTTGCCCGCTTCCGTATCACCCGATGACGCCACGAACGGCCTGCCCTCATCGGTGTCGCGAACGATACCCGGATCGATGGGAACCGCGCCCAGGAACGGCACGCCCAGGTCCTCGGACGCCTTCCTGCCGCCGCCCGTCTTGAAGAGGTCGATGCTCTTGCCGCAGTGCGGGCAGGCAAAGCCGCTCATGTTCTCGATGATGCCGAGAGGTTTGAGCTCGAGTGCCCTGGCGAACTCCACACTCTTGCGCGAGTCCAGAAGCGCCACGTCCTGCGGGGTGGTGACGATCACCGCATAGGGCGTCTCCACTCCCTCGACGCCCTTGGTGAGCTGCGCGATGGAAAGCGGCTCGTCGCCCGTGCCCGGAGGCAGATCAACCACGAGGAAATCGAGGTCGCCCCAGTTCACGTCCTTCAGAAACTGTCTCATGACCGTATGTTTCATGGGGCCGCGCCAGATCACCGGCGTGTCAGGGCTGTCCAGCAGGTACCCCACAGAGACCACCTTGATGCCGCCGATGGCCTCCACGGGCAGGATATTGCCTTTTTCGTCGCCCATGAGTCTCATGTTTTCCACTCCCAGGACCTTGGGGATGTCGGGCCCGTGAATGTCGCCGTCGAGCACACCCACCCGGTAGCCCTCACGTGCCAGGCTGAGGGCCAGGTTTGCCGTCACCGTGGACTTGCCTACCCCGCCCTTGCCGCTCATGACCATGATGGTATGCCTGATCCGGGAAAGCTGCTTCTTCAGTTTTTTCTTCTGATCTTCCTGTATCTGTACCGGCTTGCCGCGCTGGTTGTCCGCCATTTTTTTCTCCTCGATGCGTTGAAAAGTATATGTTGCCTATCACATAGTCCGGCTGATGACAACGCTGCAGCGGTTTCAGCGATTTACGATTTCTCCCCGGAACAGCATGTGCAAATGTGCAATCCCTACGATTGTACACCCGGCACATATCCCTTTGAGCCCATAAACGATCTTTCAGTTGTCCCGGCTTGGATTGAACCTGTGGAGCGCTCCCAGGTTAACACGGCGAAGCCCTGAGGCTGATGGCCGCCTTTCTTCATGAAAGACTGGTAAAGCAGGGCCGGCTTTCTACTATAACCGGTATGAAGACACCGTGGTGCGATATGTGGTGCCTTCTGCAGGCATCAATCCAGGAGGTGATAATCCATGCAGGATCGGGGGCACAGGAATGGGAAGCCGGATCTCAACATATGACACTGGGATCGCCATATGCTGAGACCTGGCCCCGTGAATGATAATAAAGGAGACCCTTTCCCATGAAACTCAATGTACTGCTCGGCATCGCCGCGATCTATACAGCCCTCGTGGGGCTGGGCTTTATCTTTGCACCGCTGACCATTGGCAGGGGGGCAGTCCCTCCCGATGCCTCCGACGCCCTGATAGCTTACTTGAGGATTTTTGGAAGCCCCTTCCTGGGGATTGCAGTTCTTAACTGGACGGCCCGAAACGCAGAGCCGTCAGCAGCACTGAACTCTATCATTCTTGGGAATATTGTCGGATTTACTGCCATAGCTGCCTTGGATATATGGGGCATGCTTAACGGCGCGCGTCAGCTGACCATGGTATTCGCTATCATTCACCTGCTGTTCGCCGCCGCATTCATATGGACAGGACGAACGAGCATGTCAAAAAGCACACGTTAGGGTATGATCTCACCTGTTGTTCCGAGTTTTTCGATTCAAGGATCACGAGCAGCACCACACTGAACGACACGCCGGAAGGAGATGGAACAGATTCGAGACCAGACCTCATGACTGACAAGTTATATCCTGACTCACCTTGAGAACAGCTTCGTTCCAGGCAGGGAATCATCGGATAGGGAACCGTTAGTGCCTTTGGGTCCTGCAAATTCCCGGCATGAGGCGGGGTAGAAAAGGGGCGGACCATTCATGCTCCTGGTCCATCCCCTTTTCACTGAATTCCTGCATCATTTTGACCGGAAAACGAGGACACGCTTGTTATAGCAGTCAGAAACAAACAGCAGGTCGCCATAACCGAAAACGCCGTTCGGGTAGTACATTACTCCTGCGCCTGGCCCGGCATCGGGTATGCGGTTCTGGTCGGCATCGTTGTAGCGTCATTGGTGAAATCCTTCTGGCCGAGCACCACATCGGCAGCCTCAAAGTTGCTCTCCGGCCAGGTGTTCCAGATCAGGACCCGACTGTTATACATATCAGCCACGAAAATCTGCACACCGTTGGACCACACACCTTCGTAAGGGTAATATAACGTCCTTGCATCAGGATCTAGATCTTCTACGCCGTCCCCGTCGGTGTCGTTGTAAGCATTTGTGGTGAAATCCTTCTGGCCGAGCACGATGTCGGCAGGCTGGAAACTGGCGCTCGGGAAGGTGTTCCAGATCAGGACCCGATTGTTGTCAGAATCGTTCACGATCAGCCGGGTTCCGTCGCTCCAGACACTGGCAGGATCGTCCATGGTTCTGGCACTGGGGCTGACGTCCGTAGTGCCGTCCTGATCATCATCGTTTTCCGCGCCGGTGGTCAACGAGCCCTGGCCCAGCACAAGGTCCGCCGGCCGGCCGTTTTCTGTCGGGACACTGTTCCAGATGAGCACCCGGTTATGTCCGGTGTCTGTGACGATCAGTTTTCCTCCGGCAATGGCAACTGTCTCTGGGTGACATAGGTGAACGGCATCACAGATGATGTCCCTGCTGTCGAAGTCACTCTGGCCGACCACCACATCCGGCAGCGCATTGCTGTCAACAGGGATGCTGTTGTAAACGAGGACCCGGTTATTATCGTAATCGACAATGGCCATCTTCCCGTTCTCTGCAGAAGCCTGCAAGGTGCCATACATTGCCGATCGAGAGGTTCCCTCCGAATTGCTTGTAAAGTCACCCTCCTGGCCCAGGACGAAATCGGCAGCCTTGCCGTTCTCCGTCGGTATCGTGTTGTAGCCGAGCATACGGTTATTATCGTAATCAGCGATATACAACCGGTCATCGAACGCGAAGGCGCTGCACCATGCCATGCCCAGCGTCGCAGCATCCACAGCGCTGGAGACCGAGGTAAAATCCATCTGTCCGATGACGAGTTCGGCCGCCTGGAAGGTATCGAAGCTCATGGGTATGGTAAAGGACAGGGAAAGCCGGCTGACAGCGTTGCCGCTGGTATCCTTTCCATCCAGGGTGAAGGTGACATCCTGTCCGGCGGTCCAGCTTGTGTCTGGTGGGATGGTCACGGTGTCGTCTGGAGAGCTTGTCTGAGACCAGACAGGAGCGCCGCTTTCACCTGCAAGGCCTCCCCCAGAACGAGACTGTCGGTATCCATGCTCTCCGAGAAGCAGATCACAATCTCATCGTGCTTGCCGAGTACGCTGTCGGCCGGTGTGACGGATATAATCGCAGGCGGATTCTTATCCTCTGGATTGAGATCCGAACCATCGCCTTCTCCACCGCCTCCATCACCTTCTCCACTGACTTCTCCGCCGCCTCCACCACCGCCCCCACAACCAACGAACAGAGCAAGGATTGAAAGGACAAGGATCAGCCTGAAAACACCTGGAGTCCGTTTGGTAGCCATAGAACCCTCCTCGTGAGGTGCACCTGCTGTAATCTCAGAAACAGTCACTTCATGGATGCAACGGCTCTTCCTCTTGAGGCATAAATGATCAAGATGGAATCGTCAGGGAATTATTAAATCATAAATTACTCAATTAATCTATGTTATTCATCATAAGCCTGGCAATAATCTTTGTTTTTTATGATTTTTATCTATAAGGCAGTGGTATTCTCTTGAAACTCATGCTCTCTGCTCCCGGCGGATCGGATGCCTCATGACTCGAGACTTCCGCCCTGCGGGAGGATAAGAAACGAATGCACATATCGTTTCAGGGGGCCTGATTGCCGGCCTCCGGTAACTGTGGCCTGTTTCGGCAGGGATACTGTCAGATCATCCGGGCAATGGATGCGCCCTCGAAGGTTGCGTTGATGATTTTCCGGGGTTCTTTGCAATCCCCGATGACATACGTCTCCCGGGCGCAATCGCGGGCAGCCTCCATCATGACCTCGGCCGGGCGCGAACCCAGGGCGATCACGACGTTGTCCGCCTCGAGAAGCGACTTGTTTCCCCAGCGGTCCAGCACAACCACGCCCTGGTCCGTGATCTCAGCAATGACCCGGCTGAGAAGGGCCTTGATCCCTGCCTGAGGCATCAGCTCGGTCAGAAAGTCGTACCGGGTAATGGGCTCCATGTCGGAGGCGAGATTGTCCAGCATCTCCACGATCGTGACATCCTTTCCCTGTTCAGCCAGAAACAGGGCTGTTTCGCACCCGACCAGACCTCCTCCCGCCACCACGACCTTTTTGCCGGGCACCTGTGCCGAGGTGTTGAGCACATCCCAGCTCCCTCTCACCTTATCGGAGTTGTCAATGCCTTTGATGTCAGGGACAAGGGGCACAGCACCGGTCGCAAAAATGACCACATCGGGCTTTTCCCTCTCGATGGTGTTCGCATCTACCGGCGTGTTCATCTGCATCCGGACCCCGGCTGCCTTCAGCGTGTGTGAATAATATTCAGGAATAAAGCTCAGCTTGCCCTTGCCCGGCCCCTTGACGGCCGTGCGCACCTGGCCGCCCAGCTCGCCGCTTTTTTCGTAGAGGGTCACTTCGTGCCCCCTGAGGGCGGCCACCCGTGCGGCCTCCATGCCGCCCGGACCGGCGCCCACGACCATCACCTTTTTCCTCTTCTTCGCCGGGATCAGGTTCACCCATCCTTCAAACCGTTCATGGCCTGTCACGGGGTTTACCGTGCACCTCATATAGAGGTCGTTGAACACGTGCCCCCCGATGCAGCCGATATTGCAGCTGATGCATTTTCGGATCTCGGGCACCCTTCCTTCCTCGACCTTCCGGGGCCAGTGAGGGTCGGCGATGAGCGTTCTGCCCAGTGCCACAAAATCTGCCATGCCCTCCTCGAGGACCCTCTCGGCCACTTCAGGGCTCCGGATCTGTCCGACCGTGATGACCGGGATCTTCACCACCTTCTTGATTGCAGCAGCCAGATACGCCCTCCACCCCTCCTCGAAGCGCATGGGCTCGAGGATCCGCTGCATGGATTCATAGATGCCCGCACTCACGTGCAGGACATCGATGCCTGCATCTTCCAGATACTGAGCGATCTTCTTTGCGTCGTCCAGCGTGATCCCTCCGGGCACGAACTCATCCGCGCTGAACCGGAACGACAGTGGGAAACGGGGGCCTACCTTCTCGCGCGTGCGCTCGATAATCTTCAAGGGAAACCGCATGCGCCGCTCAAAGGTCCCGCCCCACTCGTCTACCCTCTGATTGGTGTGCGGAGACATGAACTCATTGATGAGATACCCGTGAGCGCCGTGGAACTCGACACCGTCCATCCCGGCCATCTTGGCCCTGAGCGCGGTCTCTGAGAAGCGCTCCACCAGGTCCTGGATCTCCTCAGGCTTGAGCGCCCGCACGGGCTGCTGGAGAAAGCCGTCGGGTATACCTGATGGATCGACGCCCTCTTCGCCCTCGATGTCGTGATACTGCCGCCCCGCGTGGTGGATCTGGATGAAAATCCTCGCCTGGTGCGCGTGAACCGCCTCGGCCAGCTCCTGGAATCCCGGAATGTACTTGTTCTTATCCAGCCTGAGCTGGCATGCCACATTCTTTCCCTGAGGGTATTTTACCTGGACGTTCTCGACAATGATCAGCCCGGCGCCGCCTTTCGCCCGCTCCGCATAGTATCCGATCAGACGTTCGGTCGGCTCTCCTGAGGGGCCGGCATAGTTCGTAGCCATGGGCGGCATGACAATTCGGTTCTTCACCGTCATGCTCCCGATCCTTCCCTCTTCGAACAGCCGGTAATACGGCGTACACGGCATTGGTGCACCTCCTTTTCATTCTCGTATTCTCCCTTAAGCTTCCCCGGGAATGTCAGCCGGTCTTCATGGCTGGGTGCATCCAGTCCTCTTTAGGCATGCACTATGCGCGTTCCCGCAGCCTTGGATCAAACGCTGTGCTTCCTTAGGTTTGATATCCGGGTGTCATTCGACGATGGTACAGGCCATTGCGGGGCACGCCCTTTGACCCGGTTTGGAGCAGTAAACTGCCTGAAAGGGGACACCTTTCCTGGAGCAGGGGAGCTTCTCGGGCGCTTCTACTCTATATATATTCTTCAGGACAGGGGAACTCAAACCGTATGCGGCGCCGCCAAGGTCTCCGGCCGATTATCCCTCTTTCGCGCCCGCTTCATAGGACTCTGCGGAAGATGCGCCGCCTTATTGCAAACCGCCGGATCGGTCCGTTCTCACCACCTTTGCCGTGGGCCGTATCTTGCCCAGGGCCCGGTAGGCGTAAGCCCTTACATACCATGACGGGTCGTGGAGAAAGGACTGTTCGAGGAGCTCGCCCGCCTTATCGGATGGCATGTCGCCGAGCGCCCGGCACGCCCGTGTCCGGACGTTGAGCTGAGGATCAGACAGGGCCTCTTCGACAATGTCCAGATAGCGGGCATCCTTTCTCATGCCTGCCTCGTGGATCGCCCGGAGCCTGATGCGCGGGCTGATGTCCCGCGCAAACCGGTTCAGCTCTCCCGGTGTGAACTCATCAGGGAAGGTCAGGAGCGCGATGTAGCGCATCTCCTCGTGCTCTGACAGGATATACTCAGCGATCCTGTCCGGATGCAGGATGAGCTTGTGGCGCTGGTATACGCTTTTCCACGCCGGGAAAAAGAGCGAGAGGTACAAGGCAAAGAGCACGCCTGCCGCAATCTTCGACCTCAGGGAAAGGTTTGTGAGAAAGAGTGCGAACCAGAGCATGAACAGAACCGGGATGAGCACCAGGGGCCCGCGGTAGAAAAAGAGGCCGATGCCATGGCGCAGCATCCTGTTCTTGTCAAAGGCGATTCCTGTTTCCGCCTCCTTCATGATACGGTTCGACTCATTAGCGGGCCGGTCGTCCCGGAGGATGACCGAGGCGCAGGAGAGCTTCTCCTTGCTCACCGCCAGATCGCGGAAGGCAAGGCCGCAAGGGTCAGGGGTGCGCACCCACAGGCTTCCGTGCGGCATGGGGCCGATGGCGCGTATCTCATCCGAGGCCGCGATCACCTTCTGCTCCAGGGCCGATACCGGCTTGATCACGTGTGCGGCAAGCAGGGTGTGATCGTAGTAGAAGTCCGATATGTTCCTCATGACTGGGAGTGTGAGCATGGAATCTCTGATGACCTCGAACGAGGCATTGCCCAGCACGAGCATGAACAGAAACGGGGCCGAGGCAGAAGCGGCCAGGGCAAACCACCGCCTGAACCTGATCTCTCTAGACCTGCTTCTCCGGATGATCAGGGTCCAGGGCACGAAAAACGCCACCGGGCTCAAAAAACCGAAAACAACCGAGAGCATCGGTTCTTCGGCGCTGTAGCCCAGCCAGGTGCACAGAGCGCCCAGGGCAAGAAAGGCAGCGATATCGGGCCACGAGTACCGGCTTTTACGCCAGGGGAAAAAGGACAGTACCATTGCCGCCAGGGCGTTCAACACACCCAGCGTACACCCGAAGAACAGGGCGCTCGAAAGCCTGTGGCTGAAATGTGTCAGAAATGGATCATCAGGTTTGACCAGGGGCTCCATGCCGGATGAGATGAAAAACTGCATCTGCGAGGAGAGATGCTGTGCGTGCCGGCTAACCAGGATGAACCCGAACAGGGTGATCAGGACGATGCTGCACAGCGTACCGGCAAAGGACGCGCGGAACCACTGAGTATAATCGCGGTACCCGGACAGGCCGAACACCCTTACCCCTGCACTGACAGCATCCGGCAACGGGGTTTCGTTGTCTATGAGCTGTCCTGAAGCGTTATACAATTCTACTTCAATGACTGTCCGACCTTTGCGGCCTTCTCGGCGTTCTTGTACTGCCTGAGAAGGCTTTCAATCTCGACGGACGACTTCACGCTCTTCCTGCCCCTCACCGCCTCAACATCCGACCGGGAAATCCATACGTTCTTAAAGTTCTTTTCCTGCTTGGTAAACTCAATGAAATTGGCCAGAGCATCGTCACAGACATGGGTGAACCTCCGGTTGTCGAAGGAGGCGATGTCCCGGATCTTCTCCACCGTGTCCTTGCCAAGCCTCATGACATACCGTATGCGCTTCTCCGAAGTGTCGGCCCGCGGCCCGACATAGCGCTTTTTTTTCCGTATGGGGATTTCTCCGCCGTATTCCTGCTCTTTTTTGAATATGTATGCATCCAGTGCCGCGCCTACGAAATCGACCATGGCGATGTTGAGCATGCGGGAGATGACCCTGAGCTCGCTGAGATTATTCGGCTTGAAATACATCATGAACCGGGACGAACCATTACTGCTTTCTCTAGAATTCATCGATGCTCCTCCTTGATGCTGCCGGAACAGCCCCTTTCTTCGCTTCTCCACGGGGCACTGCTTCGGCTGTTCCCCGGGCCGAACTCTTCGTGGTGAAAAACACTAACCAACTCATACTTCCATGATTTCTTTTTCTTTATCGGCAAGCATGGCGTCTACCTGCCTGATATAGTCATTGGTGAGGTCCTGGACCTTGTCCTGCGATGTCTTCAGCTCGTCCTGGCTGATCTCCTTGTCCTTTTCCAGATCCTTGAGCATTGCATTGGCGTCCCGTCGATGGTTGCGGATCTCCACCCGGTATTCTTCCGCCATCTTTTTCACCATCTTCACCAGGTCTCTACGCCGCTCTTCGTTCAAGGGGGGAATCGGTACACGGATGATCTTTCCGTCGTTGGCCGGGGTCAGTCCGAGTTCCGACTTGAAGATGGCCTTCTCGATGCTCGATATGGCGCCCTTGTCCCACGGCTGAATGGTAATGAGCCGGGGCTCAGGAACAGCGAGTGTAGCCAGCTGCTTCAGCGGTGTCGGGGTTCCGTAGTAGTCGACCATGATGCCGTCCAGGATTCCGATGGAGGCCCTCCCCGTTCTCACCTTCTGCAACGACTGCTTCATGGCTGCAACCGTCTTTTCCATATCCTGTTTCATTCCATCGATCACTTCATTCATCATACCCTGTCCCTCCTTGCAGTCACGACCGAGCCGATATTCTCTCCCGCAAGCATCCTTTCGAGGTTTCCCGGGGTTTTGATATTGATAATACGGACAACGAGACCATTGTCACGACAGAGGCTCGTAGCGGTCAGGTCCATGACCTTCAGCCGCATCGCAAGCACCTGGTCGTAATCGATTTCAGGATAGAAAACGGCATCGGGATGCAGGACCGGGTCCTTGTCGTAGATGCCGTTGACCTTTGTGGCCTTCACGAGCGCATCCGCCCCGATCTCCAGGGCCCTGAGCGCCGCTGCGGTATCCGTGGTGAAGTAGGGACACCCGGTGCCCCCGCCAAAGATCACCACGCGCCCCTGTTCGAGATGTTCCCGTGCCTTCTCCGCGCTGAACGCATCCACGACTGTGGGCACGGCAAAGGAGCCGAGCACGGTGCACTCGGCTCCCTGACGCTTCAACGTATCCCTGAGGGCGAGTGCGTTGATGAGTGTGGCGAGCATGCCCATCTGGTCGGCACTCACCCGGTCGGAGGCTATAGCGGAATCCTGGCCGCGGAAGATGTTCCCCCCGCCGATCACGATCCCGATCTGAACGCCCATCCGGGCGGCTTCCACGATAGCCTTTGCTATGGCATCGAGGGTCGCCGGATCGAATCCGTATCCCCTGTCTCCTGCAAGGGCCTCGCCACTGAGTTTGAGGAGAATACGCCCGTAGAGAACAGACACTGTTTAGATCTCTTCTCCCAACTGGTACCGGGTGAAACGTCTCACCAGGCATTTCTCGCCGGTCTTGGCCATCAGCTCGTCCAAGAGCTGTTTGATGGTCTTGTCCGTGTCCTTTACAAAGGGCTGATCGAGCAGGCAGTGCTCGGCGTAGAACTTGGTAAGCCTCCCCTCGATGATCTTCTCGATCACCTTCTCGGGCTTGCCTGATTTGAGCGCCTGCTCCTTGAGGATCTCCTTCTCTTTGTCGAGCACAGCCTGGGGGACGTCTTCCCGGCTCACCCAGTCAGGGCTTGCTGCAGCGATGTGCATGGCAACGTCTTTGACAAAGGTGGTGAAATGCTCTGACTTGGCGACGAAATCGCTCTCGCAGTTCACCTCGACCAGAACGCCGACCTTGCCGCCCAGGTGGATGTAGGAAGAGACCATTCCCTGGGAGGCCTGCCTCCCCGAACGCTTGTTCGCAACCTCGATCCCCTTCTTCCTGAGGTATTCAACAGCCTTGTCGAAGTCCCCGCCGCATGCTTCGAGGGCCTTCTTACAGTCCATCATTCCCACGCCGGTCTTGTCTCTGAGTTTTTTTACGTCTTCTGATGTGATCTGCACCTTATTCTCGCCTCCCTCGATTATTCGGCAAAATCTTCCGTGTCGTCGGCGTCACTGCCGCTGTCATCTATTGTTGTCTCCGGCTTGGGTTCCGGTTTCGGTCCCCTCTTCCTTCCTTTGCCTTCCTTGACGATGATCTCTATCTCGCCCTCGAGCCCTTTGCCCATGGTCTCCCTCGGGGCCGCTTCTTCTCCGGGCGCAGCAGCCCCTTCAGACACGGCAGCTTCCTTTTCCTCTTTCTGGAGCCTGTCGATATATCGGGAGGTTCCTTCACCCACGGCGTCGGCGATCTTCGAGCTGAAAAGGCGGATGGCCCTGATGGCGTCGTCGTTGCCCGGGATGACATAGTCAATCATGGTCGGGTCGCAGTTGGTGTCTACGATGGCAACTATGGGAATACCCAGCGTCTTGGCCTCTCTCACAGCGATATATTCGCGTGAGGGGTCGACGATGTAGAGGATGTTCGGCAATGTCTCCATGTTTTTGATCCCATGGAGGGAGCGCTCGAGTTTGATCTTGTGGCGCTTCATGCTGATCTGTTCCTTCTTGGGATAATCCTCGATCGTGCCGTTATCGATGATGCTCTCGAGCCATTTGAGCTTGTCGACGCTCTTGCAGATGGTCTGAAAGTTGGTCAGGGTCCCGCCGAGCCACCGGTAGTTCACATAGTACGCTCCTACCCGGGTGGCTTCTTCTTCGATGGCGTCCTGGGCCTGCTTTTTTGTTCCGACAAAGAGCACCTTGCCGCCGTTTTCCGTAACCTCGCGGATAAAGTCGCATGCCTTCTCGAAGAGCTTTTCTGTCTTCTGAAGATCGATGATGTGAATGCCGTTGCGTGATCCGAAGATGTAGGGTTTCATCTTGGGGTTCCACCTCGGGGTCTGATGCCCGAAATGCACCCCTGCCTCTAAGAGCTGTTTCATGGTTACTACTGCCATTGACTGTCCTCCTGGTTTTTCCTCCGTCCGGCAGGACCAATCCTTTTAAAAGACAAAGGACACCAATAAGCCCTGCGCTGTCTTGCGGACGTGTGTTTTGGTGAGCCCTTTATCACACAAGGTCGGCGGTTTCAAGGCCTGAATATTCCAAGAAGCGAAATATTGTTCGCATGATGCCCCTTTTACTTGAAAAACGGGGCAAGCCTTTTGAATTGCGTAGTTCCGGCCTTCTCCAGAAGCATGAACGCGATCATCTCGGTTGAGTAGATCAGGGCGCCGGCGCTTCGCATCTCTCTCATGGCCTCTTCCCGGTCCAGCTCGCGCCGTGAAGACACGGCATCGCTTGCAACAACGACCCGGTATCCGGCCATGAGGAGGTCGATCACGGTCTGAAACACGCAGACATGCGTTTCCATTCCCGCCACGATCACGGTGTTTCGCCCCAGGGAATCGGTCCGATCCCTGATTGCGGGGTCGCGATAGCAGCTGAAATAGAGCTTCTCATAACGGTGGGTGCCGCGGATATGCTCTTCGATCTCCGGGATGGTCCCCCCCATACCCTTGGGGTACTGTTCGGTGACCACAATCGGCATATCCAGCGTCTGTGACGCCTCTATGAGGATACGGCAGTTCCTGATCAACATCGATCTGAACCGTTCGTCCATGGCGGCGAACAGCTTCTCCTGGATGTCGATGACCATTACTGCACAATCCTCGGCCTGGAGCAGAAATTTGTTCATATGCATTTTCCCGAACATAGCTGTGCCTTTTCCATAATACAGTTCCAAACTTCTTTGCAATGTCGATTCTTTTCTTTTTTCGCTACACGATGAATGGGTACACGGCTGCAAAACCCAGGGCCGGGATGAGATTTCCCACCCGGATCCGGACGATTTCCAGAAGATTGATGCCGATGCCCAGTATGATCATCCCGCCCGTGGACGTTATGGAGGCGAGCACCTGGGGGTCCTGGAGAAAGGCCAGATACGAGGCCGCCAGTGTCAGCCCTCCCTGAACCACCAGAACAGGGAGGGCGGCTAAAGCCACTCCCACCCCCAGCGTGGACGCCAGTGCCACAGACGCCACACCATCGAGGAGGGACTTGAGGTAGAGTGTGCTGGCATCGCCGGTGGTCCCGTCCTGGATGCATCCGATGATCGTCATGGCCCCGGCAAGATAGAGGACCGAGGCGGAGACAAAGCCCTGCACGAGGGTGGCCGACTCGGACCGGAACCGCTCCTTGAGATGGACGCCCACCCAGGCGACTCCGTCTTCGATGCGGAGCATCTCACCAACAAGACCTCCCAGGAGCAGACAGGCGACCATGGGAATAAGACTGTCCACAGACAGGGCCATCTTCAGGCCGATCGTTATCACCGCAAGGCCCAGGGCGTGCATGAGCGTGCCCCTGATCCTCCCGGAGATATGCCTTCCTGCCAGCAGGCCCAGTATAGACCCGGCCACCACCGCCGATGCATTCACGAGCGTTCCTGTCACTTCACTTCCCTTTTCTTGCCATGCTCAACCGTTAGTACAGAAGAAAGTTTGCCGAGGTCAATCACAAAGATTTTCTTACGAGGACATTCCCCCTCGCAAAAAATATCATATCAGAGGGCATATATTGTCTGTTAGTAAAACAATATTATCTGCTCTTGACACACACCCCTATAAGCCTTACATTTTTCATATGGCCGCTCCATATCCACAGGATCCTTCGGCCCGTGAGGAAAGGATCAACAGGATCAGAGGTCTTCTCCCCTCCAGCGAGCTGGTAGTGACCGAGCTTGCTGATTTTTTCAAGCTCTTCAGTGATTCCACCCGCATCAAGATTCTCTTCGCTTTAGGCGCGTCCGAGCTCTGCGTGAGCGACATCGCCTCCATCCTAGAGATGAACCATTCCGCAATTTCGCACCAGCTCAGGACACTGAACCGCTCCCGTCTGGTAAAATCCCGCAAGGCCGGCAAAAAAGTCTACTATTCCCTGAACGACAAGCACATCAGGAACGTGCTGATGCAAGGCTTTGAGCATATTCGGGAATAGAATCCCTGCCAAGATGCCCGATCTTCCCCTGTCATTTTGCTGCGGCGGACGGGCAGCGCATCCGGAATTGCCTTTTTTCAATTTTTTCGAGTAGGTTCTTCATATTTCTCAATATTCTACCGATACAGAATTACCAAGGATGAAAGAACGGATATCAATGATCAATGATTAGTGTAATTCCCTGTAATGACCAGAACCAGGCATTACGTGTGCGCCGCTTCCTGATGGCGCTGGCGTCCTATGTCATGTGGATGTTTCTCACCATCTATTGCTATTACCAGGGGTGGTTCCGCATGTCGCTGGGCGATACACTGACCATGTTCGCCGTCATCATCGTGATGCATCTCTGCCTCTATCTCGTCTTCATGACCGGCCTGAACAAACGGTTCAAGGACCCGAGCCTCACCATGCTCCAGATGATCCTGGCAACATTCTGGACTATGGTCCTGGCTTACTATACCGATGAGGTCAGAGGTATTGCCCTCCTGCTGTATCTGGTGGTGTTCATCTTCGGCGTCTTTCGGCTCCATCTCCGCCAGTTCTTTATCCTCGCGGTTTATGCGCTCACCGGATACGGGTATGTGATCATCCTGCTGCTTGCCAACCATCCGGAAAAGATCGACCTGCAGGCCGAGATCCTCTACTGGGTGGTACTTGCCGCCGTCCTCTCATGGTTTTCCGTTATCGGAAGCTATATCAATCACATCAGAAAAAAGCTGGCAAAGGCCAATATCGAGCTCAGCCAGGCGAATGAAAGGATCCGGCAGTCAGCCATTCACGACGAGCTCACCGGCGTGTTCAACCGCCGTCAGATGATGAAAATCCTCCAGCGTGAGAAGTCGCTGGCAGACAGAGGAGAACCCTCGTTTTCCCTGTGCATCTTCGACCTGGACGACTTCAAGCGGGTCAACGACACCTACGGCCACCTGGCCGGCGACATGGTGCTCAGAACCCTTGTTCAGGCGATAAAGAACAATGTCCGGGAGCAGGACTATATCGCCCGTTACGGAGGGGAGGAATTCGTGATCATCCTCGCATACCCTGACATGGGCGAGGCGGTCGCCTGCGCCGAACGCATCAAGGCCCTGGCATCGTCGCTGAACTTTCCCGGACTGCCCGACGACTTCCGGATAACCATCTCCATGGGGGTGACCAGGTACCTGCCCGTGGAGTCCATCGATGCCATTATCTCGCGTGCGGATGCCGCGCTCTATCAGGCCAAGTCCAGCGGTAAGAACAAGATAGCCGTGGAGGAGCCCCCTCACCGCAAGGCGTGTATACGCCGGATCTCATAGCCTCATAGGATGCCCAGGAGCTCCCGGGGCGAGCTCAGCAGTGCGAAGGCCCCGGCAGAGGTGAGCCTCTCGGGCGTCTGATACCCCCAGAGTACTCCTACCGGCACCATCCCCGCTCTCACCGCGGTCTCCATGTCAATGTCAGAGTCGCCTACGAAGATCACCTGCTCGGCAGGCAGACCCAGGGAATCGGCCATCTCCAGGGCGATGTGTGGGTCTGGCTTTCTTGGCAGGCCCTGAACCAGGCCTCTCACCTCGAAGAAGTTCCAGTCGCCCAGGAGGGCGCTGACCATCTGCTTGGCAAAGGAGTCGAGCTTGTTCGACAGCACCGAGAAGGGAATTCCCCTTTCGGTGAGGAGGGTGAGCATCTCCGGGACACCGGGATACGGCCGGGAGGTGAGCGACCACCTCCGGTCATACTCTTCGCGCATGGCGGCCGCAACCCGGGAGACGGTCTCATCGTCGCGCCGGTCCTCGGGAACCGCGCGCCTGGCGAGCACATCCATGCCCGCGCCGATCATCGTACGGTATGCGCCGTAATCATGGACGGGAAACCCATAGCGGGCAAGTACCTCATTCATGGAATCCGCAATGTCGGTGAGTGTATCGAGCAGGGTGCCGTCCAGATCGAATATAACCGCCTTCTTATTCTTCATTCGTAATCATCCCTTCTCGAGGAGTATTTCGAGATGCGAAAAATGCAGACGATTCTCCTAGTGCATATCACAGACGAACGAAGAAAGACATGCGCATTCCGATCATGGACCCGGGAGGAGAGTGACGTGAGGAACCTGCTCCGGCGAAGAACTCCAGCCGCACCGGCAGTTCACCCGGTTGGAGGTGCGTCATCAGAACCTGCGATACTTTGCCATGGCCAGCGCCATCTGGGCCGCACCCTCGATGGTATGTGCGACCGGGACGCCGTTGATTTCAAAGCCCTCGATGAGCATCCGGTATTTTTCGTGCCTCGGCAGATACGCGATCATGGGCTTGCCTGCCTGTTTGCTGACGATGCTCAACCTGGCGCCCAAGTCTGAGGAGAGGCCGGGGGCGTACGGCAAGAGGAGCATCATGAGGCATTCGATCTGATCGAATGCCCCGATTACCCGTGCCGCCTCGACATAGTCGTCATCCGTGGAGGTGCCGGTGAGATCCACCGGATTGGTACAGGTGGCAATGGAGGCGATAGAGGGCCTCAGGCGCTTGCGGATCAGATCCTGCTCAAGCTGGGAGAATGGGGGTACGGTGAGTCCATACTCGAAGCAGAGGTCGGTGGCAAGCGCTCCGTGCCCGCCGCTGAGCGTGATGATGCTTACATTGCCCTGTATGGGCGTCTGGTAGGCGCTCAGAGATTCGCAGAAGTGCATGAGCTCCGAGGGATTCCTGGCCTCCACGATGCCGTTCTGCGAGAGGACCTTGGAAAAAACCGTATAGTCGCCCGCAAGCGATGCGGTATGACTGGAAACAGCCTTGCTTCCTCCCGGGCTCTTGCCCGCCTTGAGCAGGACTATGGGTTTTTTGCACTTCTTTGCCTTGAGCAGGAACTCGCGCCCCTCATCCTCGGCGAACCCCTCGATGTACAGGCAGATCACCCGGGTCTTTTCATCCTGCTCGAGATAATCCAGCAGGTCGGTCTCGCCGATTACCGCCTTGTTCCCGATGCTGACCGCCAGGGAGAGCCCCACCCCCTCCACGGAAAATCCAATCATCTGGTCAACCAGCAGACCTCCGCTCTGGCTGATAATCGCCACATTTCCCTGTTGAGGCACACTCATGCGCTCCGGAGCGAAGAAGAAGCTGTCGTAGTGCGACGGCGAATAAATGCCAAGACAATTCGGTCCGATAAAGGGGAAGTCCGCATCCCTGGCTATGGAGACGATCTGCCTCTGAAGATCGTTGTTTCCGACCTCTGCAAAACCGCCTGAGATGATGGCCCCTGCCTTTACCCCTGTGGTGACGCAGTCTTCGAGTATCCCCGGGACGGCTTCCGCCCGGGCCGAGATGATGGCGAGGTCCACCACCTCCGGGAGATCCCGTACGCTTGAATATGCGGCAACCCCTTTGAGCACCCCTGCCTTGGGGTTGACCGGGTAGGCTTCCACGGGATACCGGTAGAGGTTCTTGTAGAAGATGATATTGGAAGGATGCAGGTCATTATGTAGCGAAACCCCGACAACGGCCAGCGATTTCGGTTCGAATAACGGCTTGAGGTCCATGGCACCCCCTTGAACACTGGGTAGAGATACTATCATCAATAATAAGAATGGGGAGATTTATTCCCAAGGGCGGGTGAAAGGATCAAACGTGATCGCAAAAAGCCCCTCTACTGCACATGAACCCTTTCCGAACCGGATGCTTCTGTTTTGCACCCCTTGAAGGAACTGGGCGGACAAACCGATCGCTCCATGATCGGCCGGCCCGGTAGAGGTATGAAAAGGCGCGTCCGGCTCTCCCGGGTGCATCACCCCGTGAAGGGTTCCACGAAATAAAACTGTTTGTGGTGGAGCCTTTCAAATGCCTTCTGTGCTTCCTCGGCCTCCTGCCTGGTCTTCCGGATGCATACGAGAAACTTCAATCCATTGTCGTCCTGCCGCCAGAGGGCCCATCGGCTTGAGTGTTCCTCCCGTAACCGATCCCGGTCTGGACGGCTGTCAGAGCCTGACACGGTTCCGCGCCTTTCATGCTCTGCCTGCCCTCTGGAGCCGGGCGAGTTTGGACCATCCATTCTTCCGTGCTTCACCTACTGCCTGCCTGATCGACGTAACGGGCCGTTCTGGGTGTGCATCACCTTCCAAGCACCTCTTTTACGAGGATCTCGTAGATGGGGTAACTTGCGCCGATGCACTCCAGGATGGCCTCTTTCGAATACAGGTGGCCTTTGCCGATCCCGGGGCAGACTACAGCTACACCCTTCCACGCATAGAGTGAACGCATGTTCTGAAACCAGAACGGAAAGGTCCGGCACTGCAGGGGCCGGACAGGATAGACGGCGCATCCGTTTTCGAAGAAAATACATCTGCCGTCATCGGCCTCTCTGATTGCATAGCTTGTCTTGAGGCGATACAGGCATCTCTCTATGAACACCTGGCGGGAGATATCCATGAAGTCGGAGATTTCGGTGATCTCCCGATCGTTCACATATACCACTCCAGGCTCTCCCGTGCAGCATGCCCCGCATCGCTGACACTCGAATCTGATGCCGTCATCGAAGAAATATGGCCGTGTTTTCATACTTTCCAGAAGTGAATCCATCTTGTCTCCATGAGTCTTGCCAGTCTAGCCGATGTTCCTTGTTAAAAAAGCTGTCCTTTTATGTCCGGAGCCTGGCAAACGAATCATCATGAAAAGCAGCGTACAGGGAAAAAATCCAGGCTTTTTCACCATCCGCCTCGGCATGGCAGAACATCAAGGCGGCTATCCAAGTCATTTATGGGCATGTGAGACAATACCACAACCTCTGAAAAAAAACAAAAAAGGGCTTGCCATTTATCGCTATTTTTTATACCACCCATGCAGGATAGCATGAAAGGAGAGCAACACAATGGCATATAATATTACCGATGAATGCATTTGCTGCGGAACGTGCATTGATGAGTGCCCAGTGGAAGCCATCAGTGAGGGTGACGACAAGTACTCCATCGACCCTGAGCTCTGCACGGATTGCGGGGCATGTGCTGACGCTTGCCCGACGGATGCCATAGAATCAGGCGAATAAGGTGCAAGACAGGAGTTGCACAAAGCCTCGCCGGTATTTTCGACAGCCTTGACTGCTGTGTCGTAATTATCATGATTCCGGAGAATGCCGTTGCCTTCCCATAGGAAGTAGGTCTTCTCCGGATATCTACTTCCGATACTCCTTAAGCTATACAGGCCTGTTTTCTCTCCGGGCCGCACGTACCAGTGCTTATGACGGCCCATCTCTCTTCGAGTCCAATACTCCTTTGTATTTACTGAATAAAAGGCCTCTTCACCTTATGGGGTTAAACCCCTCCAGCTTGAATTGATGAAATACCCGCGGCTGCCCTATTGGTATGGCATTGATATGAACCGGCTCCGCCCGAATGGCGTACAGCGGCCCTGCAGTGCTCTTCAGACCTCCGGGGGGAAACGGTGCGTGATTACTGTTCCTCTTCCTTGCCTGAGAGCTTCGACCTCAGCACATTCGAAAGGGAAAAGGTGACAACGGTCCTGGGGGAGATCACGATCTCCTCTGCTGTCTTGGGATTGCGCCCCCGGCGTGCAGTCTTTTCTCTGACCTTCCACTTTCCGAAACCAGAGATGCTCACGGGCTCCTTCTTCTCCAAGGTTTCTTTTATGATCTCGATGAAGGTTTCGACTCCGTCACTGGCTTCTTTCCGGGAAAGTCCTGTGTTGAGAACGATTTCATCGATAATTCCGCTCTTGGTTAACGTGGCCATACTTTCCTCCTTTCATGTGCCTGGAACTCGTATAACTACATAAATTTATTAATCGCTGAACAGGAAGAAGTCAATAGCCTATTGGATTATAAGATTCTTTTATGGCTCTGCGGATGCCGAAATCCCGCGCCATGATCACGCGCATTCCCGATATGTTCAGGATCCTGAAATCGTGGTTTATCCCATATGTGATTGAAAATATGTGCATTTTATCGGTTGCCTCATCCTCCGAGAGAGGCTCTACCGACACCCTCCACCCCTGGGAGCGGAAGTAGGGCACGATCTTTTTCAGGTCCTGCCAGGAGAAGCACTCTTTCCAATAATCCTCCTGCGACACACCGGTCTGGTGCGGGTTCTCCTTGATGATCTCGTATCGTCCGATGCCGGGTAGAAAGGTATAAACATTGTATCTTCTCATACTCCAGGCTATCGTCATTTCCTCTTCTTGTCTTTAGTATTATACATAACACGCTGATTCAAGGAAGCAAGAGCACAGACCCGCTCAATACACGAAAATTCTTCATTAATGGAGCAGCCGAATCCGTAAGGAAGCGCGTTATCGAGAAAAGGTGCGCAGAGCGTCTCCGACATGGGCGATGGGGATGAGGTCCATCCCTTTCACCAAGGCCAAGGATCCGCTGTTGGAAGCAGGGATGAGCGCGCGGGTGAACCCGGTTCTGAGTGCCTCGCGGAGCCTGAACTCCATATGGTTCACCGGCCTGAGCTCTCCGCCAAGGCCTATCTCACCAACGCAGACTGTTCCCCTTTGAAGAGGTTTGTCCAGCGCACTCGACAAGATGGCCATGACAACCGCCAGGTCCACCGCGGGCTCAGTCACCCGCATGCCGCCCGCAATGTTAACGACCACATCCGAATGTGAGAGTACCACGCCCGCACGCTTCTCCAGGACCGCGAGCAGGACCGACAGGCGCGACTGATCAGAGCCGATGGAGATGCGCTTGGGCATGCTGAAGCTCGTTCTGCTCACCAGCGACTGTACTTCGACCACGAACGCCCTGCTGCCCTCAACCGTTGCCATGACCGCGCTGCCCGGCACGTCGCCGCCGAGTCCGTTGATAAAGATCGACGACGGGTCGCTCACCTCGATGAGCCCGGTCGATTTCATTTCGAACACGCCGATCTCGCCCGAGGTGCCGAACCGGTTCTTCACGGCCCGCAAGATCCGGTAGACCCCGGAGGCGTCGCCCTCGAAATACAGCACCGTATCCACCATGTGCTCGAGCATCTTGGGCCCCGCGATCCAGCCCTCCTTGGTTACGTGCCCCACCACGAAGACCACGGTGTTCATCCCCTTGGCGATCTCCATGAACACGCCCGCGCCCTCGCGAATCTGCGACACGCTGCCCGGCGGTGCGTCGATCTGCGAGGAGAACACCGACTGGATAGAGTCGATGATCACGATATCCGGCCTCAATGCCGCAATCTGCTTCCTGATCTCCTCGAGCACCACCTCGGGATAGATGAGTATGTCATCCGATACGATGCCCAGTCTCTCGCTTCTGAGCTTGAGCTGGATCGCAGACTCCTCTCCGCTCACGTAGAGTATGCGCATGCCCGAGGCGGCAAGTTTGAAAGCCATCTGGAGCATGAGGGTGGATTTTCCGATCCCCGGATCCCCCCCTATCAGTACCAGGGAACCTTCTACGATCCCGCCGCCCAGCACGCGGTCGAGCTCGGCCATGCCGCACTTCTTGCGCATGAAGGGAGACGAGGCGATCGTACCGAGCGGGATGGGCTCGTTGTTTCCGGGCTTGATCATTCGAACCGCTCTGGTCTCCTGAACGATGTCCTCAACCAGGGTGTTCCACTCGTCGCACTGGCTGCACTTGCCCATCCACTGGGGATGTTCCTGTCCGCAGGAAGAGCAGCGAAAGATCCGTCTCTGCTTCGCCATTACTGCTGGGTCACCCTGAGCACTTCCTCAATGGTGGTCACGCCGTCTTCGACCTTCCGGGCCCCGTCCTGTCTCAGGGTGTGGAGCCCCTCACCCACGGCTACCTGCTTGATCGCGTTGGAATCGGATGTCTTGAGCACGGTGCTCCTGATGGCGTCGCTCATGAACAGGATCTCGTAGATACCGGTCCTGCCCTTGTACCCCGTGCCGATGCACTCGCTGCAGCCCGCCCCGCGGTAGAGGTAGCCCTCCTTGTCGAGCATTTCCTTGGAAAGGCCGATCTCCAGCAGGCTCTCGTCTTCGGGGAAATACTCCTGCTTGCACGCCGGACAGATCTTTCGGACAAGCCTCTGGGCGAGGATCGCATTGACGGACGAGGTTACGAGAAAGGGCTCGATGCCCATGTCGATGAGCCTGGTCACCGCGCTGGCCGAGTCGTTGGTGTGCAGGGTGGAGAAGACGAGATGGCCGGTCAGGGCCGCCTGGATAGCGATCTCCGCGGTCTCCAGGTCGCGGATCTCTCCCACGAGGATCACGTCCGGGTCCTGCCTTACGATGGAGCGCAGGCCCGAGGCAAAGGTGAGGCCCACCTTGGTGTTCACCGGGATCTGGCCGATGCCCTTGAGCTGATACTCGATCGGGTCCTCGATGGTGAGGATGTTCTTGTCCGGCGAGTTGATCCTGCTCAGCATGGAGTAGAGGCTGGTGGTCTTTCCGGAGCCGGTCGGCCCGGTGACCAGGATGATGCCGTGCTCCTGCTTGATGAGCCGCTCGATCCTCTCCAGGTCGTCCGGGTAGAACCCGAGCTCTTCCAGGCCGTAGAGGACGCTCGACTTGTCGAGGATACGCATGACTACGCGCTCGCCGTTGACGGTGGGTACTATCGATATACGCAGGTCGACCGAGTGATCGCCCAGCTTGATGCCGATCCTGCCGTCCTGGGGCAGCCTCTTTTCCGCGATGTTCAGTGAGGCCATGACCTTGATGCGCGAGACCACAGCCGAGTGAATCCGCTTGGGCAGAGTGAGCACGTCGTGGAGAATGCCGTCGATGCGGTAGCGCACCTTGACATCGGTTTGATAGGGCTCCACGTGGATATCCGACGCCCGCTCGCGAAAGGCCTGGACCATCATCCGGTTGACCATCCGGATGATGGGAGCCTCGGTCTCCATCACGGTGATGTCCTGGATGCTCTCGAGGTCTTTGAGGATCTCGTCATCCTCGTCCTCGATATCCTCCATGATGTCCTCGGCGTTTTCCTCCTTCATCTCCACGAGGCGGTTGATGGCCTTGAGGATCTCCTGCTTGGGCGCGAGCACCCGGGTGATCTCACGGATGTTGAGGATCTTGGCAATGTCGAACAGGGGCTCCTGGTCGGTCGGGTCGTTCACGGCCACTTCCATCATGTCGGCATTGAGCTTGACCGGCACCATGGTGTACTTCCGCAGGAAGGTGATGGGGAGCACGTCCACGATGGAAGGATCCACCTCGATCTCTTCAATCTTGTTCATGAGCGGGATATTCCAGAGCCGGGCAAGCGCCTGCAGGAGATCGTGATCGCTCAAGACCCCGGCCGAGAGCAGGGCGTCGCGCAGCGGCAGCGCCTTTTCCCTCTGCACGCTCTTGGCCTTGTCCAGACCGGAGTCATCTACGAGCTGCATCTCGACCAGAACCTGCTCAAGGCTTTGGATTTTCATTCTTCTTGCCCTTTTCCTTGGCGTCTTTTGCCCTCTTCATCTCCCCGTACTTCTCACGATAGAGCTCTTCGGTCTTCTGCTCAGTGTCGATGATCTGAGGGGTGAGGAAGATGTAGAGGTTGGTCTTCTCGTATTTCTTTGACCGTGACTTGAAGAGATGGCCCAAGATGGGGATTCTGCCCAGCAGAGGAACCCGGGTTTCGCCAAAGGTCACGGAGTCGCCGATGAGGCCGCCGATGACCATGGTCGATCCGTCTTTGACCGTTACCGTGGTCTTGGCCGAGCGCTTCAGGGTTGTCGGGGCATACGCGTCAGCGCCCTGCCCCGCCACCAGGCTGGTGTTTTCCTGGAAGAGTTCGAGCCTGATCCAGCCCTGCTGGTTGATCTGGGGGGTAAACCGGAGCATCACGCCGACGTCGCGGTAGTCATAGGTCCGGATGGTCCGGTCGATGTTCGTGGTATCTGTGTCCTCGCGGGTCACATAGGGCACATTGGCGCCCACCGTGATCTCGGCCTCCTTGTTGTCCAGAGTGATGATCTGAGGGGTCGAGAGGATATTGACATCCGTGTCCTGAGCCATGGCGTTGATGAACGAGGCCATGTTCGGGAAGGTGATCTCGGTGCCGCCCTTGTTGATCGTGATGGCATCCCCTACCACGCCGAACAGCGCTCCCGAGGGGAGATCGCCCAGGTTGGTGATGAAGTTGGTACCGGTCCTGCCGAAAACCCCGCCCGTTCTCTGGCCGTCGTCATAGGTGAAGTCTTCGAATGCCGACCATTCCACGCCCACCTTGAAATCTTGATTGGTGTTGACCTCCATGATCATGGCCTTCACGTAGACCTGTTTGCGCGGGATATCGAGGCATTTGATCGTCTCCAGGATGCTCTGGTAGGTATCTGGGTCTGCATAGATAATCAGGGAGTTGGTTTCCTTATCGAAGGAGATCTTGAAATTCTTTTCCCGCGACGTTCCGTATCCGCCCCTTGTGCCGGGCGCGCCTTCCACTGGGGCGGCCATGCTTTTTTCCGGAGTAGGCATATCGGTCAGAACCTTGGCCAGGTCCTCGGCACTGCCATACTGGAGATAGTAGACGTGGATATCTTCCTTTCCCGTGGGGGTGGGAATATCGAGCTCCTTGATGAGGTTCGCGATCTCCGCCATGTCAATGGCGGAGGCCAGCACGATGAGGGAGTTGGTCCGCTCGTAGGGAATGATCCGTGCAGTGCCCCGTTGAGAAACGGCTGTCTGGTTCCTTGCGCTCCGGATGCGCTGTGCCCGGTCTGCGCGGTCTTCTGAGAGAATGTCCCGCAGCTTTGCGCTCAAGTCGGCTGCAGAGGCGTAGGTGAGCGAGAAGATCCTGAACTCTTCCCCGAACCCGGACTTGTCGATGATCTCGAGGATCTCGGTGATCTTTTTGATATTGGAGCGCGTATCCGTGATGATGAGCACATTGCTCTGGGGATAGGCCAGCAGCTGCGAGCTTCCCCTGGTCATGAGCGGGGTGAAGAGGGCCTTCATGTCATTGGCGTCTACGTGTTTGAGCTGGATGATCTGCGTGACCAGGACATCCTCCCGCTTCTTCGGCGAATCCGTCACCGTGTCAAGGCTCCGGGTGATGGCGTCGGCGGCCCTGATGATCTTGGTCACCCCCCCGTTGGTGACCGTGCCGAAGCCGTTTACCTCCAGCACGCTCAAGAAGACCTGATATGCCTCATCCAGGGACATCTTGCGGGGCGAGATGACTGTGACCTTGCCGGAAACCTTGTCGTCGAGAATGAAGTTCTTGCCTGTGATGTCGGCGATGAACTTGATGAAGACCTTGATGTCCACACCGTCAAAGTCCATGGTGACATACTGCTTGTCGTCCTGCGCGGCATCGCCTGTTCCGGCGGTTCCGGCGCCGCCCTGAGGACCTGTCTTCGCCGGCGCAGGCGGCGAGGCGGGCGGGCGGGCGGCCGCACCCGGATTTATCCTCTCTGAGGGTTTCTGCACAGGGGGAGAGGGCGCAATCACTTCCCCGGCGTCTTCTTCATCGGTGCCGATTGCCGGGGCCGGCTTCTGCGGCACAGGGACGGCAGGCGCCTGAATCCCGGGCCTGCTCTCGCCCTGAGGCTGGCCGGCTGCCTGTCCCTGCATCAGCCTCGCTCCCCACACTCCGGAAGAGCCGAGCATGAGAATAAGTATGGTGATAACCAGAATGTTTCGAGTTCTCATTCTTCCCCCTTGTGTGCTACTGTGCACCCACGATTTCATCAAAATCCGCTGTATCCTTCAGGGTCAACAGGTCGGGATCCCGGACTGCCCAGTGGCGGGCCTCAGGGTTCATGGTGCACGCGGTTTTCAGATATGAAATGGCCTGGTTTTTATCGCCCATCTGCGCATAAGCGCACGCCAGGTTGTACACGGGCTCCACGGATTCCCTGGACAGAGATTTCGCCTGTTTGAAATAGTTGACTGCCTTTTCCGGCTCACCTTTGGCGAGCATGACGATCCCGATATTGTTCAGGAGGCGGGGTTCCCTTCTGGAAAATCGCATCGCCTGCGTGTAAGCTGCCAGCGCCTTGTCGTATTCCCCTGCCATGTAATGCCGTTCTCCCTGGTCGATGTATGCATCCGAATCATCCTCTGCGGCGGATCCGGTCATGGGTACCGAGGCTGCCTCCCGGGTCTTGCCGGCCTCATTGGTTCCGTTCTTCAGGTCGTCTGTCCGGGCTGCGGGGACGTTCCTGCCCCCTGAATCCTCCTGATATCCGCCACGGGCCGGCTCCTTGCCGGCCGGATCGCTGTCCCATTCGACAAATACAACTGCCGTAACGGCCCCGATGAGGCACACAAGGCAGAATGAAAGCGCCGTAACGAGCACCCATCGTCTCGCGTGCCCGGATGACTCCGCGTCGCGAGGGGAAGGGAAAAGCCGTGAATGCCTTTCTCCCTGAATCCTTTTGAGGGCATCGTAAATGGAGCTCATTGCATTCCTTTTTCAACCATATCAAAAACTACGAGTGTTTCCTCCCCCGCCACCCCGTCTCTCTTCAGGCCGAAATCCTCCTGCATCCGTTCGACGGCGGCGGCGGTGGTGATATCATAGAACCCGTCCTGCTCCACAGGGTATCCCATAGCGGCCAGGATGTGCTGTATCCTCTCCACACCGTAGCCGGAGTCCCCCCTCGTATAGAACTCATCGTCAGGCCCCTTTGCATAGGTGAGGATGATGTTCCACTTATACAGAGACCGGAATTCCCCCATGGGTATTTCGACCAGGGCCCGATTCCTACCGAGTACCCGCACGAAGTCGTCAGTTGCGTATACCAGAACCACATACCCCTTTTCAACCGATGCGATCGACGGCCTGATGATGAACTTCAGGCGACCGGGATCGGGATGGAGGTTGAGCGTCTCAGGACCGGCCAGACCATCTTTGACCGTAGTGAGTATCTCCAGGGCTTCCACATAATCCGGTATCACGTATTGATCGGGCGACAGCGGGATGATCTCCTCGCCGTCATCCGCCTTGGGGACCTCGTGATCCGTGGCAACGATGGTCGGGGCCATGTATTCCGACAGCTCGGAGAAGATGCTCGGCCAGACTATGGCTATGACCGCTGCGACAGCCGTGACCGCGAACACCGGCACGAGCAGCGACTTACGGCCAGCCGGCTCACCGTAGTTGCCCTTGAGCTCCTCCCGCGCCTCGGCGGCGATCGACCGGGTGACCCTCCTCTTGCCTTTGAGATATGCGATCAGGAGAGACCTCTCGGCAATGGCGTTCACCCTCCGGGGAAGCCCCTGGGAATACTGGTGAATCAGCCTCTGTGCGCCAAGGGTGAAGACATCGCTCCGGGCCGCGCCTGCGACCTCCATGCGGTGACGAAGGTAGTCCCTGGTCTCGCGACGGCTCAGGGGCCACAGATGGTACCGCAGGACGATGCGGTCGTTTATCTGTCTCAAACCCGGCGACTGGAGCATCTGCGCCAGCTCGGGCTGGCCGATCATGACGATCTGCAGGAGTTTTTCCTTCTCGGTCTCCAGGTTGGAGAGCAGGCGGATCTGCTCCAGGACCCCGGGGGTGAGGTTCTGGCACTCGTCGATGATCAGCACTGCGTTCTCTCCCTGGATGAATACCTGGATGAGAAAATCATAGAGATCATCCAGCAGTTCTTTGCGTGAGGTCGAGGAAGAGCTGATGCCGAAGTCCTGGTTGATGGCCTGCAGCAGCTCGACATCGGACAGAGAGGGGTTCAGTATCAGTGCGGTCCGGGTCTTGCCGGGAAGCGAGGCCAGCAGGCTGCGGCACAGGGTGGTCTTGCCCGTGCCCACCTCACCGGTGATCAGAACGAAGCCCTTGCGCTGATCGATCCCATACTGCAGGTGGGACAGAGCCTCTTTATGAACTTCCGAAAGAAAGAGATACTTCGGGTCGGGGGTGAGATTGAAAGGGTTTTCTATAAGCCCGAAAAAATCCTCAAACATGGCTATTGTCCATTCACCACCTTCATGACGTGCACCGGCGGATAAGTCCCCTACCGAAGCGGCACAGTCACCGTGGTCGGTTCCCCGTTTCTCTCCAGCTCCACCTGGACGCTGGACTCGTTCTGGAACTGCTGGTATGCCTTGAAAGCATCCTCCGGTGTGCGGATTGGGATCCCGTTCACGGAACGGATGACATCCCCGGACCTGACCCCAAGCTCATAGATCATGGCATCACTGCTTAAGTTGCTCACCCTGAACCCGTAGGGCTCGCCGCCTTTGAAATACGGGACTACCCTGGCCTTTCCGATATACTCATCCAGGTTCTTCATGACATTGGTCAGTCCCGAGCTCTCCGCGGGTTCAGGGATCTCTCTGGGCGGCCGGGCCGCCCGCGGAGGGGCCGCAGCAGCGGCCGGGGCCTTTGCCTTGGTCTCCACATCCTCGATGACCAGCATCTGCTCTTGTCCGCCCACGTCCACGATAACCTTGTTGCGGTAGATCGCCAGAAGTATGGCCCCCTTGATCTCGTCACCGATCTTGTAGCTCTTCTGTTCCTTGCGGTCTTCGATGATGGCCCGGGCGATCTCTTTCGGCCCTGCAATGGTTCCCTTCAAGGCCAGCCCCATCTCGGCGATGGGCCGGACGACATCCTCTTCCTCGGGCTGCTGCTTCGATGATGCCGGGGTGCTCTTGGAGACCTTCAGGAGATCTCTTTCCGAGATGATGTCGTACGCGGTTTTGGCCTGCGAGCCCGCCTGGCCGTGAGACTCCTGGATGGTGCGTGTCTGAACGGGGCTGGGATAACTGTAGAGAAAATACCCTACCGTATTGACAATGATGCCCGCACCCACCCACGCAAAGAGGGTAAGCGCCAGCATCCGGGCGACCCATGGCATGTGTTTGAGCATACCCTTGACCGGCATATCACCCCGCGGCCCGGAAATCAGGTCCGCCACCTCTGCCTGAAGGCATGTAAGCTCCTTCCTGGTGAAAACACATTTCCACTCCGGCACCCGCTGTTTGCAGCACCGCTCCGGAGTGAACCGTTCTCCTCTTCTTTCCCACAGAACATCACACCTTGTCAAATCCGTGGAACATCATGCTGAAGCTCCCCCTTCCGCGGGTAAGCGAGCGGAGGGCCGTGGAGTAGCCGAATGTTCTGGAAAGAGGGACCAGGGCCTTTACCTGGTGGTACTTGCCCTTGATGACCACTCCCTCGATACTCGCTCTGCGCGAGCTTAAGTCTCCCACCACATCGCCCACATACTCTTCCGGAGAGAGTATATCGATGTCCATGACCGGCTCCATCTTGACGACTCCGGCCTTGACCATGGCCTCCTGCACGGCCATCTGGGTTGCTATCTTCAGTCCCTGCGGCGTGGTCTTCTCGTTGAGCACCACCCTCTCCACGGTCGCATGGATATCCACAGCCTCGTATCCGAAGACGGGATCGGCCAGGCAGGCCTCTCTCAGTCCGTCGAACACATGATCCCTCATCTCCTGAGGGATGTCCTGCTCGAAGACAAAGGCATTGCCCTCCCCCCGCTTGTTGGGCCTGACCGAGACCTTCACGTGCCCAGCGTGATCAGTCTCGCCGATCTTCTTTTCGAAGACCTTCTCCCCGCTCGCCGGCTGTTCGATGGTGGAGCAGTAGAGTACCTGCGGTTTGCCTACATTGATGTCAACGCCGAAGGCTGACTTGAACCGTTCCACCGCGATCTCCATATGCAGCTCGCCCATCCCGGCGAGGATCACCTGACCGGTGTCCGGGTCCTCACTCACCCTGATGGTAGGGTCCTCCTCCATGATCTTTTGCATGTTCTGTTCGAGTCTCGAGGCGGCGTCCGAGCTTTTGGGCTCGATCGCCACCGAGATCACGGGCTTGAGGACCGGAATAGGCTCGAGCACCACGGATTCCTCAAGAGAAGAGATAGTGTCGCCGGTCACTGAGCTCTTCAGACCCATTGCCGCCACAATATCTCCGGCGACCGCCTTGTCGATCCGCTGCCTTTCGTGGGAATGCATCTCAAAGAGCCGGGCGATCTTCTCCTTTGTCCCGCGGGTGGTGTTGTATACCTCGTCGCCCACGTGCAGGGTTCCGGAATAGAGTCTCAGATAGACCATCCTCCTGCCTTCGTCCATGTACACCTTGAACACGTATCCCAGCATGGGACCGTCGGTGGTAACTTCCACCGGCACGTCCCTTCCGGTGTCTTTATCATGGGCGATCATGGGCTTGACCTCATGGGGCGACGGGAGATAGTCGATGATGGCGTTGATAAGCGGCTGTATGCCCTTGTTCCTCAGGGCCGACCCGCAGAGCACCGGGACGGCCTTGTTGTCGAGGGTGACCTTACGGACGGTCTCCTTGATCTTCCTCTCGTCGGGTATCTCTCCCGCCAGGTATTGCTCCATGATCTGGTCATCATAGTCTGCGAGGGCCTCAAGCAAAGAGTCGCGTGCCGTACCCGCCTCTTCAAGCACATTGTCGGGTACGGGCAGAACCTGGAAGGTCGCACCCAGGCTGTCTTCATCCCAGACGAGCAGCCGCCACTCGACGAGATCCACCACGCCTCTGAAGGCATCTCCCTCATAGTAGGGGATCTGGAGAAGAAGGGTCTTGACCTCGAGCCTCTCGTTCATCTGTCTGATCACAGAATCGAAGTCCGCTCCCAGCCGGTCGAGCTTGTTGATAAAGGCAACGGTGGGCACCCGGTATCTCCGGCACTGCTGCCATACTGTTTCTGTCTGGGCCTGGACCCCCCCAACCGCGCACAGGATCATCACCGCGCCGTCCAGGACCCTCAAAGAGCGCTCCACCTCAATGGTGAAATCCACATGTCCCGGGGTGTCGATGATATGGATCACGTGATTGTTCCAGGCACAGGTAGTCACTGCAGAGGAGATGGTGATTCCCCGTTCCTGCTCCTGGGGCATCCAGTCCATGGTCGCCTGGCCGTCATGGACCTCTCCCATGCGGTGAATCTTGCCCGCATAGTAGAGCACGCGCTCGGTCACCGTGGTCTTGCCTGCGTCGATGTGGGCTACGAAGCCCATATTCCGGACCCGTGAAAGCTTTTTCCCGTTCATGATTTCATTCCCGCATTCCTGATTTATGGCACAGCATCATACACAAAGATCAACTTCGTATACATACTCCATTTTCTGTCCCAGAAAAATTTCTCCCAGCTCGATGAACCGCTCCGAGACATCTGAGAGGTAGTAGACCACCGACCGGTCACGGCCTGCAGAAGACGATGCCCCATGGATCCCGGCAACGACGCGGGCTGTTGACACGGCTGAGTCCACAATGCGCACGCCCTCTCCTGCGACCCTTTGGAGGACCTGCTTGAGCATCGGATAATGGGTGCATCCGAGCAGAAGGGTGTCGATACCCTTGCTCAGGAGATCATCGAGATACCGGTGCGCCACCTGCTCGGTTATCGCATCGTCGCACCACCCCTCCTCCACCAGGGGGACAAAGAGCGGGCAGGCCCGGGAATGGACCTGTACCTCGGGCGAAAGGGCACGCAGCGCACTCTCATAGGCCCCGCTCCGGATGGTGGAAGGGGTCCCGATTACCCCGATGTTCTTTCCTCCCGCATCGATCGCGGCCCGTGACCCGGAGTCCACCACTCCGATCACCGGGATATTCAGGGCCTTTTCCAGCGCGGGCAGGGCATGCGAGCTTGCGGTGTTGCACGCCACAACCAGCATGTCGATGTTCTTGGAGGCGAGGAACTGTCCGCACTGAAGACTGTAGCGGATAATGGTCCGGGGTGATTTCGTCCCATAGGGCAGGCGCGCGCAATCGCCCAGGTACACCACATCGGAATCGGGCACAAGAGAGAGGATCTCCTTGAGCACAGTAATTCCTCCGATGCCTGAGTCGAATATACCGATTTTGTTTCTTTCTCTCATGATTTCCCCGATCGGACCATTCCATCAATACATATTCCATCCCTGTCTATGTCTTTTGGGATACGGTGTCAAGCAGAGAGGAACGAGCCGGATCAGCCCAGCACCAGGGTTTCGGCGCGGGGAGTACGGCAAGTGGTGGATTCCCGGACTTATAAAAACCAATGATATGGTTTTTCTCGGGTGGATGGGCTGTTGTGAGACCCGGAGCCTGAGAGGTCTCATAATGGAGTGACAGCTCTTCGCTTTGCCCATAGAAATCCGTTTCGCTGCCACGTACAGATATGATATGGGAATTCCCTGTCAAGTAGCCCTGTACGAGGAGGATGAACATGGAACACCGGATCGGCATTATCGGCCTTGGCTATGTCGGGCTGCCCCTGGCCGTTGAGTTCGGGAAAAAATATACCACCATCGGGTTCGATATCAATGAAAAGAGAATCAACGAGCTAAGGTCGTCCTTCGACCGGACGCGGGAGATGGACCGGGAAGAGCTGAATCGAGCACGATTCCTGACCTATACAACCGACGAGAACGAGCTCAAGCCATGCAACATCTACATCGTCACGGTCCCAACCCCCATCGATATTTTCAACAGGCCTGACATCACACTGCTCCTGAAGGCGAGCGAGACTGTGGGCCGTGTGATATCTCCCGGTGATATCGTGATCTACGAGTCAACCGTGTATCCCGGGGCAACCGAGGAAGACTGCGTGCCGGTGATCGAACGGGTGTCCGGGCTCACCTACAATCAGGATTTCTTCTGCGGATACAGCCCCGAGCGCATCAATCCCGGCGATAAAAAACACCGGCTCACCACTATCAAGAAGGTGACCTCGGGCTCGACCCCGGAGGTCGCCGAAATCGTGGACTCCCTCTATGCATCCATTATCGAGGCCGGTACCCACCGCGCCCCTTCCATCCGGGTGGCGGAGGCTGCAAAGGTGATCGAGAACGCCCAGCGGGACATCAATATCGCATTTATCAACGAGCTTTCCATGATCTTCGCACGCATGGGCATCCGGACCAAGGATGTTCTCGAGGCCGCGCGTACCAAGTGGAACTTCCTGAGCTTCGAACCGGGATTGGTGGGAGGGCACTGCATAGGAGTAGACCCCTACTACCTTACCCACAAGGCCGAAAGCCTGGGCTATATCCCGCAGATCATCCTCGCCGGCAGACGGCTGAACGACGGGATGGGGAGATACGTGGCAACCCAGCTCATCAAGATGATGGTGAAAAAGGCCCACAGGATCACGGACTCCAATGTGCTGGTCATGGGAATCACTTTCAAGGAAAATTGCCCGGATATCCGAAACTCCAAGGTCATCGACATCATCCGCCAGCTTAAGGACTTTGCCTGCAATATCGACATTTTCGATCCCTTTGCCGACCCGGATGAGGTGAAGCATGAGTACGGGCTCGATATCATCACCTCGGAGGCGGGGCTCAGACCCCAGTACGAAGGGATCATGGTCGCTGTTTCGCATGATGAGTTCAGACAGATCGACATAAACAAATACAAAGCACCCGGTTGCGTAGTGTATGATGTGAAAAACGTCTATAGTGACTCGGATGAGTATCTTTAGTCCTAAGGGCGGCCCGTCCTTTCAAGACTCCGGATTTACAATCCATCGCTCCGAGGGTATAAAGGCGTAAGAATCAAACAATACGAGGGAGAAAACACACTACCATGAGCACTCTCTGGGCCCCCTGGCGCAGTGAATATATTACCCGGCCGAAAGATTCCTCGTGTGTGTTCTGCGCCGCCCCGCAAAACAATGACCCGCTTATTCTCAAGAAAGGCGCAAGCAGCTTTGTCATCATGAACAGGTTTCCCTATACGGCCGGTCATTGCCTGGTGGCGCCTTACCGCCATGTGGGGGACATTGTCGAGCTCAACGAAGAGGAGCTCCGCGATATCAACTCCCTGGTGCAGGAAGTCGTTGCAGCCATACGCAAGGCCATGAACCCCAACGGTTTCAACGTGGGGGTGAACATCGGATCGGCGGCAGGCGCAGGGATAGCCGATCACCTCCATGTTCACATCGTACCCCGCTGGGCGGGAGACACCAATTTCATGCCCGTGATCGCCGAAACACATATCATCTCCGAGCACATCATGAAGACACGAGGCAAGATAGCCCAGGTGCTGGGTGGGGCGGAATAGTTCATGAAGGACCGCGGGCAGGCCTGTTCATGTCCGGAAAGAATCCCTTCCTGGGCGAAGAAGAACAAACGGCTGAAGGATCTCCACCTCACCAAGACCGGCCTGCGTACCTTGAGCCTCGCATCGGTCTGTGAGGAGGCCCGCTGCCCCAACATCGCCGAGTGCTTTGCCAGGCCGACGGCCACCTTTCTCATCCTGGGCGATATCTGTACCAGGGGATGCCGGTTCTGCTCCATCCGCAAAGGCGTCCCGGCCCCGCCCGATCCCCGCGAGGGGGAGCGCCTGGCCCAGGCCGCAGCCGCCATGGGTCTCAAACACGTGGTCATCACCTCCGTGACCCGTGACGATCTTCCGGATCAGGGAGCCGCCGCGTTTGCCGGCACAATCAGAGCAATTCGAAAGCTCCTGCCGGGCGCAACCGTCGAGGTGCTCATCCCTGATTTCTCCGGAAGGACGGATCTCATCGAGACAGTGCTCCGGGAAAGGCCCGAGGTGTTCAACCACAATGTGGAGACCGTGGGCAGGCTATACGGATCTATAAGGCCGCAGGCCAGCCTGAAGACGAGTCTTGCGGTTCTCCGCACGGCCAGGGAGTATTCCTGTGACACGGTGGTCAAGTCGGGTTTCATGCTGGGTCTGGGGGAGAGCAAGGAGGAAGTTGCCGAGCTCCTGGAGGCCCTGAGCCGTTCGGGGTGCGAGGTCGTCACCATGGGGCAGTATCTTCAGCCCACAGCCGCGCAGGTGCCGGTCTCGCGATACTGGTCTCCAGAGGATTTCAAGCGATTTTCAGATATTGCGAAAAACGCCGGCATACGATATGTTATATCCGGACCGCTGGTCAGAAGTTCGTATCAGGCGAAAGAGGTTCTGGAAGAGGTCAGGCGCAACCGAATCGGCGTGGGCAAGGATGGAACGTGTCTTTAAAAAAATGCCGGAACTGAATGCCGCATCCACAGGACATCCCCGCCGGCTGTACAATCCCGCCCGCCTGTTCCATGAAAAACTGTACCGGGAACGATGCATACAGCTTTAAGGAGAGCACATGGAAAGCATTAAAATCGGTTTGATCGGTCTTGGCACCATCGGCACGGGCGTAGCGAAGACACTGCTGGAGAACACCGCCCTTCTTGAAGAACGCCTCGGCTTTTCTCTCGATCTGACGGCCATTGCCGATATCGACATCACCACTGACCGGGGCGTAACCATTCCCCGAGGCCTGCTCACCACCGATGCGTATGCACTCATCAACAATCCCGATATCGATATCGTGGTGGAGCTCATCGGCGGCATCGAGCCGGCGAGGACCTTCATCCTCGATGCACTCAAAGCCGGCAAGCACGTGGTGACCGCAAACAAGGCCCTGCTCGCCTCACGCGGCAAGGAGCTCTTCGATGCGGCCCAGACCTACGGCAAGGACCTGTACTACGAGGCGTCGGTCGGGGGCGGAGTCCCGATCATCAAGGCATTACGGGAATCGCTCGTGGCGAACAACTTCATCTTCATTTACGGGATCCTCAACGGGACCTGCAACTTCATCCTCACCGAGATGAGCGAGAAGGGCTCGTCCTTCGAAGACGCACTGAGACAGGCCCAGGAGCTCGGATACGCAGAGGCCGATCCCTCGATGGATGTGGAGGGTATCGACTCGTCTCACAAGCTTGCCATCATCACCAGCCTTGCCTATGGCGTGCCGCCCGACTTGAAAGGGGTCTATGTCGAGGGGATCGCGGCCCTCGATAAACTCGACGTGGGCTATGCACGCGAGCTCGGTTACAAGGTCAAGCTCCTCGCGCTCGCCATCGACCGCGGAGACCGGATCGAGGCGAGAGTCCATCCCACGCTCGTCCCCATGAACTACCTCCTCTCGAAGGTCGACGGCGTTTTCAACGCCTTTTATGTGCGGGGTGACATCGTGGATTCCACGCTCTTCTACGGCAGGGGAGCGGGCATGATGCCGACCGCCTCCGCGGTGGTGAGCGACATCGCCGATATCGGGAGAAACATCCTTGCGGGGATCGCGGGCAGGGTTCCCCATCTTGGATATCGCAAGGGAGTATCCAGGCCAAAGAGCTATATGCCCATTGACGACGTCATGACCAACTACTATCTGAGAATAAACGTGCTGGACAAGCCGGGCGTTCTCGCCAGCATAGCCGGGATCCTTGGTGAGAGGGACATCAGCATCGTGTCCGTGATCCAGAAGGCTGTCCACATGGACGGCTATGTGCCCATCGTCATGCTTACGCACGAGGCAAAGGAGTCGAATATCAGGAGCGCGATGAAAAAGATCGAGTCTATGGACTATGTAGGAGGAAAGCCCGTGGTCATCAGGGTTGAGGACAAGAACCTGAAGAAACCTTCATGAAAGGACATGAGACTGTGAAGAGCATCATACTGCTAGGCGACGGCATGGCCGACGAGCCCCTGGAAGATCTCGGCGGCAAGACGCCCCTTGAAGTGGCGAATACCCCGTATATGGACAAGCTTGCCTCCCGTGGTGAGCTCGGGATGGTGCGCACGGTAAAGGATGGCTTCCCACCGGGGAGCGATGTAGCGAACATGACCGTCCTGGGGTTGGATCCCGGGGTCTACTACAACGGGAGGGCCCCCATCGAGGCGGTGAGCATGGGGGTCGAACTGAAGTCCGACGATACCGCATTCAGAGTCAACCTCGTGACGGTCTCCATGCGCGAGAAGGGCCTGATCCTTGAGGATTACTGTGCAGATCACGTATCCACCCAGGAAGCGGGAGAGCTCATTGAGGCGATACAGACCATGGTGCGTGATCATGAGAACATCCATGTCTATCCGGGGATCGAATACCGGCATCTCATGGTGATACACGGTTACGAGCATCCAGGGCTCAAGACCACCCCTCCCCACGACATTACCGGCGAGTACGTCGATGCGCACCTCCCCAACGACGAACTGCTGAAGGGGCTCATCCGGAAATCCATCGAGGTGCTCCAGGATCATCCTGTCAATATCGCCCGGAGAAAGCAGGGCAAGCGGGAGGCCACAGCTATCTGGCCCTGGGGCGAGGGGAAAGGGCTGAATGTGCCCACCCTGAAAGAAGAATACGGCGTCTCAGGCGCCATGATTTCAGCCGTGGACCTGCTGAAAGGCCTGGGCATTCTCAGGGGGATGGAGATTATCCATGTCCCGGGAGCAACCGGTTGGATAGACACCAACTACGAAGGAAAGGCCCGGGCGGCCCTCAAGGCGCTCTCCGACCACGACCTGGTTTACGTACACGTGGAGGCGCCCGACGAGGCAGGGCACGGCGGCCTTCTTAGGGAAAAGATCAAGGCCATCGAAGACTTCGACGAGATGGTGGTGGGCCATATCGTCAGGAGCATGGAGAGTCTGGGCGATCCCTTCCGGGTCCTCTTCCTGCCCGATCACCCCACCCCCATAGCAAAGAAGACCCATACGCCGGATCCGGTGCCCTTTGTCTTGTATGACAGCACCGATCCCGGCAACCACAATCGCCAGTTCACGGAAAGAGACGCTGCACAGGCCGGTCTTTTCATCGAGGAAGGGCATACCCTTCTAGGGAGGCTTCTCTCACGGTAGGTTTCCCTGCCTGATCCGCTGGTGCCGGCTCTACCACCTGAACGCAGAGAGCAGGGCGCTGTGCCGGTCTATTTCCAGGTCGAGCTGCCCCATCAGGGCAATGAGCCCCTCGGTGCTGAAGTTCTCCCTCAGCTCGTACAGAACCGGCACGATCTTCTTGTCCATGGGGAGAAAATAGCGGTCCTTCAGGGGTGAGATGCCCTTGATCGTGCACAGAAGGTCGGCCAGATGGACGCATGCCGCCAGGGCCTGATTCGAGCCGGACCGGTGTGGTTCGTGGTGCCAGGCTACGGCATCGACGATTTCCCGGGGAAACATCCAGGCCTCCAGAAGTTTTCCTCCCACCTCTGCGTGCGTCATCCCGAAGAACTTCTCTTCCACCGCATGGTAGGTGGTCCTGATGTCCTGCCGCGCCAGCATGGTGAGCATTTCGTTGAACTTTTCCGGGAAATACTGGGAGAGAAACACCTTGCCCATGTCATGGAGGAGTCCGCTCACGAAATACTTTCCGTCCATCCTAAGGTTAAGGTATGAAGCGAGCATCCGCGACCCCACACCCACGGAGAAACTATGCCTCCAGAGCTTTTCCGTGAACTCCGAGCCCTTGCGGTCGAACAGCTGGACAACCGACATGCTCAGTGCCAGGTTCTGAATCTCCTGAAACCCCAGAACCACCACGGCATGAGAAATGGTCGACACCTTTTTGGTGAAACCCAGGTACGAGGAGTTGGCAACCGAGAGGATTCTCGCCGTCATGGCGGGATCGCTCTCGATCAGGGTGGTGAGATCGGAAGCAGAGGAGTTCCTGCCCGAAGCCGCATCCAGGATCCGATGCACGATAGGAGGCAGGGTAAGGATATCCGTGCACCTCGACAGGAGATCGAGAATATGTTCCCTGCTCTGCTCGGAAAAGTATAGTTCCTCCACTCTTCAACCACTCGGAAGAGTGCGCCACTTTCTTTAGAGCCGTGTCTTGTCATCTATGACCGGGGGATTTTCCCAAGGTGTGAATCATCCTAAAGAGTGATCTCCGGTTTCCCGATAAGGCAGGATAATGGAAACCGGACAGACAGTGTGGATTATCGTTTATGTGATCATCGGGCTTGCAGTGGTTGCGGCCTTTGTGAAGATCCTCTCGAAAAATGCTACCCCTCAAATAAAGAAAACCCCTGCCCACTATGTCAGTATCTCGGCCGAAGACAACCTCGATACTTTCGCAACCGTCTATGACCTCGACTGGAAACCCGAAAGGGAACTCATCTCCGGGATACCTCCCGATGTCGAAAAGATCATAAACAGCATCGAATCGATCTCACCGCTGATCACCGACCTCTCTGCAAGACTGAACGACCCGGACATCAACCCTAAGGATATCAGCAGGCTTATCATCACCGACCAGGGGCTCACCTCATTCATCCTCAAACGAGTGAATTCCCCCTATTACGGGCTCGTACAAAAGGTCGACAATATCTTCAATGCAATTGTGATTCTCGGCTACAACGAAATCTATCGCATCGTGATGGAAGAGCGGGCAGCCAGAATCGGGATCAAGCCCAGCCGCGAGGAATGGATTCACGCAAACCTCACCTCTACAATAGCCGCCTATCTTGCCAGTACATCGAGAATCGGCGTGCCCGGCGGAACCATGGTCACTCTTGGCATGCTCCACGACATCGCCCGAACCATCATGCTGCAGTCCCTCCCCCAGCCGGAAAATGGTTTTTCCCGCGATCCGAGAGAGCGATTGAGACAGGAGACCGAGCTCTACGGCATCGACCATGCCACCCTGGGAGGCATCCTTGCCAGGCGCTGGCAGATGCCCGAGAGGCTGAGCAACGCGATCGGGCGGCATCACTGGCCCATGTTCTGGCCCTTGAGGGAAGTGGCCCAGACATCACCTGATGTCATCAAGGAGCTGGCTATCCTGAGCATATCGGACGTTGCGGCAAAGAATTTCAGCCAGGACATCACCGGCACCTATATCGGCGATGATTACTATCGGTTCATCAAGAAGCCGCCCAAGATCGAGAGCATCCTCATGCCCGAAATAACGAGAGACTTAAAGCGGATACGGCATATCGGAGAAACCAAGCACGGCGAATCAGGAGATCCCCAGGCGGGGTCGGACCGGGAATAAACCTTGAAAAACCCATGGAAAAGGGGCCGGTCGATGCACCCTTTCCCGGATCCTATTTTGTAAGGGCTAACTGATCAGCTGAGAAATCCTGTATTGATTCAGGTTGTGCACTTCGGCCGACGAATTTTCCATCTTCCTCAAGACATCGGTCAACAGCTCGCGGGCCTCCTCGACGCTCGCTGCCTCTGAACGGGAAGCCGCCCTGTTTTCAACGGATACGATATCTTCCATCCTGCTCTGGTCTTCAACCTTTTCCTGGGTTCTTTTCTGATAGTCTGCGTCTTTCTTCACCAGGTTGATAACATTCGATATTTCAGGATTTATCTTCATACTCTTCCCCTTTTCAGAGATCTACAAATCTCCTATCGTCATCCGGAGAAAAAACTTTAGTCAAGCCCCTGAAGTATCTCGTAAATCCGGTTTCTCTTCAATCCCGTTTCTTCCACCAGCACCCGGAGAATATCCTTCTTCGTATATGCCTTGTCAATGAGCTGACGCGCCCTCCTTCTCACTACATCTTCATCAATCACAGATTCCTGATCAGCCCCCTGCACCACGACCGTCACCTCACCGATCTCGCTGCGAATGGAGAGCTGTTTCAGAACATCGCCGGCATTGCCGGAAAGGTGCTCCTCATGTATCTTCGATATCTCGCGTGCAAGGAAAACCGGCCGATCTCCCAGATGCTCATCCAGGAGCTTCAAGGTCGCGATGATCCTGCGGGGCGATTCATAAAACACCGTGTGGTCCGTCGAGAGTTTCATCCGCATGATCTCGCGCACCGCAGCGCTCTTCTGCCTGGGGAAGAAACCCATGAACCGGAAGGCACCGCTCAATCCCGATGCAGACATGGCAGCAGTTACGGCACTGGGACCGGGCAGGGTTTCGATTCGCACGCCTATGTCCCTGGCTTCGTGAATCAGAACAGAGCCCGGATCACTGATCAACGGAGTGCCGGCATCACTGACCAGCGCCACACTTCTTCCTTTGGCCAGCTCTTCCATGATCTTGGAGGCCTTCTTTTTTTCGCTGAACTTCTCGTATGAAACGAGCGGTGTATGGATTCCATATGCAGACAGGAGCTTGCGCGTATGTCTCGTATCTTCACAGGCGATGAGTTCGACCTCGCGGAGCACTTCCAGTGCCCTTAAGGTGATGTCCTTCAGATTCCCGATAGGTGTGGGGACGAGAAAAAGCGTAGCTTTGACCGCACCTTGGGATGCTTTTTCTCCTTTCTCGGCAATCATAGATTGTGCTATATATCAGTTTTGTATAAAATCAAACACAAGGATTCTCTATGGAGTCGTTAAAACTCGGGAATCATGCACACCAGAAAAAAATTGAGGCAACCTCTGCATACATGAAAAAGCTCTTTATCATGCCCGACTCTTCGGACAGGTTCGTGGAGTTCGGCATACACCTTCTTGATATGATCCATGACTTCTTCAAGGAGAAAGGCGGGATTCACTCATCCATATCCATAGAAGAACTTGCAAGTATATTCAGCAAAACCGACATACCGTGCACCCCCATGCTGATCAAGGACGTTCTTTCCGAAATCAAGAACAATATCATCAAGCATTCGGTGAAGGTGGCCAATCCCTACTACATCGGCCACATGACGAGCGCTATCCCCTACTTCATGATCCTGCTCGAGATGATCGCGGTGAGCCTCAACCAGAACCAGGTGAAGATCGAGAGCGCCAAAGCGTCTTCTCTCGTGGAGAGGGAATTTCTCTGCTGGATGCACAGGCTCGTGTACAACAACACCGATCAGTTTTACGCCGCCAATATCCAGAACCCGAACATAGCGCTGGGGAACATCACCTCTGACGGAACGATCTCCAACCTCACCGCGCTCACGCTGGCCATGGCAAAGGCCTTCCCTCCAGATGGAAATGCCTTTCGGGGGGTCCGCATCGAAGGGCTCGTCCGCGCCCTGGACTACTATGGGTACCGCCAGGCAAAGGTTCTGGTGTCCAAGCGGGGACACTACTCGATCTGCAAGGCCGGCACCATCCTCGGGATCGGGGAGCGAGGCGTAGTCCATGTTCCCGTTCATCCTTGCGAACACAAGATCGACATCTCCCGGCTCTATCAGATAATCGAGAAAACCCGCAAGAAAGACAAGCTCGTAGGCAAGCCCACGAAGTTTATCGCTATCGTCGGCATTGCAGGCACTACAGAGACCGGTAACATCGACGACCTCGAGGAGCTGGCCAAGGTAGCCGAAGAAATCGGGACGCACTTCCATGTGGATGCAGCCTGGGGCGGCGGTGCCCTGCTCATGGATGCTGAGAGGGAGATGATGAAAGGCATCGAGAAGGCCGACACGGTCTCCCTCGATGCGCACAAGCTCCTGTTCGCACCCAACAGCATGGGGATCTGCCTGTTCAAGAACGATCGTGACTCCAAGCTCTTGTATCACACGTCGAACTATATCATCCGCAAGGGGTCCATCGACCAGGGCAGGTTCACCATCGAGGGCTCACGGCAGTTTGCCAGCCTCAAGCCGTGGGCCGCCCTCAAGATCCTGGGGAAAAACGGCTACAAGCTGATCTTTGCCCATGCAAGGAAGCTTCAGGACACCTTTGTGGACCTGGTGGAAAAAGATCCCCTCTTCGAGCTGCTGAACAAGCCCCAGCTCTACATCATCAACTACCGGTTCGTACCCAAAGAGCTGAAGGATGAACTGGATATCCTCATGGAGCACCCGAAGAAAAATGCCCACAAGATCACCATGCTGAACAGGGTTATCAACACTCTGAACATAGAGCTTCACAAGACCATTCGGGAACACGACACCTCTTTCGTTTCTAGGACAAGGCTGGAGTCGACCCGGTACGCACCGAGAAAGATCGTGGTTCTGCGCGCGATCACCGTTAACCCGAACACCGAGCCCTACATGCTCAGAAAGGTGCTCAACGAGCACCGGAGCATGGGGATCAGGATCTGGGAAGAGATGAAGAATATGGCAGATGTTTCAGCATGCATTAATTACTGACATAGTATGGATTGTCTACCACACGTTTTGCATTTATTGTTTTTATTTGTTATGTACACTGCATGCTGAACAAAAGAGTTTTAAGACCTATAGAATATCCATACTTGGTAAGGCTCGGAAACAATAAAGACGGGGGTTATGTCGTTCCGGAACCTCAGGTATATTCTTCAAGCTATCTGATATCCTTGGGTATCTCTGACGACTGGTCTTTTGAACAGGCCTTTCTTAAAAAAAATCCTAGAGTTCGTCTCCTGGGCTATGATCACTCAATCGGACCTCGCATCTTAGGGATAAGATTCTTAAAAAGCCTTCCCCAGGCAATATTCAGGTTCATGATCCTTGACTGGAAAAAGGGACAAAGATTTGCAGGCAGGGCGATTCGTGCGCTGAAATACTTCTCTTTCTTTAGAGGGGGGCGCGTTCACATAAGAAAGAAAGTCTCCAACGTAGATAATGAACATGAGATAAGCATTATTGGCATTATCAAATCCCTGCATTTATCAGAAGGTCAGACCGTCTTCTTGAAAATGGATATCGAAGGGTCCGAGTACGCAACCATTGCGGACATTGTTGAAAATGAGAAGATAATAACCTGTATTGCTGCAGAATTCCATCATTTGAATACGCAGGCGAACATATTTAATGAGGCAATCGCAAGGTTGCTGAATCATTATCACATAGTTCACATCCATGGGAATAATGGCGGTATTTACGATGCGAATCAGGATTTTCCCGAGACTGTTGAGATTACATTCCTCCATAAGACAGCGTTAAACCATCCGTGCTCTCCTTCAACCCGCCGGTACCCAGTGAACGGACTCGACTTCCCGAACGACTCGAAAAAACCTGACTACGAACTCCGGTTCGAATGATTGCACTTCATTCGATGACACCCGAAGCTCTATCTCTAGCAGCGACCGCGGCGCCTATTATCGTTGAGATATAAGAGGGAAGATTGCTCCTTACCGAATATTTCTCTTCTATCTTCTTGCGCCCATGGGCGCCGAAAGAGGCTCTCAGATCACGATTGGTCGCCAGTTTACTGAGGGCCTCGGCCCATTCTGAATAGGTTGAAGCCAAAAAACCATTATGCCCGTGGTCTACGATATCGTTGTTTGCACCGACAGGCGAGGCGACAACGGGAAGGCCGGCAGCCATATACTGAATGAGCTTGAACCCGCATTTCCCCCTTGTCCAAGGATTATCCACTAAGGGCATAATCCCGATATCAAAACCCAAAACATCCTGTATTTCCTGCTCCCTTGCCCATGGTTTTTTCTCCACCCATCCCCATTCCGGAAATTCATTGCTGATAATGCGGAAGATAATGTTCTCATGAGAGCGTATGACTTCCCTGAGGACGTGCTGAACAAGATCAAGATATTTTATGGTGGGTGCAGAGCCGATCCATCCGATCACCAACGGCTGGTTTTCCATGTGAACCTTGACCGGATACAAACTTGGATCCACGACTGTCGGAATAATGGTAACACTAGCATGCGGACAGATCTCATGTGTTATATCCTTCAAATAGCTGTTTCCTACAATGATATGATCACACAGACCAACCATCTTTTCATACCTGCTCAACCTTGTTCTTGAACGGAAGCTTTGTTCATCAGAGGAAAACATGATCGCATCGTCGATATCGAGGATCAAGGAGCGGGCATATTTTTTTAAGAGCGATCTCCAGAATGCATTAAAGAGCTTTCTCTGTATGACAACGACATCATAATGGGAAAGGGCCTTGAAGGTATGGAAGCGTTTGTAAAAATCATTGGGTGTCCTCAGGATCGAGGTGGACAGATCGTTGGAGTGGAGGTAATCAAGATACTGTCCTACTCTATAGAACACGTCCGGCGTATCATGGGTGAGGTAAGCAATATTCATTGGATTGTCCCTCTGACGGCATCCAGAACATCTTCAGGGGTTATGGATGCCATGCATATGTTGTTGCCGCCACAGGTGGCATTCTGATCGCACGGCCAGCATGAAAGATGTTGTCCGGTCCTTACATACGTGATGTTCTTGCGCCAAGGGCCGTATTTCCCCGGGTCGGACGGGCCGAAGAGACCTATGATCGGGGTGTCGGTGGCTGCAGCTATATGCAGGGTGCCTGTGTCAAGAGTAATAACGAGCTTTGATCGGGCGATGACCCATGCCATTGCCCGTATGTTGGGGATATCAAAGATTGCGGTGGTTCGCGGGCTTCTCTTTTGAATATATGAGTTCGCTTTCTTCTCTGCGGGATGGACCCCGGTGAGTATGATCTGAATATCATTGGGAAGATGAGAAAACAGCTCGAGATAATTATCCAGGTCCCAGCTTCTCAAAGAGTTTGTTATGTCTTTCTCATTCTTATACACTGCACAGCCAGGGTGTACGACAATAGATGGACGATCGAGATCGATGCCTGTCTTCCGCGCCCATGAAACAGCCGACTCTTTATCCTGATCGTTAGGATATATTTCATTCTGTGCCGGTTGAACATTGAGATTCAATGCTCTGAAGAATTCGACCCATCTCATGTAGATGGGGAGGTTATTATCCTGGGGCTTCGCAAGAACCGGTACCGAAAGATTCGAGAATATACTCTTGAGCTCCCGTATCTGCCTCATCATGCTGATGACCACATCTGGATTGAGTTTCTTGAGGTCCTTTATCAGCAAACGGTTTGTCAGCGCAGAAGATAGTATTCCATCCCTGCTCTTACGCGAAAACGTAATGCACCGGTAAACATGTGGATTATTCTCAAATATATGGGTGGTATAAGGGGTGGCAAGAACTATGATCTCGATTCCGAGAGACTTCAGATAAGAGATCGCCGGGGTATCGCTCACGGCGTCTCCAATACGGTCCATGGGTACGAGTATCGCCCTCTTCCACGAATTGCACCATTTCATGGCTGCGCTCCTCTTGACTTCAGCTTTTCTTGATCTTGTCTGTCCGCAGCATTACTTCTTCGACATCGGCAAATACCTTGAGGTGACTTTTCAAGATATCAGAGCCGATTATCCTCTTTGGTGAGCTGATCATGTTGCGCATTGCTGAGCTCAGGGCATGTACATCCCCTGCAGGCAATACATGGCCCATATCCCCTTTCACGAACATGCTTGCTCCGTTTGAACGGGTAGTTATGACAGGGGTGCCGGATGCGAGTGATTCCAGAACCACCAGCGAGCAAGCATCATAATATGTGGGGTGAACAAGGCAATCACAGGAGGGATATACTTTTTGGATATCAGAGATGTTTCCAGCGAAAATCACCCTATCGCCGAGCGGATCTGCTTTTCTCCTCATGGGCTCGTTCGAGGGCCCCACGATCAAGATCTTGAAAGGTATATCGCCCAATTCGATGCAGGCATCGATGAGGGTCCCGTAACCCTTGAGCCTGGGGTTCTGGGCAACAAAAAGAAACACAAACTCATCAGGTTCTATTCCGTACCGCTGCCTGATCTCATCCCGGAAAACAATGTTTCCCGGATAGAACTTATCAAGGTCTATCCCATTTGGTATCAGATCGATCATTTCTTGAGGATAATGAAAGAAGTTCCGGATATCGTCTGCAACCATGTCTGATATCGCAATTACCCGTGGTCTGGTTATCTTAAAGATCCACCACTCCATAATCCTCTGAACGACATCCTTGAGACTCAAACGTTTCTGAAATCGCATAATCGGGCGCAGATGTTTCCGGTATCTTTGGGTCTCTCTGCTGAACCATGCACGGTGGACGCCGCCATGGGGCTGATAGATATCAATCAGGAATGTGTTGCCCACGCCGAAATGAATGCTTCCAGGCAAGTTCCTCGCTCTGATGGCATGACATACGGCGAAGCTGAGATGACGAAACCCCTGGGGAAAATTCAGCGCTCTGATAGGGACGATCCGAATCGATTGGATCTTTGGATCCTTGGCACGCATGCATACAATCTCAACATTATGCCCCCTTTGGGCGAGAAAATGCGCTAGATCCCAGCAGTAGCGCTCAGCACCTCCCACATGAGGGTCGAATTTTTCAATTGCAATAGATATGTTCACAAGTTCTTCCTACCAGCATCCTCAGAACATTTTCGGCAGTCGACCCTGCTCTCTGCTCTGAGTGTTACCGTGATGAACACCATTCGGTCAATGCAACGCATATCTTCTCCACCTCGGTATCCGACAACTCGGGATACATAGGCAGAGACAGAATTCTTTCATAGAGTTTTTCAGTCACCGGCAGAGATTTTGATCCCCGGATCCTTCCCTCGTATGCACCTTGTTGATGAACAGCCCTCGGATAATGGAGAGCCGTCCCGATACCCCGCTCTTTTAGAAACTCCTGCAATGAGCCCCGCTCACTGCACTCAACCACGTACAGATGCATGACATGCTCGGTGTCAGGTACTGGGTATGGAGGTATGATCGAAAGATTATCCACCGCCTGGGAATACCGGCCCGCTATTGTCCTTCTCCTGGCGTTATCTTCGTCGAGAAACGGAAGTTTCACTCGAAGTATGGCCGCCTGAATCTCATCCAGCCGGGAGTTCATCCCCTTTTCCGACGAGATGTATCGTTCTTTCCATCCATATTCACGTAGAGCACGCAGCTTTTCGAAGATCTCCAGAGAATCGGTCACCACGCACCCTCCGTCGCCTATCGCCCCGAGATTCTTGGTTGGATAGAAGCTGAAGGCAGCCGCGTGTCCAAACGTCCCAACCTTTCTGTTCGAGATCCGCGCCCCACAGGCCTGGGCGCAGTCTTCCACAACAGCAAGCCCGTGCCTGCAGGCTAACTCGAAGATTTCATGCATCCGGGCTGGCTGGCCGTAGATGTGGACGGGTAGAATCGCCCGGGTACGCGAACTGATAACCTTTTCAATCAGAGTATGATCCATACAGCGGCTCACCGGGTCGATGTCGACGAACACGGGCACTGCGCCGATAAGCTCTATTGCGGCCACGGTGGCGACCGCGGTATGGGATACTGTGATGACCTCATCCCCGGCCCTGATCCCGCATGCCTTCAGGGCAAGGCACAGGGCCTCGGTTCCGTTGGCCACGGCCACGCAGTGCCGTGCGCCGAGATATCCGGCAAACTCCCTCTCAAAGCCGGCTACCTCATCCCCGAGGATATACCTGCCGCTGAGTAGCACCCTGCTGATGGCCTCGTCGATTGCGTGCTTGTGGGCCTGATACTGTTTCAGCG